>Ga0255217_1000111_pt1 | contig 29433 bp, 50 predicted proteins | sample Miss_Atlam_RepB__FD_183046 | JGI IMG/M metagenome (GOLD analysis project Ga0255217, IMG submission 183046) | Freshwater microbial communities from Mississippi River, Louisiana, United States - Miss_Atlam_RepB_8d | ecosystem: Environmental > Aquatic > Freshwater > River | place: USA: Louisiana...
TTTCTTTTCACCATCTGCGCCCATAATTTGAATAACACGGGCTGAATCATAAATTTTAGGAATTAAGTCAATAATAGCTCGGCCTGTGTAGCGTATTGCTCTTGATACGTTGTCAAAGTATGCAAAATTAGCTGTATCCCCTTTTCGTTGTTGTGCTAAAATCGCACGGCCTGACTTCTCGTTATCTTGTTCGCCCAAACTCGCTGAATAAATACCTGTTGTGCTTTTCATTTCATCAACGCACATCAAAGCCGCTTCATTCGCGCCCTTGTCCATGATTCCTGCATTTAAACGTTGAGGCATGGTTGCGGTAGGGTCGGGATTATAAACAAGATAAGGCAAGTTTTCTGTCAAAGACTGTTGCCAAAACTTCTCTAAGCCCTGAATTTGTGTAGCAGATACAAGAACAGGTGCTTTAGGTGCTAGTGCTTTTTGTTCAGTGTCAACAGTACGCCAGTAATTATACATACGCTGTGCATCTTTAGAAAAACGCACCAAACCGCGTAGCATTCGCTTACCATCAACTAAATCTTCTTTACCGTTTACACCAACAATCGGTAAATATTGCCCTGCCCAATCACTTTCCTCTAGTGGCTCATTAGCTCCCGAACAAATACACATCTTCACTTTTGGAATATATGTCTTTCTTTGGTCAACAATGCGAATAAAAACAGGTGGCTTTTCTAACGTGGTTTGATAATTACCATCTTCGTCTTGCACTAGATAAAGCGTGGCTTCTTCATCTTCTTTGTACCAAAATTCAGCAATGACCACACAGTCATCTTGACCAAGCCATTCAGCATCAAAGTCTTTAAAATCCGACACCTCAGCTTTAGGCCAACGCTTTTTATATTCATCTTTTGGTATTTGTGACAGGTAAGCCACATGACGAGCGTCCGAATAATCGGGCTGTTGTGCGTTTTTATCAAAATACACGTTTAGAGGGTTTACAATACGCTCAATTAAAATGATCTGATTGAATGTGTCGTGAGATTCATAGTCAGTCTTAATACGCCACGCACCAAAGCCAAAGGTGGCGGTATGTTCAATAGCTGTATCATAAGCAAAATCAGCGTTAGACTCGTTTTGGATAGCACGAATTAAACCATCATAGATATTTGCGATATCAACGTCACCATCCTCAGCAGGATGGACCTTGATACTAGGCCGATTTTGACGCGCATCACCGACAACTTGATCAATAAAAGCAGGGAGTCGATTAATTGTCTGAATAGGCCGCCCCTCAGCTTGACGCTTTTTAGCAATATTATCAGGCCACTGTTCACCAGCCGCGAACTTCTGATCGTCTAGCATTTCGCGTCTGTTCTCACTTACCGCTTGCTTGTCAGTCTCGATAAGCTTCTTAATTTCTTCAAATTTCATGGTTAACCCATCCAACTATTAGAGCCGTAAAGTTTTGGTGTGTACGGCTTAATTGCAACAGTTTCTTTAAACGCAACAGCCATATACCTAAACGCATCACAGCCATGACTTGACCAATCGTGAGCTGGCGTATTTCGTCTATTGCCGTTTTTGTCGTGTTCATAATGATAATACTCTAATGCTTTTATTCCCTCTTTGCACTTATTTTCATCAATCCACACATTAGGCATAGCCATACGAACCGCATTAATACCGTTATCTAATCCGATTTGTGGCACAATCTGAACTTTTAGGCCGTAACCCTCAACAATCTCTTTTATTGTCTTACCTGTCGCCAAATTAGCGTGATTGCCGTCATGTGGCAAATAATGACGCTCATAAACATAAGACCTTTTTTGAATCTCTCTGACGTAAAAATCGACCGCTTTTCTGTTATCTTCAATGTAATCAATAACGCGATATTGCATTGCTACCATTTGCACAAACCATATCGCTGTTGAGTCACCAAAGCCTAAGTCCCAAAACGTATATACTGGCTTGCTTGATTCATAAGGTACAACAGTAATCCTGCCCTGTTCGCGCATTTGTCGCATCTCATCACGATAGACCGCACCCTCCAAGACTTTGAGACAGTGACCTTCCCACACCCACAAATACTTATCATAATCACGCGCTTTTAAGTCATCTTTTTCGCTTATTAATTCACTGGATATGTATTTATTATCTGACCAATTTAATTTAAGAATGTGACTGTTTTCAGGTGGTTTAGCAACAAAACGTTGATACGTCGGGTCATCTTCAAAGCGAGGATTAAAACTAATCCAAATCTCAGAGCCTGACTTTCTGATAGTTGGTATTAATGTATCCCATGAAACATCACTAATCGCCTCAGCTTCCTCAGCCCAACAAACATCTATACCTTCCATAGATTTTATTTTAGTGATGTTGTGCTTTATGCCCTCAAAGATAAATTCAGTGCCGTTTATTCTGCTAAAAATAGTCGTGTTTTGTATCTCGTAAAAAGACTGTAATCCTAATTGCTCAATTTGTTGTGATAGTAATTTATGCACTGACTCAGCGATTGAGTTTTGAACCTCACGAACACATAAAACGCGCAACGGCTTCTGAGTGCCAATGATTAACAAAGCCCTAGCAATAGCCCAAGATTTACCTGAATTATGATTTATGACCCCCTCAGCAATGTAGTTGTTAAAAAACGGTACAAATAAATCATAAAACTCACAAACCCCGAAAGGCTTTATTTCCACTATTGCTTTTGTTATACTTAGGCTGTGCTTACAAACAACATGGGAACTATATGAACTATCGCCAAAATCGAGCCGAACAATGTCAAAAACTTTTTGAAGGCTTTCAGATAAACACAAAAGGTTGTCGAGACGTACCATTACTAATGCGAGTCCTTGAGCTTGCAACTCAAGGCTATTTCTCGCATGAGATAGCTGAAGTAGTTGGGAAGACACCAAAGTCAATTCAGAAATTATATCGCCGCTATAACTTTCCTGTGCTTCATAATTTCGCGCCACCATTAAGAGAAGATAGGATAAACTGGCAAGGTGGGATGAAAGTTGTAAAAGGTTATTCTTATCTTCGCACCCCTGAACACCCTCACGCATCAAAACATGGCGGCTATGTTGCTGTGCATAGATTAGTTGTCGAGAAACATCTAGGACGGTTTTTACATCCGAATGAGGTTGTCCACCATATTGATGATAACCCTCAAAATAACACCATAGAAAACCTGAAAGTATTCTCAAGTAATGGCGAACATCTTCGAGTAACTCTGACAGGCAAGCGTCATAACATATCTGCTGAGGGGAGGGAGGCAATTCGCTTGGCGGTAGTGGAATCAAATCGCCGACGCGCAAAGAAGAACAATCAGCCCAACCATTAACAGTTAAAAACTTGTGTTTCGCCGTTGTTCTTATTTGACTACCATCACTAAAAACAACGGTATAGAGCATCTCAGGGTTGTAAATAACAGGCTTTCCTGCATATGTTTTTACAACCTTTTTCCCATCAAAAGCAAAAATCTCACCACCTTTAAAGTCTGATACTTTTATTTTGCCATTGGGCGTTTCTAGCAATGTATCGCCATGAATACAACCACGCCCACCAAATAACACTTTGTAGCGGCATGGCTTAAATAAAAACCTTAGTTTAGGGTTGAACTTCGCTATCGTCATCAAATTCAACCTTGATTGTAATAGCCTGCTGAATCGGTTGACCGTCTTTACCTGTTAATTCTTGTTGAACTTTATCAGTCCACCCAAATCTATTTTTCATATTAAAAATCCATGTTGTCGCGTTGCCCTCAGCTTGACCCGATGCCATTTTGCGACCTTGTTTCTCCCACCACACTTGCGAGTGTAACAGGCATTCGTCAACATAATCAGAAAAATCTGGATTGTCTTTTTTTAACGTAGTCCACGACGTTTGAGTTAAACCTATTGCCGCCACCATCTCAAAAATAGAGCCACCATCTTTGCCAACATCTAGCAATATTTCGCGCCAATTGTCGGGTAGTTTGTCAATAGTTGTACGCGGCCTGCCGACTGGGTTTAACATCTTACACCTCCTCACCGATGGTTATATTAATAGATGTTGTTCCGCTTGCTGTCACAAAACCAATATTTCTAAATCCAAACATTGCCGAGCGTGTATTAATATACTCAACAGAGTTTGGCGGCAAATAAATATCGTTTGTTGTTGCTGTTACAGCGACATCATCAATCGCATAATAAAGACCAATATTACCAACATTTGCAATACGAATAGTATCATTTAAGACCCCCAAGTCTTTTAATGAATAATTCGCGCTTGTTGTTGAAACCGATTGAGTTGTACCAACTGTTCTATTATTTGCATCAACCGCTAAAATAAATTTACTCATAAAATAACCTTTACTGTTGCCGCTTCGTATGATACCGACTCTAAAGCTAAAGCAGCTCCAGCGTTTAATTGACCAGTGAAAACTAGTGTTGTTGAAACAGACGTATCTATTGCTGAGGTATTTACAGCAGCAGAGCTACCAGTATATCCCCCGTTAACTGTATTTTGTAAAAATAATTGCGAGTTAAAATCTCTATTATAAATTATTGTTTTTTGCTGTTGGTGCTGTGAAGTGGTTTGCCCTGCCTGAAAAACAATTGCGCCACCAATTCCACCGAGCCTAATTCTAAAAGTCTTAGTATTCGCGCTAGATGTCCACGAGAATAGCGTGTCAATATCAATAACACTACCCAATTTAAGCGCGGGCAAAGTTACTGATTTTAAAATAGTCTCGCTAGTGTTCGCGCCAGTACCAGTCAATGTCGACCGTGTTGCATCATTTGAAACAACACGAACATCACTTACAAAACCACCAAAACCGCCCATATCATCACCAATTAACCAAAGCCCAAATTAACAAAAACGGAAAACTAACCATCGCAACGATAGTATAAATTACAAAATAGTTTGGGTCACTTTTCATTTTTTTGACTCATTAATAAATCGTTTTAGTTTGTCGCTTAGCGTCTCAATACCAATAAAACCAATTGTTATACACGTTAAAAAAGCGTAATCAAATGCTTTAATCTCGCTAATTTTTAGAAACGTTACATAGAAATCAACAGCGACAGGTAACAAAACTCTACTGATGATCGCAAATAAAAAAGCTTCTGCTAGGACTGTGTACCATCGTTTCCCCCCATAATACATTGACCTAAGACAGACTATGCCAAATGTCACAAACGGAACAGCAATATAATTAAACGACTCTGAAATTGCTGTGCTAAGCTCATAAAATTTCATATCCCGCACTCTTTTGGGTGTTCTTTGCAATATTGTTTTATTGAGTCAGGCATATTCACTGGTTTTGGGAAAATAGCCATAACTAAAAACAAAACAAAAGTTTTAGTCATTATTTCCTTTCTCTTTTAGAAACACTGCCGTAACACCTGTGACAATTTGAGCCATGCCCGTCGCATAATCTTTTGTCATCACCGAAGCAATACCAGTAAAAATCAACCCAATTCCACCGATAGACGAAGGCTCTTTTAATCGTTTTAGTAAATACATAACACACCCCAAATTTAGGCTATGTCTAACAATATAGTCAGTTTCAAAGATATGGTCAAATTTTGATTTATTATTGTGCATTATCAATCGCCAATTTCGACAGTATAATTAATTAATGCTTGGTATGCTTTTGGATCAAGGTTTGCTTTGTGTTTTTCAGCTAATTCTTTTAAATAGTCTTCTTTAGCTGTTTTATAAGCCAAAAAAGCTTCTTCTTCGGTACTGAACAATCCTAAAAAGTTAAGTTTGCCATGCTTTCTAAGCAGAGATTGAAATTTCCCTTTTGTTTTATGAAAGCATACTCCAATGCAGCACTTGCCTCTTGATGCGTCGCATTTTTTTAAAGCCCCGTTGATTTCTCGTGGTAAAAATACACAAGTTGCTTCAGAATATAATTTGTTATTTTTAAATAACAAATCTTTATCAGTCTCCCAGCCAAGTTCAAAACCTTTTTGTTTTTTGCACCAATCTTCAAAATATGAACGGCTTTTAAAGTTTTCACAAACTTCACAATAACGGTAAGTAGGGAATTTTTCATGTAGTTTTTTATTGTAACATCTTGCCAACATACCCTGCCATAAACTGTATAATCTTGTGTGCTTTCCGTTTTCTGTTATATCTGTTCCAGTATCATTTCTACCAATACCACGCACTAACCTACTCATTTTCTTAATCTCTAAAAACAAAAAAGCCAACTTGTCTAAATCGGGTGACAGAGCGTAAACAGTAAACGCAACCGATAGAACAAATTAGCTTTTTTGTACTGTTTAAATAATTGCTTGATTGCTGTCACACTAGCAAGCAAAGTTATTATAACACAAAAACAATCTTTTAGCTTAGCGTTTTAACTGAAAGTGCATACCATCAGGTTTAGTCCACAATCCCCCCCAGTCAAAACCGGCATCCGTAAAACATTTTACCAAACCCGCGCTTAATGTTGGTTTTTTGCCTAATGCGTTCCAAGCTGCGTTAATATCAATAGCCACTCCCCAACTATGCAAAGACATACTATCCCTTGTCCCTCGCTTGTTGCGTATATTGAAGCAGCCGTCCCAAGTTTTTATTTCTTTGACGTGACCCGTTGCGATTAGGTTTTTAAACGCTTTGGTTAATGGCTCGATCATGTCTTTGTTGCAGTAAATGCGCTTAGGGATAACGCCTATTTCTAGCTCTTTTGGAACATCCCACAAAATCATATTTTTTTCATCAACTGGCGCACCATATCTTCTATAGCAATCACTCGTTGTTAATAACATTATATTCCCCTTAGCAGACTTAATACTTCATTTTCTATCTGATTTTGCATTGATTTATTAAACCACGCTTTTTTATATAACTCATCAATTAAAAGTATTAATTCTTGAGTGTTTTTAACCGTCTTTAAACATCGGGTTAATAATACATGACCCGTTAACAAGCTAGTAAAAATCGCATTACCGCCGATTATATCTAAAATAACACCCTCGCTAGCCATTTTCTTATACTCATTTTTTAGGATATATAAAATATATAGCACAAAATTAAAATAAATCAAAAATTGCCCTCATAACAAGGGCTTTTTATTTTTTCCAAAAAATTTATTATCATCTTTGTTGTAATTAATCTTGATGTTCGGATAATGATTATCTCGAATAATCTCAACATTGCACTCTTTGAGAATTTCCAAAGCAGCTTGAACAACTGGCTCATGCTCTTTGTCCTCAATCTCAATCTGCAAGCCACTAGCACGATGTCTGCACCGACTCTCTAAATCCGTGATCGCCTGCCAAATTGCATATTGCTCAATTGCGTTATGTGTCATCTCTCACCTCGCTTAATGCTTTTTTGTGTTTATCAATAACATCTAACACATGATTTAAAAAATCGTTTGTTTTGTGAAATTCCTCATCAGTCTGTAACTGAGATAATGTATTGATTTTATCAATACATTGTTCTAACACATCAATTAACTCTTTCATAATTAAACCCCTAACAACTGTTTTTTAACAATAGTTTCAAACTCTTTACGCCACCAGTTTTTTGTTTTGTAATGTTTGATAACCGACTTTATCCGACCTCTAACAACTTTTCGCCCGATCTCGCTTTTCATAATGCCATCGATATATACCATAACAGTCGATCGACCAATAACAACACCAATCATTTATCGCCATCCTCTGTCTGCATCTCTAAATATCGTAACAGGCTAGCAATCGCTTCTTGTACGTCTTGTTTTTGATCTTTTACACCTCGTTGACCTGCACACAACAGTTTTTTAATCGCGTGTTGCAAACATGGATTAGTTACATCAAAAAGAACTAATACCCGATAAACATCAATCCACTTTAAATGCTCAACAGGTTTTTGATAGTGTTTGAAACTGTTCACCTTTTCCTCTCCAGTTTATGCCTAATTTCTTGATTCTATATTGCAACGCTGTTTTACTAATACCCAAAAAATAAGCACTTCGTCTTATTGTCATCCCCATCTTTTCACAATCAACAATCTGCTGATCTGTCGCTTTTTGTTGGTTATTTGGTGGGGTTACAAGTGCGTCTATTTTGTCCCATCCCGCACGCTCACGATAACGCAATGTGCCTAAATCAATACCGTTTCGCATTGCTAGCTGCCGTCTTGATTTTGGGTCTATCGGCCTCATAACGACATCACCATTTCAATGAACAACGCAACACCTATAACAAAAATTACAAATATTGCAGAAAATGCGATTAATTCCATTTAACAACCTCAAAACCTCAGAAAATAAAAAAGCCAACTTGTTTTGTCAGGTGGTAAAGAGAAACAACAACTCTACTGACATACAAACTGGCTTTTTTATGTTGTTTGCTTTTTGCTTGCTTTGTTACCACACTACACAAGCAATGCAATAATACCACACTCACCAAAATCATTAATAAATAAAACTTATAAGCCTTATCTGTTTTTTTGATGATATTCGCGCAACTGCTGTTTTAAAGCATCGACCTTTTCTTGCCCGTGAATTTTTGCATGACGTTCTAAAAATCTAAGCATTTCGCTCTTTTCTAAGCTCAACACATATCTATAAAAACATTCTTGCTTATGTTTAATATCAAACATCAACGCTATGGCCTCTATTTTGCGTTTTAAGGTAGGGTAAACGTGTTTTTAGTACAAAGGTACTGCTAAACAATTAATCTGCCTAAAATTGCATTATTTGCAAACTCTGTGGCTTGATCTACATTGTAAATAACTGTAACCTGCCCCCTCCATTCGCTGTGCCATTTTTCTTGATCGCAAGTTAATTTCCTTTTTGCACCATCTTTGACCTCAATCAGCCAGTTTTTGCCGTGTTTTCCAATTAGTAAATCAGGGACACCGTGCCCGACTGTATGCAATGTTTGAACACTAAAACCAAACTCTTTAAAACACTCGACTATTTCGCTTTGATTAGCATCTACTCTTGCTGCTCTCATACCACACTCACAAAAAGGGCTACCCGAAGATAGCCAAGCCTCACCACATATCATTTTAATAACGCCAAAAACTGTTTTTTAACATCATCAGTAAACCAGTTTTTACGAGACAAATGATCTAACCAAAAATCAATACCTTGTTTTTTGATCTCACTAACAGTCAAATCATAAAAACAAAGCCCACGATCTAAAAACTCAATCGCATTATCAATAAACTCAACAGTAATCATAATGTTTTCCCCCATTGATTATTCAACTCATAAAATCTAAACGTAGAACCATCGAACCCGACTAATGATGTTCCTGTTTTCCCGTTACGGCTTTTTGTGACAATGATCTCAGCCTTGCCTTGCCACTCAACATCTTTTTCATCATATTTTTCTTGACGGTGAACCATGATAATCATGTCAGCATCTTGAGCAATCGCACCTGATTCCCTTAAATCACCGTTTGTTGGCTTGCGTTTTTGTGTTTCTACAGTCTTGGTCAACTGCGACAAAACGATAAACGGCATATTAAATTCCATTGCCATGCGTTTAATTTCGCGGCTAATAATCGTTAGCTCCTCGTTACGATTACCGCACTTTTTATCACATTCCATAAGTTGAATATAATCAACCATGGCCATCTGTATGCCGCCATATTCACGGCTAAGGCGTTTTAATACTGATCTTATGCCGCTTGGTGTCATTGGGCTTTTAGAGACTATTTTTAATAGTGGGTTGCTTAATTTGCCATGCGCCGTGGCCATTTTGTCAGTGTTTGGCTTTTGCGCTGTTCCTCGTTTGATCTCCGAGTAATTAACTAGTGATTCTGTTGACCACATACGTCTAAAAATATCTTTAGCGGGCATTTCCATACTAAAAATAATGACAGGTAATTGAGTTTGTTTAAGCGCGTTTTGTACAAGGTTAACAGCGAATGTGGTCTTACCCATGCTTGGAGGTGCTGCAATTACAACAACTTCACCGCGCTGCAATCCGTCTGTCTGCTCGTCAATAGTGGGTATGCCTGTCGATATTCCTTGTATGCCTCCGCCTGATTCAGCAGCATCAAAAAACTCTTTTAGTGCGTTTTGGCCTAATACCTTACCGTCTAAAACTTCAATATCATCTAAGCCTAGTATTGTTGCCTCACTAAAAATTGAATCGGCTTCTGATATTAATTCTTCAAGTGGCTTTCCGTTATGGTTATCAATCAAATCATTGATTTTTTCAGCAGCTTGTTTCAAGGTTCGCAAAACTGAAAATTCTTTTATTCTTTTTGCGTAGGCAGTAACATTTACACCAGTTGTTGCATAGCCATTTGTGGCAATCCAAATCATATAATCATCGCCGCCAACCTGATTATACAATCCTGTATGTTTTAAATGGTCTGCTAAGGCCATTAAATCAAAAGCCCTGTGCATTGACACTAAGTCTTGTATCGCTTTCCAAATAATTCTATGGCGTGGGTAAAAAAAATCACTAAAAGTTAAAATCTCTGAAACATCATCATATTGATTAGGAAAATCTGTAACGCTTCTAATGATTGTTTGCTCGATTGTTGTTGTATCTAAATTACTCATTTGCAAAACCTCCTAGCAATGATTTCATTTTTTCCAATTCTTCGGATGGTGTTTTGCGTTTTTGCTCCTCAGTCAACGGCACAAATAATTTATATGCAGGGTCGCTATATTGCGGTTGTGTCTGCTGTTGTTCTGGTTGATAAATATGCGGATTAGGTTTTTTCTCAAAAGTCGGGTTATCAGCCCATTTTTTTAGGTACGTTGCCAAAAACTTACACCACTTAGATTCTGGGTGTTTTTGGTTATTAGCACGAGCTTCGCCAATAAATTTTTTTAGAATATCAGGTGTAAGTTTTTTAGGGTCAACACCATAATTCATGCAATAACCTAAAAATTCTTGTTGGTTAGGTTGCCAGTCAAAAGGCATGACAAAGTTTTTAGGTTCACTGGTGAGATTGTCGATAATGGCTTGATCGTTTTTTTCAGCCTCGCGCGTATTTGTTTGTTTGTTATTATTAATTACATTACATTCCTTTAGACTCCCTTCCATTACGGGGTCTACTGGTAGGCGATCAGTCGGCGAATGGTCGGCGAATGGTTTAATATTGCTCTCAGAATATGCAGGGTGTTTGTAGTTTGGCTTCTCTATTTTTTGGTGATGCCATCCTAAAACGTGCCAGTAATTCTTATTATTAACAACATATTGCGTGATTAATTCGTTTTTTATTAGCTCATCAACCATCAGGCCAATTTGATCTATAGAAATATCATCACTAGGAAATATTTGCATTTTTAATTGCTTTAGACTTGCAACGTGATTTCCACCGTCGTCGCAAAAATTCCATAAGCCGATGAATAGTAGGCGAGTGGTCGGCGAACATTCGGCGACTTGTTCGGATGTCCAAAACTCAGGTTTAACCGTGCGGATTCGTGCCATTTTTTGATACCTGTATAACTACCTGTTTGAAGAATTAGCCGCCCACGTGCCCACAGGTAAAAGGCTTGCTTCGGGTAGCTACTCCCGAAGTGTTTGGCGGCTTGGTTATTATATCATTTAATCCTACAAACAACAGTACATTTTAAATAACCGCACTTATTTTCTTGGTTAATAACTCAAAGCTTCTTCAACAGTCATACATTTACGCGACATTCTCGCTAGTATTGTTCCGACGTTCCGCCCTGCTTGCTCAATCTTATAAGTTGGGCAATTTACATCTTTAAAACCTTTTGTTTTAATTGGTTGACGACCTCGCCATTCAATATTGTGACGTTTTATAAATTGGCATAATGTTTGAGTTGTAACACCTAAAATATAAGCCGATTTACCAATGCTTAATCCCTCTTTTTCGATCTCTAATACCTTAGCTATGGTCAGCTTACGGACGCACATTAAAGGCGTGTTTCTTGCTTCTTCGTCAGACATTCCGCGACGTTTACGCATTAAAATAGTGTTTGAACTTAACTTTTTAGTTTGATTTTTTTCCAAGTTTGTCATAGTATTAAATCTCTCGTTGTTGTGTTGAGTCCGCAAAGAAGCCTAGCGTAAAAACTGGGCTTTTTTGTTTTTACTTCAAACCACCACAAAAATAATAAGCGAACAATGCACCTAAAAGAATAAATAAAATAATACTCATACCAAATCCACCACTTTTACAGATAAACCGTTTTTATTAGCCATTTTCACAAATTCAATTCTTTTGTTTGCTGGGACTTTGTTTTTTAGATTCCAACTGTGGACGTTTCTGTATTTTTCGTTTAGCAAGTCTGCTACTACTCGACATCCGCCTAATTTCTCTATCACTTCACTTGTTTGCATTTTTCTATCTCCAGTTAAGATGTGGTGAGCATATATAAAAAAAATTAAAAATACAATCATTTTTTATCTATTTTTTATCTATTTTTTATCTATTTTTTATCTATTTTTTATCTTGACTATCACAAAAAACAAGACTAATATTCACTCATGCAGTAAGCGACGAGCTATTGACAAGCTGTTTAACAATTTATAGTTTTTAATCCTGCGCCTAGTTTGTTGGCAAACTTAGTAGAAGCAAGTAACATTCAGAACGTGCGAAAGTTGGTCTAGTAGCGAGATTGTGAGCAACGGCAGGACAAAAACTTATAAGCATTTATTAAGTGTTTATAATTTTTTGAGGAGTAAACAACAATGAGCATGATTACAGTATTTGAATATAAAAATTTAAGTGTTCACATTCATAAAGAGGACGGCATTGTTAACGTAATACGTCCTGACTTTAGCGACATTCTAGACAACATTATTGAGCTTGGTTTTTATGACCAGTTTGAGCGTGACGTCTTAGAAGCCAAACAAAAACATGATACTTTAAGTTATGGTGATTGATATGGACGTTTTCTTGCTAGGTATAGCTTCAATCTTAATTATCACGCTCTTTCAAGTTACTGATGAGCGTAAACGCAATAAACTCGCTATTGTGAGTCTTAATCGTCGTATTGATAGCTTATTTTTAGAATTACAAGCTGCTGAAAAAGCAGCTCAAATGATTGCGAGTTATCAAGATGAATGTCATTAAAAACCGCACAAATAAGCGTTACACGGTCACACATCAAGGGCAAATTAACGGTGTTGAATACTGTTTTTTCGCTCAATCATCAAGTTTAGAAAAGGCAATGGGCGAAGTGCTAACGCGCTTTGCTCAATTCAAAAAACAAGTTAAGGTGTTTGAAAATGATTAAATCCGAATCTATTGCAGCATTAAGCATGGCACTAGCTAAGGCTCAAGGTGAGCTAGAAAACGCGAACAAAAACGCGAACAATCCACATTTTAAGAGCCGCTATGCCGACTTAGCGGAGCTACTTAACACTGTGCGCCCTGTTTTATCTAAGCATGGCCTAGCGGTTATTCAAATGCCTAGCTTTGACAGTGGTGTAGCAAGTGTAGAAACACTTTTAACACATAGTAGCGGCGAATATGTGTGTAGTACCTGTTCTGCCCCAGTCACAAAACAGGACGCACAAGGCGTGGGCAGTGCAATCACTTATCTCCGTCGCTATTCTTTAGCCGCGTTTTGCGGTATCGCGCAAGAAGATGATGATGCAAATTCCAGTGTCGGCCATAAACCACCATCACCACCACAGGCCAAGCAACAAGCTAAACCTGAGATTAATTCTGATCGTTTAGCAAAGGCGATTGAAAAAATCAAATCTGGCGAAGTAACAAAAGAATACGTTTTAAATAACTTCACCTTAACCGATGCCCAACACGCGGCAATTAACGAGGCTTAAAATGTTAAAAATACGTTGCAGCCAGTTAAAACTGGCTATGGTGGACGCAAAAAAAGCAGGCGAATTGTCCGAGTCGGCTAAAAAGCTGATTCAAGATGAAGTCCGAGCTGAGTATTTTGGTGTTCGTGAACAAATTAGCAGTAAGTATCTGAAAAAAGGTATTGAGTGTGAGCAACAATCCATTGATCTGCTCAATGAATTAGAGTTTAGACTCGCCAAGCCGTACGTTAAAAACACTGAACGACGCGCTAATGACTGGATAACTGGGGAGTGTGATATTTACGACCCCGAAGCGCGATTAGTTCGCGACATTAAAACATCGTGGAGTATGTACACATTTCCTTTGTTCGACACTGAGTGTAAGGACTATGAATGGCAAATGCGCGGATATATGTGGTTGTGGGATTGCGACACTGCTAGCGTAGATTATTGTCTTGTTGACACACCTGAGCATTTGATCGGTTATGAGCAGCGAGATATTCATATTGTGAGCAATTTGAATTTGCCAGTTGATAAACGTGTTAAAAGTTTTGTTTTTGAGCGTGATCTCGAAAAAGAGGAGTGTATTAAGATTAGAGTTGAGCAGCTTAATGAGTATTACATTAAGCTAAGACAGAACCTGGTTTGTATCTAAAAGTAATGAGGTGATTTATGGCGAAATTTAAGGACGACAAATAAACATCTAACAAATAATTAACTGGCACAACCTAACAAACTCAGACTTTAGATGCTGCATGGGGTTGTGTCCAGTTGAATTTGTAGTTAGATGTGTGGTGGTTTAACGATAGAGCGCGGAGAAAGTTATGACAAAACAAGAAACTATTAACAAAGAAATAGAAAAAGCAAATAGGCGATTAGATAGACTCAACGATAAACTAAAAGCGTTAAGAGATAAGCATTCTGAAAATGAATCAAATCTAACATATTGGGCAGGATGGGATATGGGATATCTTATTAGTGCAGTTTCAGCTCTTGAAGATAAGATAGATTTTCTCATAGACCTGAATAACATCTAACTAAAAGTTAAACCGTAACGCCTAACAATTCAAGGCTTGCGTAACCGATTGGGGCGCTATCTGTTTGAACGCAAGTTAGATTTTATAAGAGAGTAAAATATGTCTGCATATCAAAAAGTAACAGAATACTACTTTGAAGTAAATCGGGAGTTAATTTCGATTACTTATTTTAGTGAATGCACTATTGAATTAGAAGAAGTGCTAAAAAATGGTCAAGGAGATACACACATGAAAGGGACGATGTATAAAAACAAAGATAATGGATTATGGGAATGGGAAAACGGCACAAGCAATACAATGTTCTCGAAATATCACGGTCAAGATTTAGAGGATGCTATTCTTGATTATATTCAAAAAAACGGATTGCCGCAGGAATAAAATCTAACAACTGCATTAAGCCGTGCAGCTCTCAGTTTTGCAGCAAAGAAAACGCGCATAGACTCCTTTGAAATCAATGCTGTACTACCTTGCGATTCATCCAAATCACCACGAGCATCTAACCATGGGCTTTCTCTATGAGTCATAGTGCTTAATGCAGCACCATCATACCTACCATACGCACTTACAATATCTGTGATAAAACCTAATAAGGAGGCATCTGACTCAGCTACATCTTCACTTATTTGCCGCCATTTATAATCTCTATATTTATTATACAAGTCAGATATAACGGGCCCATGTTGCCAAGCTTGAAAATCCTCAGAGAATAACTCAACACCTTCGGATAAAGAGTATCCCTGAATGTAATAACACAGTTTTTGCAATTTCATTGGAGATGGACTTTCATCAAATAGCGCACGATAAACATTAATGATAGTAGTTTGTACTTTATCTAGTTCTTGTGAAATCACACGATCACCTATCAACTCATTGAAATTTAATTATTAATCAGTCACACTTAATGCAATACCGAAACATCATGTGATGCTTTGTGCCGATTATAACTTACGCTTCGATGTTCGCAATCATGATTCCCGATAAATAAAGTTATTTTTCATTACCAAGCGACATATATTGACGCTTATACCTAACAACAGCAATAAAAGGCGATGCCCCACTCTTTTTTAATGTTTAAGCAACCAAGCGTGGGGCAGTATCCGCTTGATTGCAGAGTTAGACATAATATGAGGTTTTATTATGAGTAAAATATGTATAAATCAACTTTGCGAAAATCACCAAGAAATGCCTAGCGCATTAAATCCTGATGAAAGGGTTGTTCGCATAGCAATAAACAACTCATTGGAAGTTAAGGATATTTACCGACATTTGTACATAAATCTTAAAAATGGTAATGAGTTTTATTTTTGCGGAGTTTGTCATCACGCAATAGAAATGTCTCGTTTGTGATGAAAATTGAGAGTATTTTATGAGTAAAATTTGCATTGTTAGTGGCCAAATTGATAGTTGTGGTGATTTTATTGGTATGTGTGCATATTCAAAAGCTAATAGCGGATGTGGGTTACCCGAAAAAGAGGGATGTAGCTACCAAAAAACGGAAAATGAATATGAAAAACATGATACACAAACAAAAAACCTAACAACAGGTTAAGCGGTGCTACCCGCAAGACTTCAAACATTAACACAGGAATACATACATGAGCAATAACGAAAGCAAGTGCGGGGTAGTATCCGACTTTAACCGAGAGTTAGGCATGATTAGCGATAAACTTGTATGGAATAACTGGAAAGAAGGCAGAAAAGTGCCTGATGATGTCCCCGTTGATGAGTTGTTACTTATTGACTTAGGTGATGGTTGCAATCGGAGATATAAAACTGCCCAATTTTTTATGACTGCAAATAAAGAAAAATTTGGGTGTGTTGGTGATGTTTTTTGGTTTGATGCAAAACCAATTCGTTGGGCTTCTATTCAACATTTGGTTGATGCCTAACTACCACACTTAAGGCGTAAACACCCACAACAAACTAAACAACAACTAACCCACTTTAAGCAAATGCACGATAATTGGCTGGGTGTTTATCGCGCTTGAAGTTGGAGTTAGATTTTACAGGTGTTGAAATGACAAAACGTTTTTATGAAGTAAAAGTACAAGCAACAAAAGTAATGGTTATTGAGGTTGATGATAACGGTGATGAAGCTTCACAAATGGCAGCAGAAGATTATGCTTTTACCCATGCTTTTGGTTGTATTGATGTTGATGATGTTGAGGTCATAGATAGCGAACATCTAAAAACAGATAAAGAAGTTGAGCAATCAAAACGATTTTGCAATGAGTTTGTAAAAATCTAACTATTTATTAACAGGCAACGCATAAGCTGTAAAACATTGCGTAATTGGCTGGCGCGTTGTCCTGTTGAATTTTGAGTTAGACACTTTTAACGATGAATGAGGATAAAGAAAATGGCACAAGACTATTATCAAGGCAATGGCGTAATGATGAATTACGGCCATACTTACGACATGAAACGTGAAGAACTGATAACTGTTTTAGATAAGCACGTTGCAATAGTTGCGCGACTTAGCAATGAAAATGACGAACTTAAAGAGCAGATTTTAAAATTAAAGTACCCCGAAACAATGGGTGTCTAACAAAAAGTTAAACCGTAACGCCTACAACAATTCAAGGCTTGCGTAACCGATTGGGGCGTTATCGGTTTGAACGCAAGTTAGATACGCGGAGTATTTGCGATGAATAATGAATGCCAAACATGGACTCAGGGTAGATTTATAGACTCAAATCAATATAGACATTGGTCTAAGGAACAAAAAGAAAAAGCCAACAATGATGAAAAAAAATTAGTCAGACCAAACCCAAGAGAAAGTGCAATTTGTATGTGCAATGAGCCAAACCAAGCGGCTTGGATAGCACAAAGATTAAACTTAGCATCAAGATTGGAAGAGCTAACGTATGATTTTGCTACTGGCAAAATAGATGGCGAAGATATCAAAACTTTTGTAAAACGATACTTATAAGTATCTAACAACAGCATTAATAGGCGCAAGCCCACAATTTACGATTAGCGAGAGGTTACTATGACAGAAGATAATACACAAGCATTGGCTGGGGCTGCGTCCGAGTTAAATGCGGAGTTAGATGTTGTTGATAAGGCCGTTTTAGTTGAAGTTTACCCAACAAAAATATGGGTAGATAGCGGATTTGATGGCGTAAAAAGAATAATGATGCAACATCAAGGGTGTGACGCTTTTGAATTTGTGGCTATCAAATACGACTATAGATACACATCAAATTCTATGCAGCACGCACTTGTTAAGAATATTTTAAGTTTTTTGGGTGTTGAAGATAACAACATCTAACTAGACGCATAACGCGCAAGTACCCACAAAGATATTTTAATTTGCATTGTAAGCGATTGGGTACTTGTCGCTGTTGATGCAGGAGTTAGGCATCTTTTTAAGATAAACGAGGAATAACTTATGGCTACTGTAAACGGTAATACGTTGATTTTAGTTGACCATAGATTTGAGGCTTTATGCCAAGAAATTTACGGTGCAGATATTTCATTAGCTAAAAATATTTATAATGACGGCTCTTGGACTTATCAATGCTTAGCCGTCATAAACGCTTGGGAGATGTGGTGCAAATCAAGAGAATGCGCTTTTATTGATGCAGATAGATACATAAAGCATGTAAAAGACGCAAGTAAAAATTCTATGTTCAGAGCTGGCGCAGCTTGTTCAGCGAATGAGTTAAAACGCTTACATTGATGCCTAACAACAGCATTAACAGGCGCAAGCCCACAACAATTTACGATTAACGAGAGGTTACTATGACAGATAAAAACGAGCAAGCATTGGCTGGGGTTGCGTCCGAGTTAAATGCGGAGTTAGACATTAACAAAAAGATGCAAAGACTGCTTTATCAACTAACAAAAGATGCAGCTAGAAATAGTTTTAGCGAATACTTGGAATTATTAGGTATTACCAAAGACGAATACGAACAAATAAAAAACATTTTGAAAGAAAAGTTAAATGTTGATTTATATGTTTAATACTGTTGTCGATGATGATTTTAGAGGTTAATTATGATTATTGGTGGTAAATATAAATTCAAATGCTCGCCAGAGATTTTGATTTATGTAGGAAAAAACTGGAGCGGTAATGGTTATTGGCATCAATTTGAAAAAACAGATGCTAGAGGCAAGGTATGGTGTGAACTTCTTGATTCTGACTTAACAATGATTGAAGAAGTTAATGCCTAACTATTGAACTAAACCGTAAAACCCCTAGTTTTTAGCTGTTTACCGTAGCTTTTATACTGAAAAATATTAAAAAATGGCGTTTGGGGTTTTATCGGTTTGAGTGAGGAGTTAGATGTGTGAATGCTTGACGATGAATTTTTAACGATGAACGAGGATATAAACATGGGCTTATTTGCAGAAATTAAGGTTTTTGACTTACCAACAGAAACCGCTAAAAAGATATTGAAAGACTATATTGAGCAAGACACTGGTAAAAAAGTTAAGGAGATTAACTTTAGTGTTGGAAATAGAACAGTGGGTTACTGTGCTAATGAACATAACGAAGTATATCTGAGCGGTATTAAGGTTGTGTTTGAGTAACCCAATAAACATCTAACAAATAATTAACTGGCACAACCCAACAAAATCAGACCTTAGATGCTGCATGGGGTTGTGTCCAGTTGAATTGGTAGTTAGATACGCAAGATTTTAACGATGAATTTATAGGTTTGAAGCACCTTTGACGCTTCGGAGTATTGATTATGTTACCACACCAACAACGTGTAATTGATGAGAAAACTGAACTGTTTGATAAAATTGAAAAACTAGAGGCTTTTATCAAAACAAACCCTATTTTTGGGCAAATGGAATTACAAGACCAACAATTATTGGAGGAACAATTAAAACACATGAACGCATACTGGAATGTGTTGCGGCAGCGTGTTGAGAGCTTTGTGTAGAGTATCTAACAAATAATTAACTGGCACAACCTAACAATATCAAACCTTAGACGATGTATGAGGTTGTGTCCAGTTGAATTTGTAGTTATGCGGTTTTAATTTAATGAGAGGGTTTTATGATAGTAAGAAGTTTTTGCGAGTCAGATGGGCTAGGTACTTCTAGTAGAGCTGCTAAAGTAGCCATTATTTCTGCTTTATTAACGGAAGAAAATGCCATTGCCACAGATAAGACTATAGAAATTAAACGAGTGAAATGTTGGGACTTTAAAGACTTAGTTCAAGATAATATTTTTGGTTTTAATCCCGACAAATTAAAGAAAAGTAGAGGTAAAGGCAAGATTAAACAGTGGTAACGCATAACGACTGAACTAAGCGGTGTTGCAAAACCATAATACACGGCGTAGCTGCATGGGGCAACATCCGCTTTAGTGATTAGTTAGATGTGTTGACTATTAACGATGAAGTGCGGAGGTGGTTATGAGTGAAAAAGAGCAAGTTTTAGAAGATTTGTGCATGTATGCAGCACATGGAACAAGATACGAAGATATGGAAAAGGCATATAACGCAGGGATTGAAGCGGAAAGAAAATCAAATAATGTTTGGCAATCTATGGACACAGCACCAAAAGACAAACAAATACTGGTATGGGACAAACTAAATGAATGTTTTTATACAGTACACTGGAATAAAAACAAAAACCTTTGGTTTGTTGGTGTTTTTGAGTATATAAGTGATGAAAGCCGTTTGTTATGGCAAGCGTTACCTGACAAACCAAGTAACATCTAACAATAGCAATAAGGGGACGCACCCTTTATTAAACTTAAATTAACGTAGCAATCGGCTAGAGTGCGTTCCGCTTGATTGCTGAGTTATACCGTACAGGTGATAGCGATGAATATTAGCATGAGAAATGGCAGCATAAACATTAATGGCAATGTTTATAAAGGGAACAATGTGCAAATTAGCAACGGCAAGGTTGTTGTTGACGGCATTGAACAGAGCCAAGTTTTAGAACACAAAATCACGGTAAACGTGGTTGGTGACGTTGAAAGCATTGAAGCGGGTAGTGGCGATGTTGTTGTAAGCGGCAGTGTTGGAAGCCTACGCACAGGTAGCGGCGATGTAAAATGCGGAAGCGTTAACGGAAATGTGCAAACTGGAAGTGGCGACATTGACTGTGGAAACATAGCAGGAAGCGTAAGAACAGGTAGCGGAGATATTAGCCACCGCGCATAGGTTATAACAACAGCAATAAGAGGCGCGCCCCACTCTTTTTAGTACCAAAGCAACCAAGTGCGGGGCAGCGTCCGCTTGATTGCGTAGTTAGACACTGGAATAGCGAGGAATTTATGCCAGAAGTAAAAACACACCCGATACAACTACCGTATCGGCGGGTTGCAGGTGCTTGTATGCCAACGTCAGTAACAATGATGGCTTATGAGGTTTATTGTCACGTTTATGCGCCACAAGAGGCTTTAATAACAGGCGGCTGTCGTGGCGGATTTAGTGTTGGTGAGTTAATAGCATTTCTTTACGCCCGTAATTTTACTAAAGCTGAGTGGGATATGCGCGTTCAAGAAGTTTTTAAAAACATGAAAATGGAATAGTGTCTAACTACTATTATATATCCGAAGTGACGTATTATTTTACGTCACTTATTTAAAACAAAAATACAAAATTATTTTAAAATTTTGCTTATTTTGATATAATTGATAATGCAGCTAGTCGGCGGACGAAAGCAGGAGTCATTAACCTGTGCTGCACCATCCACATAATGCCCTAATGAGGAATCAAAAAATGTCAAAATTAGTCTATGGCGTAGGCCATAACGACACAAACACACCTGCAAGAATAAACGGAAAGCTCACTAAGCAATATATTCTGTGGCAGGGTATGCTATCAAGATGTTACAGTCGAAAAACTCAAAAAAGGCAAAATACCTATATTGGATGTTATGTAAGTGAAAACTTTAAAAGTAGAGCTTATTTTGAGGAGTGGTGTAGAAATCAACAGGGCTTTAATTTAGGGTGGAATCTTGATAAAGACTTGTTATTTAAACACAATAAATTATATTCAGAGTCGACTTGCGTTTTCTTACCAAAAGAAATTAATTTAGCATTAACAAAAAGACAAAATGATAGAGGCTTGCATCCTATTGGTGTTTATCTAAACAAGCCAACTGGGATGTTTATATCATCCATCTCCAAAAAAAACAAACGAATATATTTGGGTTTGTTCAACAATGAAAAAGAAGCTTTTTTAGCCTACAAAACAGCTAAAGAAGATTATCTAAAAGAACTAGCTAATCTATACGCCCATATATTAGATAAACGCGCGCACAATGCACTTATTAACTATATTGTCGAAATTAACGATTAATAAAACGAGGTAAATATGTTTGTAAAATTAGTACGTCTCAGCCGTGATGCTGAGTTAAAAAATGTTAATGGCAAGTCGCTATTGAATGTAAATGTAGTTTATGATGTCGGTTATGGCGACAATAAAAAAGGCCAATTTCTTGATCTTGCAATGTTTGGTAACCAAGCTGAAAAGCTTGCACCGCATTTGACGAAAGGCAAGCAAATTGTTATCCGTGCCGATGATATTAATATTCATGAACATAACGGAAAAGCATACTTAAAAGGCACGTTATTAAGCCTTGAGTTTGTCGCACAAGCTAAAACTCAAGACGCGCACAATGAAGCAAAAAGCAACGGATATCAGCGTCAAAATAATGATTTAGACGACGAACTGCCGTTTTAATCTATCGCGCCCGAAAGGGCGCATTATTAAACAATAGTCCCTGCTGCATCGCGCCAATTTGTACCATCCGACCAAATTGGCTTACTCAATGTTGTATCAAAAAACTGACTACCAATGCCCACCGCCCCTGCGCTTGGTCTGCTAGCTGTTGTGTTTCGTCCAGTTCTTAAACAATCGTCTGTGGCCACTTCTAAAACATTTGCATTAACCCTCAGTAGAGCAACATCCTCAGCACTTCCGCCACCTGCCCCCCATCTAATGATTCCGTTTAAATCAATACTAAATTTAGGGTTAGCATCGCTCCCTGTGTAACAACGCATAACTTTGTCGTTGGCTGACTTTCTAACATCATAAAAACCACTATCACCAATCATAAAACCATTTATATTTTTTATGTGGAGTTTTGTTGTGTCGTTTGTAACTGCTGTGACGTAACTGCCCGACTTATAATTATCGCCAAACCAAACCTTGTTAATCCCTCCAACCGTTTCGATTAAATATTTTGGCTTTTGACCAAAATCCCAATGCGTATTTGACTCAATCACCGCGCTACTATTCCCAATCACGATGTTAGAATAAGTGTTTACAGCTGCCAAGCCGTTATTGCCAAACTGATTACTTGTAAAAATATAATGAGCTGACGCGATCGAGACCGCACATTCAATGCCGTGATGATATGCTGAATTAATTTGACACGAAGAAATGGTTAACGCGTTTACCGCTGTCCCAACATAGATATTAGACTTACTGCTACCATATAACGCATTTTGGCCGCTGTAGTAGAAATCACACAATACAAAATCATTAGACGCGCCAAAATCTGTGTATAAATTTGCGCCGCCTGAAAGGCCAAACTCACTAAAATTACAATACCAGTCCGAGCCAAACAAAACAAAACCCGCGTTATCGCAATCTAGTATTAGAGTGTTTAGCAGTCGTCCGCCATTTCTATTTTTATTGCAATAAATTCCACTAGCAGCAGACTGCCTAATAATACAATCATTTAAAAATATAGCATTCGCCCCGACATAAGCCCCGCTTTGCTCATCGAGAGAAATGCAATTAGCAGTTGCCCCGACAGTTTGAGCTGATTTATTGCCGTGAAAATCAATACAATCTGCATACAAGACACCGCTTGTTGTAACATTTATTAAGTTGTCGTTTGTTGCTGACTTTAACAATAAACGCGGGAATACGTTTGCCCCTGATTTTGTGCCTTTTGTTCCTTTAAAAAAAACTTTTTTGTTAATTGTGATTTTACCTGTAACATATATGCCCGCATCGAAAACAACGCTTGATGTTGATTGAGCGATACAATTAGCGATTGCATTTGTATCATCAGTTAAACCATCCCCTTTTGCCCCAAATTGTCTTGGGTTCAACGTAAGTGTATTTAATGCAATCCATCGACCCGTCCCTGTCACCGATGTTGGTTTAATGACAGTTCCACCGTTATCTGTCGCACCGCTTGCGGAGTCCCAATAAAAAGTATTTCCGCCACCATCCCCCGCAACGTAATAGCCTAGCGTGGCGACAGCGTTGCTATTTGCGCTCGTGCCTGTCAACAATCGCAAATCAGCGATAGTTGCAGCTTTTTGAACAATATCAACCCGGCTTGATCTAATGTTATCAACGTCTTTTTGAGTGACATTATTAGCGTCTTTTAAAATAAAACGATAACTAACCGCATCATCAAGATAGATATTAGCTCTACCATCAGCGTCCAAAATAATTGGGTTTGTATTTGTTGCGCCTGAGTCGTTAGAGTAGGTGACAGCAGGTGTTGTTGTTCCTGCTAAATAAGTGTAAATTTTGCCGCCAGTCAAAGGCGCATTGTTGCCAGTTTTGAAAAAACGAGCATCAAACCAAGTAGAAAGAGAGACTGACATTATTGTAACCCCTGTAAAATTCCGCCAAAAGTTGCACCATATCTAACTGCATTTTGTGCGCGTTGTTTTTGTAGCTCTGACGCTATTTTGCTTAAATCTCTTAAAGTTTGCGGATTTTCAGATAATAGCAAATTGCCAATTTGTGTTCGTGTTGATTCAGGAACAACAAGTTTTTTACCAATGTTTTTAGCAGCATTTAAAAAACCCGTAGCACTGCCACCACTTACAGACTGAGCCATACTTGCAACATCGGAGGCCGCGTCTAAGCCTAAGTCCTCCATTCCTGCCAGTCTTTGGGCGGTTTGTGAGCCTTTGCCGATTTCGTAAAACTTCCTTAACTTAAACTCAGCATTAACAGGAGAGGCGAATTTTCGATAATCTTTACCTAAGGCTGTTTTTAATTTTTCAGCAATCGCGGGATTTTGATACGCATTCATGATTGCGGTTCGTCCACCCTTGTCACCTACTTTGTCTTTAATTGCCTGAAAAACACCTAGCATAAAAGCGTCTTTTTCGCCTTTTGTTAATGTTGCCAACTCATCTCGTAAATCCATAGCGTCCATTTTTAACGAGTCTCTACCCAAAATAACCGCATCTTGTAACTGTTTTGGAGATGAATATGTCTCATTTGCCAACTTATAAACAGATTCGCCGCTTTGTGTTTTTGGCGATAACTCGTTAATCTTGGCAATTAAATCTTTACGAAGATTACCCACACTTCGGCTAAAACCACGCTCGCCTGATTGTTTTAAACTAGACTCCATGTCATACAAAGTCTGTTTTAAAATATCAAGTTTTTCAAGCTTAACATTCTGCCCGCCTGACAAAACATCATCAAGACTATTTGTTTTGTCACCAGACACTGTTGCTCTTAAATTTGATTGATTAAAAAACGGTTTTGCGCGTTCTAATAAACCTCTTAAATCATCATCAACATTGACAGAAACACCTTTCAATTGATCGTAATATGGCTTTGCGTCCGCTTGGGCTTTTGCATCAAACGCGCTTACAGTTTTATTAAAATCAGGCCGACCCTTGCCGATTGCCTCCTCGGCATAACCTAGCATTCGTTGAGCCTCTTTGGCCATTAATTGCTGTTGTTTTCTCTCAACTTTGTTACTAACAGAACCAGTCATTGTTGCGGTTGTATCAAGCAATTTTCTTGCTTCTTTGCCCCCTGATATGGCCACAGGTGAGCCTTTTGGCATTTTTTCAGCACGTCTGGCGTAATACTCTAATGGGTTTGTTGTAGCGTCATCGTACAATGTTACGCCTGCCGCATTTTGACCGCGTGGCACACCTTGAGTAAAAATATTGGCTTGACCCTCAGCATCACGCAAAAAAGCTTCAGCAACTTTACGTTTAGCAAATTCGCTTGCTGATTTATCGCTTACTCGTTGTGCAATGTTAGAGCCAACCGCACCAATACCCATGCCAACAGGGGTTAGCAAGCCACCCAATCCGCCACTAATTGCAGCGTTGGCCGAAGCATCTTTCAAAACACCAATAGGCGTATCAGATTCGCTTTGACCAAATCCGCTTAATCCACCGTAAACCGCGCCACCTTTTGCCGCGTTTAAGGACTGATTACCTACCTTTGATAATGTTGATGCTGTTGTCGATAATGTTTTAGCCTTTGGCATAGGTAAAAGCATTGCAGTAGGCATGGACGTAGCAATGCTACTTAATGTAGCAGTAACAGGATAATCTTGTTGATATTGTTTCTGCATACCCCTGACAATATCTCGGTTGTATCGGTAGTTCTCAGCAATATCGTTGCCAGTTAAAGCCGCCCCTAATCCACCTAACGCCCCGTAAGCCTCATCACCAAGACTAAACATTAAACCCTCTGTAATCGCGTTTACTCCACCTTGTAGCGGACTTGGTAACTCACGGCCAATTTGTTCGGCTGTTTTTGGCTTGTTCTTTGGTGGCTCAATAATAAACTGAACATCATTGTTTTGTTGTGCAATTGGCTTTTTGCTTGGTTGTTCGATAATGTACTCCATTATTGACCTCCCCACGGAATCCACTTAGAACCATTAAACATTGCTATTGGCTTGCCTGTTTTTGGGTCTTTAGCAATAGAATTTTTTTCAATGTTGGTTGTTGGTAGCTTTGATAAGTCAGGAACATTCCGTCTTGATGTTACAATATCTTCGGCTTTTTGGTATGCTTTACCAGAGGCAAGCCCCATCTCATCCATTGCCGCGCTTCTTAGTTGTCGTTTTTGCTCTATTACCTCTTTAGTGTCACCAACGACAGGAAAGTAGTTTTTATATTCTTGTTCGGCTTCATCTACGCCAATAGCTGCGCCTGACTCTTTCCTTAATTTTGCACGAATCCAAGCCAACGCAGCGTTTTTATATTGTTGTTGTTCGGGCGTTTGAGACGAACGCTCCAAAACATCCCCGACGATAGGAATATTAGCCGCCATTGTTGTTTTCAGGTTTGGTTTACCCTTTTCCTCATATTTTGCAAGTAAATCTTCTGCATCTTTCATACGGACATAAAAACCCGCCGCATTTGATTCCTCGCCGCTTGGTGTTTGCACTGCTTTTGCAGGGGTTGCGGGCTTTCCATTTATCATAATAGGTTTTGTTTGTCCTGTGTCCAAATCCACTAAATAAGTGCCCGTTGCATCTGTTACTTGTTGAATTCTTGGTTGTGTTTGGTTTGGCGCATCCAAACTCTTAACCCCCAATACAACAGGTTTACCGTTTGCGTCATAACCATAAACAGTCTCTTGTCTGCCATTTGGCACTGTCCAAGTGATAGGTGCTTTAGTCTCTTTCGGCGGTTCATAAATTCCGCTACCAAGCCATTTAACTTCACCTTTTCTATTTGTGATATAACTATCAGGCTTGCCAGTATTTGGGTTTATTCCTTTTGTTGGGTTAGTCCCCCACTCTGTATCGCTTGCTGTTTTTGCTTGCTGTATCGCACTACTAAACTTAATAAACGAATCAACATCACCCACTTGCAAGGCGTTCTTTGCGGATACGTTTAAAATATCCATATAATCAGGCGTAACGCCTTGAACCGCAGGACTTACCAATTCTTTTCTTGTGTCAAAATTACCTTTTAAAATATTTTCACCAAATAAATCAGGAGCGGGCAAGTTTTGGCCACGCTCTGACGCTAAAACACCTGTCATTCCTTGCGGCATTTGACCAGTTGGCATTGTTTGCACAAAATCTGTTTTGTATTGTGCGGGTGTTCCTTGTTGCATTTTTAGCAACTCTGATGCAATACCTTGTCGCATTTGCTTTTGACGTAAACGCGCTTCTTTTTCTTCATTAAACTGTTCACGCAAGCGATCAAGCTCAAGCCGTTTTGCTTGGTAGTCTTGCATTCTGTCAAAACCGCGCCCGAAGTCGCGCTCTTGAATACCTAGTGCAATACTTGGATTAATTGCAAAAGCCATGTTAACCCCTTAGAAGCCTTTAGGCTTTAAAATAGAAGCCAATCTAAACGCATTATCGGTCATTTGTTGAATGCCGCCACCGATAGCATTGGCCTTGCCAATATATCCGCTAGCCCTTGCATTCGCGCCTTGTCCGATATTGTTTTGAAGCTGAGATGACAGTGAACCTAGTGTGTTGGCCGCATTTGCTGAATAATTAGACCCCATGCCGCCCAATGATTGCGCTGCTTGCTGTCCGCCCTGCGATAAAGACGCCAAACGGTTGTAATAATTGGCATATTCTTGGGCTGCTCTGTCGTATTCTTTGTCGTATTGTTGACTCGCCAAGCCTTGACCATATTCGTTTAAAGCTTTTAATTGTGCGCCACTGTAGCCCATTCCGCGAGCCGCTGCGCTACGGTCTAAAGCTTGCATACCTTGCTTTTGTAAGAATTGATACTGTGGATTGTTAGTGCTAAATTGACCACCACCTAAGCCGCGACCTTTTAAATACGACTGAAAGTTATCACCGTTTAATGTTAAGTGCCCTAATTGCTTAATTGCTTGTTGACCCTCACCCAAATAAGGTGCTTGGTCTCTTTGTTGTTGTTCCCAAATTTGACGCATAAGCTCAAGTTGCTTATCGGTTGACTCTTTAGCTACTTGACTAGCCTGTCCTGCTGCTTCTTCTTGCGCTTTAGCTGCTTTTTTTGAGGCGTTATAATTTAAGCCTGCACTTAGTATCTCTAAACCCATTTTAACCCCCAAGCCGATATATAACTACATTGGCATATTCATCATAAACCCTAAAGCCGCATCGTTCAACAAATTCGCGGCCTATTTCATTGCCTTTGATTATACCCGTAAACAATTCGCCATATTGTGCTAATTTATCTACAAATATCATCTTATAAAGCCGTTTTGTTAGCCAACGCTTTTCAAACTTTGGCAAGACACAAACATGGACATGATTGCCATTTAAAAATATAGCCCCTGCCACTTCACCACCAACATTAATCGGGATTAATTCCCAATGTTTCATTAACTCGCTGAACATCTCAAATGTAACAAACGTATCAAAACGATCTTTGCAAGAGAGATATGCAGCGAATAAATGCGACATTAAATATCCTCATTCCAGTTAATCGCGACGACATGGTTAGCAGCCGCACCCGAAATCGAAGCCGCGCTACAGGTTAATGTTTCATTGGGTGATAAGAAAATATCAAAGCCTGTCAAATCAACAAACGCATTGCCATTTGCACCGATTGTTGTATTAAATTGAACGTTACCACCTGTAATTGTTGTACCTGCAACATCAAAGGCCGCAATGCTATTTGTAGCGTCAATGTTTGTATAGCTTGGCGCACCGCCTAACGTTGTGTTTTTAATTAACTTAAATACCACTGGCACACCAGCGGCTGTTGAGACACTAAGCGACCTTACGCGCAATTGCGCTTGATTCGTTACACCATTAATCGTGCTATTGTTGCGAATCGTAATAACATTTGTTTCAGTTGTTGCGATTGATTTAAAATTATTTTGTCCATACGTTGAGCCGATACGCTCACGCAAGCCAACAATAAACATACCGACAGAACCGCTACGCACCACAATATTTGTATTGTTTGTTGTGTTAGTTGCTTGTATGCCAAAAGTCATTGTAGGGTTAATAGATTGAGTTTGACTTGTTAATGAGTTAGCCAAGCGGTAATCGTGAAAATTAACCCAATGGCCAGTAATTGGACTAAGCACAGAAAAAACCGCGCCTCTAGCCCCCAAATAGCCAACA
>Ga0255217_1000117_pt1 | contig 28621 bp, 27 predicted proteins | sample Miss_Atlam_RepB__FD_183046 | JGI IMG/M metagenome (GOLD analysis project Ga0255217, IMG submission 183046) | Freshwater microbial communities from Mississippi River, Louisiana, United States - Miss_Atlam_RepB_8d | ecosystem: Environmental > Aquatic > Freshwater > River | place: USA: Louisiana...
GCATCAAATTGGATAACTGTACGGTCTTTAAATGATTTAAACCCGATAAGTTCTAGTTTTTTAATTCTCAAAGCACAACTCCTTGCTTAGAATTCAGAATGAATACAATAAAATAACACAGTATATAACTGTCCTTTGGTCCAGCAAGTGAGTCAATCATGAAAAGCCCGTTCGGCTTAAGAAAATGATAAAAATGCGCAACGTGTTAAATCAAAATTTATGCAGATTTTGGTGTTTGCTAACGTTTTAGATAAGTGAGATCAAAAGATATGAAAAAAATCTTGATTACAGCAACTATTTTTTTTTGTAAAAGCCTATTTGCTTACCCAAAACTTTACTTCACTGATGCGCAACCATACGATCAAGTTTGCATGGCGGGCTTTGATTATGCCAAACTTAGCGCCGATAAAAAATCACCCGATAATTATGACAACCTCACAAAAGAAGCTAAATCAAAGATCACTGATTTTCAAAACCAATGGGACTCAGTTGCTCCAAAATTGTTTGCAATTATGAATCGAGAGTTTAAAAAAGATTTCAAAAGAACTGAGTACTCGGCAGCGCTTTCAATCTGCCCTGATTCACCCTCTATGCCCAAACCTTTCGTTCTCAATATTTCGAGATATTTAAAATCATATATGTCACCAAAGAACGCCAAAGATATCAACCAGTTTACTGATGTCGTTTTTCACGAACTTCTCCATCTTTGGTTGTTTGAAAACTTTAATCACGAAACGACGATCAAAAAAAAGTATAAAAACAACGGCGAATCTGTAGTTAATCACATTCATCTTTTTGCAATCGAAAGCTTTGTATTAGAAAAAGCTGATCTTTTACCAATCTGGAATAACACTCGCGATTTTATAAAAACAAAAGGCGGACCTCACCTAAAAGCTTTAAATATTTTAGAAAAAGAAGGTCGCGATAAGGTTCTACAAGAGTTGAAACAATAAATTTCTTCTCAAGCATCAAACTTTCTATAACGCAAACAAAGCTTCGCAGGATAAAACTTGAGATTTAGCTTTCTTAGAAAAGCTTAAGTTCTGTAAGAACGTCTCTACACGCTGATTTTGCTGATAAATAACTTCTATAAATTTATTATTCTCTAAAAAATCAATTATACTGTGCGCACTTAATAAGGCCACTAAACCCAGTCCCCCACTTAAAATCATTGAAGTCATCGGAGAATAGCCATAGACACCGGGTTGCAACACTTGGCTCATACTTGCAAACTGTGCAAGAAGAATGACGCGAAAATTAGTCAGCCGACGTAACATGATAACCGATTTAGGAAATTTTTTAATATCCACCGAAGCCGATAATTCAGACCATGAAAACTGCGTCAGCGTGGCTAATGCCGATACGCCCACCGCTGAAAACCAAAAATGGCTTGTACTCATTGAATCAAATAAATGATCCATCGACATGAGTGAAACTCGAGTCATCTGCACCATCGAACTTAATGCAAAATTAGAAACATACTGAGAAATAACAGTTGCCGTTTTATCTGCATGTTTCCAGTCAACTTTGTACTTGTTTAAAGCATTAAAAACTTTGCCTTTGAGCGGTCTAATTGTTGTCGGCCACAAATCAGGATTAACTCCGAATGTTGCGCACAATAACAAATTAAAAGTCACTAACGATGACTTCTGGTGCACATCCAATGCACTTGAGTGAATCCAATAAAATGAATCAATGCCCACGCTAATGAGAGCCACAGTTAAACCAATCTTATCATATTTAATATTCATTTTTACTTTGTCTTTTTGATATTCAATGAATTCATTAAACTTAGAACGCGCACTCGACAATGCCCCAAATGGCAATAGCCTTGTCTGCTTTAAACTTTGCTCACCAGAGTGTAAACTCGTTTTTAAAATCTCACCATCATCAGTGCTAATAACAGTGTCAAATTTCTGCGTCGTTTGATCAATAAATTGAGTAACTTCTGATTTACTCACTTCACCTAAATCACTCACAGCAACGCGAACAAGTTCAGAACCCATTTTCTGCTCGATAACAAGTTGCGGATTTTGAGCAATTGACTTACGAATTGAAGACTGTTGATTTTGAGCGAACACGTTTGAAAAATTGAATAACACAGCAAACAGACATAAAGACAACCGCTGTTTTAAGACTCTATTTACTAAAAGAATGCTAATTGAACTGACCATCTACTAACCACACTTCTTAATTCAATGTTGTGGCTTATTTATAACATGTCTTAATTTAAATTTCTGAATATAGTTTAGTCCGGACTGTTCAACAACTGAGGACTGAGAAAATAGTTCAAACCTGTCAAAACTTTTGACAGGTTTTGATAGACACTTTCAAACGTTATAACGTTTAAAGAGCTCAAATGGACTTTAAATATCTTGAGTTGATTAATTATTCGATTTTTCAACTCTGCGATAACCATCAGCCCAGTGAACTAAAGCAGACGGTTTTTTAGTTTGCACATAGACTTTACCCTGTCCACGAAAACGACAAACAAACCCCTCACCACTAAAGAACAAAGACTTATAATTACCCAGTTTGATGATGTCGTAATCAAGCCCTTCAGTAAAAGCAACAAGATGTCCATTATCTATCAGCATCTCATCTTGAACATCTAGTTCCATAAGAGCTCCATAACCATTAAACCACACATCGCCAGTTCCGCTCATTTTAACGAGAAACCAACCTGCCCCTGATAGTAAACCTGCTGATAGCTTTTGAAATTTTGTTTCGTAATTTAAGCCCTCAGTATGAGCCACATACGAACTTGATGACAAATAAACCGTTTGATTCTGCAAATTCATGTGTCCAATATCACCATTTGGTCCCGGAGCTATTGTGACTTCTCCATCAACACCTTCAGCTTTAAACTCTGATAAAAATAAAGACTCACCAGTCAAAAATCTTCTAAAGCCACCCTTAAATTGCGATGTCATTTTCATATTTGTGCTCATAGATGCCATTGCACCAGCTTCAACAAATATTTTTTGCCCACGATTAACTTCAACAGTCAGCCATGAAAAATCTGGTTTATGTTCAATTTTAAAATTCATAATTAAGTCCTCTTTGATTATTTTCTTTTAGGTCTCAAATATGGAGTTAATAAACCACCATACTCACTTGGGTTATGAGACTGACACCAAACGATTCCACGCCCCTTGAATCGACAAATAAACCCCTCACCACTGATGAAAGACTGAATCCACGATGTGGAAGCTTTAGAAATTGAAAAATTTAAAGTCTCTTCGAACGCCACGATATGTCCAGTATCGACGATATACTCATCTTCAACTTGCACTGGATAAATGAAACCAAAGCTGTTTAACAATAATTGGCCATGACCTTGAGCTTTAATCCAAAATAAATTTTGTCCAGACAAAAAACTTTTCATTCCTTGCCATTCTAAGTCAATAACCACATCAGAATCACAAGCAACAAAAGCACCGCCTGCAACGATCAGTCTCTGTCCAGTCAGATGATGAATCATCATGTCTCCGGGCAAAGCCGAGCATAACCAAATTTGTGAATTTTGTTGGGATTGGTACTGATTCATAAAAAAGCTCTCGCCACTCAAAAGTCTTTTAAGACCAGCCATAACTCCACCACCTTTTTTTTGGTGTGTCGTTGTGTTCACAGTCACTGGCCCTTTTAAAGCCATCAGGGCGCCACCTTCTGAAACCAAAGTTTCACCTGGCGGTAAATGACAAATCGCTATTGTTGAAGATGGCCTGTGTTGTAATTCAAAATTAATTTTTTGTTGTTCCATAAACTATCTCCAAAACCGAGCGTTAAGCCACTCAGCTAAACCTTTAACACTTCTTGTTTGTAAGCGAATTTTACCGTGACCTTTAAGTCTTAAAACGAATCCCTCTTTACTTAAGAAACTTGAAATCAATCCACCTGCTAATTTTAATTCCAGCTGAATTGTCGATGGCCAAAGGAGTAAATGCCCAGAATCCACAATATAATCACCGACAACTTCTTTTTCAACAACGGCACCATAACAACCAAACCAAACACGCCCCTGCCCCGTAAATGAAAGTTTAAATAAACCCTCACCAGCGATCAAACTGGCAAACCCAGCCCAACGCAAATTTGTTCTAACACCTTGAGTTCGAGCTATGAAAGATCCGGCCTCAAGAAAGATTTCTTGGTTGTTGATCTCGACCATTTGAATATCACCTGGCACTGGTTGTGAAATATACAAAGCTTGCGGCTTAACTGACCTATTCGTATATTCATTGATAAAAAAACTTTCACCACCTAAAAATCTCAACATGAGAGCCTGAATGAAAGATCCATTGACTGAAGCGTCAGGTACAATACCAACATCTTGCGAAGCCATAGCCCCTGGTTCAACAATGATTGACTCATTAGGCATAAGATCACATTTTAATATTTGAAAAGCTGCGGTGCCTTGCTCTACAACTTGCATCTTTTATTCTCCTCAAAACTTAGATTATTTTTTTTGTAAATGTCTTTAGAAAAGAAATATTAAACTCATTAAAGCGATTGAATGCTTTTCTGAATTATTTTCCACTCTAGACGCATATCTTTATATTTATTTTTTTCGCTTTGTTGTTCAATCATTTTCTGCATTGATTCAATCCGGTCTAGTGTTTGTGGATGTGATCTTAGAAAATTTTGTTTTTCAAGTTCTGATAAAACTTTGCCACCTGGTATTTCAGATACAATTTTTTTATTTTCTACATCAATTATACTCAATGCTTCTGATAATCCTTGGGGGTTAATTTCACTCTCAATTAAAGCTTTAACAGCTAGTGAGTCAGCTTCTGTTTCTAAGTCTCGGCTATAAGATAAACTCAAGAGTGGTCCCCCTTGATCTACAACGACAGCGACTAATCCACTGACATCACCTAGAAAAGCTTGAAAAATGACAAACAAACCAACACTTTGAAAAACACTTTTAACAACATGTCGATTTTGCACATGTACAATTTCGTGTGCAATGACTCCGATGAGCTGCTCTGGCTTGTTTATTTTTTTAAGTAAGCCTTGGTTAATAAAAATATGACCACCAATAGTCGCATAGGCGTTTATTTCAGGTTTCGCAGAAATATGAATCGTGTACCGGGTGCTATCAAATGTTTTTAAGTTTTTAAGTAAATTTTGAACCTGAGTTTCAACAGACTTGATTTGCGCAAACTGTGATTGGCTTTCTTGAGAAAAAATTTTATCACCTATTTTTTTCTCAAGACTAAACGGAACAAGAACACTCAGCTGTGAAAAAATAATAGCTCTATAATAAATAATCGCACCGACTAAAATCAAAAACATGAAACCAATAGCTAGTTCTATTTTATGCTGTGAGTTTTTCTGATCCACAACTGATTTGAAATACGAATACGAATGTGGATCTCTTTGCAAAATGTCTCTATTTTGAGCTGTTAACTCAAAATAGACAGTCTGTTTTTCGTTGAGATGAATAAAAACCATGCCGTTTTTATTACCACCGCGTTCAATTTTAACAGAGTTAAGAGACCAACTATTCTGACCAATACTCAAATAAGACTGACCGATTTGTAAATTCACAGATTGTTTAGACAACCCATCCTGAAGTACACACTCAATAGAACTATTATGACCTGTAAACATTACTCAATTTGACATTAATTCAAGCAAAATAACAACTTCTTATATTCCAATATAAATCTTGCATTTTTTTCTAAATTAGAGTCTTTACTACCAATCAAACTTAAACCCATGTAGCTAAGGCAAGCATTCAATATTTAAGGAGAATTTATGAAAAAACTTTTAATCGCATCAATTATGACTTTAGGTTTATCTGCACAAGCTGATATCTTTAATTTTTTTGATTTTACTAAATTTGGCGAAGCTTTATTAGCCGTTGCTGATGGTATTAACATCAATTTAGAAAAAGTACGTGTTACGTCACAACAACACGTTGATGTTAAAGAACAATGGGATTTAGCTTGTGAAACAACTCAAAGCTTAAACCAAAGCGTAGTTGCTTTAAGTGCCTTATTATCAAAAAACAAGGTCAATCAAAAATTTTGCGCTCCGATCACAACTGCTATGAATCTACAATCAAACATCATCAAGAACTGTCAAAAATATTATTCTAAACCAGTTCCTGAGAATGCAGCTGTTTTACTTGGTCAATTCACTATGAGCATTATCCAAACTAAAATGATTTTAACTAAATGCTATCCAATCTTAAATGATATCTACTTACCATTTTTGGATGTTGAGTAGTTTAATATAAAAAATGATTTCACTTAAAAAGGCTGACTAAAAATCAGCCTTTTTTTGTATTTAAAAACAATGCGACAATAACTAAACCTGCCCCAATCAACTGCCATGAGGTCAATGCTTCATGCAGAATCCACCAAGCTGCAAACGTTGCCACCACGGGCTCAATCATGACCACAATAGAAGCTTGCGAGCTTTTCATTTTTTGCAGACCTGCTAAGAATAAAGTTAACGGAAACACCGTACACACAACTGCCAACCCTATAACAACTCCTAATTGCGTTGTTGTTAAATGCACAAGTTTAGCCATTGAGGGCTGATGCCAAAAATAGAGCGCTAGTGCCGCAGATGAAATCACATACAAACTTGAAGATAACGGCTTTACACCCTGTTGCAAATGCCCGCTCACTAAAACGTAAACAGCATATGCAACTGCCGCAAACAGTGCGTACAAAACCGCATGCAACGAATGAACAACAATTGGCCCCCACAATACAATCGTTAACCCCAGACAAGCTAAAATAAGACTTAAAATTTGTAAGCGACTCATTTTATCTTTTAAAATAAAATGTGATCCAAGACTTACAAAAATAGGAAACGTAAAAAGCAACAATGCTGCAAGTGCCACAGAAATGCCTTGAATCGACATAAAATACAAAGTCGAAAATAGCGCATAGCCAAATGCACCTAACAAAATAGAAATCACAATTTGTCTGAATGATAAACGAATCAAGTCTTTTTTAAATATGAAAAGACCAACCCACAAAATAATGGCCGCCAGAGTAAATCGATAAGTTAAAAGCTCACCAACGCTCAGATCATTTTGAAAAGCAATTTTTCCAAAAACACCTAAAAAGCCAAAACATACTCCGGCCAGTAAGACATAAATAAAGCCAATTATTTGTTGCATAGACCAATTGTGTTTATTTCTTTTTCTTTTTTAAAAAAGCTTTAGCTGCTGCAAGTCTTGCAATTGGTACGCGGTACGGTGAACAGCTGACATAATCAAGCCCCACATTTTCAAAAAACTCGATTGAATCTGGATCACCACCATGCTCACCACAAACACCAACTTTTAAGTTACCTTTCGTTTGACGACCTAAATCAACACCCGTTTTAACAAGGGTACCAACACCAACTTGATCGATACTCACAAACGGATCTTTAGCAAAAATGCCTTGGCTCACGTAACTACCCAAAAAGCGTCCAGCATCATCACGCGATAATCCTAACGTCGTTTGTGTTAAATCATTAGTACCAAAACTGAAAAAATCAGCATGGCGAGCAACTTCATGAGCAGTCACGGCAGCTCTTGGAAGCTCAATCATTGTTCCGACTAAATATTCAAATTTAGTTTTAGTCTCTTTTTGAACAGTCTCAACAATTTGCACTGTTTGCGCACGTAACATCTCAAGTTCTTTAGCTGTAGCAATCAATGGAATCATGATTTCAGGAACAAGTTTAAAACCCTCTTTTGTTAACTGTGCAGCTGCTTCAGCTATAGCACGTGATTGCATTTCATAGATCTCTGGGTATGTCACAGCTAGGCGACATCCACGGTGACCTAGCATCGGATTAAACTCATGCAAGGCGTGAACTTTATTTTTAAGTTTGTTCACATCATAATTAATTCTTTTAGCTAACTCTTGAATTTCTTCTTCTGAATGCGGAACGAACTCATGTAACGGAGGATCTAACAAACGAATTGTGACGGGGTGACCATCCATAATCTTAAATAGTTGATAAAAGTCATCACGTTGCATTGGTAAAAGTTTAACTAAAGCTTTTTCGCGTTCTGCTTTTGTATCAGCTAAAATCATTTCACGAACAGCATCAATACGATCAGCCCCAAAAAACATGTGCTCTGTACGACATAATCCAATACCCTCAGCACCGAATGAACGCGCTGTTTGTGCATCTTTTGGCGTATCAGCATTTGTTCTGACTTTTAATCTACGCATGTGATCTGCTATTTTCATAATACGATCAAAAGCACCATCTAGTTTTGGTTCTATTGTTTTAACTTCACCTAAGTAAACTTCACCCGTGCTACCATCAAGGGTGATGATGTCACCTTTTTTCAAATTGTAACCTTTTACACGCATCGTTTCAGTCACGTAATCAACTTCAACTTCTGAACATCCAGCCACACAGCATTTACCCATACCGCGAGCCACAACAGCTGCATGCGATGTCATTCCACCACGAGTTGTGAAAATACCCTGAGCTGCAACCATACCTGCAATATCTTCTGGTGATGTTTCAACACGAACTAAAATCACTTTTTTACCTTGCTCTTTGAGTTCAACTGCTTCTTCAGGAGTAAATACGATTTGTCCGCATACTCCACCTGGACTAGCTGGTAAACCTTTAGCAAGTAAAGTTTTTTGTGCTTTAGGATCAAGTGTTGGATGTAACAACTGATCTAAAGACGATGGATCTAAACGTAAGATCGCTTCTTCTTCGGTAATTAATTTTTCATCGATCATGTCACAAGCAATTTGCAATGCGGCTTTTGCTGTACGCTTGCCGTTACGAGTTTGCAACATCCACAATTTATTTTTTTCGATTGTGAACTCGATATCTTGCATGTCTTTAAAATAAGTTTCTAATTTTTTATAAATTGTTTCTAGATCAGTATATGGACCTGGCATAGCTTCTTTAAGAATGGCAATTGGTTGCGGTGTACGAATACCCGCCACGACGTCTTCACCTTGAGCATTAATTAAAAATTCACCATAGAATTTTTTATCACCAGTACTTGGGTCACGAGTAAACGCCACACCAGTTGCAGAATCATCGCCCATGTTACCAAAAACCATTGATTGAACATTGACAGCTGTTCCCCAGCTCGCCGGAATATCATGCAATTCGCGGTAAGTAATAGCACGAGCTGTATTCCAACTTTTAAATACAGCGCTGATAGCTCCCCATAATTGCTCATGCGGATCTGTTGGAAATTTTTGCCCTGTCATTTGCTGAACAAGATCTTTGAATTTTTGAACAAGTTTTTTAAGATCATCAGTTGTCAGATCTGTGTCTAAATGAATACCTTTTTCAGCTTTAAGATCCTCTAAAGTCACTTCAAGCATTGAAGAATTCATTCCCATCACAACATCAGAGTACATTTGAATAAATCGGCGATAAGAATCCCAAGCAAATCGAGCATTATTAGCCGATTGAGCAAGGCCTTCAACTGTTTGATCATTTAAACCTAAATTAAGAATTGTATCCATCATACCAGGCATCGAAGCACGAGCCCCAGAACGAACGCTCACTAATAAAGGATTTTTGGCATCACCAAATTTTTTTCCAATTTTATTTTCAACACGTGCTAAAGCTTTTAAAGCCTCTGGTCTGACCCACTCAGGAAGTTTGCCGCCTTCTGCGTAGTAAGCCGTACAAATATCTGTTGAAATCGTAAAACCCGGAGGCACTGGTAACCCAATAGCTGTCATTTCAGCTAAATTAGCACCCTTACCACCAAGTGTGTTTTTCATACCAGCATTGCCCTCAGCTTCGCCTGCAGCAAAGAAATAGACAAATTTTTCAGGTTTAACAAAAGTGTTCGCGTTTAAAGTCTCCATGACACGAATTTCCTTTCAATTAGAATTGTTTAAGTTGAATAGCAATGTATTGATTGAGTTCTTTAATTTTAATACGTTCTTGAGTCATTTTATCACGATGACGTACAGTCACTGCTCCGTCATTGATTGAATCAAAATCATAAGTTACACAAAACGGAGTTCCAACTTCGTCTTGTCTGCGGTAACGTTTACCGATCGATGCTGTTTCATCGTATGTCACATCAAAATCTTCAGCTAATTGATCACGTAAAGCCATCGCTGGTTGCGATAATTCGTCTTTTTTAGATAATGGTAAAACAGCAACTTTGTATGGTGCAATTTCAGGGTGTAATCCTAATACAACACGCACATCTTCAGATTTTTTACCGGCTTCATCCGTCATGTAAGTGACTTCTTCACGATAAGCATCACACATAAAAGCTAAAAATAAACGATCACAACCAACTGCTGTTTCAATAACAAATGGTAAATATTTTTCTTTTTCCGCTTCGTTAAAATATTCTAAATTTTTACCCGAGAATTTTGCATGTTGAGTCAGGTCAAAATCAGAGCGATTGTGAATACCTTCTAGTTCTGAGTAACCCATCGGAAAATTGTATTCAACATCAACAGCCGCACGCGCATAATGGGCTAATTTGTCGTGATCTTTGAATTTTAAATTTTCTTCGCGAATACCGAATTTAAGATAAAATTTCCAGCGACGCTCTTTCCATTCTTTAAAGTAAGTGTCGTCTGTGCCTGGCTTAACAAAATATTGCATTTCCATTTGTTCAAATTCACGTGTTCTGAAAATGAAATTTCCTGGAGTAATTTCATTACGAAATGATTTACCAATAGCCGCAATACCAAATGGGATTTTCAAACGCGATGATTGCTGACAATTTTGAAAATTCACAAAGTGGCCTTGTGCTGTTTCTGGTCGTAAATAAACGACAGAACCAGAGTCTTCAAGAGGCCCCATATGCGTTTTAAACATAAGATTAAAGTTACGTTCTTCAGATAAGTTTTTACCACCACACTGAGGACATTGCTTTTTTGTTAAGTACGATTCAGTGTTATCTGCACGAAAACGTGTTTTACAGTCTTTACAATCAACCAACGGGTCTGAAAAACCATCAACGTGACCAGATGCTTTCCAAACTGTTGGATGCATTAAAATAGCTGCATCAATACCCACGATATCAGATCTGCGAGTCATAGCATTCCACCATGCGCGTTTCACATTTAACTTCATGAGTGATCCTAGCGGACCGTAATCCCAGCAACTTCCTAAACCACCATAAATTTCAGAACTTTGAAAAACAAAACCACGACGTTTTGATAAACTCACTAACGTGTTTAAATCTTTTAAACGGCGAATTTCAGGAACATTTTGAGTTTGTGACATGATGCAACCTTTCACTCTGTAAATTAACAAAATAAGGCTAACTTTCGACTAGGCTTAAGTCAAACACCTATGCCGCGAACAATTATGTTGCACAGAGTTTAATGGAGTAAAAACTCGAGGCTTTTAATGCTTTTCTGACTTAATTCAATGACACATAGGCTTTATTCAAGTGAAAATAGAGCTAGTTCACTGCTAAGGAGTATTTATCATGCTAAAAATAATGACTTTGTTGTTACTTATAACATCTTTAACTCACGCAGAAAAACTTAAATTTGGCACTGAACTCAAATGTCTCGAATCAGTGCAAAAGCTGGTCAACGTCACTAACGACGTGGGTTACTTTGATCAGAAATCTCATACATTTACTTTCAATGACGACAAATTCATTTACATAGTTTCTGGCAATCAAGTTAAAAGATGTCCATACGAAAATAGAGAAGTCACATACGCGATTCCCGTTTCAGAAAAAAATAAAATTTATTATTCAATTACACAAGCATTCAATTTTTACGGTGATGTCGAAATTGTTGGTTCTGAATCAGTCAAAGACTGTTCAGATATTTTAAATAAAGAGATCGAATCAAAAGTGCAAACGGCCATTAAAACTATTTTAGTTAAAACGCATGAAAATAATTCAGAAGTCAAACCCATGTTAACTCCAACCGAAAACGATCAAGCTCAAAAAGCGTGTGAACCCGTATACACAAAACTAAAAGTTTCAAGTTTATCAGACGATAATAACACAACTAGAAAACCTGCTGCGAGAGCTCGTAAAGCCAAATCAGGTCATTAAAAATAATATCTTGCCCCAAAGCCCAATTGAATAAAAGCATCCATCGTTGGGACAACACTCAGACCAGGCACTATCTCTAAAAAAACTCCGAGTGGTAATGTTTTAGGATTCCACTCAGCCCCTAATGGCACACGCACACCTAACCCCAAATTGCCAGATTTTTTACCCAAGTAATGATCATCTTGACTGCGGTCTTTATTCGTCGAAGCCAGTAACCCACCAAAACCAATATACGGAGTTAACTCATTCACAAATTGATTTTTACGTATCAACAAATTATGAACATGATAAAGATAGTCTGTATAAATTAACGTATAATCACTTGATGAAATAGAAAGTCCACCAGCAACTGAATTATTTTTATTTAAAATATATTTTCCCGTAATTGCGGCAGGATTTCCGATCATAATCCCAAGCCCAAATGGATGCGTTTCGGTTTGCGCTTGAGATTTAAAAACAAATATGAATAAAAAAACAAAAGCTAAAATATTTTTTTTACAGTTCATATTTGTGAGTTTTGCATATTCTTATTTAGAAGCAATATTTTTTCTTTAGATTTTTCACCCGATCCAAAGTTTACGAAAGTTCTTACGATCAACTGCCCAACTCTGCCACTTGATTTCAGTCTCTGTAGCGAGTTGCAAATTTGCAATGACCACAGCAATATCACTTAAACTCCAGAGATCATCAGCATGTACTGACTTAGTTTTTTTAATGACGATATCATTTACAAGTGAATACACCATCCCACTCATCGGCGGTATGATACATCCAAAAGTTGATAGCACACCCTGCAATCTTGAAAGCACTGATTTACCACCAACCGAGTGATTCAGAACAAACACAGCGCAAGGCTTTCCCATAAACACAGGTGTGCCCTCGAGATCTGTAAAATCCTCGAGAAACTTTTGCAAAGGGCTCCCCCAAGAGTCCCAATAAGTCCCTGTTGTAAAAATAAAAGCACTGGCTTTTGATAGCTTTTTTTCTACTGCTTTTTTATTTGTTGTTTTTGATAAAGTTAAGATCTCAATAGCGTACGAATTTGAAATATGCTTTTGAATCTGCTTTACAAGCTGACCACAATTACCTTTATCACCTGAAATACTACCATTTATAATCAGTATACTTTTCATGTTTAAAGGCTATCAAAATGTCATGCAAATGACATTACATTTTAATTTCAACGAATTGATCTACTTTGGGCTCATACTCAAGCAAGGCCCCTTGCTCTAAATCAAAATATATACCTAAGATATTAAGCTCTCGCGTTTCGATAGCTTCTTTAACGAATGGAAAAGTTTTTAGGTTTTCCATCGACACTTTTACACCCTCAAGCTCGCAGTGCTTGCACTGAGATTCAAAATCTTCATGGGCATGTTTAGCTAATACATTTTCACGTGCATGAGCTGCGATTTCCATCCAAGCCCCAATAAAGCTGTCTTTTGTGCGGGTTTGCCCAGACATTAATGCTCTAATACCACCACACTGACGATGTCCCAAAACGACAATATTCTGAACTTTTAAATGAACAACTGCAAACTCAATAGCCGCACTCACACCATGTCGACCAGTTCCACTCGATTCATGCGGTGGAACTAAATTCGCAACGTTTCTGACAATAAATAACTCACCTGGCGATGCAGAGGAAATAAGCGCTGGATCAACACGAGAATCGCTACAGCCTATGATCAAAGTCGAAGGACTTTGCCCACTCGCAAGTTTTTGAGCTAAAGGCTCATCACCTGCATAATATTTATCACGAAAACGTTTAAATCCTGCGACTAGTTTTAAAATTTCTCGATTGTTCATAGGGTCACTTCTAGTGCAAAAAGTCTACTCAATCAAGCTCTTCTCGCAGCGCGCTCTAAATATTCAGGATAAGTCATGTCAAAAGTCGTTAATTGGTTCTTATCGATTTCAAAAACGCGAGTTGTAATCTCACGCAAGAAATAACGATCATGGGAAACCATCATCACAGTTCCTGGAAATTCTTTAATAGCTTTTAACAACACTTCACGTGATTTAATATCTAAGTGATTTGTTGGCTCATCGAGAATTAATAAATTCACGGGATGTGACAAAATACACGCTAGTAAGACTCTTGATTTTTCACCACCAGATAAAATCGAAATTTTCTTTTCAACTTCTTCACCTGAAAATAAAAATGCGCCTAACAAAGATTTAATTGATCCCAATGTCGCATTTGGAACTCTTGATTCAACTTCTTGTAAAATTGTTTTATTTGGATCTAAAACATCAAGCGAGTTTTGTGAAAAATAACCAAGTTGTATAGATGGACCAATCGCACATGTCCCCGTCGATGGGTCTGTTTGCTTAGTGATAATTTTTAAGAGTGTTGATTTACCCGCACCATTGACTCCGACAACAGCAACACGGTCCAATCGTTTAACCAAAGCCGATGCGCCTGAGAAAACATTTTTCTCACGGCCATCTTTTAATGAATAAATTTTACCCAAACTCTCAAATTTAACGACTTCATCACCACCACGAGGAGGCTCTGGCCAAATGAAATCCATCACGCGATCTTCTGCTGGAATTTCGATACGATCAATTTTTTCAAGCTTTTTAACTCGAGATTGAACTTGCGCTGCATGCGAGGCACGAGCCGCAAAACGAGCAATGAATTCTTCTTCTTTGGCAAGCATGTCTTCTTGGCGCTTAGCTGCTGCAATTAGTTGCTCTTTACGAATATCGCGCTCTTTTTCATAAAAATCATAGTTACCGCCATAAGTGGTAATAGCTTTGTTGGCAATTTCGATTGTTTTCGTAACTAAACGATTCATAAAATCGCGATCATGCGAAGTCATCAAGAGTGCGCCTTTATAATTGCGTAACCACTCTTCAAGCCAAACGATAGACTCAACATCTAAGTGATTTGTTGGCTCATCCATCAATAAAACATCTGGAACAAGCAAAAGAATTTTAGCTAAAGTGACACGCATTTTCCAACCACCAGAATATTGTCCAACATCAAGCTGCATATCCTCGTTAGAAAAACCAAGACCACCTAAAATTTCAGTGGCGCGGGATTCTAAATCATAACCACCCATAGCTTCGAACTTAGCCTGGGCCTCGCCGTATTTTTCAAGAACAGTGACCATTTCGTCTTCGGTTAAATTCGGATCACTTAATTTTTCTTCGTACTTCTTGATATCAGCATTAACTTGATCAAAGCCACCAGCCGAGAGAACTTCTGCTATCACTGAACGGCCTTTCATGCTTTCAATATTTTGTGAGAAATATCCAACACGAATTTTGTCGGGTCTACTGATCGAGCCTTGATCTGGACTTTCTTCGCCCATAATCAAACGAAAGATCGTCGTTTTACCAGCACCATTTGGACCGACTAGGCCAATTTTTTCACCAGGATTAATTTGAAATGAGCCATTAGCATATAAAATTTTAGAACCTTGTTGTTTGGTAACCGCATTAAACGAAATCATTGCTATAGACCTACTTTTAAAAAATTTAGATTTAGTTTTGTTTTTTATCTCATTTTTAATCTATTGTACATGACTCATTTTTATAAAAAAATGGCTCAGAAATGTCTCATTTTCCCAATGAAAAACAGTTTTTATACTTTTTTGAGAATCTTTTATAAAAGTTGGAAAAGTTTTTCAAGAACAGGTTAATATTAATTCATACAAGACATGCAACTAACGTAAGCCTTGCTAGGTGCTGGAAACAGCCTAATTAAAGGTCAGCGAGGAATCAGTGGTTAGTTCATAGGGGGGACGTTTGATGAGAAGAGTTTTCGATCATAACGACAAAGTACCGAAGTGACGTTGCGTTTAATAAAATTATAAACACTTATCATATTATTAAATGACTTAATAATTTAAGTCACATGATGTTAATGACAACTATTCATTATAGGAGGTCACTAGCGGTTTGAAAGAATACGGGTAATTCCGTATCCTTCCTTTGCCTCAAGGCAAACCACTGGAAACTGTGGGACGCAAAGCTACAGGGGCTTTAATATGCCAGCCAGCTACCAAAGGGTATAAAACCTGCGGTGTAAAAAACTGCAATGGAAGGAAAAAAATTTTACAAAACATTTTATTTCATGGATTGGTTTCATTCCCCTTGAACTCTAGGCCTATCAAGATGATTAGCTTAGAGTTTTTTTTATTTTTCAAAGGGCTTATAGATTTTCTCAAATCTAAATATCTTTAGGGATAACTAAACGAACGCCGGCTCTTAATCTCGATTTTCTTTTTAAATTATTTGCACGACTTAATTCATGCACCGATAGATTAAATTTTTCGGCTATAGAGGCTAAACTGTCGCCTTTTTTAACGACATAAAAATCACTATTTTTTTTATCGCTTGTTTCTTTTTTTTTACGACCCGCAACCTGCGAACGATCTTTAAGTGGCGTACGATCTGGAACTAAAATTCTTTGACCGACTTTGATTCTTTTCTTACGAGAGAAATCATTAATTTCACGCAAAAAAGCTACAGAGGTTCTGTATTTACGTGCCACAGATGCTAAACTATCGCCACGACGTACTTTGTACTCTTGTGTATCGTTCTGGTCAGGCACAAAATCAACAATCGAAGCAATACTGTTCTGAGCTGCAGTCATTGCTATTTCAGAGGTTCCTGCAGGAATACGCAAGCTGAGTTTGTTATCAGCATCAAGCGGTGCGATTTCTCCTTTGAATTTAGGATTTAAATCTTTGAAGTCTTCGTAGTTGATATTCATTTTATCAGCCATCTGACGTAAATTGATAGGTTGAGCATAAGTCATATGATCAAACTCAATTGGCGTCATGTAATCGATTCCCTCAAATCCGTACTTATCTGGATTTTTAGCAATCAACTTCGCAGCTATAAATTTAGGTACATAGTTATCAGTTTCTTTTGGTAGCGCTCGACGATGACGAGCTAACTCCCAAAAATCTTTTGTTTTATACTTGCGTACAGCTTTTAACACACGACCTTCACCAACGTTGTAAGCTGCCATTGATAAATACCAAGAATTAAACATACCATAAAGATCTTTGAAATACTCAGCTGCAGCTTGTGTGGCTATAACCGGATCACGACGTTCATCAACCATTTTATTGATTTGTAGTTTATAGCGTTTTCCAGTTCCGCGAATAAATTGCCAATAACCCACAGCTGAAGCATGTGAAAAAGCGCTCGAGCTAAATCCTGATTCAATCAAAGCAATATAAAACAAATCTTCTGGTAATTTGTTATCACGTAAAACTTTTTTCATTAAAGCTTCGTAACGAGTTGATCTGGCTAAATAACGCTCCATATGCCCACGACCACGGCCTTGAAAATAGCGAATCCACATTTCAACACTTTCGTTAATTTCTGTGGGAATTGTTTCCAACTCTTGTTCACCGATCTCGGTTGTATTTGTTCCGTTTTGATTTTGTGATAAACGAAACTTCTCTAAATCGCCATCCTGCGTGTACTCGTTTGAAGACGTGTTACCACTCGAAGTATCTGACTTAGATTGATCATTTGAATGAGAAGTATTTGGTTTTTGAAAAAGAGCGCATCCTGTATTTAAAATTATGCTAAACAAAAGTACAGTAGACAGGTTGCTCTTTAATAAGCTTTTCGATTTGAATATATTCACTTTTTCACCCTTTAAAATTAAAGGCTACAAGTGAAAAACCATGCAAGCAAGTTTTAAAGACATTTTTAAGACAATTCGTCTGTAATTTTGCCTGCAGCGCTTCTAAGATTTAAGACCATTTCGTGAATAGCTTTCTGATCAAGCATCTGCTGTCTCAGACTATCAGGCGCAAATCCAACAGTTTGGAAATAATCAAAAAGCTCGCCCAGCTGCTTTTCATACTTTTGACGATGATTTTCAGGCATTTTATAGACTAAAGCCACCCAGTCCTCTGATGCTGTTTTTTCTTGCGCTAATGCTGACACAAGTAAGTAAAGTAAATTCACACATTCGCTACCAATTTTTTTGTAATCCTGGGCTTGTACTGCAGCATCGACTAATTTCATTTTAGCGGATACTTTATGTTTTAAATCTGGCGAGTTATTTAAATATCTGAATTGCAACAAAGGCTGTAAACTTAAACCGAAAATGATTAAAATACTGAGTACGCTTAATATCGACCAGCGAAATTGCGACCATGAAAAAGCTGCGCCACTCAATTCAACTATAGGTAAAAATTTACGTTCAATTGTAGCCGTGTGCGGGTCATCTTTTTTAGACTTAAATGATTCTGTATTTTGACCTTTTGCGGGCTCAGTAATTTTAATAGCAAATTCTTCTGTTGATTTTGTGATATATTGTTTTTGAACAGGATCAAAATACGAAAAATTAATTTGTGGGATTTTAATTTCGCCTTGTTTATGTGCTAACAATAATATTTCAAACTCTTTATAGCTTTGACCATTTTTATAAAATTTAGCATCACTTTTTGTGTCATAGACTTCAAGACCATCTGGCCATGCAATAGCCGGCAACTCAATTAACTTTGCATTACCTTGTCCTTCAAAACGAACTTTCAATGAAATCGGTTGCTCTGCCGGAAATTGCAACCCTTCGATTTGGGTTTGAATTTGAAACTGACCAACAGCACCCGAAAATGATTGTGGTCGATTTTCTAAAGGTAATGGCAACACATTTATCGGCAATCGCTTAGATGCTTTTGTGTATTCATTTAAATCTCCCCAACCAAATTGAGTTGGAATACGCACTTTCGCTTTGATTTTAAATTCATCAATAGCCACAGTCCCAGCTTTAATCGGAAATAAAGCATGGCTTGCTAGTAAAGCACGTCTATAAGGAACATTATTCACAAGTACTTCTTCAAACTGTAATGCAGGTACTTCTTCTATAATCTCTTTCCAAAAACCTTTTAGGTCCGGAAACTTAGCACGATCAAGCGATTCTATTTGTCCACGTGTATACAAATACCAATTCGCTGTAATTTGCTCGCCTTCGTAAGCTGATTTTTTATCGGTTTCGAGTAACAAGAAAAAAGCTTCGTTCATGTTGACATCAAGAGTGACTGACGGCATTTGACGACCTGTACCGTTCTGACCGAACTGACGACGACCACCACCAGGACCTGACGGAATGCCCATCTGTTTTTGTAAATCCTCGATCATTTTTTCACGTTGTTTCATGAGTTGCGAAAACATATCATCATCATCTGCAAATGGATCATCTTGTTGATAGCGCGGACGCCCCGGAACTTTCTGAGTGTTACTCGCTGATGATTTTGCACCAACCATAATTTTTTGTGGAGCCGTCGATAAAGTTTTACCATTGACTGAAACATTAAATGCAGGAATAGTCACACTCCCCTGTTTAACGGCCTGATAAGACAGTAAAAACTGTTGCGTGACCGTTTTAGAAAACTCAGTTTTACCATTCACAAAGTTCATTCGCGATGATGATGATTGTCCCAGGTTTTGTGCTTTTAAAATTTTAAACCCAGCTATATCCGGCACTTGTGGCTGTGATGACTCAAAGTCATCGTTTGATTGCACTGTGATCACAATGTTAACTTGATCGCCCAAACCAGGCGCTTCTGGTTCAATTTCAACTTTTAGCGATTCAGCAGCTACGGCCCATTGACTCATAAAAAATAAAACAAAAAGAATGCTCTTTTTCAAATTACCAATCTTTATCATGACGTCCTTCTTTGCGTTCTTTTTTATTAAAATTCGCTCTGATTTTTTTATCTTGTTCTGAAAGCTCGCCCAATATTTTTTTAACATCACCCTCAGATAACTGATCACCCTTAAAAGGTCTGGGTTGATACTTTGGTGTTTGAGAGCGGTCTTTATTCTGATCTTGTTCTTTCTTGTCTTTGTCGTCTTTTTTATCCTGATCTTTTTTATCTTTATTGTCTTTTTGATCCTTAGGATCTTGTTTTTGCTGATTCTGGTTGTCTTTTTGATCTTGATTTTGCGATTGTCCACTTTGCTGCTGCTGTTGTTGTTGTTGCGACTGAATCAGCAATTCAATATTGTGTTTAGTTTCAACAGATGTCGGATCGATGTCTAAAGCACGTTGATAAAATTGCAAAGCTTGATCAATTTTTTTCTGAGCACCGTAATAAACACCTAAATTATAAAATATTTGAAAAGCATCAACTTGTCTTAAATTTGTTAAGTGAGATTCTAAAATTTTAAGTGCTTGTTGGTGCGATTTCTCTGACTCATCTTTTTTTTGCAAGTAATCAAATATAATCGCTAAATTTGAATGAATCTGCGCAGCTTGTGGTTCTAACTCAAGAACACGTAAAGTATATTCAAGTGCCAATTCAGGATTTTTATTTTCTATAGCTTTACGAGCTTTGTAATTATAGTAATATGAAAATAAAGACGGATACTGCGTGCTGGTTTTCATTTGTTCATTGTTGGTCTGCGCATAACTTTGCAGAACAAAAATAAAACAAGTATAGAATATCATTTTACAAGTTAATTTATTCATACTGGTAACGACCTTTCCACTGCAAAGGCTGATTTTGACGATCGTTGATAAATAAACTCATCATTAAAACGACTAATCCTATAGCTAATGGAAAGAAAAATTTTTCGTCGTATTGCACGACAGTTGATGAATCAAATTGGGCCTTTTCGAATTGATTCACATCTTGAACGATTTGTTTTAAATAATCACCGTTAAATTTTGCAAAATAAAAACTACCGTGTCCTTCTTCTGCTAATTTTTTTAGAAAATCACCTTTAACTTGCGTTAAGATAGTTTCCCCTGATCTGTTTTTTTTCATTCCTGTTAAATTACCAAATTGATCACGCGCAGGAATACTTCCGCCTTTTTCAGTACCATAAGCAATCGAAATAATTTTAATACCATCTTTAACTAAAGCCTTAGCTGCTTCAAGTGCGCCAGGCTCTTGATCTTCTCCATCAGAGGCCACAATAATAACTCTTGTGGTCTTTAGATTTTGTGCTTGTGTAACACCGCCTTTTTCAAAAGCTTCTTTCGCAAATGATAAAGCAGTTTCAAATGATGTTCCTTGTGTTGATACAGCATATGTATCTAAAGACTGAACGTACATTTTTAATGCACTCGGATCAGATGTCAGCGGAGTCATCAAGGCTGCACTACCAGCAAAAGCAATAAGACCAGTTTTATTACCTGGCATTAAATCCATGAGTTTACTTAAATCGATTTTCATCTGTTCTAAGCGTGATGGCTTAACATCTTCAGACAGCATACTATCTGAAACGTCAGCGAGTATCATCAGTTCAACACCTTCACTTTTAACCTCTTGCTCTGATTGCCCCATTTGCGGACGCGCCAATGCTATTAGTAAAAATGATGTTGCTATGACCTGTAATGATAATTTTAATCGACGTTTTGGAATTGAAACCCGACTGCGCAACCAAGGAACAACTTTGGCACCAAAGTGCTGATTTAAAATATTTTCGAATTTTTTCTCTAAAAGAAAATACAGAATGACATAACCCAAAAGAATTAAAAAAAACCAAAAAGCCATCGGATTACCCCATTTAAGAACAGACATTTAAGGCCCCCTTCTTAAATACGTCAGATTTAAAACTGAATGTACGAGTAACAGCAATAATCCAAATTCAAGAAATAAATAAAAGTACTCATTATAGCGAACAAATTTTTGATCTTCGATTTTAACAGTCTCTAATTTATTAATTTCACTAAAAATACCCTGTAGCGAGTCTTCTTTGTTAGCTCTAAAGTATTTACCGCCAGTGACTTTAGCCATCTGACCAAGTAAATCCTCATTAACAGTACTTTCAAAAGCTTGATAACGTTTAACTTTGTTACCAAACATATCTTGTGAATATATTGGTAATTTAGTTGGTCCATCTTTACCAATTCCCACAGAGTAAATACGCAGCCCATAACCTTTTGCTATTTCTAATCCTGTCTCTGGATCAATAGTCCCTGAATTATTCTCACCATCTGTTAAAAACACCATCACTTTAGATTTTGCTTGCGAGTCTTTAAGTCTTGCAGCACCTGCCGCTAATGCTACACCAATTGCAGTGCCATCTTTAATGCGCGCATCACGAGCTGTTTGAATTTGTGATACTCTTTCTATAATCAATTGATAATCTAAAGTTGGTGGCACTAATGTAAAAGCCTCACCAGCAAATATAACTAAGCCAATACGATCTGATGTACGTTGTTTGATAAACCCAGAAATTGTTTCTTTAGCTGATTCTAATCGGTTTAATGGCTTCATGTCTTCGATCAACATACTATCTGACACATCTAAGACAATGACGATATCCATACCATCAAGCGTTCGTTTAACTTTTGAATCCATCGTTTGCGGCCGAGCTAAAGCTAAAATAAATAAAACCAGAGCAACAAACAAAATAACTTGATTAGCGACTATTAAGCTTGCTTTACCACGATTTTGCCAAGCTTTAAATAAAGCAACAGAGCTGATTTGAAAAGTCGCTTTTCTTTTTTGGCGTCGAAGAAAAATAAAATATAAAAATGGCAACAACAGCAATAACAAAAAAGCCCAAGAATTCGCCCATACAAAACCAAACAACTGAAGAGTCATAGTAAATCCTCTTCGCGCTCGCGCTCAAAACTGTCTTGAGGCAAAGATTCACACTTTTCAACAAAATCATAAAAGTTTTTAATAAATTTATTTTTTTGCTCAATCGATGCATCTGTTATTTTACTTATATGCTGGATATCTTTAAGCATGTTAATCACGATTTTACGATGATCACTAAATCTAACAAATTGTCTTTTTAAAAGGCGATCGCAATCGCTGATGCTTAAATCAAAAACTGGCAATTGATACTGTCGTAAAATATAAACTCGACATGCTTTGGTTAAATCAACTAATGGATAATCTTTTTTCTCAAGTTGTCTTAAGGTTTTATAAAACTGTTGCTCAGGATCTTGAGCTGAATCATATGATCTTATGTGAGCTTGTAAATTTTTAAGTTTTTGTCTGCGCATTGCTTTCCAAATAAGATAAATAATGCTTAAGAACACAAAACCAAACGCAATCAATGTGTAGAGCAATGGCCATTGCATTTGTCCAAAAACATAACCATACGGTTTAGGTTGTTCACTCGGTTGAACAGATCCTTGCTTTTGAGCTTCAGGTTTTAGTAATACTGATTGCACTTCGAACTGTATTTGACCAAGTTGCAGCTGACGTTCACCATCGCTCATCTCGAGATTTGGAATATCAACTTTGCCAGCTATATATGCTGTCACGTCTAAATCAAAAGATTCTGTGTCACGAGCTTCAGCTTTAAATAATTTTAATATGTACTGATCTTTTGGATCTAAAACTAACTTAGCTTGAGTTAAATCAAAAGCTTTGTCCCACTGCCCCTGACAATGAATCAGAAAGTGCCTGCCAACAGTTATCTCGTTTGCGTTAAGACCAGAAACCTCTGGAACGTTCATTTGACAGTTCAATTTAGACATTAACGAGCCTTCCTGCGTTTAAAAAACGCGAGCAAAGCTTTGTGAAATTCTTCATTGGCTTCAAAACTAAAACTATCAACCCCTGATTTTTTTAAGTTTTTCTGAAAATGCTCAAAATCTTTTTTAAAGCGAATTTTCATTTCTTCACGAAATGCCGGATTGGATGTATCAACAAGTACAGTTTCACCTGTTTCGGCGTCGTGTAAATCAATTAAGCCCACATCTGGAAACATAAATTCAGCTGGATCAGTCACTAACCCTGCGATCACTTCATGTTTTTTTTCTAAATAGGTCAAAGCCGTTTCGTAATTCTGATCTTGAAAATCACTCAATAAGAAAATAGTCGCACGTTTTTTTAAAACTCCGCGCAAATACTCTAAAGCATTTTGAATGTTTGTTTTTTGACTTTTCGGTTTAAAAAATAATATCTCACGCAAGATACGATAAACATGAAATTTACCTTTTTTCGGAGGAACAAATAACTCAACGTCATCAGTAAATAATAACAACCCAACTTGATCGTTATTACGAATCGCACTAAAAGCTAAAGTTGCAGCCACGTATGCTAAAGTTTCACCTTTGAAATTATTTTTAGAACCAAAATCCTGTGATCCGCTAATATCAACAGCGATGATTAATGTTAATTCGCGTTCTTCTTCAAAAGTTTTAACATACGGTTTACCAGCGCGTGCCATCAAGGCCCATGAAATAGATCTCACATCATCGCCGGGTACATATTCGCGAAAATCCGAAAAAGTCATCCCCTGACCTTTGAATTTTGTATGATATTCACCAGAAAAAATATTATTCACCAATTTACGCGTGTCGATTTCGATTCTTTTAATTTTTTTGAGAATCGAAGTCGGTACTTGTTGCTGGTTATGATCGGCTTGGTGATGGTGTTTCATATGAGTCCGTTTCTAGTCATCAATACGGCGACTGATCACTATGCTGAAACCTCAACTGCTGATAAAACTTCTTTAATAATATCATCTTGATTTAAATTTTCAGCTTCAGCTTCATAAGTTAAAATCAAACGATGTCTTAAAACTTTATAAATAATTGATTTAATGTCTTCGACCGTGACAAAACCACGTCCACGCAAAAATGCATGAGCTTTAGCAGCACGAATTAAACTTAAACTTGCACGTGGTGATCCACCGACAGCTATGATTTTATCTAAACGAGCTAAACCGTATTGCTTAGGTTCGCGCGTAGCCATAATAAGATCAACAATGTAGTTTTTAACTTTTTGATCAACATAAATCTGATCAACTGTTTTAACTGTCGCAAGCAATTGTTCTTTTGTGATAACAGTTTGAATCTGCGGTTTTTCGTTAACACCCATACGAGTCACGATTTCTAATTCTTCAGCCTTAGTCGGATAAGTGACATTGATCTTAAACATAAAACGATCCATTTGAGCTTCGGGTAATGGATAAGTTCCCTCTTGTTCAAGTGGGTTTTGCGTCGCTAAAACTAAAAAAGGATGATCTAATTTGTAAGATTGCTCACCAATCGTGACTTGTTTTTCAGCCATAGCTTCAAGCAGCGCTGATTGCACTTTAGCAGGTGCGCGATTGATTTCATCCGCTAGAACAATGTTAGCAAAAATAGGACCTTTTTTAGCAGAGAATTCACCTGATTTAGGATTAAAAATCATTGTTCCAATTAAATCGGTCGGTAATAAATCTGGCGTAAATTGTATGCGTTGAAAGTGTAATGAAATTGTTTGCGCAAGAGTTGAAATTGTCAGCGTTTTAGCTAACCCCGGAACACCTTCAAGCAGAATATGACCGCCGGTTAATAAGCCCATCACGATTCCTTCAATCATTTCGCGTTGTCCAACGACAACTTTATTCATTTCGTTCATCATTTGCGAAATGAATAAACTTTGATCTTTAACGGCCTGATTCAGTGCTGCAACATCCATATTAACACCCTCTAAATTTGACATACTCTGTCTGAAATATATGTTTGATTTTATTTTGTCACAAATAGCCTTGATTTCAACCTGAACTCGCATGAAAATCTTAGACTATGAAGACCTTGACTCAAGTCTGGTTGTGGAGTGCAGCCGGATGTTTCTTAATACTAATATTAGGTTTCAATTTGGCTGACCGCATCGGTCTTTTCGTTGCTTTTTTGCTTTGTTTAGCCTTTTTATACCTTACATTTTATGTCGGGCTTAAAATTTTCTTAAACAAAACAAAGTCTCACGAGGTCCTGGGTTCAGATACAACTCAGATGACGCAATACCTAAACGAGCTTAAAAGACTTTACGGTGTAAAATCGATTCGTTTTTTCACAACACCTAATCGCACACCGCCTCTGGTTTGGTCTGAATTTTCAAATGAGCTTATTATTACAGTCAATCAACGTGTCGTTAATAACTTAACAACTGCTGAGAAAAAAATTCTATGCCATTTGTTACTCAGTCACGGACAGCATCAATCAAAAATGCTTCGTCGTGTTTTAGGTTTATTATTTATGTCACTGACTCCAGTCGAAAAAATAGTCAGTCCATTTTTTAATTTCACATCGTATCTTTTAGGACTATCGAAAGAAATTTATACAGCTGACCTTAAAGCCTTATCACAAGCCCAAACTTCGGGGCATGCTACTCAACTTGAGTTTGGTTTGTTTTTACATAAATTACATTACATTAATCAACATAAAGCTTTGCTCACCCAAGGTACTTATTATTTTTCTATACTTTCGGATAAATATTCAAAACTTTACAACTTAAACTTTCATCCCCATATTACTAAACGTGAGAAAAATATTTTGGGGTATTCAATTTAAATTAAAGGAATAAACACATGGAAAAAATGGAAGCTACGCTAACAGTTCTTATCATGTCAATCGGCTCATCAGCTGCAATAGCGTTGGGTTTAGAACCAGATCCACAAACGGGAAAACACCATGTTGATAAAGAACTTGCCCGATTTAATATTGATTTACTGTCTGTTCTTAAAAGCAAAACACAGAATAATCTTACTCAAGATGAATCACGCTTAATTGATAATTTAATTCACGATCTGCAAATGAAGTTCGTGAGCCTAAAATAATACACCGACAGCAGAGAAAATTTTTGAAAGGATAATTTTATGAAAAGACTTCTCTATGTAACTCTTATCGTATCAGCCGTAACATTTGCGTACTTTGAATCAAATACTTCGACAGCGCAGCTGTTTCAAAAAAATCCACCAGCACTTAAACTGGGTGAACCAATGCCCGCCAACTTGTTTGTTGAGCTTGCTAAAGCCATTAACCCGTCAGTCGTCAATATTTCAACATCAGTGATTCCACAAGGGCGTGCTTACCGCGATCCGATGCAAGAAATGCTTGAACAATTTTACGGAATTCCATCACGCAGACAAAACACAAAACCTGGCAAACCTCAGCGCATGGGACTAGGAACTGGTTTTATCATTCGTGAGGACGGTTTAATCATCACAAACAACCACGTGATCGATGGTGCTGATATTATCGAAGTTCAACTCACAGAAGATTCAAATAAACAATACAAAGCTGAAGTCATTGGTCGCGATGCCAGAACAGACATTGCGCTTATAAAAATCAAAGCTGATGTGAAATTGATAGCTGCTGCTTTGGGTTCATCAACTGAAACACAGGTTGGTGAATGGGTTGCAGCTTTTGGTAATCCGTATGGTCACGGCCACACAATGACTAAAGGAATAATCTCATCAAAAGGTCGTGAGATCGAAGAAATTAATCGTTTACCGTTACTACAAACTGATGCTTCGATTAATCCCGGCAATTCTGGCGGACCACTAGTGAATTCAAAAGGATTTGTCATTGGTGTTAATTCAGCCATTGATGCCAGGGCACAAGGTATTGGTTTTGCCATTCCAATTGATGAAGTTAAAAAAATATTACCTCAGTTGGAGCAACGGGGGTCTATTCGTAAAGGATACCTCGGTATTGGATTGGGTGATATTGATACTGGTTCAGCTCAAGCAATGGGTTATGAAGATCTTGCAGGCGCAGTGGTTTTAAAAGTTGATGATGGCCCAGGTAAAAAAGCTGGTTTAAAACAGTACGATATTATTACTGAATTCAACGGCAAAAAAATTAAAAACTCTCGCGATTTAACTGACGCTGTTTCAGATGCTGAACCTGGACAGAAAGCCAAAATCAAAGTTATGCGTGGAGAAAAATCAATTGATTTATCCATTACCCCATCTGAGAGACCTTCAGAAAAAGCTTTAGCTAAATCATTTAGTCAACCTGATGACAACCAAGATGATGATAAGTCAGCAAATAAAAAAACAAACACTCCTTACAAACTAGGAGCACAAATTTCAGATTTAACAGCAGAACTGAGATCTGAATTTAATCTTAATAGTGAAGTTAAATATCCAATCATCACAGCTGTTGAGCGTGGTTCAATCGCAAGTCAAATTGGATTACGAGTTGGCGATCTTATTTTAAGTGTGAACAAAACAGAGCCTAAAAATTCACAAGATGCGATTAAGGCTTTTAAAAAAGGACAGAACACTTTACGTTTAGCGCGCGGTCGTGGCTTAACGGTTCTGACTTTTGATCTAAATTGATACAAAATTTGTTGAGTTTTCATTTTTCACAGGCGAAATAGAGCTATTTTTCTAAAAAATGCGCCCGCCTGTGTTATTTTTTTAAAGTCTCAAGACGATCGTCCCGATACAAGACCTAAGTAATACAGTTCGTAGCAATGCAGCTAGGTAAAAGTACAAAAGTAAGTTTGAGAGAAAATCAAAATTACTTACAGGGGACAGCAACATGAAGATCAGCGAAGTAAAAATTTTTCCTGTAAATGAGGACCGACTAAAGGCTTATGTCACGATCACAATTGATAATGTCTTTGTTGTGAGAGACTTAAAAATTATCCAAGGCCCAGGCGGTTTATTTGTAGCGATGCCAAGCAAAAAGCGCAAAGATGGACAGTTCCGTGATATCGCCCATCCGCTGAACCAAGAGACGCGCGAGCAACTTGAAGATTTAGTTTTTGAAGCTTATGAAAAAGAATTACGTTCTATGGGAGAAACATTGACTCATTTGAAGCGTCAGAAAGCTCCGCAGACTTATCAGGGTGATGATTAATCATTCTTCAGTAAGTAGGCAATAGGGGGAGTTTTTTGAAACTTCAAGTGGTTATAAATATAGCAACTTAGTACGACGAACGACAA
>Ga0255217_1000125_pt1 | contig 27772 bp, 29 predicted proteins | sample Miss_Atlam_RepB__FD_183046 | JGI IMG/M metagenome (GOLD analysis project Ga0255217, IMG submission 183046) | Freshwater microbial communities from Mississippi River, Louisiana, United States - Miss_Atlam_RepB_8d | ecosystem: Environmental > Aquatic > Freshwater > River | place: USA: Louisiana...
TGCATCAAGTATTATTTTGTTTCCGGCGACTTTGGCCGGATGGTTTGGATCTAGTGAAAAAATGTTGTGGCTTAAGGATATTGGAGCTGCGATTTCACCAGGACAACCTATTTATATTTTTCTATTCGCGGTAGCGATAGTGTTTTTCTGCTTCTTTTATACTGCTTTGGTTTTTAATCCAAAGGAAACGGCAGATAACTTGAAAAAAGGTGGTGCGTTTGTTCCTGGAATTAGACCGGGAGAACAAACTGCAAAGTATATCGACCAAATAATGGGGAGATTAACTTTAGTAGGTGCTGTGTACATAACGCTCGTGTGTTTATTGCCAGAGTTTTTAATACTTAAGTTTAATGTTCCTTTTTATTTTGGAGGTACATCGTTATTAATTATTGTGGTGGTAACGATGGACTTTATGACCCAGGTTCAATCTCATCTGATGTCATATCAGTATGAGGGATTGCTTAAAAAAGCTAATTTTAAAGGTGGCGCTAATGCGCTCAGATAACCTTTAATCAATGGCAAAAGAAGACACAATTGAGATGCAAGGGGAGATTATAGAAAATCTTCCAAATGCAACTTTTAGAGTTAAGTTAGAAAATGACCATGTTGTATTAGGTTATATTTCAGGAAAAATGCGTATGAATTATATTCGCATTCTTCCAGGAGATAAGGTGACTGTTGAAATGACGCCTTATGATTTAACCAGAGCAAGAATTACGTTCAGGGTTAAATAAGTAATATTAATTAAAATTTAAGAGGTATAAAAATGAGAGTTCGCGCATCCGTAAAAACATTATGCCGAAACTGTAAAGTTGTCAGAAGAAGAGGTGTTGTGAGAGTAATTTGCTCAGATCCTCGACATAAGCAACGACAAGGATAAGGGTAGGTTGTTAATTGTTAAAAATTCAACAACCTGTTAAAATATAAGGCTTTTTATTTAATTTGCCATTTTTTTTGGAGTAAGTTATGGCTCGTATTGCTGGGGTAAATGTACCCGATCATCAACATGCAGAAATTGCTTTAACAGCAATTTATGGCATTGGAAGAAATACCGCAAAGAAAATCTGTGTTGCGGCGGGAATCATTGCGACTGCTAAATTAAAAGATTTGAATGATGCTGATGTAGAAAAGCTTCGCGATCAAGTAGCAAAAATTAAAGTTGAAGGTGACTTACGAAGAGAAGTCACAATGAACATCAAACGATTAATGGATCTTGGTTGTTATCGAGGTGTAAGACACAGAAGAGGTCTTCCAGTGAGAGGTCAGAGAACTAAAACGAATGCAAGAACAAGAAAAGGCCCTGTTAAAGCAATTAAGCAGGCTAAATAAAAAAGGTTTAAGGATTATTTATGGCAACAAAAGCTAATGTTCGTGTAAAAAAGAAAGTTAAGAAAAACGTAGCGGAAGGTATTGCTCACGTTCATGCATCTTTCAACAACACAATCATCACAATTACAGACAGACAAGGTAACGCATTGTCTTGGGCAACATCTGGCGGTGCTGGATTTAAAGGTTCAAGAAAAAGTACGCCTTTTGCAGCACAGGTAGCAGCTGAAGCAGCAGGTAAAGCAGCTCAAGAGTGTGGTGTAAAAAATCTTGAAGTAAAAATTAAAGGACCAGGCCCTGGAAGAGAATCTGCAGTGCGAGCTCTTAATGCTGCAGGATTTAAAATCACAAGCATTCAGGATGTGACACCAGTACCACATAATGGTTGCCGTCCACCTAAGAAAAGAAGAATTTAATAAGTTGAGCATTGAATTGCTCATTGAAACAGGAGAGTTATTTTGGCAAGAAATCTAGATCCTAAATGTCGTCAATGTAGAAGAGAAGGTGAAAAACTTTTTCTTAAAGGCGAAAAATGTTTTACTGACAAATGCGCTATTGAGAAGCGTAATTTTCCTCCTGGCCAACACGGACAAAGAAGAGCGAGTCGTTTATCAGATTACGGCGTTCAATTAAGAGAAAAACAAAAGCTCAGAAGAATTTATGGAATCTTAGAGGCGCAGTTTAGAAGTTACTATGCTGAAGCGGAGAGAAAAAAAGGCATTACCGGTGAAAATCTTTTACAGCTCTTAGAATGTAGATTAGATAACGTTGCTTATCGCATGGGCATTGGTGCTTCGCGCACAGAAGCGAGGCAAATCGTAAGACACAATAGTCTTTTAGTAAATGGTCAAAGAGTAAATATCCCTTCTTATCAAGTAAAGCCAGGTGATGTACTCTCAGTTGCAGAGGCATCTAAGCAACAATTAAGAATTAAAGGTTCGATTGAAGCTGCAGAACAAAGAGGCTTTCCAGAATGGATTGAGGTTGACGTAAAAGGCCTTAAAGGTACATTCAAAAATAAACCACTGCGTGATGATTTACCTGCAACAATCAATGAATCACTAGTTGTTGAGCTCTATTCAAAATAATTAAATAAGAATTATTGATAAGGATACATAATGCAAAATAGTCCTACAGAATATTTAAAACCAAGAATTGTAAATGTTGAAGTTATAAACCCAGTAAGAGCTCGCGTTACTCTAGAGCCTATGGAAAGAGGTTTTGGCTTTACTTTGGGTAATGCATTAAGACGTGTTTTATTGTCTTCGATTCCTGGCTATGCAATTACTGAAGTGAAAATTGATGGCGTAGTTCATGAATATTCAACTTTAGACGGCGTGCAAGAAGACGTGGTTGATATTCTTTTGAATTTAAAAGGTGTTGCATTAAAGCTTCATAATAAATCTGAGACAATCCTTACATTAAACAAAACTACTGAAGGTCCTGTAACGGCTGCTGATTTTGAAACAAATCATGATGCTGAAATTATTAATCCGAATCACTTAATTGCGCATCTTACAAAAGGCGGAAAATTAAATCTAGAAGTTAAGGTTGAAATGGGCAGAGGTTATCAACCTGTTCCGGCAAGAAGAAAATCGAATCAAGAAGATAAAACCTTAGGTTTTATTATGGTAGATGCTTCTTTCAGCCCAATTAATAAAGTAAGTTATTTTGTTGAAAGCGCTCGTGTTGAACAAAGAACAGACTTAGATAAATTAATCATGGACGTTGAAACTAATGGTGTTATTGATGCTGAACAAGCAATTAGAGATGCTGCTAGAATTTTAATGGGACAACTTTCTGTATTTGCAAACTTAGAAAGTGCTTTAACTGAAGTTGAAGTAAAGCAAGCGCCCCAAGTTGATCCAGTCTTATTAAGACCGGTTGACGATCTAGAGCTCACTGTAAGATCTGCAAACTGTTTAAAAGCAGAAAATATTTATTACATTGGCGATTTAATTCAACGAAGTGAAAATGAGCTTTTAAAAGCTCCAAATCTTGGAAGAAAATCACTTAATGAGATTAAGGATGTTCTTGCTTCAAAAGGTTTAACTTTGGGTATGAAACTAGAAAATTGGCCTCCAGCAGGTTTAGAAAAAGCGTAATTATTAAATAAGAAAAATTTGAGGGTAAGAGTATGCGTCACGCAAATGGTCATAGAAAACTAAACAGAACGAGCAGTCATCGACAGGCAATGTTGAGAAATATGGCTACCTCTTTGTTAAAAAATGAGATTATTAAAACTACATTACCTAAAGCTAAAGAGCTTAGGAAGGTGGCTGAACCTCTTATTACACTTGCAAAAAATGCAACTTTATCTAATAGACGTTTAGCTTTTAGTCGCTTAAGAGATAGAGATATTGTGACTAAATTATTTGCTGAATTAGGCCCGCGATATAACACAAGAAAAGGTGGCTATTTAAGAATATTAAAGTGTGGTTTTCGAGACGGAGATAATGCGCCTATGGCCTTTGTTGAGCTTGTAGATAGACCTATTGTAGAAGTTGCAGCGTCAGTTCCTAAAGAAGAAACTGTAGCAGAATAATAAATTATTCTCGTATTAATAAAAAAGCCAGCTAATGCTGGCTTTTTTATTTTATTGATTTAAAACTAAAAATTATTTAATTTTGGCTTCTTTATAAACGACATGTTTTCTGACCACAGGATCAAATTTTTTGATTTCCATTTTGTCAGGCATCGTTCTTTTATTTTTTGTTGTTGTGTAGAAATGCCCAGTACCCGCACTAGATTCTAATTTGATTTTTTCACGCATATATATTCCTTAAATTTTCTGGCCAGCTGCACGCATTTTTTTAACAATAGCATCAATGCCTAGCTTGTCGATTGTTCTTAGCGCAGCATTAGTAATTCTCATTGAAACCCAACGATTCTCTGTTTCAACCCAGAATTTACGATTTTGTAAATTAGGTAAAAAGCGTCTTTTGGTCTTGTTATTGGCGTGAGATACGTTGTTTCCTGACATTGGTTTCTTGCCGGTTAATTGACATACGCGAGCCATAATTTAAATCCTTTATTTGTTACAATAATTTCGAAAAAGAGTGCTATTAAACCACATAACCCACTGTCTTTTCAAGTGAATTCGTTAGTTTTTACCTGTGCTTCCAAAGCCGCCTTCACCTCTTACAGTCTGAGGGAATTCGTCCACCAGGTTAAATTTGGCCTGGATAACGGGAACAATGACAAGCTGGGCTATACGCTCCATAGGGTTGAGCAGGAAAGCGTTTTCACTTCGATTCCAGCAAGAAACGAGCAATTGACCTTGATAATCCGAATCAATTAGGCCTACTAAATTACCTAAAACAATCCCGTGTTTATGGCCTAAACCCGATCTGGGAAGAATAAGAGCTGCATAAGCAGGGTCTTTAATAAAGATAGAAATGCCAGTGGGGATAAGAAATGTTTCGCCAGGATTGATGGTTTTTACGTGTTCAGTGCATGATCGAAGATCGAGACCCGCTGAACCTGGTGAGGCATAATTAGGTAACATTTCCTCGATACGTTTATCCAAAATTTTAAAATCAATAGTTAGACTCATATTATTTATCCGAATGTATGCGATGAGCTATTTCTTTCAAAATAGCTTTTGCTGCAAGTATTTTATTTGATTTTGGTACGTCAATAACATTGTTTTTATCGATTATTGAAATCTTAGTGTCTTCAAGGCCCATGGATTCATGAATTAAGTTTGCCACAATTAAATCTAAATTTTTTTCCTTCAATTTTTTTTGTGCATTCTCAATCAGATTTTCGCTTTCTGCTGCAAAGCCTACTTTAAATATTTTATTTTTAGATAATCCTATTTCTTTGAGAATATCGATTGTAGGAGTAAGTTGAAGTGTCATATCTGAATTATCTTTTTTTAATTTACCTTTGAATATTTTTTTTGGCTTATAATCAGAAACAGCAGCTACACTAATGAAAATATCTTGATTGTTTATATGTTCTAGCACGGCTTGGTGCATAGAATGCGCATCACTTGTATGAATGACATTTATATTTTCTGAAAAAATTTGTTGTGTTGACGTAATTAAAGTGACAGATGCGCCCATAGATTCAGCAGTATTAGCGATAGCAGCACCCATATTACCTGAGCTAAGATTTGTAATACCTCTTACATCATCTATCATTTCAATTGTGCTACCAGAAGTTATTAACAATCTCTTGTTTTTAAGTAATTTCGGCGTGAGATAATTTTGAATTGATCTAAATAATTCTTCAGTATCTATCATTCTTCCTAGACCTACATCACCACAAGCTTGCTCGCCTGAGTCTGGACCAAAAAATAAGACACCATCTTTCTTTAATTGAGAAACATTGCGCTGAGTGGCTACATTGGTCCACATATGAACATTCATGGCTGGGGCTAGAGCAATTGGACAAGACCTTGCCAAACATAACGAAGACAAAAGATCATCAGCAAAACCATGCGTTAATTTTGCTAGGAAATTAGCACTTGCTGGAGCAATCACAATGAGGTCATAACTCCTTGATAGCTCTATATGTGACATCCCATTGCTAGCATTACTTTTCCATAAACTTGTTAATACTTCTTTACCTGACAAAGCCTGGAAAGTAAGCGGTGTTATGAAATGGCTAGCAGATTCTGTCATCACAACTTGAACATCAAAATCGTTTTTAATAAGAAGGCGAGTTAATTCAGCAGCTTTGTAAGCGGCTATGCCTCCAGTAACGCCAAGAATAATTTTGTGAGCTGCCAAGATAAGATTTATGTACTTACAATGAAATTAGTTTTTTTAATTTTTATTAATTGCATATAATTAAAAGAATAAATGGGAAACAAGTATATCAAAGATATATTGCAATAAATTAATTTAAACACCAAGTTTGGATACATCATGATTAAAAAATATTTAAAAAATATAGTTTGGTTTTTAATAGCTATATTAGGAGCTCTTGCTTTTTCGACGATTGCTCTCAGTCGAAATGAAAGCATCAATGCTGTTTGGTTTATTACAGCAGCTATCTGCGTATTCATGATTGCCTATAGATTTTATGCAAGCTGGATTGCGGCAAAAGTTTTAGTTATTGACGAGCATAAAAAAACGCCAGCTCTAAGACTAAAAAATGATAAAGATTTTATTCCTACAAATAAATGGATTGTCTTTGGTCACCATTTTGCTGCCATAGCTGGACCGGGACCTCTAGTCGGCCCCACATTAGCCGCACAGTTTGGTTATCTTCCAGGAATGTTATGGATACTCATAGGCGCTGTATTGGGGGGCGCTGTCCAAGATATGACCACATTATTTTTTTCGATGAGACGTAACGGAAAAAGCTTAGGGCAAATGGCAAGAGATGAGATTGGTGTGATTGGAGGAACTGCCTCATTGATTGGTACTTTTTTAATCATGGTAATTTTGATTGCTGTTTTAGGATTGGTAGTTGTGAATGCTATGAAACATAGTCCTTGGGCAACATCAACAGTTGCTGCAACTATACCCATAGCAATTTTTATTGGCGTTTACTTAAGATCCATTAGATCTGGACGAGTGCTTGAAGCATCGTTAATTGGATTTGGATTATTGCTTCTAGCTGTTTTTGCTGGAGGTTTGATTGATCATTCGCAAACCTTAAGAGCCTATTTTGATCATGACAGTTTGACATTGGCGTGGGCCGTTATTTTTTATGGCTTTGCAGCAGCAGTTCTTCCGGTTTGGCTTTTGTTAGCGCCCAGAGACTATTTATCGACTTTTGTAAAATTGGGCACAGTGATTGTTTTAGCTGTTGCAATTATGACATTGCAACCGGAGATTAAAATGCCTGCATTAACTCAATTTACTGACGGCACAGGCCCTATTTTTGGGGGAAGTGTATTTCCTTTTGTCTTCATTACCATAGCATGCGGTGCTATTTCAGGATTTCATTCTTTAATAGCGTCAGGTACAACTCCTAAATTATTAGATAATGAAAAATACATTCCTATGATTGGCTATGGAGCGATGCTTCTGGAATCTTTCGTGGCGATTATGGCCTTGATAGCTGCAACAGTATTAGAACCAGGTATCTTTTTTGCAATTAATAGCCCTGTGGGTGTGGTTGGAGCAGAAACTGTGGGAGCCATTCAAAAAATCAATTCCTGGGGATTTAAAGTTACAGTTGAAGAAATGGAATTACTTGCAAGAAATATGGGCGAAACATCGCTTTTTGCAAGAACAGGCGGTGCGCCTTCATTGGCAGTAGGCATGGCAAACATATTTGGCAAAGCTTTTGGTACAAATTTATTAGCGATGTGGTATCACTTTGCCATTATGTTTGAAGCAATATTTATTCTTACTACGCTAGATGCAGGCACTCGAGTTGGAAGATTTATGTTGCAAGACATGATCGGTAATATTTATCCGAAGTTAGGACAAACATCATGGATGCCATCTATTATTTTAAGTAGCGCAATTGTTGTAAGTTGTTGGGGATATTTTTTATACATTGGTGTGATAGATCCCAATGGCGGGGTAAATATTTTATGGCCGTTGTTTGGCATCGCAAATCAGATGCTTGCAGCCATTGCATTATCTGTAGGTACTGGCATTCTTATCAAATCAAATAAATTAAAATACGCTTGGGTAACAGGACTGCCTTTAATTTGGTTGATTATTGTGACGACGACAGCTGCCTATCAAAAAATATTTAGCCAAGACATTAGGGTTGGATTTATTGCAGCAGCCAGGGATCTTACGGATAAAATAAATATGGGGCTCATCGAGGACAGTAAAATTTCCATTACTCACCAATTAATTTTTAATCAAAAATTAGATGCCTTCATTACTTTATTTTTACTTATTATTTTATGGACAGTTGTTGTTGATATGCTAAGAATTTCATTTTTCAAAAAGAATTAATTAGTTATGTTGAAAATAATTAAATTAATATATAAATTCTTGCGTAGACTATCAGGAGACGATCTTTACGATCTATATTTGAAGAATCATAAGAAATGTGCAAATAAACATAAATTGATGAGTAAAAAAAATTTTTATGAAGCTACGCTTGATAAAAAATGGAGCGGTATAAAGCGCTGTTGTTAGTTTTTCTTAAAAAGATAAATGCCAAACAAGAGCATTGGGATAGATAACCATTGACCCATTGAAAGATTTAAAAAGAGCAAACCTAAGAATGAGTCAGGCTCTCTTGTAAATTCAATTAAAAACCTAAACGTTCCGTATAGTATTAAGAATAAAGCAGCTATCTGGCCTGCTTTCCTTTTTTGATTGGAATATAACCAAAGCAATACAAACATAACGAAACCTTCAAAGAAGCTTTCGTAAAGTTGAGAGGGGTGTCTTGGGATGTCATCTACATTCGGAAAGACCATACCTAGGAAAAATTGTGTTGGCCTGCCCCATAGCTCCGCATTAATAAAATTTCCAATGCGACCAAAAGCAAGCCCTAGAGGAACCAACGGAGCAATGAAATCTAAAACTGAAAGTAAAGTTATTTTATATTTTTTAGCTGTGAGAATCATGGCAATAACTACACCTAAAAATCCTCCATGAAATGACATGCCGCCTTTCCATAACGCAATGATCTCAATCGGTTCTTGAAGATAATATTGCAGTTGATAGAATAAGATGTAACCTAATCGACCACCTGCAATGACACCTATAGCCCCATAAAAGAAAGCATCATCTAGCATCTTTTCATTCCAGGATAGCCACGGACGTCTTTTGATTTGAACTTTACCTAACTGAAGAAATCCTAAAAAAGCAAAAAGATACATGATTCCGTACCAATGAATTTGAAACGGCCCAAGATTAAACGCAACAGGATCTAATTGAGGATGAATAAGCATAAGTTTCATGTCATTATAAGTTAAAATAATTATTTAAATTAATTGTAATTTACAAGTCCATTATGCCCATATATCGCTCTAAAACGACAACCCATGGTAGAAATCAAGCTGGTGCCCGAGCGCTTTGGCGAGCCACAGGTATGAAAGATGAAGATTTTTCAAAGCCAATTATTGCAGTTTGTAATTCATTTACTCAATTCGTTCCGGGCCATGTTCATTTAAAAGATATAGGACAGCTTGTAGCAAGAGAAATTGAAAAGCATGGTGGCGTTGCGAAAGAATTTAATACCATTGCAGTAGATGATGGTATAGCTATGGGACATGATGGCATGTTATATAGCTTACCAAGCAGAGATCTTATTGCAGATAGCGTCGAATATATGGTAAACGCTCACTGTGCAGATGCCATTGTTTGTATATCAAATTGCGACAAGATAACGCCCGGTATGCTCATGGCGGCTCTCAGAATTAATATTCCTGTAGTCTTTGTATCAGGCGGACCCATGGAAGCTGGAAAGGTTAATTGGAATAATGAAATAAAGAAATTAGACTTAGTAGATGCAATGGTAGCTGGTGCTGATACAAGAGTCTCTGATAAAAGCTCTGATGAAATTGAACGATCAGCTTGTCCAACATGTGGATCATGTTCTGGAATGTTTACAGCAAACTCAATGAATTGTTTAACGGAGGCCTTAGGATTAAGCTTGCCTGGCAATGGAAGCACTCTAGCTACGCATGGGGCTAGAAAAAAGTTATTCCAAGATGCCGGAAAATTAATTGTTGATTTAGCTAAACGATATTACGAAAAAGATGATGAAAGTGTGCTGCCTAGAAATATTGCAAATTTTAAAGCTTTTGAAAATGCCATGAGCTTAGATGTTTCCATGGGGGGCTCTACAAATACTGTTCTTCATTTACTTGCGGCAGCTCATGAAGCTAAAGTAAATTTTACAATGAAAGATATAGATCGCATTTCAAGAAAAGTACCTTGTTTAGCAAAAGTAGCGCCTGCCTCAGCCAAGTTTCATATGGAAGATGTTCATAGGGCAGGCGGCGTGATGGGAATTTTAGGGGAGCTTGATCGTGCATCTTTAATTCACAGAGATGTTTCTACGGTCCATTCTAAAACTCTAGGGGAAGCAATAGATCATTGGGATATTGTGTTAACTAAAAATGAAGAAGTAAGAAATTTTTACCGTGCTGCTCCAGGAGGTATACCCACGACAATTGCATTTAGTCAAAGCATGCTATATCCAACTTTAGATGATGATAGAACTTCTGGCTGTATTCGAAATAAAGAGAATGCTTATAGTCAAGATGGTGGACTTGCTGTTCTTTTTGGAAATATTGCACGAAATGGCTGTATTGTTAAAACGGCAGGAGTCGATGAAAGTATTTTGAAATTTAAAGGACGTGCACGTGTTTTTGAATCGCAAGACGAGGCTGTTGCAGCTATTTTAGCTAACAAGATTATTGCAGGCGATATTGTTGTGATTATATATGAGGGGCCAAGAGGCGGACCTGGCATGCAAGAAATGCTTTATCCAACTACCTATTTAAAATCAAAAGATCTTGGCAAAGTTTGTGCGCTTTTAACTGATGGTAGATTTTCTGGGGGAACCTCTGGACTAAGCATTGGCCATGTATCACCCGAAGCTGCGGAACAAGGAGAAATAGCGCTGATTGAAGAAAATGATCAGATAGAAATTGATATTCCAAATAGAACAATTGATTTAATGATCGATGATGCGACTCTCACCCTAAGAAAAAATAAAATGAATGCTAAAGGAAAGGATGCTTGGAAGCCTAGGCCAAGAAGTAGAAAAGTATCTCAAGCATTAAGAGCTTACGCATTAATGACGACAAGTGCTGATAAAGGTGCTATTCGAGATATTTCGAACTTAGAAGAAATATAATTTTTAAGATGATAAGTGAAAAAAATATATCCTCTGCTCAAAGCTATAAGATTAGCCAAAATGAAGTTGGGCTAAAATTCATCACAATTAATAATGAATTAGCTTCTGCAAAGATTGCTCTGCAGGGGGCTCATGTCATGCAGTGGAAGCCCCACAATATTAAAAACGAAGTATTGTGGCTTTCAAGTAATGCGAGATATATGCATGGAAGATCTATTCGGGGTGGTGTGCCTATTTGCTGGCCTTGGTTTGGAGCACATCCCACCGATGGAAGTTTTTGTCCGCACGGATTTGCAAGAGTCATACCATGGCGTATTAATGAAATTATAGATATAGAAAATGGAGCTACTAAAGTTACGTTGGTAATGCTTCCAACTCCTGAGGTTAATAGACAGCTTTCATATCAATTTAATTTAGAGTTTTCTATTATAATCGGCAACTCAATTCATTTAGAACTTAAAACAACCAATCTATCTGAACAACCCTTTTTAATTGGCGAGGGTTATCATACTTATTTTGGAATAAGCGACATAGAAAATATTAAGGTGACGGGATTAGAAAATAAAATCTATTCAGATAAAGTCAAAGGGTATAAAAAATTTACTCAAGAAGATCAAATTAAATTTGATGCTGAATTTGATAGGGTTTATTTAAATACAAGAGATACATGTGTAATTCATGACGAAGGGTTTAACCGAAAAATTACTATACAAAAACAAAATAGCGAATCAACGGTGATTTGGACGCCCTGGGATAAAAAAGTTAAAACTATGGTTGATATGGGCACTGAGCATGAATGGAAAAAAATGATTTGTGTGGAAAGCGTTAACGCTCTTGAGAACAGTATAATAGTCTATCCTAATCAATCACATAGCCTAATAGCTGAGTATTTAGTTCAAGAATGTTAATGAGCTAATTTTATTTAAATTACTTTTAGTTTAAATAAGTTTAGGAGTATCATAACAATCGCAAAATCAATTTAAGGATGGAAATAATATGAAATCAGTAATTTTAAGTGTTGCAATGATCGGTGCGTTTTTGGCAAATCAAGCTCAAGCCTTAGATGCTAAAGCTGCTGAAGCGCTAGCTCAAAAAAGTGGATGTTTAGCTTGTCATAGCATTCAAAATAAAGTGGTTGGACCTTCTTACAAAGAAGTAGCTGCTAAATATAAAAATGACAAAGGTGCTGAAGCGAAATTAGTTGCTAAAGTAAAAGCAGGCGGTAGCGGCGTCTGGGGCCCAGTTCCAATGCCACCTCACCCGCAAGTTAAAGATGAAGATATTAAAACAATCGTTCAATGGGTTCTTTCTCTTTAATCAAGTAATAACGTAATAAAAAACCGGCTTAGGCCGGTTTTTTATTTAGATGACTATGTTTAATTGAGTAAACAAAGTAGAAAACAATACCAATCAATATCCAAATTAAAAATCTTCTCCAAGTTTCAAGCGGTAAGAAAAACATTAAGGCGCTGCATGAAAAAATTCCCAGAACAGGAATAAGCGGATGCCATTTATTCTTAAAAGTCGCTTTATTATTTTTATGAAGTTTTCTTATAAAAATCACTCCTAATGAAACAATCACAAAAGCAGCTAACGTTCCAATATTAACAATTTCAGCTAAAGTGCCAAGTGGTATAAAGCCCGCAATTAGAGAAATGATAAGGCCACAAAAAACAATAACTCTCACAGGCGTGTTAGTGGTTTTATTGACTTCACTTAAAGTATGAGGCAATAACCCATCCCTACTCATTGCAAAAATAATTCTTGTTAAGGCGTAATAAAGGACAAGCATTACAGTTGTAAGTCCTGTAATGACACCAGTAGCTACAACTGCAGAGGCCCCTTGAAAACCTATTTTTTGGAGCGCATAAGCTACAGGGGAAGACACATTAAGTTCTTGGTATGGAACGACCCCAGTAAGCAATAAGGATACGATGATGTATATCACTGTGCAAAAAGCAAGTGAACCAATAATGCCTCTAGGCAAATCTCTTTGCGGATTGATAGCCTCTTCAGCAGCAGTTGAGACTGCATCGAAACCAACATACGCAAAAAATACTAAAGAAGCACCTGCGAGAACGCCAACAGTTTTCCCATCAGGTAATGTTGAAAACCATCCATAGGGCATAAATGGATGCCAATTAGATGGATTAACATTAAAAATAGCGACCGAAATAAATAGTGTGATGGTTAAAAGTTTAATAAACACCATTGCTGCATTAAATTTGGCACTCTGCTTTGCCCCTATAATGAGCAAAGACATGATAATTAGAATTATGACCATTGCTGGAAGATTAACCATACCTCCTAATGAAGGGGCTTTTGATAATGATTCTGGAAGACCTATACCTACAGCGGTGAGTGCATTATTAAAATATCCAGACCATCCATTTGCAACTGCAGCAATAGACATTCCGTACTCCATCAAAAGAATCCAACCAATAACCCATGCAAAAAATTCACCAAATGCAACATAACTATAGCCGTATGCACTTCCACAACCGCCAATCGATGATGATAATTCTGCGTAGGCTAATGCCGCAAAAGCACATGCAAAACCTGAAACTATAAAAGACAAAATAACCGCAGGACCAGCTTGATTTGCAGCTGCAATACCGGTTAAGACAAATATACCTGTACCAATAATGCAGCCAATTCCAAGCAGTGTTAAATCTAGTGCACTTAAACATTTTTTTAGATGAGCTGGATGTTTATGGTTAATATGTTTTTTTCTCAAAATTTTTGCAAATAGGTTATTCATGACCCAACCAATCTTTATTTGTTAAAAAATATGTGTATAACTTTTCTTCTTTACTGCCTGATTCTGGTTTCCAATCATATTTCCATTGAACCATCGGCGGCATAGATATTAAAATTGATTCAGTTCGTCCATTAGATTGCAACCCAAATAAAGTGCCACGATCAAATATTAAATTAAATTCCACATAACGACCACGTCGATACAGTTGAAAATCTCTTTCTTTTTCTGTGTAAGGAATATCTTTTCTTCTCTGAAGAATAGGAAGATATGCATTTAAAAAAACATCTCCTACAGATTTATTTAAATTGAAAGATTTATCAAAACCTAATTGATTAAAATCATCGTAAAAAATACCACCAATACCGCGAGGTTCGTTACGGTGTTTTAGGTAAAAGTATTCATCACAATTTTTTTTAAATTCTGAATAAAGCTTTTTATCGTAAAGATCAAGCATAGTTTTAAGTGTTTGGTGAAAATGAATGGCATCTTCGTCAAAGCCATAATAAGGAGTTAAGTCCATACCACCACCAAACCACCAAATATCTTCAAGACCTTCTTTTTTTGCAATAAAAAATCTTACATTCATATGCACTGTAGGGGCATATGGATTTTTAGGATGCAAGACAAGTGAAAGACCCATAGCCTCCCACTTTCTATCTGCTGCTTCTGGATGAGCAACGCTTGCTGAGCGTGGCAGTTTCTCACCCAAAACATGTGAGAATCCAACACCCGCTCTCTCAAATACGTTGCCATTTTCTAAAAGGCAAGAAGTACCGCCCCCACCTTCTTTTCGTTGCCATGAATCATTAATAAAGTTTTTTCCATCAACAATTTGAAGTGTTTCAATAATATTTGTTTGAAGGTTGTTAAAGTATTCATAAACTATATTTGAATTAATCATATATTTTCTAATTATTATTTAACGCTCTGAATCCTATGTCTTTTCTATATTGAGCACCATTGAATTTGACAGTATTGATAGCCTCATAAACTTTCGATTGAGCTTCTTTGACAGAATCACCAAGAGCTGTGATAGCCAATACTCTACCTCCCGAAGTGAGGAGTTTATTATCTTTAAAAATTGTGCCTGCATGGAAAATATAAGTATCAGAAATGATACGATCTTCAATATGAATTTCATCATTTAACTTTGGAGATTCAGGGTAGCCTGCTGAAGCTAAAACGACAGCTAGCGCAGTTCTTTGATCCCATTCAATTTTTGCAGAATCAAGTTGTCCAATTGCTGATTTATATAATATTTCAAAAAAATCACTTTTAAGCCTCATGAGAATTGGCTGAGTTTCAGGATCTCCCATTCGACAATTGTATTCCAATGTTTTAACTTCACCTTTTTTGGTAATCATTAATCCTGCATAGAGAAACCCAGTAAAAGGAATGCCGTCATTAGCCATACCATGAATGGTTGGATAGATAATTTCTTTCATAACTTTAGAATAAATTTCATCAGTAACTATAGGTGCAGGTGAATATGCTCCCATACCACCGGTGTTAGGTCCCATGTCATGATCTAAAAGCCTTTTATGATCTTGGCTCGTGGCAAGTGGCAAAATTGTTTGACCATCACAGATCACCATAAAGCTAGCTTCTTCACCTTCAAGAAATTCCTCAATAACAACCTTGGCTCCAGCATCACCAAATTTGTTGTCTACAAGCATAAAGTCGATTGCTTTATGAGCTTCTTTTAACGTCATAGCTACAATGACGCCTTTTCCAGAAGCTAATCCATCTGCTTTAATTACAATAGGCGCGCCTTCCTCATCAATATAGCGATGTGCTTCATCGGGCATTTTAAATGTTTTATATTTAGCAGTTGGAATTTTGTGCCTATACATAAAATCTTTAGCAAAATCTTTAGAGCTTTCAAGTTGAGCGGCTTTTTGAGTGGGTCCAAAAATATTTAAATGTTTAGATCGAAATAAATCAACAATACCTTTAGAAAGAGGAAGTTCTGGGCCAATTACAGTGAGATCAATATTTTCTTCAATTGCGAAATCTGCAAGAAGATTAATATCAATCAGATCAATATTTTTGAATTTTGGATTGAGATGAGTTCCACCATTGCCTGGTGCAATAAAAACAGAATTTACTTTGTTGCTTTGAGAAAGTTTCCATGCCATTGCATGTTCTCTACCGCCACTTCCAATGACTAGAACTTTCATAAATTAATGCCTAAAGTGACGATATCCAGTAAATAGCATGACAAGACCTAATTCATCGGCAGCAGATATTACTTCTTCATCTCTAAGGCTTCCGCCAGGTTGAATAACGCATTTTGCTCCAGCCGCTGCCAGCACATCAATACCATCTCTAAAAGGAAAGAATGCGTCCGAAGCAACTACTGAATTTGTTAAATCTAGATTTGCATTTTGAGCTTTGATCGATGCAATCTTGGTGCTATCTACTCTGCTCATTTGGCCTGCACCGATTCCTAATGTTTGATTATTTTTGCAAAATACAATCGCATTTGATTTGACATATTTGGCGACACGCCATGCAAAAAGCATATCGGCCATTTGTTCTTGATTAGGCTTAAGTTTAGAAACTATTTTGCAATGATCCATATCGATATTGAAATTATCGGGAGACTGAACGAGTAAACCACCACCAATTTTTTTTACTTCAAAAGCATTCAAGTTGCTATCTAATGCTACCTCTAGCAATCTGATGTTTGGCTTTGATTCAAATATTTTAAGTGACTCAGCTTCGTAAGATGGAGCGATTACAACCTCTACAAATTGGGTGATAATTTGAGATGCAGTATTTTTGTCTAGCGGCGTATTGCAAGCAATAATGCCTCCAAATGCGGAAGTTGGATCAGTTAGAAATGCCTTTTTATAAGCATCTAACAAGTCTTTAGAAGAGCCTACTCCGCATGGATTAGCATGTTTTACGATTACACAAGAAGGAAGCTTAAAGCTTTTAACACATTCCCATGCTGTATCTGCGTCATTTAAGTTGTTATATGAAAGCTCTTTACCCTGTAATTGTTTAAAGCTTGCCAATGATCCTTTGTTGGTTATTTCATCAACATAAAAGGATGCGCTTTGATGAGGATTCTCGCCGTAACGTAAATCCATCTTTTTGTTAAATGCGAGATTGATTTTATTGGGGTAAGTTATATTTTTATTTGTATCCAATCCATTAAGATAATTTGAAATGGCTGAATCATATTTCGCAGTATGTTCAAAAGCTTTTTTAGCTAAATTAAATCTACATTCCAGATTAAGTGCGCCATCATTTTGCTTTAATGCATCTTCAATCATTTTATAATCCATAGCATCAGTGACCACAGCTACACCATTATAATTTTTGGCTGAAGATCTAATCATTGCTGGACCGCCGATATCTATATTCTCAATAGCTTCAGATAGCAAACAGTTTTCTTTGGATATGGTTGCTTCGAATGGATATAAGTTCACTACCACTAGATCAATTAAAGGAATATTAGATTTAATCATCGTTTGGAGATGTTTATCGTCATCTCTTTTTCCGAGAATGCCGCCATGTATCTTTGGATGAAGTGTTTTTACTCTCCCATCTAACATTTCAGGGAAGCCGGTGTAATCACTTACCTCGATAACAGGAATATTGTTTTCAGCAAATAGTTTTGCCGTGCCTCCTGTAGATAAAATTTCAACGTTGAACTTAATTAGCGTTTTAGCGAAATCGATAATACCTTTTTTGTCTGATACGCTTATAAGAGCTCTTTTTATTTTAATCATAACTAGATATCAATTTTATGTTGTTTTAATTTTTTTCTGAGAGTGTTTCTATTGAGACCAAGAATTTCTGCAGCCTTACTTTGGTTGCCTTTTGAAATGCCCATAATATAAGTTAATAATGGTTTCTCTACTATGCCGATAACCATATCGTAAACATTCGTTGGATGTTCGCCATCCAAGTCTTTAAAGTATTGATCTAAAGATTCGTTTACACAATCCGGGATATCTGTTTTCTTTTCCATTAGGCTACCAACATTTCTTCTTCATACTTTATATAAGGGGATTCAATTGAAAGAAAATTAAAATAATCTTCAATTGTTTTAATTTGGGCATCGATTGTTTCAATTGTATTCATATGGTGTCTAAAATTTGCAGAATTTTTTAATCCTTTTGTGTACCAAGAGATATGCTTTCTTGCAATTTTTAATCCTGCGTTTTCACCATAAAAATCATAAAGCTCTTTCACATGAGCAATCGTTATATTTTTGATTTCATTAGTAGAAGGATTATCTAAATACTTTCCTGTTTTAAGATAGTGATCAATTTCTCTAAAAATCCAAGGTTTACCTTGGGCAGCTCTTCCGATCATTAGCCCATCTACACCGGTGTAATCTAAAACAAATTTAGCTTTTTCTGGTGAAGTGATATCACCATTCGCAATAACGGGAATTTTGACTGACTGTTTTACTTCGGCGATGGTGTCATATTCAGCATCACCCATGTATAAACAAGCTCTTGTTCTGCCATGAATGGCTAATGCTTTAATGCCAATGTCTTCGGCAATTTTTGCAATTTCTATCGCATTACGATTTTTAGTGTCCCAACCAGTTCTTATTTTTAATGTGACAGGAACATCTACAGATTTAACCACGGAAGATAATATTTTTTGTACAAGCGGCTCATCTTTGAGAAGTGCTGATCCGGCCATAACATTACATATTTTTTTTGCAGGACAGCCCATATTGATATCGATAATTTGAGCACCATGACCTACATTAAACTGAGCTGCTTCAGCCATCATTTTTGGGTCAGCACCAGCAATTTGAACTGAGATTGGATCTACTTCGCCTTCGTGATTAGCGCGGCGAAGTGTTTTTTGACTGCCGTATAGAAGAGAATTTGATGTCACCATTTCACTTACAGCCATCCCAGCACCAAACTTTTTACAAAGTTGACGGAAAGGACGGTCTGTGACGCCGGCCATGGGAGCGACTACGAGATTGTTTTTAATGGAAATGGATCCTATTTGCACGGTCTTTATATTGCCTAGGGAAAGTTGCCTATTTTATAGGCAATTAGGTAATTAAGGAAGGTACATATTACCGAGAATTGAGTATTTGTGAGAGGAGCTTTTGTACTTATAACATGCAAGGTTATCTATGTTTATGGATGAACCAGAATATCATTGGTAGTTAAAATTGCTTAAACACCATGCACAGTTTTATGGTGGTTGTAGCAGGGTAAAAAATTTGTAAACGGGCCTATAGCTCAGTTGGTTAGAGCAGAGGACTCATAATCGCTTTAAGTAAGCCTTTAATGCCATTCATAGCCCAAATTGGTAATTTTTTCTTGTATTTCCAGTATAGCTTCATTAACTAATTTTGATGAACCTTTAACGCCAAGCTCGATAGTTTTTATCGGTTTTAATTTTGGCAGACTAAAAAGTTTAATTTCTGGATATTTTTTTACAATTTCATTCATCAAATCAATTAATTTACTTTCACTCACATCATTAATCCAAATAGAAGCTTCGGCAAAATCATTTTGATTTAATAATCCTTGATAATATGTATTTAGAACCCATTCAACCATCGGCCATGCCATTTCTGGAAAGCCTGGCAAAAAATGATGATGATTAATTTTAAATCCAGGTATTTTATTAATTTCATTTGGAATTAATAATGCTTCTTGGGGAATATTAGCCATTAAAACTCTTTTAGGATAAGCTCCCTCACCAAACTGCTCTTCAATAAGCTTCAAAGCTTCTTCATTTCTCGTTAATTTAAGATCAAAAGCTTCTGCTGCAGCTTGTCTTGTGAAGTCATCAGGTGTTGCACCAATGCCACCAAAAGAGAAAATCACTGTATCTGGTTTTATAGATTCTTGAATAGATTGAATAATGTCTTTCGAATTGTCTTGAATGTATTTCACCCAAGACAATGAAAGCCCATATTTTTTTAAAGTTTTTTGTAAAAATTCGAAATGTTTATCTTGTCTTTTGCCAGATAAAATTTCATCGCCAATAATTAAAGCCCCAAATTCCATTTTAATGTGCCGCATCCCAGTTTAGTCCAACACCAATATCAACGATAAGAGGAATATCTAGTTTTGCAACACCCTCCATTAAGCGAGGCAATTCTTTTTGCAATATTTCAATTTCATTTTGGGGTACTTCAAATACAAGTTCATCGTGTACTTGCATAATCATTTTTGTTTTTAAGTGCGCATTTTGATTCAGCCATTGATCAACGGCAATCATTGCTAATTTAATGAGGTCAGCTGCAGTGCCTTGCATAGGCGCATTAATCGCAGCTCTCTCCGCCGCAGCTCTTCTAATACCGTTTGAACCATTAATTTCCGGAATCCATAGTCGCCTTCCAAATAATGTTTCTACATAACCTTTATCTTTAGCAAATAGTTTTGCATCTTCCATGTATTTTTTAACACCAGGATATCGAGCAAAATAAGTTTCTATGTAATTTGCTGCGGCGCTGCGTTCAATACCGAGTGATTTTGATAAACCAAAAACACTCATTCCATAGATTAATCCAAAATTAATGACTTTTGCATAACGTCTTTGTTCATTAGAAACACTATTCAGCTCACACCCAAAGATTTCAGCTGCCGTGGATTTATGAATATCTTCATTGTTCTTGAATGCATCAAGTAATCTTTTATCTTGAGATAAGTGAGCCATAATTCTTAGTTCGATTTGTGAATAGTCTGCAGATAAAATTGATGATCCTTTGTTTGCAATAAATGCTTCCCTTATTTTTCTACCCTCTAATGTTCTGATAGGGATATTTTGTAAATTAGGATCCGAACTTGCAAGGCGTCCTGTGATTGCGACGGCTTGGTTATAGCTGGTATGAATGCGTCCAGTATTAGGATTAATCATTTTTGGCAATTTATCAGTGTAAGTTGATTTAAGTTTAGATAAACTTCGATGTTCAAGTAGTAGTTTAGGTAAAGGATAATCAAGGGCTAATTCTTGCAAGACGTCTTCATCGGTAGAGTGCGCTCCCGAAGGCGTTTTTTTCAAAGACTTAATACCTAATTTATTAAATAAAATATCTTGTAACTGTTTGGGTGATGCGAGGTTAAAAGGTTGCCCCGCTAATTGATAAGCCTCTTCTTCAAGTAGCAGAATTTTTTTACCAATTTCATGGCTTTGTTCATTTAATTTTTTGTCATCTACAAGCACACCATTTCTTTCAATCTTTAAAAGAACTTCAGCTGTGGGCATTTCAATATTTTCATAAATGAATTTTAGTAGCGCATCATTTTCAATAGCAGGATTAAAAAATTGATTTAATTGCAATGTAATGTCGGCATCTTCAGATGAATAATGGGATGCTGCATCAATATCGACCTCATTAAATTTGAGTTGATTCACACCTTTGCCCGCAACTTCTTCATAACTTATACAGGTATGACCTAAATGTCTCAAGCTTAAATTATCCATACCATGGCTTTGATGACTTTCTGTCACATAGCTTTGAAGCATCGTATCGTGCTTAATACCTTTAAGATGAATATTATGATTTAAAAAAACATGCGCATCATACTTTATGTTTTGTCCAATTTTTTTGATCTTCTCATCCTCTAAAATGGGCTTCAGAAAGTTTAATACAGCATCAAGCAATAACTGTTGAGGGGCTCCAGGATAATCATGTGCTAGAGGAATATAGGCTGCTTCTCCTGGGGTCACTGCCATAGATATACCTACAATTTTTGCTTGCATTGGGTCGAGTGAGTTTGTTTCGGTGTCTATACAAACATATTTTTTTTCTTTGATTTTTTCTAGCCATGAATGTAATAAAGTTTCTTCAAATATTGTGTCGTATTTAATTTTAGAAATAAAATGACTTGGTGATTTAATAAATGTTTTTTCTTCATCACTTTTACTTGATGAAATTACTTGAGGACCACCCTCTTTAATTTCATTAAGCCAATTCTTAAACTCAAATCTTTTGTATAAGTTTTCTAACGCGGATGAGTCTTGTTCTTTAGGTTTCAAATTGTCCCAATTTTTATCGATATCTAAATCACATCGAATCGTAATAAGATCTTTAGCTTTAGGAATCCAATCGAGTGCTTTCCTTAAATTTTCACCGACTACCCCTGAGAATTGAGAAGCATGCGCTACGATATTGTCGAGCGTTTGATACTCATTAAGCCATTTCAATGCAGTTTTAGGACCTACTTTTTCAACGCCAGGTACATTATCTGATGTATCTCCAATAAGTGTTAGATAATCAATAATTTGGGTCGGCATTAATCCAAACTTATTTTTGACACCTTCGATATCGAGTTTTTCATTCGTCATCGTATTAATTAAAGTGACATGGCCATTTACAAGCTGTGCTAAATCTTTGTCGCCTGTAGAAACAACCACATTAAATTGATGTTGGGTAGCTTCTTTGCATAATGTGCCAATTACATCATCAGCCTCAACACCTTCTTGAATAATAATAGGCCAGCCCATCGCAGTAATTGCCTCATGAAGCGGTTGGATTTGAGCTCTTAAGTCATCAGGCATCGCTGAGCGATTAGCCTTATACTCGGGGTAAAGATCATTTCTGAAAGTTTTTCCTTTTGCATCAAAAACGCAAGCGCTATAATCAGAAGGAAACTCTTTATGAAGTTTTCGGAGCATATTTAATACACCGTAAATAGCCCCGGTAGGTTCTTGGCGACTGTTTCTTAGATCAGGCAATCCGTGAAATGCCCGATAGAGATAAGAAGAGCCATCGACCAATAATAGTGTTTTCATTGTTTAACTTTGAAAGTTTTTATGTCAGCAGATAAAAAGATACCTAAATTTAACGGCCCAGAATTGTTTGATGAAACTCATAATGAAAGTGAATCCTGGTATGCATTTGAAATTATGTCAGAATTTGTTGGCGCTACCGAAAAACTTAAAAAAATAACCCCAGCTGTATCTGTGTTCGGAAGTGCTAGGGTGAGTGAAGACCATCCTTACTACAAACTAACCGTTGATATAGCAGAGGCTTTATCCAACGCTGGTTTTAGCGTAATTTCTGGCGGTGGCCCAGGTCTTATGGAAGCCGTTAACAAAGGAGCTTCCTTAGGCAAGGGTCCCAGTATTGGCCTTAATATCAACTTACCTCATGAACAAAAGCCGAATGAATATCAAGATATTTCAATTAATTTTAAATATTTCTTTATGCGTAAAGTGATGTTTATTAAATACGCTTCAGCATACGTAGTTTTACCTGGTGGATTTGGAACTTTGGATGAATTAATGGAAGTGATTACACTTATTCAAACGGGTAAATCAAGAAAAATCCCTATTATTTTAGTAGGAAAAGAGTTTTGGTCTGGGTTGCTAGGCTGGTTAAAAGACAAGATTGTAAAAGAAGGGATGGCGCAAGAAAAAGACTTGGATTTGATTCAGATTCTTGAAGAGCCTAAAGAGATAGTAGATGCAATATTTAATCATTATGAATCAATTGGTTTTACGCTAACGCCGGCGGAACGAAAAGCTCAGCTTTACTTATAAATTGTCAAATAAACCATACCATCTATAGGTTTTTTGCTAGAATCTTGTCTATGAAAATACAAAATACAATCAAAGCTTTTTTATTCGCAACTGCCTTCATGAGCTTAAATGCCATGGCTGAAAAAAAACTCGAGCCATTAGAAGAAGTGAAGCCTCCACCTAAGAATTTTGAAAGTGATATTGTGGATGAACCTCAAATTACCATCACTAAAAAAGGCGCTGACACTGTTGAGGAATATCGAATTAATGGCGAGCTTTATATGATGAAAGTCACACCTCCTGCTGGCGGACCTTCATATTATTTATTGAAGGAAGATCAAGACGGTGGCTGGGCAAGATATGACGGCCCAAGCCAGCCTTTAACAGTGCCTAAATGGGTAATATTTAGATTCTAAATTTTTTTGAAAGGGCTTTTAGGCCCTTTTTTTTATGTCTGTTTACACATCAGTTAATATTGAAGAATTAAAAACCTGGCTTCAAGATTATGCTTTGGATGATCTCACTGATTACCAAGGTATTAAATCTGGCATCACGAATACCAATTATTTTTTGATAACAGCGCATGATCGTTTTGTATTAACGCTCTTTGAAAAAAACAAGATAGAAGACCTCCCTTATTTCGTAGACCTTATGGCTCATTTAGCTGAGCATTCTTTTTTATGTCCTAAGCCAATTTTTAAAAAAAATGGTACAGCTTTAAGCATTTTAAAAAATAAACCTGCTTTAATCGTGACATGTTTAAAGGGGAAAGAACTTACAAAGCCCGAAGTCAAACATTGTGCGGCTGTAGGTAAAAGTTTGGCGGAGCTCCATGCGAAATCAGCCAATTTTCAAGCTCAACATCAAAACACAAGAGATCTTAATTGGATCAAAAAAACAGCTGACTCTTTATTTGATGCATTGCCTCAAGATGAGAGTCAATTATTAAAAGAAGAAATTCTTTATCAAGAAAAACAAAATTATAAACTCCCTATATCTACGATTCATGGAGATTTATTCAGAGACAATGTACTTTTTTTAAATGATGAAGTAACAGGTTTTATAGATTTCTATTATGCATGCACAGATTATCTTATTTTAGATGTGGCAATTGCTGTAAATGATTGGTGTGTGAATGTTGACGGTTCTTTTGACAAAGCTAGATTGAATGCTTTCTTAGATGCTTATAAAAAGATAAGATCATTTAATGATAATGAAGATCAAGCTTGGAATGATATGTTGAGATTGGCTTCATTAAGATTTTGGGTTTCAAGGCTCAACGATTTCTATCATGTAGTAGAAGGCGAGCTTACCTATACAAAAGACCCCAATCATTTTAAGAAAATTTTAAAACAACGTATTGGTTTATAAATTTTAAGGTCAATTAATATGAAAAAAATTACATTCCGAGATTCTATTCGTTGGAATAAAGAAAGTTATATGCTCTTCAAAAAAACACCCAATCAATCCTTGATGCTGAGCTTAGCTTATCTCTTTATTTTTATGTTGTTGCCTTCAATGCCCATGGTTCAAATTTTTTCAATTGTATCTATTTTAATTTGGCCAATATTTTTAGTATTCGCAGTGAACTTTTACAAAATTCATGACAAGAATAAGGCTGAAAAATTTTTAGCGGTATATGAAAAAATTAAACCTAGGCTAGCTACGTTATTAATACTTGGCCTTATCTGCTTATCTTATGCTGGTCTAGTGTCGATGGTGTTAAATTCTGAAATGCAAGAATTTATTAAATTATCAGAAAACAATAGTGAGTTAATTAGCGTGATTAATAATTTTGTACCGATGATCGGAAAATTAATCTTACTTTTACTTCCATTGCTTATGGCGACGTGGTTTTCACCGATGCTAATCGTTTATAACCACTATTCACTCTTCAAATCGATCAAATCAAGTATCGCAGGATGCTTAATGTATATTGCCCCATTAGGCCTTTCATGGCTTATTTTTTCAACAACAGCGATATTATTTATGTTGTCGTGTGGCTTGTTGATTGGATCTCTAGCTTCGTTCTTTCCTTCGATAGGATCTTCATTAATGGGTGCGATTATTTTCTTTGCATTACTTGTAATCACATCAGTGATGTTTGCATTTCAATATATCAGTTATCGAGATATTTTTAAATCCGCCAAAAGTTATTAGTGTTTAAAAAGTTTTGCGTATTCCATCGCAAGCCATTTTGTGCCTGCTTTATTAAATTTAATTTGAATTCTTAGGTCGTTGGAATTACCTTCATAACCTAAAACTGTTCCTTGGCCAAATTTTTCATGCATAACAGATTCACCAATTCGCCAAGTATGCTTCTGCTGACTAGGTTGCGAGTAACTCTCCTCAATTTGATCCACATTATTTTTAAGATTAATAGTATTAATGTATTTAACAAGACTCTCAGGAATCTCCTCTAAAAATCTTGAGGGCATTCCATATCTTGTTTGACCATGAAGCATTCTTGATAGTGCATAACTTAAATATAATTTTGAACGAGCTCTTGTTACAGCAACATACATAAGCCTTCTTTCCTCTTCAAGACCTTTGGATTCGAATAAACTTTGTTCGTGAGGACATAACCCTTCTTCAAGGCCAGAAATAAATACTACGTCAAATTCTAGGCCCTTAGATGAGTGAATCGTCATGAGTTGGATGGCATCTGCACCTTCACTGGCTTGCATATCACCACTTTCTAAAGAAGAATAATTTAAAAAATCTCCTAGTGGATTTGATGATTCATTGTTGTCATTATTTAGAAAAGTTGCGGCAGCAGAAACTAATTCATTTAAGTTGGAGACTCTATCAAGACCATCTTTTTCGTTGGTATAGTGATCTTTAAGTCCTGATTCATTAATAATAAGATCAATCATTTGAGGAAGCGTTAGCCCTTCAAAACCACTTTCAATATGTTTTATGAGTTGGATAAAATAAGGCAGACCCTTTTTAATTACAGAAACTTGATCAGATAATTTCTCCGCGGCATCCCATAAACTACAATTATCGCGTCTAGAAATATCTTGCAGGCTTTCTAATGATCGACTACCAATACCACGCGTCGGAAAATTTACAATTCTTAAAAAAGCACTGTCATCATTTTTATTTGCAATGAGTCTTAGATAAGCGATAGCGTGTTTAATTTCGGCGCGCTCAAAGAAACGCAACCCGCCATAGACACGATAAGGTAGGTTAGATGAAAAAATGTTGTGTTCAAGAACCCGAGACTGAGCATTGCTTCTATAAAGAATAGCAATATGATTTAGTGGGACGCCTTCTCTATGAAGCATTTTGATTTCATCTACAATAAATTTAGCTTCATCAATATCTGTATGGCCGGTATAGATTCTAATAGGGTCACCTTCTCCAGCTGAAGTCCACAAGTTCTTGCCCAATCTATTTTTATTATGATCAATAATGGCATTTGCTGTATTGAGGATATTACTTTTAGATCTGTAGTTTTGTTCGAGCTTAATAATTTGTTTGACATGAAAGTCTCTTTCCATGTCTTTCATATTTCCAACCCTTGCACCTCTAAAGCTATAGATAGATTGATCATCATCACCTACAGCAAATACAAAACTGCTATTACCCGCAAGAAGTTTTAACCACTTATATTGAAGTTCGCTTGTGTCTTGAAATTCGTCAATCAGAATATGTTTAAATCGATCTTGATAGTGTTGACGTATTGCTGCATTTTTTTCAAAAAGCTCATAGCATCTTAAAAGTAATTCACCAAAATCAACTAAGCCTTCTTTTTGACATTGCTTTTCATATTCAAGATATATTTCATTTAATTTTTTTGAATGTGTGTCGTAAGTATCGACATGAGAAGCTCTTAATCCCTCATCTTTACATCCATTAATATAGTGTTGCACTTGTTTTGGTGCATAAGTCTGATCATCCACATTCATGGTTTTCATAGTTCTCTTGATGAGAGATAACTGGTCCTGACTATCTAGAATCTGAAATGTATCAGGTAAGTCTGCATCTCTTGCGTGTGTTTTAAGAAATCGATTGCATAAACCGTGGAATGTGCCCACCCACATACCTCTTGTATTAATGGGTAGTTGCATGGTGATTCTTTGTAGCATTTCTTTTGCAGCTTTGTTGGTAAATGTTACGGCAATAAGTCCAAAAGGACTCACCACATTCGTTTGGATAAGCCATGAAATTCTAGAAGTTAATACTTTAGTTTTGCCGCTTCCCGCACCAGCTAAAATGAGTACAGATTCATTTTGAAGCGTGACAGCTTCAATTTGTTTTTCATTTAGATCTTTGAATTGATTTTGATTGGGAAGGGATGCATTCATGAGGTGTAATGCTATCCTAAATTATTGGAAGATAAAAAAAAGATTAAAAAAAAAGACCTCTTAAGAGGTCTTTTTTTATTGCTGCTTTTGAGTTACATCATACCGCCCATGCCACCCATACCGCCCATGCCACCCATATCACCTCCGCCCATTGCTGGAG
>Ga0255217_1000128_pt1 | contig 26873 bp, 31 predicted proteins | sample Miss_Atlam_RepB__FD_183046 | JGI IMG/M metagenome (GOLD analysis project Ga0255217, IMG submission 183046) | Freshwater microbial communities from Mississippi River, Louisiana, United States - Miss_Atlam_RepB_8d | ecosystem: Environmental > Aquatic > Freshwater > River | place: USA: Louisiana...
GTCTGGCAATAAACTTAATCTTTTCGTCCAACATGCTACTTTCCTTCCATGGCATAGAACCTCCTATGCCATAAAGTGTAACCCATGTGTCCGGAATGCAGTGTTACCTATGCCTCAAGAAGGACAATAGACATATTAAACTCAACTTGTGATGAGCTTTATTTACGATACCCTGAGACTGAAATTGAGCAAGAGCTATCACTACTGCAAGATTTGTATTTTTCAGGTGCTCTTAAAAATTTTTCTTTTAAATTTAAAGCTACAGCTTTTTTACTGGCTAAGGGATTTCGTAACGCCATTGAAGCTGTATTTATTTTTAGACATCATTGTCTGGGGTTAAAAAGATTTTACCCAGAAGTAGCAGCGTTTTTTTCTGGTCTTTATTGTGAGAGTGATTTTTACGCCTATCAATCAATAATTGAAAGCTTACTGCCAAAAATTCTAAAATTAAGTTTTTCAGATCGTGGTGATTTACTTAAAGAAAATCATAAAAATAATTCCCATTTTTTAAAAGATATCTGGTTACGGCATAAAAAAGTACAAGACTCATTAACTGAAAAGCAAACTGAGTTAGTTAATTTATTATATTTAAATCGACCCATGCTAACTTATGAAGAAGTTACAGCGAAGCTTAATATATCATTTGATTCAGTTCGAGACCGAGAAGATGGCGTTATTATAAAAATGAAAAAAGAATTTATTGAGTTTACAAGTTATAATCCATACAAAGATTATCATAAAAACAATCAAGTTATTTGGTCATATATTGGGTGTCGTCATAATCCTACAGCTGAGAAAATACATCCGTGCTACAGGCTGAAAATACAAAACGGTGCTGAGATAAAAGAGTTTATCACGCATGGTGATTTATTAGCCGAGAAATTAAACGTGCATTGGGGCTAATGCCTGATAATGCGATTCAAACGATTGAAATTCTGAATGATCAGAAGTCTGAACCTTTATATACAGTGGATAACACTACGCCTTGATGTGAAAATAATTTTTGTGATGATTGACGGGGACCAAGTTAAGCAACGGTTTTAAAACCGTTGCTTTTTGTGGTTGGATAAGTTTACAGGCTAGGGGTTATGTGATCAGTTCACAAGTTCGCAGCTTATTTCACTCAAACTGCGTTCGTAAACTAACGAAGAAAACTTTTCGAAAGTTATATCTAAAATAGAGCCGCGATTCGTAATAATTAATAAATCTGACGAATTTTGAAGTTCGATTGGCGTATACATTGAGCCAGCTGAGTTATGCTTAAATCCCCACTCTTGAGCTAACTGATTACAGACTTCCAAAGGAAATTGAAATTGAATCGAATTTATTAGATGTTTATCAATTAAAGTATCTTGTAAGAAATAGCCGATTTTGTAGGTAGAACCGGATCTCACTTCAGTAGCGACAATATTCTTCAAAGTTATATGATTTTTTTCCTTAGCTATATCTCCAGTTAGTTGAATATCATGCCCAGCAATGCGAATATTCCAAATTGCAGCCGATGATACCTGGCTCAAAAAAATCGCAAAAATAAGAATAGCAAATTTTCGCATAAGACCTCCTAATTCTTTGAAGCCACCGTATTAAGACCTAGCGACGCGGTCAACAAAGTAAAGTTCTTGAAGCTTGGTGCCATTTAATTAGTTGAGACCTTTTGGATCATGCGCGTGGGGAAATGAATAGATCACAAAATGCAAGTTTTTGTGCTCTGGGGATTCGATATAATAATGTTCATTATAGCTATCCTATTGAATCAGTGTAGCAGCTTAACAGCTCAAACAATATAAAAGCGAATATATTTGTTTTGATAAAAGGCTCTAGATAATTGATCAAAAATTGACAAGGTTGCATTAGGTTTTGTTCGCAATAACTAGCAACTTTTATATGTCAAAAAAACGGACAGTTGAGTTAGTCGCTTTATCCATAGTAGAGTTTGTAAGCGTTCATTTTACTATATCTCGGGAGATACCTATGAAATTAGTTTTTTCTCTATTCTTATTATTTTGTTTCGTGAATGCCTTTGCTGCAACAGATTCGAGCGACGAAAAAATTATCGTTGTTAACGCTGAAACGATTAGTATGTGGAGTTTTGATCATCCCGACCTGTATGTTATCAATGGCGCCCTAGGACTACAATTAAACTGTGGTTACCCAGTTAGATCTATTCGCATTAATCAAGAGGTTTTTCCCTTAAACTCCTTAAATCCTGAACTCGATTGCAAGACAGCTGTTGAGGCACTTTACAAAAAGACTCCCGTTAAATTCTATCTCTTCAAAGAAAACGGCAAAGCAGTTATTGGATCAATTGAATAATAACCCTACATTGAAAAATAATTTTCAATCACCAACGCTCAGGCAACTGAGCGTTTTTTCATTTTACGAATCGCCGCAAGTTTGGGGTCGATGACACTCCAATCTATGCGTGGCGGATTCGGCTTCGTAGTACGCAGTCGCTCTTTAATAGCGATCTTTGTCGTTGCGAAATGAGCAGCAATAGAGTCGATGTTCCATCGCTCAATCCAACGAAGTCTTGCGACTTCGGTCAAATTTAAATATATCCGATCCCAAGACGTTTTGTAAGTCTGCGAAACTACAAGGCTCCCGGGTTCTGGTAGCTTGCGGCAGCCTGCACCATTTGTCGATTCTTCTCATTTAACAGTTTATCACACAGCGCAAGTCTAATAGGTTCGGTTCTTCTAGGTAATTGAACAAAAATTGACAAGGTTACATTCCCTTATTGACCTTCTATTGGCGAAAATGTTTATTTTATTCTATATTCTTAAGGGGTGACCATGAATTCCATTTTCATAAGAATTTTTGTTTTTTTTTGCATATGTATTTGTCTCTCATGCAGCTCTAACCCAAAAAAACGATCGGCCGACGATGGCTTGAAAATAAAAAATATTTTCGACGCACAAGAGATTTCCTCAATCTTGCAAAAAAATGAGAAAGATGATCGAAAATCTTTTGAAGCGATTGAGCATTCAGCAAAAGAAAAAATCCCATCTGAACGAACAAGACTTCATTACTACCATTGGCTCAAAAGTGCCCTGAATGATATTAATGATTCCTGGGGTGCAGGAAATGGTATGAACGAACTTATTGACAAACATCAGGCGGAAAGTGCCATTTTGTTCGCTGGTGATGCTGAAAAAATCTCCGCATTGAAATCAACCCATTCGATGTCTTCAGCTCCTGGATTTGCTAGTTCAGGGCATTCTATTTATCCATCAATATACCAGCTTCTGGGAGACGACGAACCGACGACTGTTTTGAAGAAAAATTTCGAATATCAATTTGAATTTCCTCAAGAAATTTACCCAAGTTGGGGTGGTCGAAACGAATCAGAAGTGAAATGGAAACTTAAAGCGCACTTAGGTTCAGCTAGCCATTTTTTAGCGGTTGCAAGAACACGGGAAATCGAGGGGCGCGGCAGATTGCATTATATTATTATTACATCAGCAAAAACTAAAAAAGCCTTGTCGGTTACTCCAAATGAACCGCAATTATTAACTGTCGAAATAGATCAGGGTCCTTATCTCAGAAGATATTTCTGGAAAGTTAAAATTGTTGATTAATAAGTCTTCGATTTAAAAATATCAAAATCAATCAAAGCCATCCAGTTTGGGTGGTTTTTGATTATGATCCATATCTTAAAACCAGTTCTCGCAGGCCAAAGCGATTCTTCTAGTATCATTTATCTATGAGTCAATACGAAGCACGAGCAACTACTTCCGATCAAATGAACTTTTTATTCAATTTCGCATTATTTCTATCTGGCGAGTTTTATGCCCACTATGGCAGTACAAATTCGAGTCTAAGCTTATTTTACCCATTGCACATGTTGTACATATGTTATAACATAGTAAGTACTGGAGGCCTTATGAGAAAGAAACTTTCAGCCGTAGGCAATAGCCTTGGCATCGTCATCGAAAAACCAATTTTGGAATTATTGAAAATTGACCGCGAAACTGAACTTAATGTTTCAACTGATGGATCTCGCTTGATTATTGAGCCCATTAGTCGTGCAAAAAGTGTTCGTGCTTCAGCGGAAAAGATTATGAAAAAGCATGACTCCACGTTTAGGAAGCTTGCGAAGTGAATGGTTCTGAAATTCTCTTTTTAACTATCGACGACGTTCTTATTTTGCACGAATTGCAGCTAGAACGTTATGGAGGAGCCACAGGTATTCGAGATAGATCACTCCTCGAATCAGCTATTCATATGCCTCAGGCTTCTTTCGACAGTGCATTTATGCACACAAACATTTTTGAAATGGCAGCAGCCTATGCTTTTCACATTGCTGAGAACCAACCTTTTGTGGATGGCAACAAACGGACTGCTTTAGCTGCAGCTCTTGTTTTTCTGGATTGGCATTCTGTCGATGTAAATGATCCCGGAGAAGAGCTTTATCAGGCCATGATCGGTCTAGCAGAAAAGCGGCTTGATAAGGCGGGACTCGCTAAGCTCTTCAAAACACTATCAACACCATTTCAGGTGGACTGTGAGTAAGATCGTATCTTCCATCGAGAATCTCAATTTGATGGTGGAGCAAGCCTTGAGGTGTCGCTTCCGGGGTGAAACTTCTGAGCAAATAGCCTTAATCGAAGCGCTGACAAACATGATTTCTGACTGTCGCCTTAAGGGCTGGAATGACAAAAACGTCATAAAGGGGCTTTGCTCAAGTGATACATCTAAATATCGACAAAGTCTCTCAGAAGTCCTTCTCTTTCATCTTTTATCAGCGCAAGGATTTACTCCTATTTGCAGCACCAATGGTCCAGATTTCGTTATTGAAAAGCATGGAAAAAAAATTTGGATTGAAGTCATCACACCCGAGCCAAAAGGTCTACCGGACGATTGGTGTAGCGGTGCTATGGGAAAAGCGATTACAGTCCCTAATGATGAAATACTTCTACGTTGGACAAATGCAATTGATGAAAAAACGAAGAAGCTTAATGGACGATTCGAACCTAGAACCGGAGAGTTTCGGCCTGGGTATTTACAGAAAAAAATTGTAGGTCCTAATGACAGCTACGTTATTGCCATAAATGGAATAGATTTGCGATGGCATTGGGTATTTCCCAATCTTAACGGGATAAGCCAATATCCTTTTGCTGTTGAAGCCGTTTTCGGTATCGGCCCCATTCAAATTCACATTGATAGGAAAACCTTAACAGCGACTCATAGCGATCAGCAAATCCGCGATTCAATCCCTAAAAGAGTGGATCAAAACGTTCCTGTAGGAACATTTATAAGTTCTGGTCCTTTCACTCAAAATGAGTTTAAGCGTGTCAGTGCAATTTGGGCATTAGATATTGATGAAATGTATTCTTTGGGCCACGAGCGCCCTATGGTTGTAGTTCATAATCCATTAGCGGAGTTTCCCATTGAGGAAAAACTACTTCCTGCATTTGAAGAGTACGTTTGTATTGCGCAAGCGAATGAATGGCAACTAACTCGTAAACCAGGAGTACGCAAAAGCGCCTCTAAAGACGTGGAAAATGATGCAATCTAGATTATCCTTTTCTTTTTGGTATAGAGTTTTGCCGAATAAAAGCCTCTGAAGATTCAATAACTTGGGCGACAAATCTCGAGCTTCCGTGTATTCGAATTAATTCAATGATGTTTACTGCGGTAAGAATCGTAGGCTCTGCTATTTCATCAAATTCAAACTGGAGTAAAATCTCAGATCGAAATAACCGCGGACCAAAGCCCAAAACTGGTTCTTCTACTTCGGGTTCTCACGCACCATTTTCGGTTCTTTATATTTATTCTTACAACTAGATCTTCTTGATTATGCCTTCTCTTGCTTTGCACTTTACTAGCGGTTCGTAGACGAACAAACAGTTCTATTTATGGCATATTTTTGGCAACGCTATAACTTATGCGTGTAATATCTTTTTTAGTTATTTCAATCGTATTAGGCATTACGTCGACTGTACATGGCTTATGCAGTAGTGACAATTTGAGGTGCCAAATGAGTCGGGCGCCAAAGTGGACTATAACTTCTCTAAGTCAGCACGTGAGTTATCATGATGGCCCCAATTGTTTTAATGCAGCACTAGTTGCAGCTGGCTTCAGCGACGACATTGTTTACGTAGATTCATTAGAGTATGCGTTTTATCTAGAGTCTTTTTGCAGTGAACAGGTTAAAGCCCCCTTCGCGACAGGAAATTTACTAGTCTATTTAGGTGTGGAACCTCATCCTTTTGCAGATCAAAATGAAATTAAGATTCAGCACGCAGCCTTTAGTTTGGGCGGAGGAAAACTTATAGAAAAAACATCCAATAGAGGTCGTCTCTTTGGTAAAAAAGAGGGTCGTGAGTTACCTGGAGTTTATCAGGTCAAGAATTTGTCTCAGTCAGCTTTTGCAACTCGAACGAGTGGAACAAAATTGGTAAAAGCATATAAGTGTCAGTCACCAGAGCAAGTCCGAAAAAAAATTGCTTCTTTAAACGAAGATCCACTTGCGCAACAGCTAAGTAGTTTACGTCAAAAATTTAGCGACCAAATACAAACTATGGAACCAGCATATATTCAAGGTCTAAATGAAGAACTCAAAGCCATTACGCAAGCCATATTGAGCAGAGAAGGCACCACCGAAGGCGATTTATTCGTTGCGGCACTGTCTCGATCATTGTTCGGCACTATTGAATCCGCTCTTGAAGAACGAAAGGAAGATTTCGATCAAGATTTAGTAGACAGCATAAATGATTTTTCAACGGCTAGCTCTGAATTGATTGACAAAATTAACACTAAAACGTCATTTACAAAATCGAAGCCTTTACTTTTAAAATATTAAGATTTTCTTTCTGAGCTGCGATATAATGACGATATAATAGTGATCATTATACATTATCAAAGCTAATATATTTGTTTTAATACAATAATTTTTCGTGCAAAAATTCTATTAATAAAAAAGTCCTAGACATATTTTAAAAACTAAATTATCAATGAGAGGTTTGCACAAAACAGCGCTGTCTCAGGTAAACATATAACAAAATTAACCTTACAGGAGACAAAAATGTTACGTATTTCTATTCTATTTATAGTCACTTTATTTTCATTAAATTCATTTTCATCTAACTCTAAAGAATATTCTCTGCAAACATGGTCATGTGCAGAGAAAAACAATTTACTAAACCCTGAACTTAAAAATCTAAAATCTATAAAAATATTTGAAACAGAAAATCAAAGGATCGTAACACTCAATATTTACAATTCAGAACAAGTGAGCACAGTGCTTATACACGAATTAAAAAATTGGAATCAAACATCAACCCAACTTACAGGCTGGTCACAAGATTCAACTTACATGTATCATTTTACTATTGAATTTAATTCGAACGGTAAAGCTGAAAAAGTTAAAGTTTATACGACGTATATTCATTTTGACGGTGACGATGTATGTGTCGGAGATTTAGAGATATAAATAAAAATGAAATTAGCGTTTTTTCGTCCTGAGATATCTGGCTAACAAAAACTACCTTGAAAAAATATTTTTTCGATCACCAACGCTCATATAAATGAGCGTAATATGATTGAGGTAGGTAGTTTTCAACTACGAATTCTATAGACAATGAATTGGATCTATTACACAATTTATATATGGAAAAAAACTCATTCAAGTTACAATTTAAACAACTTAGATACTTTGTTCCACTGCAGATGTTAGCAATTATTTTTTCGTTTTTGCCATATGTTTTAGTATTTTATGTATATGAAAAAAACTTTCCGATTGAGGGCGAGAATATTCATTTTACTTGGGTTTTAGTTGTTGGTTCATTGCTAGCTGCTTGTATAGCAGTGTTTCCTGTATCAATTGCTGGATTTATTTCTCTTAATTTTTTTAATAAAATTAATCGAAAATTAAAAAACAGTATTCTTGGAATGATCGCTGGAATTTGCTTAATCAAATTTATTCCCCTGTCTCAGAGTGGCCTTGTTTTTATAACTATTCCATTTTTTATGAGTTTAGCCTCTTTTGTTTGGCTCGGTAATATTTATCTAAAACCTATATCTAAAATCAGTCATAAATTTCTTTAATCGAACATCAAACGATAATGTCCGAAAAGGGCTAGTATATGAATACTCGTCATGCGAAACTAATCAGTATGAAACGAGAAGATGTATTTTATGTAGCTATGAAAGCGCGTGACCATCGATTCGATGGAAAATTTTTCGTCGGAGTAAAAACTACGGGAATCTACTGTCGTCCCATCTGTCCAGCTAAGCCTAAACGTGAGAACGTTGAATTTTTTCTAAGTATGTACGCGGCAGAGGCCGCAGGATACAGACCTTGTATGAGATGCCGTCCCGAAGCGGCCCCGCGATCTCCAGCATGGATTGGTAAATCCGCTGTAGTTCAAAGAGCAATTAAAGTTTTGAACTCAATGGAAACCATTGAATTCAACGAAAATGAATTTGCAGAGTCCTTTGGTATTACTGCTCGTCATTTGCGTCGGCTCTTTGTCGATGAGATTGGTAAAACTCCGAAGCAGCTCGCATATGAAATTCGTTTGAATTTGGCAAGAAAACTTATTATCGAAACAAACTTATCTATTACGGATGCGGCATTTGCTGCAGGATTTAACTCTGTTCGAAGATTTAATCACGCCTTTAAAGAGAGGTTTAAAAAATCGCCACGAGAAATCCGCCGTCACAGTACGGCCGATGTTGAAGGTGTAAAACTCAGTCTGTCATATCGTCCACCATTTGATTTCGAGGGCTTAATAAAAGTTTATGAAAATCACCGAGTTGGAAACCTAGAGCGATTTGAAAATGGAAAGATGAACCGATTAGTTTCGTTTGCGGGAAAAGTTGGAAATATCCAAATATCAAATGATTCCGAGCGCTCGACACTCATTGTTGAAATTGATTTTCCTGATCCGTCTATGATCCATATGATCATCACACGAATCAAAAATATGTTCGATTTGGATTCAGATCCTGTGCTCATAGCAAATATTTTAGAAACGGATACTGAGATTAAAAGACTATTGAGTGTTTATCCAGGAATTAGGCTTCCTTCTGGTTGGGATCCTTTTGAAATTGCTGTTTCGACAATTCTAGGGCAACTTGTTAGCGTTGAGCGCGGAAGGTCTCTCGTGCAAGATCTGATCGAGATTGCGGGAACAGAATCTGGCGTCTTTACTAATGAGAAAAACATCAAACTTTTTCCGACACCGAAGCAAATTATCGAAGCGGATCTAACAGCGTTGAAAACAACAATTCGTCGCAAAGAAACGTTGAAAGACTTTTCCCGAGCCATTCAAGATGGAAAAATATCACTTGAACCCACACAAGATGTTGACGCTTTTTTGAAATCCGTTCTCGCAATAAAAGGTGTTGGTCCTTGGACTGCACACTACATGAGTATGAAAGTCATTCGGTATACTGATGCATTTCCAGAGAGTGACTTAATTCTTGGCCGGGCACTCAAAGTACATTCGAAAGCAGTGATTGAAAATATGCGTCCATGGAGAGGCTATGTTGCAGCTCTTTTCTGGAGAACTTACTCGCAAACTCTTAAGAAAAATGCTCTCTCACGAAAAAAAAGATAAAGTAAATAATGATAAGGTCCATAAACGGCCAGTAAATAAGAGGTATAAGATGTAGTTTTAGTTTCGCGTTAAGGAGGAATGTATGAAGTTTGAAGGAAAGACCGTTTTTATTACAGGAGCTAATCGAGGAATTGGAAATGCTTTGGCTAAAGCTCGTGATGAAGATCTTATGAAAGCTGTATCTGTGGCGACAGATACGCAAATTTTAATTAATAATGCAGGAACTCTCAATCCTGGTACTTTCTCAGACGGAAACATTGATGGTTTTCGTCGCGATATGGAAGTCAATTTTTTTCCACAATTAAAATAATGAGAGCTTTTGTTCCAATTTTAAAGAAAAATCAAGACTGTCGAATTGTCAACATAGCCTCTATAGCGAAATTTACGAATTTTCCTTTTATTGCTGGGTACTCTGCTTCTAAAGCGGCATTGTATTCTATCACGCAAGCCGCAAGGATTGAACTGAGTCAGTACAATATTGTAGTTCATGCTGTAAATCCTGGGGCTATAGATACTGATATGAACCGCGGACAAAAGATGGAAATGACTTCTCCTGTTGTTGTAGCTAAAAGTATTCTAGACGAAGTTGAAAATGAAACGTTAGACATTATTCCAGATAAAATTGGAAAATATATGTTCAGTCTTTGGCAAGAATCACCTATGAAATTAGAAGAAGCTGCCAAAAATATGTTTTTGAGTTCAAAAAAAACGTGAATGTTTTTTCGATTTTCGGCTTATTAGAAGTTAATATATATTTATCAGAAATTGAAAACGCAGTGTCTTCTGCGCTTCCTCTGTTTTGTAGTTGATATATTTGTATCAACTACTGAATAGGTGAAATATCTTTTCCGATTTGTAAAACGAATGCTTTATCTGCTTTCTCGCAGACCTCAATCACGCTGGATTTGTTATCATTTGCACTATAGGTAAAGCGTGCAAGGCTATTATAAATATAATGTGTTTCGCCATTTAGTTCGAATTTAGTCTGGCTAAAATGAGACAAGCTACCGCTATGTAATTTTACGTTAAAGAAGTCCTTATCTGTCCACTCTTGATGATTGTACTGTTGATTAGGAGCTAAATAAACAAGTTCCCAGCTTTGTATAGATTTTATTTCAATAGCAGCATTGCCATATGCATAGCCATAATTGTTTTCAGGGTCGGCCGATAGTTCAGTTGTATAAACATAATCCAAAATGACTTGGTTTAATCGTTCAGTATAGAGTTTTTCTTTTGTATTATAGTTTTGCCAAGTTTGTTCTAATGGGGTTCCAAGTTGTGAGAGATTTAGTACGACTTGTCCACTGACCGGTTGTGTAGTTTTACCAAGGCAAATATATAATCGCCACATTGGTGAGTGTTTTGTATTATCTTGATCAAACCAAGTATCACCCTGACCACCTTCAAAAATTACAGCAGCTGGGTATTTAACATTTGGCATTTCAATTTTAGTTTGAGTTTGAGTTTTACTTCCTTCGGTAGATGGGTCTTTTTTTTCTGCTTTTTTGTCATCATTTTTAGTGCAACCACTGACAGCAAATAAAAAAGCTAATGTGAAAATTACTTTTGCGTATTTCATATAATTTCTCCGAATTTTTTATAACGAGCTTTTAACACTAAGTTGAGAAAAGGTAAATTTTATTTGTATGATCTTTTTTAAGAAAGACCAAAGTGTCTATTTTCATTTTCATCAGGTAGTTTTTTCACTGTTTTTGAAGACTAAGCAGGGTGAAGTCAATGGTTGCTGACAATTCCAAAGGCCCAAGTCGTTAATTGATAAGTGTCAAAGTTAAGATTAATTAGTTTTAATAAACACAATATAAACAGTATTTACTAATATCAAAATTTTCCGATAATTGATTCATGATCAAAACATCGAGAAAAATATGCTAGTTAAAGTTGAATCAATAGAATCAGTCGCGTTAAATATTATTAAGTTAAGATTAGTTCCAGCAGATAACAATGAAAAAGAATTACCTGCTTTTAACTCTGGAGCCCATATCGAAATTGGGTTTGCGAATAAACAGTTCGCGCGAAAATACACACTGATTTCAAATCCCGAAGAACTTAGTTTTTATGAAATTGCAGTCCTTAAAGTTGAGACGGGATTAGGCGGTTCGAATTGGTTACATCAGAATCTTAAAACAGGTGATGTCTTAACTTGTGCAGGACCTTTTAATGAATTTGAACTTGTTCAAGCAGCTGAGCATTCTTTATTAATTGCAGGAGGCATCGGTATAACTCCAATTTTAAGTTTCGTAAGAGAGTTACAGCGCAATAATAATAGCTATGAACTACATTACGCAGCGAAAAGTTCTGAAGCGGCCTATATGCCGTCTGTATTACAGCAAGGACGTCATGAGCAAAATCATTTTTATTTTAACAGCTTAAATCAAAAATTAGATCTGAATCTTGTTATACCTGACTTTGTAGATCGACATCATTTATATATTTGTGGTCCTTCGTCAATGATTGAAAACGCTAAAAATATAGCCCAGCAGAAAAAGTGGCCAGCTCAAAACATACATTTCGAAAGTTTTGGTGTGGTCACAACAAAAGCTGATCAAGGTTTTTTTATTAAACTTGAAAAATCTGAATTAACGATATTTGTTGAACCAAAACAAACAATTTTAGAGGCCCTTGAACAAAATAATATACCAATCGATTTCGGATGCCGTCGTGGTGAGTGTGGCGCGTGCGTTGTTGAATATTTTGATTCTGAAGTTGATCACAGAGATGTTTGTTTAACATCAGAAATGCGAAAATCTGTTCTTTGTACCTGTGTTTCCAGAGCTGAAAATTTAAAAATAAAACTAAGAATATAGCGAGGGTGTAAAATGCAATTCAAATTTAAAAAAACGAGTATTTTATTAGGTTTAGGTGTGATAGCCGTTGGATCGATGGCTTGGACAAATCCAAAAAGCAAGAGAAGTATAGCTTCTGTAGTTAATTACGAGTCGAATCGTGATATGAAAAACACGAGTCTTCTCAAGCAAGGTCAAAAGATATTTCGATATGATACTTTTGGTGATGAGCAGTTTTGGACGGATGCTTTGAAAATGAATCAAGCTTTGGCGGGTAAATCTTTAGACGGATCAGCCGGAGGTGTTTCTCCGAAAGCTGCTTTATCTGTTGGTCTAAAAGTGGATGTAGAGGCGCTGCCTAAAGCTGTTAAAGATGGGCTTAAATCTGGTCAAATTAATCTAGATGATCCCAAAGTAACATTGTCGTTATTACAACTCGAAGCAGTTCTTGGAGTAAAAGGTCATTTTGATAAAAATGGTCGTCTATCTTCAGTCGGTATAACGTGTGCTTTATGCCATTCAACTGTTGATAATTCTTTTGCTCCCTCTATTGGTAAAAGATTGGATGGATGGCCTAATCGTGATTTAAATGTTGGTGCAATTGTTAACTTGTCACCCGATTTGAGTAGTGTCAGCCGTTTGCTTGAAGTTGACGATAGCACTGTTCGTAAAGTTTTAACAAGTTGGGGTCCTGGTAAATACGATGCGATGTTATTTTTGGATGGTAAAGCATTTAGACCCGATGGGCAATCAGCAGCCACTGTTATTCCGGCTGCATTTGGTTTAGCCGGAGTAAATGCGCATACGTACACAGGCTGGGGATCTGTACCTTATTGGAATGCTTTCGTAGCTGTGCTTGAAATGCACGGGCAGGGGAATTTTACGGATTCTCGTTTGAACGATGCGGTCAAATTTCCTATAGCCGCTAAAAATAAATTCGCGCAAGTTCAAAGTCCTGTTGATCTTGTTACAAGTAAATTGCCAGCTTTACAAGTCTATCAGTTATCTTTAGCTGCGCCATCGCCAGCTAAAGAAAGTTATGATTCAATACTCGCAATTAAAGGCGCAAAGATTTTTAATGGCAAAGCTAAGTGCGCAACCTGCCATACGCCACCGTTGTACACCGATGCAGGTTGGAATATGCATTCGGCTAATGAAATTGGTATCGATAACTTTCAATCATCACGTTCACCAGACGGTCAGTATCGAACGACGCCTTTAAAAGGTTTATTTACACGCGAGACCGGTGGATTTTATCATGATGGACGGTTTGCAACTTATAAAGCTGTAGTCGATCACTACAATTCACAACAAAAACTACAATTAAGCGATGATGAACAAAAAAACCTTATTGAGTTTTTAAAATCACTTTAAATAAAAACTATTAATGATCTGTTAGTTCGCTACAAGCTAACAGATCAAATGACACTTATAAAATTACACTTTATTTTGAGTCCAAAGACTCTTAACTGTCACTTTGAACAATAATTTTACAGCTATTCCGACAGATACGGCTGATATGCTATTATAATTAGGCCAACAAATTGCAATTTAGTCTCAAGTCAATATGACTTATGGCAGAATAAAAACTATTTTATCGGAGATTAAATGAAATACTTATTAATTATATTATCACCTCTATTGGCTCTAACGGCTAAAGCTTCAAATGATAAACAGCGTGAAATGCAGTTATCGTCAGAAAAAGCATTCAGACAAGCTCGTTACTGTGAGATTCATACAAATTACAAAATTGCAGGTCAATCAGTGTTGTCATTAAGCTGCGATGGTAGAAATATTATAAGTAACATTGATGACACACATGTTAATATTTCGAATCGCACTTTAGTTGTTTCACTGGCTGTAGGATATGGTTTTAAAATCAATATCGTATCTGAAAATATGACTGTAATCGTTAGACAAGATTAAAAATAAGCAATTGGTGTATACAGTTTTCAGAAGTTTAGTTTTGTTTCTTAAACTGAGACAAAACTAAACCCATCAAGCCTGATGAGTTGATTTATGTTATAATAGATATATGAGACAGCTCGTCTTGACGATTATCCTATCGTTGTTAAGTTTTAATATCTGGGCTCAATCGAGTAGCGGAAGCTCTCGTCCGTGGTTATTGTCTTCAAGCGCATCAGCGCGAGAATCCAAAAGATTCACTCTGCAAGAATGGTTAGAAAACAAAGATCGTAGGGCATTGATGGATATGTGGTTGTCATTAAATACGCCCTCGCCGTATGAGTTCATCTTGGGCGGATCGATGTTTCATTATAGTCTAGAAAGTAAATCCCTGAATTCAATAAACACAAAGACTGTGGATGGTTATAGCGCTGAGTTATCAGCATATGCACGTTTTGTTGGAGTTTCTGCAGAATATTCCAATAATCCTCAAGATGGCTTTAACGACATGACAGGCATTTTCAATTTACGTATTTTTGGACACACAGTTCAAGGGTCGCATCTGACATTACACTATGGTTTACGCACACGGACGGCCACAGACGCAAGCTATAGATTAAATCAACAGTTTGCAGCAGTGACTCTGCAGATATATTTAATGAAATATTTTGGTATTCAAGGCAATTATAGACAATTCTTTCCTTACTCAGAGGGCCATTTTGGCGATACTCAATCTAATGAAATCAATGCAGGAGCATTTATAGATTTTGGATCTTTACGTTTGTTTGGTGATTGGTATCAAGAAAAACAGAATTCAAAACTCAACGGATCTGAAAGCACATACGATAGAACTGGTACTAAAATCGGGATTAAGTTGTATTTCGATTAAAATATAGAATTTATTTCTGGTTAAGCACGACATTATATTTTTTTTCAATATAGATACGGACTTTTGCCGTTTCCTCAGGCGTTAAATTTCTATTATATTTTTCTTCTAAGTTTTTTACAACATTGGCATAATGAAGTTGTGCAGTGATTAGCTCTGCAGATGTTTCGGCTGCTTTGCGGGTTGATAATTCTACAGCAGAAAGTTGCTTAACAGCTTTATCTATACCTTCATCACGTGCTTGGTGATAGTAATATAGTGTCACAGGGATTACTGAGACTAAAGATAAAACGATAAACCAGTTATAGAAACTAGATAATTTGTTGAAGACATATTTTCCATGAACGGTTTTTAAATAGGGTGCAAGTTCAGCACGGTGTGCATCCAATCCATCAAGTAATACTTTCTCAGCTAGGGCAGCAGGTAAAACAGATCCTTTTAATTTAGGAGCAACTAAAAATGCATATGTCCATCTAAAGTATTCATCTTTAAAAGGCTTTAAAATAAGCTCGAAAACGATTTTAATTTTAGTTTCTTTTTTGAAAGTTTGACGAACATCTTTGAATAAATAATTAACTAGGCCTTGTGAAAGTACAGATTTACGCGCATTAAAAATTATATCACGATCTAGAATTGAAGATTCTTTAAAAACCTCGGGATCATTTAAAAAAGTGAGTTTTAAAAGCTTATCAACTAAGATATCGAGTTCATAACGATCTACTTCAGCAGTCGTCTTAATATTTTGATCCATCTCATTAATTTTATCTAAAATTCTTTTGATTTTAAAATGGTAATAACGAGATGCTATTTTTTTAAATACAGGTTGATAGTAATCTCTCGATTGTAATTTTTGATTTAAACTTTCTGAAAAAATTAAGCCTTGACCTTTAAATTCATTAATCTGGTCAATTTTATCTGCTAAAAATTCGATACTACCACGTTCGTAGTTTTGAAATAGATTAAAACACTGCAGCGGTGAAGCCACAGTGTTAATCGTAAATAAAATAGCAATAAAGAACTGAAGATAGGTTTTCACTTAATCTTTATTTACCTGACTGTGCAGTACTAATTTGCTGAGCCAGGCTAGCTTGAGTTCTATCTAAATTAGTCATGATTTTCTTAACTAATTGCTGAGCTTCCACAGAGTTATATCCAGCGGCCATACCTAAAACACCTAGAGCATTTGAACCTAAATTAGTTGCCGTAAAGCCACCTTTAGTCGAAGTTAAAGCTTTGTTTGATAGCTCTTGCAACTTCGGTAAAAAAGTCTTAACTGCTTCATCTCCTTCTTTTGCTAGCTTAGGAGCAACGAAATGTAAAATCACATATGCTACTGTACCGATAGCCACTGCATCAGATGATCCGCCCATCGCTTTGATTGCATTAACTAATTGGTTATTGTTTGCAGAGATTTCATTACTCAATTGTGATAAATCAGTTAAAGCAGCAGTTAGCTCTTTAGATGGTTTAGAAGTTGTTAATAAATTTGATGAAGTTTCGCTAATCATCGATTGAATATTAGCAGCTGTTAGAGTTTCACCAGCTTTGTAATGACGAATAATCATATCAAGAATAGATGTTACAGCAGCAGAAACTAGAGCGATATTAGCTCTTTCTTGAGATTTTAAATGAGATGTAACAGATGCTGAGTTAATAAAAAGTATACCAGTTTGAATAGCATTAATGTATTTGAGAACTGGATCTTTTTCTTCTGAGCTCATCTTAGTATTTAGATCTTTGCGGAGTTGTTCGATTTGAACCACCATCGCTTGTAAATCTGCTACAGTTTTTTTTGCTTCTGCAACGTCTGCAGCGCTAATATCTAAGTCTAAAGAGTCTATCCCGCGATCAGATGAGGCCGCTAATGCCGTTTGGTTTAAAAGCATAGATGATGCTAAGATCAGTGATAAATTTTTTGTCGTTTTTTTCATGAATGAGTCCTTTGTAAAGGGGTTAAAATATTGGGGACTCTAAAGACATTGCAAAATATAGATCTAGTTTTGAGACTGTGCGTATGCGTTTGTTTTGATTTAGTTATGTTTTAAGCTCTAACGTGACTATAAACGCCAGCCGGTGTTTAATTATTAGACTAATTTAGAATGTTTCAATTTGAGACATAAACTATCTGATTTACTTTTAGAATCAACATTAGGTAATTTAAGTCTATGTTTTCAAGATTTAAACGAAATCCATTTTTATACACAATCGTATTGTCCGTTTTTGTACATGTGTGCATTGTTGTTTTTATTTTTGAAAACGTGAAAACGGTCGCACAAGATTTTACAGAGCAATATGATATTGTTCCGGTCAGTCAATTGACTGCTCAAGAACCGTTTATAAAAAATAATTTAAAAAATAATTTTAAAAAAAAAGCAAATAGCCGAATTAAATCTGAATCGGCTGTTGTTTCAGAGTCTGTTTCGCCTCAAGTTGAACCATCACAACATGACAAAGCAAAAGTATCAGCAAACGAAAATTTGAACACAAAAACAGTTGATGAGTCACATCGTACTTCGCAGGATGATTCGCGTATCGTACAACCCAGAATTATGAACAGAGTCGTTTTTAATAGAACTCATGAGGCTCGTGTGGCTCATTATGAAGGTGATTCAAAGTTAAAAGTTAAAATTAATAAATCGGGGACTGTTATGAGTGTAGAACTTCTTAATAGTCTACCCTATGGACTTAATGAAAGATCTTTAGAAATAGTTAATAATTTAAAGATGACTCCAGCCTATGTGGCAGGAGTCGCAATTGATTATGAGTTTATTTTTACGATTCGATATCGTAATGAATAAAAATTTAGTTGTCTTCAAGTTCAAAAGGCTGAATTTGTCTTAGCCCTTTGCGATCAGGATGCAATTCGTAATGGTGCGCACAGTTTTTAGAACAAGTATCTTTTTTCCATTCAATTTGGGCACAATCTTCACAAATGAATTCGTGAGTATCGCAGCGTTTGCAATCAACGGGGGTATTGCCAGGTTGTCCGCAATGAGGGCATAAAGAATATTTTACTGTTGGTTTTAAGTCTTGATCAACTGCGACACGATGATCAAAAACAAAACATTCGCCTTCATAGTTATTATTTGGATATTCTTTTAAGTAATTTAAAATTCCGCCGTGCAATTGATAAACATTTTTATAACCCATTTCGCTCAGTTCAAGAATACCTTTTTCACAGCGAATTCCGCCTGTACAAAAAATCAAAACTTTTTGATCTTTTGAAATATTTTGTGATTCCATGAATTGCGGAAATTCCGTGAATTTTTCAGTTTTAGGATTGATGGCACCTTTAAAAGTACCGATTTTGTATTCGTACCAATTACGAGTGTCGATGATAATTGGTTTTTCTTTTTCCATGACGTCATTCCACTCAGTTGGGCTTAAGTGGTGATTAATACCTTCAGGAGGAACCATGTCTGGAATTCCTAAAGTTACAATTTCAGGTCTTAATTTAACAACAAAACGTCTAAACGGAGCTTTGTTCGCTTCTGAATCTTTAAAGTTGAGTTCTGTTAAATTAAATAAACTTAAAAGATCTTTTTTGTAACTTTCAAGATCAGTTTTTGATTTAGCACTGACAGTTGAGTTAAAACCCTCTTTGGCTAAGATAATAAGACCTTTAATGTTGTTTTTTAACGCTAGATTTTGAAAATCTTGTTTGGTTTTTTCGACATCTTGTATCGGGATAAATTTATAATAAGTCGTTATAAAATACGAATTTGCTGTATTTTCTTGCATAAGAAACCCTTTCAGTTGTCAGCCGGGGGCTCCAAACCACCATGAGCCGAACGAGTTGTTTTAAAATTTAACCAATCTCTTAATTCTATCAGCCATAAAGGTCAATACTGATTGAATAGAAATGAAAAAAAATCTATATTCTACCCCATCTATGTCACAAGCTACAAATACTACAAATCAGGCTCTAGTGAGTCTGCCAGATCAAAAAGAAATTCTACGTCGCAGAACATTTGCGATTATTTCGCATCCAGATGCGGGTAAAACGACTTTAACAGAAAAATTACTTTATCATGGTGGAGTCATTCATGAAGCCGGCGAGGTTAAAGGTAAGTCTGGTACTAAAGCAGCAACTTCCGATTGGATGGAACTCGAAAAACAAAAAGGTATTTCGATTACGTCTTCGGTCATGACATTTGATTATAATCAATTACGTATTAACTTACTAGATACTCCGGGCCATAAAGATTTCTCAGAGGATACATACCGTGTTTTGATGGCTGTTGAAAGTGCATGTATGTTGATAGATGTGGCCAAAGGGGTCGAAGATCGTACTAAAAAATTATACGATGTTTGTCGTTACAGACAGATTCCTATTTTTACTTTCGTTAATAAACTCGATCGTGAAGGTAAAGATCCTTTAACTTTAATTGATGAAATTGAAAAAACATTGAATATGCAATGTTATCCTGTGACATGGCCTTTAGGTATTGGACAAAGATTTCGTGGTATCTATAACCGATTAACGAAAAAAGTTATTTTTTATGATCAACATCGCGAGGGTGATGAATTCACTGAGTATGACTTTTCAGGACCACAAGATCCTATTTTAGATCAATATCTTGACCGCGAAACAGCTGCACAAGTCAGAGACGAATTAGAGCTGATTGAAAGTGCGCTGCCGCCATTTGATGTACAAGAGTTTTTAGATGGTAAAATTTCACCAGTTACATTTGGATCGGCTAAGCAAAATTTTGGTGTGGATACGTTTTTAAATTTCTTTACACAATTTGCTCCAGGACCAAAAGCTCGCGAGACAAAAACGGGTGTTAAAATTGATCCACTCGCGCAAAATTTTACAGGCTTTGTTTTTAAAATTCAGGCGAATATGGATCGTAGACATCGCGACCGTATTGCATTCGTGCGCATTTGTTCAGGTAAATTTGAACGCGGTATGAAAGTCAACCATGCAAGACTTGAGAGAGAGTTGCGCTTATCATATTCAAGTCAGTTTATTGCTGCTGATAAAGAAACAGTCGATGTGGCTTATGCAGGTGATATCGTGGGCGTTGGTGACACGGGCAATTTCGCTATTGGTGATTGTGTATCAAGTTCATCAAAAATCAGTTTTGAAGATATTCCTAAATTTGCACCAGAACTATTTGCTAAACTATCTGTACGTGATGCACTTAAGCGAACAAAAATGCAAGAGGCCCTTATTCATCTTTCTGAAGAAGGCGCTATTCAGTTATTTGTTGATCCAGTGATTGGCAATCAAGAATATATTATTGGTGCTGTCGGTGAACTACAATTTGAGGTTCTTGTTCATAGACTTATGGATGAGTACAATCTCGAAGTTAAGCTAAATCGGTTATCGTTTTCAGTTGCAAGATGGCCTCGAACAGCCGAGGGTAAGCCTGTTAGTCAACTTAAGGGTAATTTTAATTTATTTAAAGATATGATTGATCAACCCGTATTACTTTTAAATCAAGAGTGGGATTTGAACTGGGCGCAAAAAGAAAATCCGGATATTGAATTTGCGACTTCGATTTCACGAGCACGATAATTTAATTTTTGGGAATTTAATTGTAGTTACAAAAGGAATAAAATAAAAAATGAAAGCTTTAGAAGTTATTGATCTTAAAAAAACTTATACCGATTTAAAAAATAAATCGATGCAAGTTCATGCTTTAAAAGGGCTTTCATTTTCTATTGAACCAGGCGAAATTTTTGGTTTTCTAGGGCCCAATGGTGCTGGTAAAACGACATTGATATCAACAATTACAACTCTTGAAAAGCCGACTTCAGGTGATGTTAAAGTTTTTGGCGAGAGTGTGTTACATAATCCTTTAAAGACGAAACAAATGGTTGGTGTAGTCCATCAAGAAATTATCAATACTGGTTTTTTTGATGTTGTTGAAATTCTTGAATTTCAATCAGGTTACTATGGAATTCGAAATAATCGTGATCGTATTCATTATTTACTCGATCGGTTGTCGCTCACACCACATAAAAATAAAAAAACAAAACAACTTTCTGGTGGAATGAAACGTCGTTTAATGATCGCAAAAGCTTTAGTGCATTCTCCGAAACTGCTTTTGCTGGATGAACCTACAGCTGGTGTTGATGTTGAATTACGTGAGTCTTTATGGACATTTGTTCAAGAACTGCAAAAAGAAGGAACTTCTGTTTTATTGACCACGCATTATCTCGAAGAAGCCGAAAATCTTTGTCAAAGAATAGCAATCATTAATAAGGGTGAATTAAATTTTTTAGGCACGCCAAAAGATGTTATTCAAAAATACTCAACAAAAAACATTCAGTTTAAATTCACTAACGGTGAAATTAAAAACATTCATTGTTCGGCATCGGCGACTTTAGCAGATGTATTACATAAAAATTCAATCGATATTCAGCAAGTCATCGACATTTCAATGACCGAAGGAAAACTCGAAGAAGCTTTCACTAAGGTGGTGAACAAATGATGAATTTAGTGAGTTTCACAACTCTTATCCAAAGAGAAATCAAACGCTTTTTAAAAGTGATCATTCAAACTGTTGTTAGCCCTATTATTAGCTCATCTTTGTATTTGCTTATTTTTGGTGTTTCATTGGGTTCGAAAATGGATTTAAAAAATGGCTTACCATATATTGCTTTTTTAATTCCGGGTTTAATGGTCATGGGACTCATCAACAATGCTTTTCAAAACTCATCATCATCAATTGTAAATGCTAAATTTTCTGGTGATTTAGAAGATTTGCGAGTAGCTCCAATCACGAATAATCAAATTGTCTGGGCTATGGGTATTGGTGGCATTATTCGTGGATCAGTCGTTGCAGGTGTTACAGGGCTAGTTGGTTTATTTTTTCAATATTTATTAACCGATTCTTTGATGATGATTCATCATCCATTTATGTTTTTAAGTTTTTTGGTACTGGGTGGATTGATTTTTTCTTTTTGTGGAATTTTTGTTGCGTTCATTGCTAAAACATTTGATCAACTCAGTGCCTTTTCGACTTTTATTTTGCTTCCGCTGACTTACCTTGGTGGAGTCTTTACTAGTATCGACGGATTAAGTCCATTTTGGCAAAAGCTGTGTCATTTAAATCCAGTATTTTATTTAATTAATGGGTTCAGATACTCGATCGTAGGATTGTCTGATGTTGATATTGGTTTAACATACATTGTATCGATAATAGCGTTATTTGTAACATTTATGATGGCTAAATATTCTTTAGCTAGAGGATCTTTTTCACGCTGGTAATAGATGCGTAAAGTAAAAGGAAGTATTTATGATTTTTGAAGGTTTATCAGATAAAATTTTAGGTTCGATAAAAAAACTTAAAGGCCAAAATAAAATTTCTGAATCAAATATTGAAGATGCAATTAAAGAAATTCGTTTAAGTTTATTAGAAGCAGACGTTCATTTTAAAGTTGTTAAAAACTTTATCGACAGAGTTAAAGTAAAAGCTTTAGGTGCTGAAGTTATTCAAAATGTTAACCCAGGACAAATGTTCATTAAAATTGTTCACGACGAACTTGTGCAAACTCTTGGCGGCGATAAAGTCGATGTGAACGTTCGTGAAAAATTATCCGTTTTAATGATGGTTGGTCTACAAGGAGCTGGTAAAACAACAACAACTGCGAAGTTAGGTCTATACATAAGACAAAAACTTGGTAAAAAAGTTGGTTTTGTTCCTGTCGATGTCTATAGGCCGGCGGCTATTGATCAATTGCAAACATTAGCTAAGCAAAACAATATTCTTTGTTACCCATCAAAAGTGGGTGACAAGCCCGTTGATATTTTGACTGCGGCATTGAAGTGGGCCGAGCAAGAAATGATTGATGTTTTGATCGTCGATACTGCGGGACGCTTGCAAATTGATGAAGAGCTCATGAACGAATTAGCAGACCTCAAAAAAGTTGTAACGCCAACTGAAATACTACTCGTTGCTGATGCAATGCTTGGGCAACAATCTGTTAATGTGGCTGAAACGTTTCACCAAAAATTAAATCTAACGGGTTTAGTTTTAACTAAAGTTGACGGTGATGCTCGTGGTGGTGCGGCACTATCTATTCGTGAAGTAACAGGATTGCCAATTAAGTTTTTAGGTTTAGGCGAAAAAGTCTCGGCTTTAGAAGTGTTTCACCCGGATCGCTTAGCGGGACGCATTCTCGATATGGGTGATGTACTCACTTTAGTCGAAAGAGCTCAAGAAGTTATTGATCATAAAGAGGCTGAATTATCGGCTAAAAAAATGATGAACAATGAATTCACTCTCGAAGATTTTCTTTTACAAATTCAACAAATGAAAAAACTTGGTGGAATTGAAACGATGTTGAAATTTCTACCGGGTATGGGTGAACTCACTAAGCAAATGAAAAACATGACTCCGCCAGATAACGAAGTTAAAAAAATTGAAGCCATTATTAGATCAATGACGGCACAAGAAAGACGCGATCATCGAGTTTTAAATGGCTCTAGGCGTCAAAGAATTGCTAAAGGTTCAGGAACTCAAGTTCAAGATGTTAATAAATTAGTAAAGCAATTCGAAGATGCTAAAAAAATGATGAGCGGTCTCATGAAAATGGGCATGGGTAAAGGCGGACCATTCGGTGGAATGGGTGGTGGCAGAGGAATGGGTTTTCCGTTTCGCTAGCCTTAAATAATTAATATTAGAGGTATTTTGAGCGTATTTGCTTGAAATCCCTTCATGAAATCAATTTTTAATACAAAAAGGTTGATCTCTTAACAGTTACGATATAAAAACTTAGTCTTTGATTAAGACTATATGACTTAATTATCAAATGATTCGGATGCCATTGTTATTAAAATGTCGTTACGATCTATGAAGTCATACAGAAGGAAAGGTAAACATGGTTGTTATTCGTCTAGCACGCGTTGGAGCTAAACATGATCCTAAATACAGAATCACAGTGGCAGATTCTCGCCGTTATGTGACTGGTAAATTTATTGAAGTTTTAGGAACTTACATCCCAACTCCACAAGGTAAACAACAAAAAGTAGTTTTAAACGTTGAAAAAGCAAAAGAATGGTTAACAAAAGGTGCTCAACCTTCTGAAACTGTTAGACACGTGTTAAAACTTGGTGGAATTACTCTACCAGCTCGTAAAAAATCTGCTCCTAAGACTAAGACAAAAGCTAAAAAAGCCTAATTCTTAAAAGATTTAGTTGATCATTTAGTATTTTTTTGTTTAATTCTAAGTGAACAACAAATAAACTAGATCTGTAGACTGGAATTTGGTTTTTGTGGAGGGAAAATGGATAATTTAAAAGAGCTTGTTGAACACATGGCAAAGTCTTTGGTTGATAAACCAGACAATGTAGCAGTCGATGAGATTCCTGGACAACAAACAACTTTATTAGCTTTAAAAGTTGATAAAGAGGATTTGGGTAAAGTAATCGGTAAACAAGGTAAAACAGCCGCAGCAATGCGTACAATTATCAGAGCCGCAGGAACTAAACTCAACAAAAGATATCATTTAGATATTGTTGAATAGTTTAAATTTTAGTTCTAATAAGTAAAAATTAAATAAAAAAGGAGTCTTTAAGACTCCTTTTTTATTTTTGTAACAATAAAGATTTAAGGTTCAAGAGTGGAAAAGTCAAATTTACGCCATATTGGTAAAGTTAAAGATGCTCATGGTTTGCAGGGTGAGTTATTTATTATTTTTTTTTCTAAAGACTACTCATGGGCTCAAGATCTTGAAAACATATTTATCGCAGATACATCTTACGAAGTTATTAAAATTGCTGAACATAAAGATGGGCTAAAAGTTAAAGTTAGTGGGCTATCTAATCGTAATCAATCAGAATCTTTGATTGGACAGTCTGTCTATATATCAGAAGATTTTTTCACATCTGAAGATGGTGATTCTATCTATTTATCTGAAATCGAGAACTTTTTAGTGATTGATCAAGTCTTAGGTGAATTAGGTCGAATTAAAAGTTTTTCGTATAATGGAGCTCAAGATTTACTTGTGGTGAACTACAAAAACAAAGACATTGAAATCCCCTTTGTCGAAGATTTTGTCGAAGAAATTAATTATGATGAAAAAACAATTCGCATGAATTTGCCTGATGGTTTAATCGAAATTAATGATTAAAGGTGATTGTCAGTGAAAATAACCTACTTAACTTTATTTCCAGATCTCATACAGGGTTATTTAAATGAATCGTTTATTAAAAAAGCCCAGCAGATTGATAAGCTTCAATGTGAAGTCGTTAATATTAGAGATTATAGTGATAACAATTATAAATCAGTCGATGAAAAGCCATATGGCGGTGGCGATGGCCTGATTTTACGTCAAGATATTGCTGATTCTATTTATAAACAAATTGAAAAATCAGCGAGTGGGGCAAAGCGTATTTCTCTCTATGCATCTCCGCAGGGGCGTAGGCTTGATCAGCAATTCTTATCTGAACTTTTAAAATACGACGAAATTATTATTCTAAATGGGCGCTATGGTGGAGTTGATCAGCGCATAATCAACCAATATATAGATCAAGAGTTTTCAATTGGTGATTTTGTTTTAAATGGTGGTGAGTTAGCATCTTTGGCTTTAACTGAAGGTCTTGTTCGATTAATGCCTGGTGTTTTAGGCGATTTTAATTCGGCTGTTGAGGACTCGTTTTACAGTGGTTTATTAGAGTGTCCACAGTTTACAAAACCCATTCAGGGGCAAAACGCACAAAGTGTACCTGAGATATTAAGATCAGGAAATCATCCAGAAATTGCAAAATGGAAAAAAGCCATAGCAATGATTGTGACTTACCTCAAAAAACCAGAACTATTTTATGCATACATGAAAATGAATACGATAACTGAGAAAGATAAAAACAGTATAGCCAAAATTCTTAATAACTTATCGAATGAGGACTTGCAAACGCTGGGCTTGAAAAAAGATAGAGTGTTGAATTTTTTGAAAGAATTTAACGAATTTGAAGTTCAAAAAAGAGGTAAAAATGAAACGTAAAGCACCGTTGGCTGTTGCTCTCGTGCACTATCCAATTGTTGATCGCCAAGGTGATATTTGCGCAACAAACATCACGAATTTTGATATTCACGATATTGCTAGATCATGTCGGGTTTACGGGGTTGAACGGTATTACTTGATCCACCCAGCTCAAGAGCAACTCATGTTTGTTGAGCGCGTGTTGGATCATTGGAGAACGGGTGAGGGCTCTCGTATGAATCCCATGAGAAAAACGGCACTAACGGATGTAAGGACTGCTCCGGACGTAGCGACTGCGTTAAAAGATTGGGGATACCCTGAAGCGCGCGTTGTCTCAACTCATGCTCGTAACTTACCTGGGCAGGAAAAATTTACCTTTGAGCGCTTTAAAAACATACTTGAGTCTGATTCTGACCCTTATTTGCTCGTTTTTGGAACAGGTTTTGGTTTAACTCAGGATTTTATGAGGGGCTGTCACGCAGTTTTAGACCCAATTAAAGGTGATTCAAAAGATGATTATCGGCATTTATGTGTTCGAGCAGCTGCAAGTATCTGTCTTGACCGATTGCTTGGATCATGGTAACACAATATGTCTTTGGAATAGGTTATTAAACAATAGGATAATATAATGGCAAAAGCGACAACTAAAAAAATTAAAAAAGCGACAACTAGCAAAGCATCTTCTAACGCAAAAGAAACTAACCTTGTACGTCGTGTAACTAAAAAAGCATCTAACCCTAAAATCGCAGCTTTCTCTCCTGGTGATACTGTTAACGT
>Ga0255217_1000132_pt1 | contig 26395 bp, 28 predicted proteins | sample Miss_Atlam_RepB__FD_183046 | JGI IMG/M metagenome (GOLD analysis project Ga0255217, IMG submission 183046) | Freshwater microbial communities from Mississippi River, Louisiana, United States - Miss_Atlam_RepB_8d | ecosystem: Environmental > Aquatic > Freshwater > River | place: USA: Louisiana...
TACCGATTAGATGGTTTTCGCGACAGCAGTAAAAAAATATATGACATTCTTAAAAACCCATCTGGAACACATATCGATTTCTACAATTTATTAACAGGACAAATAGATTCAAACCAAATCGGCGATGGAATAGGCTCGCAACTTAATATAGCATCAAATGATAGGCGCTATATCAGTCAAGGATTTCAATCACAATTAGATTACAGAAATGCACTTAGTGAAAATATTCAATCTCACTTTAAAACAAAGTTTTTATTGCATAATGACTCAATTGAGCGAATACATGATGCTGACTACTACGAAGTTATTGGTCTTAATTTAAATCGAACTAACAGTGAATCTATCGTAACAGCTCGAAACAAAGATTCAGCTCAGGCGACATCACTAACAATAATAGAGAATTTAAAATATCAGAGTTGGCAACTCAACCTACTGAGTCGATATGAAATTGTACATTTTGCATTCGAAGACAAAATCAATAATAAATATCTAAATCGAAGTGACGATGTTTTAATTCCAGGTATTGGAATCTCTTATGATTACACATCAGAACTAAAATTAAAACTATCTGTCAATCGCGCAGCAACTCTGAGTGGATTAGATACATCAGGCAAAGAAAATCGAGAGGAAAGTGTAAATTACGAAGCAGGTGTGCAGTGGCAATCAGATAAATATAAGCAGCAGTTTGAAACTGTTATCTTTCAAAATAATTACTCTAATTTAACGGGAACGTGTACAGCATCAGCAGGCTGTACTAACAATCAAACAGAACAGCAATTTAATGGTGGTCAAGCACTCATACAGGGTATCGAATCAAGATGGGCTCAAGGTTGGTTTGTACAAAAGCACTGGATTCCAATACAATTAAATTTCACGCTCCTCAAAACGCAATTTATGAACTCATTCAATTCAAATAGTCAAGAATGGGGTATTGGTGAAGTTAATAGCGGTGATCCTCTACCCTACATTCCTTCAATCATGTTTAATGCTGTTCTCGGTATTGAAAAAGGCGTATATAAAAATAGTCTGACAATAAACTACCAAAGCAATAGTTATGATCAATCTGTTAACACGGATCGAATAACTATTCCCGCTTTTGGGCTTATTGATTATAATTTAAATTATCAATATACAAATAACACTACATTGTTCTTTAAGGTTGATAATATTTTAAATAAAAAATATGTGGCTAGCTTCAAACCCTTTGGTTATCGCCCTGGTAAACCGCAAACTTTTTCTTTGGGTGTACAAGTACAGTTTTAATACTGTACTTGTACACCAGAAGATCTATTTTTTAAACGTATTAACTATTTCTAAAAGAATTTCTTCACGGATATCAGCTAATGTCAGAAAGTGATTGCTCGAAATACCATTTATTTTTTTATATTTTTTAATTCCTAAAATATCATAATCAAGAAATCTATTTTGCCAGTACATGTCTTCTTGCAAGTAAGATTGTAATTGATTGCTGCTAATCCTACCATTTTTATACAAACTCATCAATTCAATTGTAAAAGGATCTAGAAGTATTGGTTGTATTAGATGCTGCATATTTTCACTTTTAAGCATTTGTTTCCATAATTCAGATTGATTCACAAGCTCAACAATGATTTGGTATTTTAAATATCGTTGATAAGCATTTTTAAATATCAATATTTTTTGATCGTCTGTAAGCAACCCTATTGATTCTGCTGGTACAAAATAATCATCACCAAACATTGATTTTTGAATTCCATTAAACATAATCGGCTTCAAGTGTTCGAACAAATAATGATCAAGCAATTTCAATTCAGATTCAAGTTTAAATTCATTTTGATTAGAATCACGATACTTAAAATACTGTGAATATGCCAAGCTAATTAGATAGGCTTCCCGATAGGCCTGATCTTTTGTCATTTGTCATGATTGAATGGCCTTTTTAATTTTTCGATAACGATAATCACTTTGTATAATTTTATCATATTCTTTTGAATGATCTGAGATTTCTGTTTTAACATGATTTTCGAGTTGATTTTGATACACGACATCTAACTGGTGCGACACAGAAAAACTCAAGGCCAAGATAACTGGAATTTTCAAAAAAAAAGCTGGCTCTAGTTTTCGATTGAAAAATTTCGATGCGAAATACTCAATCGGCTTTCTGAAAGCTAAATTATAAAGACCATCAAAGGGTGTAAATAAATATCCATTTTCCCTTGAGAGCGTTTGACCTAATTTACGTGGAACGTATTCTACAATATCCGTAAAGTATGATATGAATCTAGATTGATTGACATCAATTTTTTGTTTGGTTAATAGACCATACCATATTGTAGCATCTTGATCGGATTTATTATTTTTCAAAAAAAGCCTGAGTCCCCGAGTTTGAATAATTTCATGGCCGTAGTTTTTAACATGATTAAGTGCTGGGGTAATTAAACTTGATTGAAAATTATTTTTAGTATGATTTAAAAATAAACTCTCGCAAGCACGAGTTGAAGAAAACGTAGAGATTGGAAAATTGAAAATAACTAATGATATGATGAAGAACAGGATGTTTTTAATAAATGTTTGATATTGGCCCATTTTCAAAGAAATCCTGCTCATCACATTTAATCTATTTCAATAAATGATGAATATATGTTGTAGCAGGTGAGATCGTTGGATCTGCATCTTGAGCAAACCATATTCCAATTCGAGCAGCGACATCTCCTACAAGAAGCACGGTTGCACCTACTCTGATTATATGAATCGATTTTTCAAGTTTTCCCATTTGTTGCGCAGCTTTTAATCCCGATTCTCGAGCTTGAGCTAGTCTTAATGCTGCTGAATTCCACGCTTCGGTTTTTTGAGTATCGGTGAAAATTGGGGAAGCTTTTATTCTTTCGTATATTTGTCTAGGTTGTTCAAACATTTTATCAACCTGCCCTCTGTCAATCTCGTTTGCATAGTACCGACCAGTTAAGCGAATATAAGCTAATTTTTCTTTTCTGTCAGCTTCACTCAATGGTAGTAAGTTACTGATTTCAAGTTCAAGCTGAGCTGCTCGAATTGCCTTCTGGTGTGCTGATAATTCCGTAGGTGCAATGTAGGCCGCTGCAAACAATTGCGTTACACCAATGAGTACTTGCGACAAACCAGCATTTGCTGGATCTTTAAAAACTGAATCGTTCGATTGATCTCTATTTTGCCCATACGAACAAATCGAAGTACCTATCAACGCAATTAATATTATTTTTGATTTTAATTGTTTCACACCATCCTCCATACTAATACGAATAGATGATTTGCAACATTGAGGTCAATATTAAACGAACTCAAGTCTAACTCATTTTCAATAACACTCATACAAGCTACTTGTGACAATAATTTTATACATATAAAAAAATAATCACTACAGTCTCAATATGAAACGATATAAGTTATATTCAATAATAAATCGTCAAAAAATATTAAATTACATTAAAACCAAGTTGAGCACACAAAAACCGAAGGTTTCAACCGCGTTGCAAAGAGTTCGTCTCTAAACTCAATGAATTGATGTTTTCGCTCATTTTTGCTCCGTGTTTCATTTTGATACAACACTATGGATATACTTGACTAACATTCTAATAGTTATTAGAATGTTAGTATGAAGCGGCAAATCAAAGACTCTATTTATGGACATATGGGAACGGTAACAAAAGCTCTGGGAAGCCCTAAGCGGCTTGAAATCATTGAGCTTTTAAGTCAAGGCGAAAAATCAGTTGAAACAATTGCTGATCAAGCTGAACTCGGACTTAAGAATGCCAGCGCACAATTAAAGGAGCTCAAAGCGGCTCGGCTGGTGGATTCAAGACGAGATGGAAAGTACGTCTACTACCGATTGAGCGATCCACAGGTTGCACGATTCTGGATCGAGCTTCGTCGTTTTTCTGAAAATCGAATCACTGAAATCAAACAAATACTTTCAGACGTAATGGGTAATGACGATCTGCTCGAACGAGTTGACCGTAAGACTCTTCTTTCAAGAGCAAAAAATGGTGAAGTTATTTTTCTAGATGTCAGACCCGAAGACGAATTCAACGAAGCTCATCTTCCTTATGCTAGATCAGTTCCCATTTTTGAATTGAAAGAGCGCCTTAAAGAACTGCCTAAATCCAAAACGATTGTAGCTTACTGTCGGGGGCCTTACTGCTTCTATGCAAAAGAGGCCGTAGAGCTTCTTAGAAAGCAAGGATTCAAAGCAGATCAACTCAGAGATAGCGTGAACGATTGGCGAGTCGAAGGTCTCCCAGTTGAAGCTGCGAAAGTAGGTCGCGTATGAGCAATCTAGCGATTTCCACAACTCCCCTTAAGCTCGGACTTCGGGAAAATTGGTATCAGTTCACATTGCTTGTGATCGTGAATGCTTTTGTTGGCGCAATGATCGGCCTTGAACGAACAATTCTTCCTCAAATTGCAGAGCAAGAATTTGGTCTCGCAGTAAAAACGGCCATTTTATCTTTTATCGTAGTCTTTGGTTTTACGAAGGCCTTTACGAACTACTTTGCAGGTCGATGGTCTGATCAATTCGGACGAAAGAAAGTCCTTATTCTTGGGTGGCTTATCGCGATCCCTGTCCCATTCCTTTTGATGTGGGCTCCAAGTTGGACATGGATTTTAATTGCGAACGTATTTCTAGGTATCAGCCAAGGACTTACGTGGTCTACGACCGTCATCATGAAAATTGATCTTGTAGGTGCTGCAAAACGTGGTCTTGCGATGGGTTTCAATGAGTTTGCTGGCTACTTCTCGGTTGCAATGTCGGCCCTAGCAACTGGATATGTCGCAAGTCATTTTGGTTTGCGACCCCAACCGTTTTATCTGGGAGTTGCTTACGTCCTCATCGGATTACTCATGAGCGCACTCATGGTTCATGAAACCAAAGGACATGTGGCTCATGAAGTAAAACTGTCTTCTGCAAATGGAAACCATCTTGCGACACCACTGTCGCAAAAGGAAATTTTTGTTCGCACAACTTTGAAAGACAAAAATCTCTCGTCAGTTACTCAAGCCGGATTTGTGAACAATCTGAATGACGGAATGGCTTGGGGCCTTTTCCCAATTCTGTTTGCTAGTCAGGGTTTAAGTTTAGAGAAAATCGGCTGGCTTGCGGCGATTTATCCAGCGACTTGGGGACTGGCTCAGCTTTGGACCGGACATGCTTCAGATTCTTGGGGACGCAAGGGTCTAATTGTTTGGGGTATGTGGATTCAAGCAATCGGCATTTTTGTGACGATGTTTTCTGAACAGTTTCTTGGATTTGCTTTTGGTGGCGTTTTACTCGGTGTTGGAACCGCGATGGTCTATCCGACTTTGCTCGCAGCCATTGGCGACGTCGTCCACCCAAGCTGGAGAGCTTCTTCTGTAGGTATATACAGACTCTGGAGAGATTCAGGCTATGCGATCGGAGCTATTATTTCGGGCTTAGTCGCGGATTTCTTTGGAATTACTGCTGCCATAGGACTTGTGGCGCTGATCACATTTCTATCGGGTGTAATCGTTAAAATTCGCATGGCAGAAACACTGAAAGCAAAGGTGTAACTATGAAACCATCTATTTCAAATCATAAACTCTTAGCCCTGATGAAAAACAACCACGTCACTATTCTTGATGTTCGTGGTCAAGAGGAATTTAACCGAGGTCACATCTTCGGTGCCATCAACATTCCCGTTGATGAACTGCAAACAAAGCACATCAATGTTTCTAATGATAAAGTAATTGTCACTTACTGCGGTAAAGGCGGCAGTCGTTCCGAAAAAGCTGCGAAGATTCTGCTCGAAAATGGAAAAAACGCTCTTTGGCTTGAGGGCGGATACCTAGATTGGCCATTCTTCTCTCCGAACCGTATCCCAACGGAAGAGCCGATGATTTTCCATCAACTCTCCGAGAAAGAATCTTCCTCATACACTTATCTTCTTGCTGACCCAATCACTCGCGAAGCGATCATCATCGATCCCGTTCTTGAGACCACACAGCGTGATTTGAATCTCATCAAAGAACTTGATTTAAATCTTCTATATATTCTCGAAACCCACATTCACGCCGATCATATCACGGGAAGTAGCGAACTTAAGAAACGAACTGGAGCCAAATCAGCTGTAAGTAAAAAAGCTGGTGTATGCTGTGCGGACTTAGAACTAGAAGAGAATCAGGAAATCAAATTCGGACGCTACACGCTGAAGGTTCTAGAAACCCCTGGGCACACAGATGAAAGTTTAAGCTTTCTCTGTGAGAACATGATTTTTACTGGCGATAGCCTCATGATTCGAGGAACTGGGCGAACCGATTTTCAAAATGGCTCGCCTGATGTTCTGTATGACAGTATTCATAAAAAAATCTTTTCTCTCCCTGACGATACAAAAATCTATCCAGCTCATGACTACAAAGGAATGCTCTCTTCGACTGTACTTTGCGAAAAAGAATTCAATCCTCGAGTTGGTAGCGGAAAGACAAAAGATGAATTCATCAAGATCATGAAAGATTTAAAGCTTGCTGATCCAAAGAATATTCACGAAGCCATTCCTGCAAATCTCGCTTGCGGACAAACTATTTCACAGAGGATCTCATGAACTGGTTTCAGCCTCTCGTCGGAGCGTCTTAATTGGGCTTGCGGTCCCGTCAAGCCCTCTAATGCGGACAGTTTAGACTGAGATTTGCTGTGCATTAATTTCACCAGAGTTGAATTTTTCGATGAACATTTTGGGGCTGATATTGCCGATTGAACTATAGGTTCTTCTTTCATTATAAAACTTAATAAACCACACAACTTTTTCATAGGCTTAGCCGTAAGTTTTAAAATATCTGTCTTTTAATAATTCATTTTCTAAAATTGAAAAAAACGATTCGATATAAGCATTGCGATTTGGCGTTTGAACTGGAATAAATTCATGAGCTAATTTCTGTTCTAATCTTTTTAAATAAAAATAAAATTTATTTGAGCTCATCTGTGGACCGTTGTCTGATCTAATCACTAATTTGTGATCTGTAGTAATACCTTCACTGATTAAGGCTTGATTTAACGTCGTTATCAGGTCACCAGCCTTACAACTTGTTCCGATGTAATAGTTAGGTACCTTTTTACTAAACACGTCGATAAAAGCTAATAAAAAAACCATCTACTTTCACCAGGGTTTTGCCAAATTCACGCCATTGAAAAATCGGTGTAGTAAAAGTTGTAGTAATCTGTAGCAAGATTTTGAAATACACAGAAATACTGGGAAACATTCTGAACCCTGAACCAACCCAGGGACGCGTTCAAACAAGTATTTTCAACTACTTGAAGATCTTAAACATTTTCTATTTTATTTGGTTCTTCACAGTTCATCGTATAAGGCAGAGAGTCAAAGAAGATAAGCATAGTTAAGAGTTTTCGATAAGATTGGTTTACCACAACTAATTTTAAAGAAAAGAGAGCCTAACTATGCTTGAACACAATTTAGCCCAAATGTTGCTACCGAAGGAACTAAATTTTATTGCTGCGAAGTCTTATAAAAATGGTTTTTTATGGGATGTTATAAAACAACGACGTGAATTTGAAGTTTGCCCGAAATGTGGATCAAAAAGTAATGTTCGCTGTGGTAAAGTGACAACCACAGTTCGCGAGACACCCATCAGAGAAATGGCTTTATGGCTGCGAATTCAAAAACACAGATATTATTGTAAATGCTGTCGTAAGCCATTTGCTGAACCCGTAACGGGTGTTTGGCCCAGAAGAAGGACGACGCAATATTTTAGAAAAACTGTCGCTCTAGCCTGTGATAAGTACACTAATCTAAGTCTTGTTAGAAAGCATTATAGTTGTTCGAGTGGTTTTATTTATAAAGTTCATTATGACAACTTAAAAACAAAATTAAATGAACGTAAGGGGGCGCGTTGGCCTACTATTTTAGGCATAGATGAACATTTTTTCACTCGAAGAAAAGGCTATGCTGAGTTTACAACAGTGTTCTGCGATTTAAAAAAGAGAAGACTTTTTGAAATGTGTTTAGGTAAAGATAAAAAATCAATATTAGAACAGGTTAAACATATACCAGGTCGTGAAAATGTTAAAGTTGTTGTCATTGATTTATCAAATGGATATTTAAGTACGGTTAAAGAGCTTTTTCCCTTTGCTCAAATTATTGCCGATAAGTTCCATGCTCTACGATTAATAACACCTGCACTATTAAAAAGTAGAAAAGATATCCACGGGCATAGACAAGATTTACAAACACGAAGATTACTTTTAAAAAACAGAGAAGACTTAGATTATTTTGTTCGAAGTGATATTGATCGATATTTAAAAAAATATCCCGAATTAAATGAACTTTACCGCATCAAGGAAAGACTTCGAGAGTTTTATAGGTGTCGTGGTGTGAGTATAGCCAAAATTAATCTTCAAAGACTTGTCGAAGAGCTCAGCTTATCTACACAAGAACCATTGCAAAGACTGCGAAGGACGTTAATTAAATGGAAGGATCAATTACTTAATTATTTTGAAAATCGTTGGACAAATGGCTTTACTGAAGCTACTAACGGATCAGCAAAAGCCCTACAGAGAAGGGCCAAAGGATATAAAAACTTTGTAAACTATCGATTGAAAACGCTAACTACTTGTTTTTAGTGACTTGCGCTGTGTGATAAACTGTTAAATGAGAAGAACCTTATTTTCAGGGACTTGATTTTTTCGAGAGAGTAAATGGCGGAGAGAACGGGACTCGAACCCGCGGCCTTCCGCGTGACAGGCGGACGTTATAACCAACTTAACTACCTCTCCGTTTTAGTGACAATTAAGCAATAAATGTTCAACCAATATAGATAAAATTTTCTGATATTCAACTAAAAATTTAATCATGCTGAATATTAACGCATAATTGAGTGTTAAATGAGGGACATTTCACCATACCCAGATCAATTAAATTAGGACATAATCAAAACCATACAAAATATCACTACAAAACGAGGATTTTATGACTCAAAAACTATTTATCACCCTAGCTATCACTTTTATGTGTTTAAATGTATTTGCGGTGGCCACTGATACCACTGACATTACAATTGAAGGTATGCACTGCTCTGGCTGCAAAAAAATGATCACAAAGACCGTCTGCGAAGATAAAGACTTATCAGCCAATTTTGAATCTTGCTCTGTCAGCTTAGTTGATACAAAAAAACAAATTGGCAAAATCACAGTAAAAACAAAAGATGGCAAAGCCATTGATTACACAAAAATCGAAACTGCAGTAAAAAAAGCTGGTGACGATTATAAAGTTGTTAAACCAGAACAAAAATAATTCTCATTATAGAAAGCGAACTGACCTTGGCATTTGAAAAAATTGAAAAACTTTTTTGGCTAGATATGGAAATGACTGGCCTGGATGTAAATAAAGAAGTCGTCATTGAAGTTGCCTGCATTGTTACCGATCTCAACTTTAAAGAACTTGAAACTTTTGAGACTGTCGTTAAACAGCCTCAATCGTATTTAGACAGTATGGATGAATGGAACAAAAAACATCACGGAGATTCCGGCTTAACAGCTAAAGTCCCCCATGGTATGGAACCTTCGGCCGTCGAATTTCATTTAATATCAATGATCGAACGACACTTTCCGGATGCTCAACGCGACCGAAAAATGCGCCCGATCCTAGCTGGTAACTCAATTTCTCAAGATCGACTTTTTATCGATAAATACTTCACTAAACTCAGTGAAAAACTACACTATCGCATGCTCGATGTTAGTTCGTGGAAAATTATTTTTAATAATAAGTTCGAGAAAGTTTACAAAAAACAAAACTCACATCGTGCATTAGACGACATACGCGAAAGCATCGGCGAATTACGTTATTATTTAGACCAGGTCAACCCCAGTTAAATTTTAATTTTGCTGCGATTGACGTAATTTTAACCCAGTCTGTGCTTGTTTACGTACTTCTTTCGATGGATCTTTTGCTAGAACCTGCAACATATCATTTGATATATTCGGATGCTTAGCTGCGTAATATTTTAAAACATCACTATTACTCTGCGCAAATTCGTTAACGATTTGCGATGGTAGATTAATATTCGTTAATAGTGCAGTTTTGAATTCAACAACTGAACTTTGAGAGTATTCCTGCATAGTAGATAAACTTAGTGTAGGATTCATTAACATAGTTTTTATGATCGCAAGATCCTGATCTTTTTCATACTGTTGCTTAATGTTCTGAACTACAACATCATCAAGTGGCCCCTGAGCAATTTGCAACTTAAGAACCTGATGTTGATTTTTTTGATGGTAATACCCCACATAACCCATCGTCAAAATGCAGATAAAAGCCACTGCATAATGATATTTAAATTGCCGATTTTTATTTATAAATTGAAAATATAAAGCATTACCCAAAAAACCTAATGCTAAAACATTTAACGTCGACACAAAGGAAAATAATCCTAAGACTTGCGATGCGGCTTCCCATTGATTTTGTGTTATAGAGACAGCATAAAGTCTATAAAAAACAACTAAATCAAAAACAAAAGCCAAAGATCCCAAAACTAAAAAAATTAAAGTGTTAAAATCTTTGAGTTTTAATCTAAAAAAAAGCGCCCCAAAAACCAGGGCGCTTAATGGCATAATTGTTAAACCTATTATAACCAGCCAAATCATAACTAGTATCTGTAATGTTCAGGCTTGAATGGACCCTGAACGTCTAAAGTTAAATATTTAGCTTGTTTAGTAGAAAGTTTTGAAAGCTTAACACCGATTTGTTCTAAATGTAGAGCTGCAACTTTTTCATCTAAATGTTTTGGTAAACGGTAAACAGCGATTTTAGAATATTTATCGCGATTTAAATAAAGCTCCATCTGCGCCATAACTTGATTTGTAAACGAGTTCGACATAACAAAACTTGGATGACCAGTTCCGCAACCTAAGTTAACCAAACGACCTTTTGCTAAAACAACTATTTCTTTGCCGTTTTTTAAAGTGTGAATATCAACTTGCGGTTTAACTTCACGGATTTTTGAATTTTTATTTAACCAAGCCATATCAATTTCGATATCAAAGTGACCGATGTTACAAACGATAGCGTTATCTTTCATTTTCATGAAATGCTTGTCTGTTATGATATCGCAGCATCCAGTTGCCGTCACAAAAATATCAGCTATCGGAGCAGCATCTTCCATAGTTACAACTTGAAAGCCTTCCATAGCAGCTTGTAAAGCACAAATAGGATCAACCTCGGTCACCATCACACGACAACCTAATGCGCGCATAGAGTGTGCAGAACCTTTACCCACATCGCCGTAACCAGCAACTACAGCCACTTTACCAGCCATCATCACATCAGTAGCGCGTTTTAACGAATCTGTTAATGATTCACGGCAACCATATAAATTATCGAATTTTGATTTTGTAACTGAATCATTAATGTTGATTGCAGGCACTTTTAATTTTTTAGCACGGTGTAAGTTCTCAAGATTGTGAACACCAGTTGTCGTTTCTTCAGAAATTCCAATGATTTTCTTTAACATGTGCTCATATTTTTTAGTATGCATCATATTTGTTAAATCACCACCATCATCTAAAATTAAGTTGTAACCATCTGCGCCCCAACCTTCGATTGTTTGCTCGATACACCAGTTGAACTCTTCCTCTGTTTCACCCTTCCAAGCAAAAACTGGAATACCGGCAGCCGCAATTGCCACCGCTGCATGATCTTGCGTCGAAAAAATATTGCACGAAGACCAACGAACTTTAGCACCTAAATAAATCAATGTTTCAATCAATACAGCTGTTTGAATTGTCATGTGCAGACAACCCGTGATACGAGCACCTTTTAAAGGCTGCTGTTTACCAAACTCTTTACGTAAAGCCATAAGACCTGGCATCTCTTTTTCAGCAATTTTAATTTCTTCACGACCCCAACGAGCTAACTCAGCAAAAACTTTTGGATTTTCCATAGCATCTTTACAAACACGGTAATCCGGCGCACCTGTAACATTTGTACCTTTACCAGAACCAGATGCTTTTTTCTGAGCGTTTTTAGCAATAGCTTTAGCTAAAGCTTTTTGTGCATTTTTCTTATCTTGTGTTGATGTCTGAACTGCCATGAAGTTTCCTTTTTGTTATTATAATTCTGTATCAGAATTCGTTATTATTTAATTTAATATTATTTTGTATTTTGTCTGATAAACACTACTGTAGACAACAGGAATTTAGCAAACGCCGTTATTCGACAGTTAAAATTTCGTATCCTGTGTCAGTAATCAAGACTGTATGTTCAAATTGAGCCGATAACTTACCATCAAGAGTTTCATAGTACTTAATTTCCGAATTAGGTATAGATTTTTCAACAAAGTCCTCCGTACCCTCGTTGACCATTGGTTCAACAGTAAAGCACGTCCAAGGGATGATCTTTTCGCCTTTGCCGCGTTTACCAAAAGCCGGAACAAAAGGGTCCATATGAAATATCTTGCCTATACCATGACCACCAATTTCTTTAACAGTTGAGTATCCACGACGAGTCACATATTTATTTGTTTCAAAACCAATGTCACCCGTATGTCCATTAGGTTTTATCGCCTCTATACCAGTCATCATTGCATAATAAGCAGCATCAATAAGATCTAGTGCATTAGGTGAAACTTGACCCACCGTGAAAGTCTTAGATGTATCACCAAAGAAACCATCTTTTTTCACGGTCACATCGATATTTAGAATATCACCATCTTTTAATGTGTAATGAGATGGTAGGCCATGGCAGACAACATTATTCACCGATATACATGTCGAATTTGGATAACCATGATAACCAATACATGCAGACTCTGCACCTAAAGATAAAGTAAAATCGTCAGCTATTTTATCAAGCTCTAAGGTTGTAATTCCTGCTTTTACAAATGTTCCCGTGTGATTGAGGACACGAGCCGCCATTTGGCAAACTTTTTTCATTTTAACAATTTCATCCTTAGTAAAAGGAACAGGCTTTCTAGAATTTGACATATGAAACCCTTATACAGGACAACACCACATCTGCCAAAGGGAATTGTGTTTCAATAAAGCTAGACGCAAAACCACACACTTTCTTGAATTTAAGAGGCCTTTAAAATAAAAAAGGCCAGCAAAAGCCAGCCTTTTCAGTGTAAACTTTACGTCTAAAAACTATTTTAAGTGTTTAGAAACAAGTTTAGTCATTTCAAACATAGAAACAGTGTTTTTTCCGAAGATAGGTTTTAATTTATCATCAGCGTTGATGTTTCTTTTGTTTTTAGCATCTTGAAGACCGTTCTTTTTGATGTATGCCCATAATTTTTTAACAACTTCAGTACGTGGAAGAGCTGACGCACCAACAATAGCTGCTAAAGTAGCTGATGGTGTTAAAGCTTTCATGAAAGCTGCGTTTGGTTTTCTTTTAGAAGCTGCTTTTTTTGGAGCTGCTGCTTTTTTTGCTGGAGCTTTTTTCGCTACTGCTTTTTTTGGAGCTGCTTTTTTTGCTGGAGCTTTTTTCGCTGTTTTCTTTGCCATGGTTAAATCCCTCCGTAAGGTTGTTAAGGCATTGTTTTTTTAAATCAAAAAGTAAATAGTTTTACTCTGTTTGACTTAAGTCTAAGTCTAGATTTTTCGTCTCGTCAACAACTACTCAAGTGAAATTTTCATTTTTTTTGAATTTTTACGGATTTTCGCCGATTTTCTCCTCTGAAAATAGCATCAAAAGGCATTTTTCCCTCTATTTTACGACTGATTCGTTAATTTCATCGTGTGTAATCCAACTTCTAGACTGTTTTTAGACTTATTAATCTCTATAAAAACCCGATACAAAACTCATGAATACAAAGAGATTTGTTAATCAAGAAAACGCTAACCTTAGCTTTGCTGAAATCCTAGAGCATATGCGCGAACAAGACCTGTCCGATAGCATTTCAACTAAGAACCCTGCGAAATACGTTGATTTTTTTGCATCGACCGAGTCGCCACTAAACACCGAACTCTTCGTAAATACACCAGTGTTTCGTTTTGGTAATAACTTCTCTTATTACAGTCAGCAACCATTTAAAAAAGATACCCAGCCCTGCACTTCATTTCAACTCAAAGCTGAAGGTATGTCGCCCGAACAATTCAAAGCCTACGAATTCCTTTTCTATAGTTTGGAATTGCCGGTTTTAAAGGCTCACCAAATGCTTCCTGAAAAATTTAACTCAAACCAGCTTAAAAAAGCCTTTAAAATTGCAGCTCTTAAAAATCATCCAGATGTCGGTGGGACCCATGAAAGTTTTCTAGAATTGAAAAAAAGCTATGAAATACTGTTAGATTTCGTTAAAACGAAGTCCCATGCAGCAGCCACTTAAGCAAAAAAATATCCTCTTATGTACTTTAAACTCGACATACCAACACACGTCTTTTGGCTTACGCTATATCTTGACCCAAATGGATCAATTAACTGAAGAGACTGAGCTCATTGAATGGACCATAAAGGAAAATCCACGTAATGTTGTTGAAAGAGTGCTTGCACACAATCCTAAAATAGTTGGTTTTGGGGTTTATATTTGGAACACAGAAGAGCTATTTGAAGTTTGTTCAATTCTTAAAAAAGTAGCGCCACACATATGCCTTGTACTAGGTGGGCCAGAAATATCTTACGAAACAGAAAAGCAAATTTTGTATCACTTAGCTGATTTCATCATCTGTGGTGAAGCTGATTTCGCATTTCCGAAATTTTGCGCTGATTACTTAAAATCTCTAGAACAAAACACCTTATTTGAATCACCGAAAATAATTCGTTCAGAGTTACCAGACATCAAAGCTATTAAAATGCCTTACGATCTTTACACAGATCATGATATCGAAAATCGAGTCATCTACGTCGAGGCTTCACGCGGCTGTCCCTATAAATGCGAATATTGTTTATCATCATTAGATAAATCAGTCAGAAGCTTCGATTTAAATCAATTTTTAGAAGCTCTACAAAAATTAATCGACCGCGGAGCACGCACCTTTAAATTTGTTGATCGCACTTTTAACTTAAGCCCTACGACATCAACAACTATTCTTCAGTTTTTCTTAAAACAAATCGATTTAGGGCTTTTTTTACACTTCGAAATGGTTCCAGATAGGCTTCCTCTTGAAATTCGTGATTTGATCAAACAATTTCCTGCTGGTTCTTTACAATTCGAAGTCGGTATTCAAACTCTGAATCCCGTAGTCGCGGCAAATGTCTCACGAAAAAATGATTTAACCAAAGTTAAAGAAAATTTTGCATTTATTCGCGAACACACACATGTTCATACTCATGCTGATTTAATTGTTGGATTGCCGGGTGAAACATTAGAATCATTTGCTGATGGTTTTGACCAACTTGCTGAATTTGGTCCGGATGAAATTCAAGTTGGCATCTTAAAAAGACTTAAAGGTACTCCAATTATACGCCATGAAGAAAAATTTGCTATGAAATATCAAGATTTCGCTCCTTTTCAAATTCTATCAACATCGACGATGGATTATGCAACATTGCAATTAATGAATCGATTTGCTAAATTTTGGGATTTATATGCTAACAGTGGTGATTTCCCCCATTTCATGAAATGGATGAGATCTCAATCAGGATCTTTTTTTTGGAACTATATGAGCTTCGTCAATTTTCTTTCTGAAAAATATTCTGAAACACACTCAATTGCACTCATGAATTTAGCTGAAAAAGCATGGCTTTATATTATTGAGCAAGAGTCGAAAAACAATTTATCTTTATCAGATGTTGAACAAAAAGCTTTTTCGATTATTAAAGCAGACTTTTGCGATGGCTACAAAAAAAGAGATATCCCACCATTTATGAAAAAATTCGCTTATGGCATGCAATACACAAACAAAGCACCAAAGCCAGCCAAATCTTCTATGAACGAACGCCAGCTTCAGCATTTACGAGAGTGATTAATATTTTAAATATCTGCCATAATTCCAATTTTTTGAAGAGCCTCAATTATATTTTCATTTGTTTGCTGACCTTCACATTGCACGCTAAATCGAAACCCTAATGTTTGTTGATCTCTAGATGTTAAAGTAAGATACGTTCTTTCTGCACTAAAACCCAATTCCGTTTTATATTGCTGCACAGTTCGCTGTACATCGACACTCATAACCGGATGAGCAGTTACTTTATCGTAAATAGGATCTTGCATATTTCTTGAAATTAGCACTAAATCTTTTGGTGCTGATATTAATGTACAATAATTTTTAAAAACCCCTAATTTAAAATTATACTGGATACTTGCACGAATATTAGAAAAGACTGTGACCGTCCCGCCACCGCTTTTATTTTCGATTACGCTGCTTGCGTTTGCAAAAAGTGAACTTAAACCTATCATTAATAATATCATTTTTTTCATAAAATTACCTCTTCATCCTCGATTGTTTTATTTTTTGAAACATCCGAATGTCACTAAAGTTCCAATGATTTCACCCTCTTTTAGTTCGCCATTTTTTACAGCTTTAACAACAGCCTCATAGAGTCTATTTAAATCCGCATCCTCTTGTCTTTGAGCATAACCATACTTTGTTAAAATGTCTGAAGCTGATTTAGTAATATTAGCGTCGATAGCTTTTTCCGAAAGAGAATTTGCAAAAAGCATTTTAAACTGTTCAGCATTTGCTGGTCCTAAATCCCAACCTGCGCCGTCAGATAGTCCATCAGATTTCATGAGAAATGAATCCATCAAAACTCTTTTATTATCTATCGTTAATGACATATCCATTGAAGTTAGCTTGTTTTCTGGATAATCGGCAGCCATTAAATAGAGTTCAGCTTTTTGACCTGTGCTTGATGTTAGAACGAATTCACCTTCATACGTTTCATCATCTGTCTTCTTGAGTTCAATTATATTTCCTTGTCCGAGTAATTTAGAATCTTCGGGCTTAGCTGTTGCAGTCAACATCCCCCCGTAACAAGACAATGTCTTGTCAGTACCGCTACCAATGTCAGATCCACCTTTTATTTGACTAGCAAATGTATTCAATGTCGAGAATAAAACTATCGTCGTTAATAATGATTTTTTCACGTTATTTCCTTTGTTATGATTTTGTTTATATTCGTGGATGATTATAAATACTCACGACATACATTCATGACAATGCAAACTGACGGACAATCTATAAATGCATATAGGCCATTTTAATTCATAAGCACTGTAAATACCTTTTACAGTTACGCGAAAAACGAAGCTTAATTGCAGTTCGTGCTCGTTGTTAAGCACATCGTAAAGGTTTTGTTATGGCTTTATGTTTGTGGCTCAATTTTGTGAGTACGCGGGCTAATGTTATAATTGATTTGATATATCTTTTTGCCAGCTGACGTGGTTTCAGTTGAGTATGTAGCAAATAATTCACTCAGTACAATATATATCTTATTATTAACCTCATCGAATTGCTGATCAGTCAAAGCCAAATGTAAAGATCTATATTTTTTAAGTGGTAAATTATTTTTAATCATTTCAATTGAATCTAACAAACTTTTTTTATGAAAATCGTGTAGCTTTGCATTTCCATTATCATCTTCAATTTTAATCGACTGGTGGGTGCTTCGCCAAAAACCATTTTCATCTTGATAAATTAAATGTTGCCCCACCAAAATATCTAAATATAACTTTATTTGCAAAACGTCTTTTACAAAAATCTGAGCAATTGATTCAGCTGTATGTAACACGTCATCATAAGAAACTAGATCGCGAATCTGGAAACAGATGGGATCCGATAGGCTAGGTTTAACAGTCGTAATTGTTTGTTGGAATTCTTCAATTTTAATATACTCAATCATTTTTTTGGATATAACAGATTTAAGTTTTTCATCCTCAACCTGAGTGTATTGAACAAGTAAAAGGAAATAATCTTCATCAGACTTGTTTTTAAAATCTAACCACTGCACTAGCTTAAAAAGTAATTCTTTTGAGATTTTTCGCTTACCAAAAGTAACAAATCGTAAATACGATTTACTACGTATACCTAAAGCCTCACTCCATTTCTGATAGGAGAAATCATCTGCAGATTCTTTGTAAAATGTGTAAATATCTTGTAAAAAGTGAAAGCAACTTAAATAGTTTTTTACTCGAGGTCTTTCCATAAGAATAACTTATTTTTCTTTACATTAATTGAATACTTTAAAATGGGTGCTCAAATAGAGCACCGTTTTTTTTAGACTTTGGTCCTGAAGTATTACTGCCTTAATTCAGTATACCCAAACATTCGTTGTTCGGATTCGAAAAAGCGAACTACCCGTGTCTCAAGTTCAGAAAATGATTTTGATTTATTAACTTCTGACATTAAGGCATGACCAAATTCAAGCCACACATGCGTCGTGCGTACAAAAAACTGAATTTTACGAAAGGCATATTCTGGTTTCATTTTTAGTTTTTGACAGAAATAAAAATCACATAAACGAATAAACTTTAAAAGCATTTTTCCGTACTCAGCACCTTCTTCAAATTCACTTATTGGCACTTTACTTTGGCTTAAACTTTGATTTGGGGTTAATTTTAATCTATCACCTAGCTGCCACACCATCCACGGTCTTGTCGCTAGTGCACGACCAGACATCACCGCATCACATTTTGTTTGTTCGAGCATCATAAAAATATCATCTACAGTTTGAATATCTCCATTACCGATCACAGGAATTTTGAGTGCTTTCTTAAGTTCAGTAATTTGATTCCAGTCAGCAGTGCCGCGGCGTTTTTGTTCTGCTGTTCGAGGGTGCAAAGTAATCCACTGAGCACCGGCATTTTGTAGTTTTGTAACAAATTGAATTAGTTCGGGTATGCTTTTTTCGCTGCCAACAGCTCGCAATTTTACAGACACAGGTAAATCACTAGCAGTCGCTGCATATTCAACAACAGATGCCGCATAATCAACATCACCCATTAATGCCACACCATAATTGTGTTTCAAAGCTTTTTGAACTGGACAGCCCATGTTGATATCTATGCCTCGAACCATAGAGCTTGAACCCCATTCGTTTTTAAGCTTCGTAATAGATAATTGAATGGATTCTTTTTCGTTCCCTAAGATTTGTGGTACTAAATTGTTTTCATTTTCGAAATAAAGAGTTTCCGGAGTTCCCCCTAATGTTTCATGGGGAATTTTGCGTGAATTAAGCATTTCAGTCGGAGAGTAAAAATCAACATTTTGTGGCAAATAATCATGTATAATTTGTCTCAGCACAACATGAGTCAAACCAACCATCGGGGCTAACATGAGCGGAAATTGAAAATTTAATTGTTGTCTAATTATCATTAAATTCCCATTTTTGGGCTTGTTGAACTTTAGAGTCACATTCATTGCTGATAGGTAAATTGTTTTTAGTATCTGGCCAGTACAACTGATAGACACTAAATGTATTAGGCGAATTAAAATGACTGCAATAAAAAATATGTTCTTTAATTTGGTCGTAATCTAGTTTCTGTAAGCATAAATCTAAGTTATTGCGTAGTAACCGCTGAACTAAAATATATTTTTCATCAATATTTGAAAAATCTGGTTTTGACTTAACAACATCATTAACTAACGTATGCATAGTCTCTATTGGTAAACCCTTCATTACAATTTCAGGCATGCCAAAACTTTTATACAGGCCTATTGTATAACAATAATGATCACTTGGATGATCACTAGCCACTGACAAAACATGCCAACCAGTTTTATCAATATCATACTGAATTTTCTTTAGAATTTTCTCCAACTTAAACCTCAAATAATATCCTCAATTTTACACTTTATTTTTTTAAAATAAAAGTAAACAATAGACTCATGGCACTTTTTAAAAAAACTTTAGGCATTTTAGGTGGTGGACAACTTTCAATGATGATGACCATCAGAGCCCGACAAATGGGTTTTGAAGTATTAGTCTTATCAAATAATCCTAAAGACCCTGCAGCAACTTACGCTAGTCATTGGGTTCAAGGCGATATGTATGACGAATTAGCTATTAAAAAAATATCAAGCAAAGTTGATTTCTTAACATACGAAACAGAATTTATCCCCTATAGAACCATTCAAAGAGGGCTTGGTCGAACTAAAGTAAATGTATTTCCAAGCCTTGATTCATTGGCCGTTTTGCAAGATCGCTGGTCGCAAAAAGAACTCCTATGGGATTTTGAAATTCCAACAGCAGAATTCGTCAAAATCACAGGTAAAGATGATGTTGATGCCGCCTACAAGGTATTTGATGGATCTGTTGTCTTCAAAAGGCGGCATGGCATACATGACAGCTTTGATACATACATTATTAAAAATAAAAGAGATTTTTCACTCTTTAAACGTAAATTTATAAATCAAGAAACACAATTTATTGCTGAAAGATTTATCCCGCTAAAATCAGAAAAATCATTAATTTTTGTTCGGAATCAAGCAAAAGATCTATTCACATATCCACTTTTAAATATTACGCACAAAAATCAACAGTGTTACCGTGTTTGGGGTCCTGATCAACATTCTACAGAAAATCAATTAATCGCAAAAATCACAGATATGCTCGATTATTTAGATTACATAGGAACAATCACATTCGAACTCTTCGAAGTTGGTACAGAACTGATAGTTAACGAAGTTGTACCAAGAGTTCACAACTCTGGCCATATCACTCTTGATGCTTTTACAGTTGATCAATTTGAAATGCATATTCGATCAGTTCTTGGTTTATCATTTCCAGAGGATATTCAATCAACACAAAAGTTTTTGATGCAAAACATAGTTGGCACGTCCTTACGTAAACCTTTAATTTTAGATATTCATGGAAAATTGCATTGGTATAATAAGTCTGAAAATTATCCCCAAAGAAAATTAGGCCATATCAATTACTTTGGTAGCTCTTTGAAAAAGTTAAATTTAATGGCAGATAACGACATGAAAAATATTAAGGTTTAAGTCATTATGTCTGCTCAACTCACCATTTTAAGTTTCTGTTTACTTTGTTTAGGATGCAGTGATTTAGTTAATGCTACAAAAAATTCTCAAACGTATAGTTATCAATTTAAAGTTAACGGCTGCGATACTGGTTATCGCAGCTACGCAAGTCGTGATGAAATGTGCGAAGCCCTTCGTGATAATGCTGGTAATTACAACTGCGCTTATAACGAAAGATACGCTAAGTTTTTGAATGATTGTTATGACAAACAGTGGTAACTAAATTTTTTGTTCAATTATCACTGATGCAAATTGCGTTCTTGATAAAGAAATTAAAGCCATCAAACTCGGCGCTAGCAACACATCAGCTAAAAATTGGTTTTGATAAAATGGTAAACCCATAATATAGCACTGGATTAAACCAGTTAAATCATGACTGTAGAGCTGCCCTGAGAACCAAACACCAAAATTAGATACTAAAAAGAAAATCGAACTGCCTGTTAACAAAGACAAAACCTGAGTTTGTCTAGCTTTAGCAAAACACACCGGAACAAATGCTAAAGTAAAGCCTAAATAAACCCATATCATAGTCGAATGAAAACCAATAACAACATCACTGATTAACATTGAAATCATCATCATTAAAAAAGCTTTTACACGCGCCTGCGGGAACATGATGACAAAAGCAAAACTAGCAGCAAAAACCGCTGTAAAATTCCATTCATGCTTTATCGTTCGTGAAAAAAGACTAACGAACAATAAACAAACAAAAACTATATTTTCAAAATTTAAAACCTTACTATTATGAAGTGCTTTTTTAGTCATGAGTAGAATATGACTTAATTCGTCGGTTTTGGCAATGGCATGATCGTAAGTCATAAAAAAAGGGCATGATTTTCAAACCATGCCCTTTTAAAGCTTATAATTACGCTTAAAGCTTACTAGTTAACATCCTTAAAATCTGCATCTATGACATCATCACCAGATTTTGCATCTGCTGAACCTGCTGCTCCAGCATCAGCACCAGGTTGCCCACCAGGAGCAGCACCAGTTTTATAAAGAGCTTCAGATAATTTGTGCGAAGCCGCCTGTAATTTATCAAAAGCCGCTTTAAGATCTGTTGTTGATGCTGTTTTGTTTTCTAAAACTTTTTTAGCATCCGCAGTAGCCGTTTTGATACTGTCAACATCACCAGCTGGTAATTTAGATCCATTTTCGTTCACCAATTTTTCTGTTTGGTAAACTAAATTGTCTAAGTTATTTCTTGTTTGTGCAGCTTCAGCTTTGGCCTTATCAGCTTCTGCTTGCATTTCTGCCTCTTTAACAAGTTTTTTGATCTCATCTTCATTTAGACCAGACTGAGCCGTGATTTTGATTTGCTGTGACTTACCAGTCGCTTTATCAGACGCTGAAACATTAAGGATACCATTTGCATCAATATCAAAAGTCACTTCGATTTGTGGAACACCACGAGGTGCAGGTGCAATACCTGTTAATTCAAAACGACCTAGTGATTTATTGTCAGAAGCCATTTTTCTTTCACCTTGCAACACATGGATGTCAACACCAGGTTGATTATCAGCAGCTGTTGAAAAGACCTGCGAAGCTTTTTTCGGAATAGTTGTGTTACGCTCTATCAATGTCGTCATTACACCACCCATTGTTTCAATACCTAATGAAAGTGGAGTCACATCTAATAACAAGATATCTTTAACATCACCAGCCAATACACCACCTTGAACCGCGGCACCTAAAGCAACCACTTCATCAGGATTGACTGTTCTATTTGGCTCTTTACCAAAAAAGTCTTTAACTGCTTTTTGGATAGCAGGAATACGAGTTGATCCACCAACCAAAACAACTTCATCAATTTGTGAAGTCGACATACCTGCATCAGCTAAAGCTTTTTTACAAGGCTCGATTGATCTGCGCACAAGGTCTTCTGTCATTTGATCAAATTTCGCTCTTGATAAACGAGTTTGTAAATGTTTAGGTCCTGTTTGATCAGCTGTAATAAATGGTAAATTGATCTCAGTCTCTTGAGCAGATGATAGTTCAATTTTAGCTTTCTCAGCCGCTTCTTTTAAACGTTGTAAGGCCATTTTATCATTTTTAAGATCGATACCTTGATCTTTTTTAAATTCTGCAATCAACCACTCAAGAATCACTGTATCGAAGTTATCACCACCTAAGTGAGTGTCACCGTTTGTTGATTTAACTTCAACAACACCATCACCAACTTCTAAAATTGAGATATCAAATGTACCACCACCAAAATCGTAGATCGCAATTTTTTGGTCTTTCTTTTTATCAAGACCGTAAGCTAATGCAGCAGCTGTTGGTTCGTTAATAATACGACGAACATTCAACCCAGCAATACGACCAGCATCTTTTGTAGCCTGTCTTTGCGCATCGTTAAAATATGCAGGAACAGTGATAACAGCGTCTGTTACCTCTTGGCCTAAATAATCTTCAGCAACTTTTTTTAGTTTTGCTAAAACACCAGCGCCGATTTCTTCAGGGCTTGCTGTTTTATCTCCACCAATTTTGAATGCCGTATCCGCACCACCGTTTTTAGAAACAACTGTGTACGGAACTAATTTAACTTCGTCTTGAATCTCTTCATATCTGCGACCAATAAAGCGTTTTGCAGAGTAAATTGTATTTTCTGGATTTGTCACAGCCTGACGTTTCGCAATTTGACCAACTAAACGATCACCGTCTTTTGTGTAGGCTACAACTGATGGAGTTGTACGAGCACCTTCTTCGTTCACGAGAACTTGAGGCTCTCCACCTTCCATGATTGCGACACATGAGTTTGTCGTACCTAAGTCAATACCAATAATTTTTCCCATAACAACTCCTTATTTTTTTAATTCAATTAAATACTTATTTGTTCTTAGTAACTGTGATTCCTAAACTCAAATCGTCAAGGCTTAAAAATGGCTCAAATTGAGCATTTTGACGATTTTTATTTACTTTTTGCGACCAAAAAAGCCTTTTTTGCCAGACTCTACTTTTACCTTACGAACCTCTGCCAATTGTCTTAGCAAAGCTTCTTCTTCAGAGGTTAATTTATTCGGAAAATCAGGATTTAAAACATAATACAAATCGCCACGACGACCACCACGCAATGACGGCACACCACGTCCATTAATGCGCACTTTTTCACCAGGCTTAGCACCACGAGGAATTTCAACTTCGACTTCACCATCAAGTGCATCAATTTTAAGTTCTCCACCAAGCATAAATTGCTCGAATGGCACATCTAACTCAGCTATTAAATGATCACCTTCACGTTCATAAGTTTCGTGTTCTGCTACGCGGATTTCGACAAATAAATCACCAGAAGGTCCACCTTTGTGACCACCTTCGCCCTCACCCTGAATGCGTAATCTTGTGCCGTTATCAACACCTGCAGGAATGCTCACCTTGATTTTGCGTTTAGTTTTTGAGCGACCCTGACCATGACATGATTTACATGGATTTTCGATCATTTCACCCGATCCACCGCAAGTTGTACAAGTCGTTGCCATCGTAAAAAAACCTTGCTGACGAACAACTTGTCCGTGACCTTTACATGTTTTACAAGTCACTGCACTTGAACCCTTTTCAGCTCCAGATCCGTTGCAATGAGAACAGTGCTCTTCTGTTTCAAATTCGATTTGTTTTTCTTGATCAGTCAAAACCGAAGCAAGCTCAACTTCAGTAATATATCTTAAATCAGAACCTTTACGCGGGCCATTTCTTTGACGACCACGCGAACCAGATGATTGATTAAAACCACCGCCAAAAAAATCACCAAACACGTCACCAAACTGTGAGAAAATATCATTGATGTCAGAAAAACCGCCATTGAAACCGCCGCCACCCATGCCGCCTTGAAAAGCCTGATGACCAAAGCGATCATATTGTGCTTTTTTCTCAGATGAACTCAAAACTTCATAAGCTTCAGCAGCTTCTTTAAATTTGTTTTCAGCTTCTTGATCGCCTGGATTACGATCCGGATGATACTGCATAGCTAATTTGCGATACGCTTTTTTAATTGTATCTGCATCAGAAGATTTATCTACACCTAAAATTTCATAATAATCACGTTTTGTCGACATAACGAATAAACTATGAGGTTGTCTGCAAATGCGTCAAGCTAGAAGTTCGAGTTAGTTTAAAAATGAAGCTTATTAGCTATGAGCTTTTGAACTTAGGATTAATCACATTTTTAAAATCAGCATTAATAACCGATTTTAATATGCTTAATACTCTTACTTTGATCTATAGACCAAGAATCATTAACTCCAAGATCCGCAGCAATTTGCGAATTCCTTGGATCACCATGTGCATTTGCTTCAAAACCCAGCTGCGCATCACAACTTGTTGCCATTCCAATACTAGCTGGCACTCGATCTCCTATATTTGACACATTCATAAATGTCGCGGGTAGATTTCCAGAATTTACAGGTCCATCAGTCCAATTATTAGCATTAGCATCTTCACCAGGGGCTGGATCAGTAACATAACCTGTGCAATTAAAGCCCACATGAAAACCCGCCACATAACGCAAATTACTTCCTGTCACAGCGGCTCCAATATTTTTCAAATCAATAGTAAATTGATTCCATTCAGCTTTAAATGCCTGTTCTGAACTATAGACAGTCGATAAAGCCATTTTAGCTTCAGCCGTTCGTGCTCTAGCTTGCATTTTTTCGTACTGTGGCACACCAACAGCAGCAAGCAAACCAATAATAGCAACTACGATCATAAGCTCAACAATTGAAAATCCTAGATTGCTATTTTGTTTTGGCTTTAATTTCATCAAGTTTTTCCTTAAGCCGTTTTACAAATTTTTCGTCCTGATTCGTTTCAATCATTGTTTGCAGAATTTGCTCTGCATAATCCATATCGCCGCTTTCGCCTGCAAGTCGCCCTGCCATGGTTCTGATCCACGAAGGAGCCCCATTATCAGCAGCAGCAAGATATAAACGTGCAGCCTTGGCTTTATTTTTCTCTTCAATATGAGCATGGTAAGCAGCCGAATAAAGCAACTGCCACGTAGTTGGATAAAGCCTAGTCCCACGATCAAAAATAACCGATGCTCCTGCGTAGTCTGAAATAATCACAGTTAGTGCTAAACCGCCAGTTTGATAAATTGCTGCATCAAAATGTGGATCCAATGTTGTTGCCACATCTAATACATTAAAAAGCCATGACTTACCAATACATTCAGGCGGATGCCCTTTTAATGTTTGTTCAGACTCGGGTTTAATTTCACTACAAAAATCAAAGTCTTGAATAGCTCTAATCCATAAAGAATCAGCAACTTGCACTTTAAAACCACCATTAAAGTGCTCAATAAGCTTGGGCGGTGCTATATAAGATTTTTTGATATCCTCAATACGCGGTGCCGGTAAAAACGATTCAATAACCTTAAGACAGATAATAATAATTGGAACTACAAAAACTAACATTCTCTAATAGTAAAAAAAAAGCCGCTTTTTGCAAGCGGCTTTTTGATTGTTTGAAGTTGGTTAAACTACAATCTAGATTGCGGATTTGTCA
>Ga0255217_1000144_pt1 | contig 25119 bp, 20 predicted proteins | sample Miss_Atlam_RepB__FD_183046 | JGI IMG/M metagenome (GOLD analysis project Ga0255217, IMG submission 183046) | Freshwater microbial communities from Mississippi River, Louisiana, United States - Miss_Atlam_RepB_8d | ecosystem: Environmental > Aquatic > Freshwater > River | place: USA: Louisiana...
AATTCATCACTGGTATATTCTGGGGTATTTAGATCGTACCGACCATGAGCATTTTGTGATGTATTGCCTTTAGGATTGATATTCGACGAAGCAACCAAAATTGTGGTTACAACGGAATCATCTCTAGTATTTTGAGCTTGTTTGACAATTCTTTCATCCACGTCTAGAGCAGATCCAGCATATTCAATTGCCATCTCTCTTGTCTTAACGTCAGTTGTATTTTTCAGAATTCTATCAAGAGTAGCTAATACTTGATTAGTAGCTGTAGTTCTGTCAAGATATTCACAGACACCAAAGAAATGACCATTTTCATGAAGAATGATGGCTGCCATTTCCAAAGCAGAATACTTACCACTCTGTAGTAGTTCTGGACCAAAATACATTGTGCAAAGCTTCTTAGCAAATACACCTTCAACTCTTGATTTTTGAAGATCTACCTTACCAGAAGTTTTCTTGATCTTTTTCAAGTCTGCAAGGGTTGGGCTGTATTGGTCTGGCACTTCACCATAAAGACCCCAGAGTTCAGAGAATACTGAATTAGGATCAATAACATCCAGCATAATGCATGGACTATATCCTGGACTTATATCTATCGTTATCGAAGCATTCGTATACTTCTTAATTGTCTTTTCAATTTGTTCAGCTAACTTAAGATAATCTACCTTAGTCTTCTTAACACCGATGTATGGCTCAAGTACTAAAGCAAGTTCTTTCAGATAGGCGTCACCCTGGAAAGCAATTGATTCCAGAGAAATATTCAAATGTCTGAGTTTATTCATTTTGCATTTTCCAGTCAGACGGAAATAAAAAACACGTTACACTATTGTTGTGTGGGCCTCATCATAAAGCCGTAGTAAGTCACATTAATACTGACATTTTCAGTAACAAAGGAAGCAAATGAGTCAGAATACTGATCTCAAAAATCAACAGGTTCGAGCAGAAGATATAACTGCTATCGAATGTCGGTTTGCTGTTTATGGCAAACCTATCAAAGGCGAATCTGACGATTACCATTTTGTTAAAGAAGTAGTACATACTAAAGACGGCAATAGAATTCCAAGACTCAAAGTCATTAAAAACTACGAACGAACATTTGCTGTAACTAGAAAAAGTTACCAAAATCACAAAGATAAAAAAGAGTGGGAAAACGTCGATAAAGTTCAGTTTCACAAGACCACTCAATCACAATTAATTCTTAAAGCAGCAAGAGCTTTAGGTCAACCGTATTTCAATGGCGGATTAAGAGAACTAGCGAGGTCTCCGTATTTGTACGGCGCCGATATTCTTTCAACAGCGGTAATTAAACAAGAGTATCAAGAAAAGTACCCTAACGTAATCACTCCGTTTGAAGTGGCTGCATTCGATACTGAAACCGATGTTGTTAATGGAACTGAAGAAGTCATCATTGCCACTTTGTCTTATAAGGATAGAGTGGCGACTTACATCAGTGAAGAATATCTAAGAGGTGCTGGAGCAAATATAGTTGAAAGACTACATGTTCTCATGGATAAGTATCTAGGAGAATATGTCGAGAAAAGAAAGATCAAGTGGACTGTTGAAATTGTAAAAGACGACATCGCTTGTATTGTTGGATGTTTCGATAAAGCTCACGAATGGAAACCCGACTTCGTAGCTATTTGGAACATGAACTTCGACATTCCAAAAGTCGTAGAGTCTCTGGAGAAAAAGGGAGTAGATCCTGCCGATGTGTTTAGTGATCCCAAAATCCCTCAACAGTATCGTTTCTTTAGATATAAGCAAGGTCCAAATCAAAAAGTTACAGCTTCTGGTAAAGTCACGCCGATTAAACCAGCAGCGCAATGGCATACTGTTTTTTGTCCAAGTAGCTTTTATGTTATCGACGCAATGTGTGCATACAGACACATTAGAACCGGTAATCCTGAAGAACCATCATACGCACTGGATTCAATTCTTCAAAAACACCTAGGTATCAGAAAGCTAAAGTTTGAAGAAGCTAATCACGTTAGTGGTCTTAAATGGCATCAATTGATGCAGACAGACTTTAAACTAGAATACGTTATTTATAACGTATTTGACTGCGTATCCATGGAGGAGCTGGATGACAAGACAAAAGACTTATGTCTGACACTTCCATCAATGGCTGGTATATCTGATTTTGAAAACTTCAAATCTCAACCAAGACGAGTGGTTGATCAATTACATTACTATTGTCTTAAGCAAGGTAAAGTAATCGGTACGACGTCTGATGAAATGACTGGTGATTTGGATTCGTTGACGATCGGTCTTAAGGATTGGATCGTTATGCTACCTGCTCATTTGGTGGCTGATAATGGATTAAAAATCATTAAGGAAAGTGATCAGCTCGCTACCAACATTCGTGCTCACGTTGGTGATTAACAAAGATACTTGTGTAATTATATAAGTAATATACACAAGGAATTCTAATGTTTGAAAATCTAATCCCTGTTCCAAACAGTGGAAGACGCTATTATGTTAATGAAATAGGACAAATAACAACAAATACGAATGTTGTTATTAAAACTTTCAAAGAAAATGACGAAATTTACATTGAATTGGATTGGGTGTTAGGTAGAAGAAAATACTTAGTATCAATAATTGTTCTTGTAAGTTTTGGTTTACTTAAAATTCCAGATTACTTGTTAGATGAAGTTATTCCTCTTTACAGAGATAACTCTAAAGCAAATTTATCGCCAATCAATCTTTTATACAAGTTTAAAAACGGAAGAATCGAAGTAGAAGGTTTTCCGGGATTTTATTATATTCCTTTTTACGTTGATTATGCTATTAATGTAAATGGTGAATTGATAAACATCAAGACAGGTAAGTATAAAAGTTGGTCAATAACGAAACCTAATGAATACAAAAATGCAACCGGCGGGTATAGATACTCTAGAGTTGTTAATGATTTAGGTTTTAGTAAGACTTTATTTCAACACAGAGCTTTGTGTTATGTTTTCAAAGATTACAACAATAATGTTCTTGATTTAGTCGTCAATCACATAGATGGTAATCCAGAAAATAACAGCATAAACAACTTAGAGTTAGTTTCTCATAAAAGAAATAACATACATGCCGTTGAAATAGGTTTAAGAGGTGATAATAAACCAGTTTTATCTAGAAATATAAAAACTGGTGAAGTAATTAGATTCGAAAGCATCGCTGCTTGCGGTAGATATTACGGACAACCAAGAGCAGGATTTGTTGTTCATAGATTGAAAAACAAATCAACGATTTATTCAGACATGCTACAATTCAAATATGATGATGGTACCCCGTGGAACGATGTACCATTAGAGAATATTGAAATAAGTAGAATTGGTAAGGCTGAATTGATATTGGCTAGGAATGTATTTACAGGAAAAATAATATTCTTTAACGGTTCTAGTGATGGTGAAATTTTAACAGGAGTTAAAAAAGATACCATTCTTTTACATGTTAGAGAAAATAAAAATATTCCTATAAAAGGATGGAATTTCAGATGGTCTAGTGATGATATTACTTGGCCTGAACATACTGAAAAGCATCTGAAGATATATTCTAAATTTCCAATATATCCTCCAGACGGAGCAATCGTAATTGATGTTGACAATAGTGAAGAATTATTTTTTGAAAGTGTCAGTTTAGCTTGTTGTTATTTAAAGATTACAAAAGCTATATTTCATAATAGTTTAAGAAGTGGAAAACCTATAAATGGTAAGTACAATGTTAGATTATTCAGACTAAGAGAAAATCTAGGTCACCCTACAGAGTAATCTGTAGTAAAAAAGCTATCTAATTGACGGGAAGTCCCTTAGAGCCGTGTACACCAAACCGATACAGTGATGTATCGGTGGCCGGAGTAATTAGCCGGGTATGGTAACAGAGACACTGGATTGGGTAACCACGCAGCCAAGCCTCTCGCTGAGAGGAAGGTTCAACGACTAGAACGTAAGTTCGTAGGGTTCAAGTGAACTCGAAACGGTAGCCCCTCATTGAGGTGAAGATATAGTCTCCTCTTCTAATGAAAATTAGAGCAGTTAATAACGGATCAGATTAACGACCTGATCGAAGATAAGCTAGACGTCGCGGCCAGTTATCCAAATGGTGGTTGTGTTTTCAATATCAGTAAGGAAACCACTAAGAAAGAGTTGGTGTCAATTGAAGGCGTCTCAGAACACACAAGACGCATGCAGGGTATCAACCTATCTGGAGGTCATACAAACGCAGTAGAAGTGTGTATGGGGCTGTTTAACATGCCTTCTCTAGATGTATTGCTCGAACAATTTGTAATCGATAACAATATTCAAGATCCAGATATTGAAATCGATACCAGTAAATACATTCAGGCAATCATTCCTGCGGATCAAACCATCGCCAAGGCAATAAGCGAAGCCAATCCACAAACAGAGTCGTAAACGGCATAAAAGGACCAGGGTCAAACCTGGTCCTCTATGCTGTAAAAGTTATATTTGTGTGATTTCAGACCAATGGTGTTAGATCACTATAACTTCCTCTAGGTTTTTAAAGAACATCCACATGCAAAATTCCACACTTCGCATAGTATTTAGTTTTTATTTATTGTGTTTAATGCAGCTATTGCCTTATCAACTTGTGGTTTTTCCTTGTTGATGTTTTCTTCAGCCTTTGCTAACATTAACTCACATTGCCAAGTTGGCCTATCTATGAATTCATCAAAACTTACTTTGAAGTAATCGTGAATTCTTAGATCTATGTACTGCTGCATTCTCTCACTCAACGGGCCATTCGAGACAGTATCTTCATTCCAATTTTTACGAATCAAACCAAAGGGATCGTTTGCCCCGGCGGCGTGATTATAAATATTAAAATGAGTTTCATATCTATCACGGATGACGATTTGCGCGTCAGTAGATTTAAGTTTTGGAGAACTCTCAATCAAATCAAATAAGACTGAATGAAAATCTACTTCTTCTCCAAAATCAGGTCTACCGACGTGCGATGGTCCAGTTAACGATTCAGTAGAAGGTCGATTCGCTGAGTGAGTAGTGTAAAAAAAACTCCCATTACATCGATGGGAATCAATCTTGGGAATCTGGGCAATCCTGTCTCTTTACCACTTGTTTCGGGTATGGCAATAACAGCGTAAGTGATGTCGTCAATATACTTACTGATTGCATCAAAGATCTTCTTTGTAATTTCCTTATCGGAAGAGAAAATCTCAAGTGCTTCCAAAATGGTATCTAGATCAGTCTGAACACTGTCATCGACAACGAGAGAATCTACCCAATGAGCATACATTCGAATTGAAGATGCTTTAGCTTGGTTAGATATTGCCAGACGACGGAAATTAGGATCTGTGTTATCTCCAGTCAAAGACTTCTCAACAACAGCAGCTGTTTCAGAGACCCAACGATGACCGCTTTCAACAAACTCGTCTATCGTCGGTACCTTCAGATTGATTTTGAGATTTTCATTGATCTCAATTTGTCTACCTGAGTACAGATGGAAGTCGCTAAGATAAGATTCAATCGACTCATCGCTCATGGTTGAACCAAGGCGATTTGTCATGTGTGCCTTTTGTCTATCTGTAAAAGCCGAATTATCGACCCACAATAGTTTAGAGACGTCAATCTTACCAGTTACCATTTGTTTTTCTTTAACACCATCTTCTGTAAGAATGGGTCTAGAATATTGGAAACCGTTTGGCCAAATAGAACAAGCAAGACCCCAAATCAAAATAGGAAGATCAGGTGTCTTAACTCTTTTTCTCCACTCTGCTGCATTCTTGAGAGTGCAATCATAGTAGAGTTCTGAAATCATATCCAGAATCCATCCCGACGTATATGCTTGTGTATTGCTAAAAACAATACCTCCAGTTTCACGTCCTAATCGAATCTTGTCTTCCATGATTCTGCGGCGTAGTTCGAGTAGCGCGGAATCCTTAGGAGCTTGGATTGTAATGTGAAAGCCAGAATGATACAGCGGGATAGTAATCAGTGAACCCTGTCCAATGACAGCTCTGATTCTAAGGAGTGCTCTTGTACCAGATACAGAAGGAGTATCCTTGTCAGCAAACTTAGGAACACTGAAACCAATCTTTCCTTTTTCTGTTTGCAGGTATTGTTTATAACTAGAATTGACTCTGGTTATGGTCTCTTGATATTGATCAAGTTTTGCGAAAACAGAAACTGAATCAGAAGTCGCAGATAGGAACAGACTGTCCTTTTCTGTTCTAAGATCACTTATGTCTCGTGATTCATTTGCAACCAATACTGTTTCTGCAGCCGGAAGACTAGGTAGAACGATATGTTCCTCATCAAGAACCACGCTATAGTCTTTCGGAGTATTCTTAACGTGCTCGTATTCTTGAGTAACGTTAGTCGCTTCGAATTGCGGATCTAGCTTGGGAAAAGACGACGAGATCTTTAAATCTGTTTCAGAATTTTGATCATTCTGTGTCGATTCAGTAGTTGACTGCGTGTCACCGGTAGACTCGGTCACAACAGGATCGACTTCAGGAGCGGTTGTTGATTCCGGATTAGAAGGAGTATCTGGATTTACATCAGTCATTTTTAACTTCCTTGAATTCTACGTCAGTTGTTATTTCCGGATTCTGTTCGGGAGTCATATTGTTGCCAGCATTTTCCAACTGTTGAGAAGCATAACCTACTTCCTCACTGATTAGAAGAGCAGTAGGTCGAGTAACATTGCTGATGTCTTCTAACAGCGCTTGGTATTCTTGGTAGATACCAATTGATTCCATGTATTCGTCAGTAGTACTTGCTCGACCAGTCCTGCCACGAATCAATCCGCGCAGCCTTGCGATCTCATTGCTGGTGCGGGTCAGATCGTTTGCAAATATGATCCTGGATCTTTGAATGACTTCCTGGTCTCGGAAATAAGGCACAAGAGCGGGATTGTTACACAATTGTGCAATGTGCGCGAAATTTACAAATAATTCAGTTGCTGCTTGATCGATTCGATTTATATCATCCCAGGCAGTATTGTTCTTCAACTGCGCGTCGATATTCTTTTTAGCAGCATCTCTTTCGAGCCGTGCGTGACTTTTCTTTGTCATTTTTATTCTCCAATAAATAAAATTGATTTGTTAGGCTCATCATTTGAACCGTAAATACTATTTAAGACAGTCGTCTTAATCGATTAACAGCTACAAATGAGACTGCTACAACATTTGAATTAAATGTAAAAAATACCCTTATTTGTTTGCTTTTCACAGAGAACATGAAAAATGTTAAAGATTCTAGAAGAAACTCTCAACTCAATCGCTTCTCCGGAAATGATTGCGTTGATAGAATATACTCATGAAATTTTCAATCAATTTGAATTACCAGATTACAATTTGGAATTCGAGGAACTGTTATCCACAAGAGATAATGGCGACCCCAGCACCATAGCTTCCGATATTTACGAATTAACAAAGACTCTGCAAATTCAAATACTTAATAAGCATCTAATTTATCCTACCGAAGAATGTACAATCGACGGTAATAATGTTTTACTTAATTGTATTTTGCAGTTAGATAAAACAGAATATGTAAAAGAAGTAGAAAGTATCTGTGAGTACGAATTAGATCCAACAGATGCGTTTGTTGAGATTGTAGCTATTGTTGTTGGTGCTGAATCCGTAGAAGTAGCGACTTATGTAGATAGAGTCGAAATTAGTTTAATCAAAAAAATAAAAGATCTGATGATTAGACGAGACTCTGTTGAAAACATCGAAGATAATGAACACGTATCTGTGCAAAAGAAAGTCGAGCGTTATAAGAACTTTGCAGATCTTCAGAATAAAGAAAAACCAATCATCCACAAATTAATTGAACAAGGGCTTCCTGCTTCAATTGAATTTTCCTCTTACATTGAACAGATACGACCGTTGATAACTTCAGAAGATCCAGTTATCATAGCTAGAGAGTACATATGCGCAGCAATGTTATCTATTGATGTATCTCCAAATCCTAGAGATAGGCTCAAGAACGAACTCAATAGAATCTACGTCGATATAGATAAGATCACGCCTATATTTCTAGAGATTGAAAAACAACTCTTAGATTATGATATCAGAATGACTTCCGGTGTGAAGGTGAAATAAATGTTAAAAAGAGAATTCTTTTTAAAAGCTTTGAACGCTGGGGCGTATAAGCGATACAAATGGGTTATATCTATTTTCACTTTTGTAGATGAAAATGAAGAAGATAAAATGAAAGACTTGTTCCCCTATAGAGTCTTTCAAAATAATGACGGGTATTATTTCATAGATCCTGAAAATAACAATCAATTATCATTGATTGAAGATGCTGCTATTGGTAGTCCCATATTCACAATCAAAGAGCCTCTTAGATTGGAAGTGGGTGACTTGGAAAACGTAATAGAACCAGTCGATACAAACTACGGAACAGCAGTTATAAATAAAACTGTTTTATGTTATCCGTTTGGATCTAAAATACCATATATTGCTTCTAGATTTTCTGCAAAGAAAATAGAATCAATGATAGTTAAGAGATTAAAAGATAATCCCGAAAATTCATCTGAAAGAGAAGAGCGCTGGATCTATGTTGACGAGTATCTGAAGTACACAGATGCTGCTTTCTCTCTTGTTGCTTTCACTCAAATAAGTGTACCAGCTCACACTGTTAAATCTCTTATTCAGTGTCCAGGTATTTATGAATTAAGAGATAAGCTATTAGATCAATATAAAACAAGACTGCATGACCCCGCAGTCATTGCTTTGATTGATGCTGCTTTGATTCAACATTACAAAGAGTGGCTCAAAGACGATGATTCACTTGGTTTCCTAATCAGTAAGAAATCCATCGATATTGTTCGCAAGAAACTTTTCATGATGCATGGCGCTGAAATGGGTCTTGAAGAAAACGTAGATGTTGAACTGATTAAGAATTCATTGTCTGAAGGCTGGGATATCAACGCATTCCCGGCGATGAATAATTCACTGCGAGCAGGTTCTTTTAATCGCGGGCAACAGACTGAATTAGGTGGGGTGGCGGTTAAAGAGCTACTCCGAGCTTCTTCAAACTTAAGAATTACTGAAGATGATTGTGGTTCTAAATTAGGAATTACAATATTTGCCCAAAAGGGCGATGAAGATAAGTTACTTGGCTTCACAGTTATTCAACCAGGTCCAAAAGGTGAACAAACTAAAATCACCGAAGATAATGTTGGTAACTATCTAGGTAAAGTAGTAAAACTTAGATCTCCAATGTTTTGTCATTTGGAAAAAACAGACTTTTGTAAGACTTGTGTTGGCGATAGATTGGCTACCAGCCCGACAGGTCTACCTACTGTGGTTTCTGCTTATGGCTCAACGTTCTTGGCACTATTCATGAGTGCCGCTCACGCAAAAGGATTAACAGTTGCAAAGATGGATTTTATTACTGCAATTAGTTAATATTTATGTATAACCTTAGGTGGCTATAATGACTAAATCTCGAAAGACAACTTCACAACCAAAGAAGGTAACTCCTGAAATGGAAAACACTGGAACTACTACCAATGAGCAGACTAATCAAAACACTGAATCAGTTGAAACAGGATCTAATCTTGGGTCTGAAACTGCTATTCAGGATCAAGTGAGTCAAGACTCTTCTTCTGAAAATGCAGATACGCCTGTTATTTTGGAAGAAAAGGTCGTTACCGAAGAACAGCCAATTAAAAGTTCTGAAACAGTGGTTTCTCAATCAGTTCCTGAACTACCTGTTATTGAGGTTCAAAAGAGTGCGGCCGAGTTGCAGGAAGAACTCTTCTGTCAAATTGAAACTGAAGTCGACCGGATACTCAAGGATTGTAGTCTGGTTCGAAAATCTCAATTTGAAATCATTAAGTCCTACATTCGAAACATGGCTCCTCGCAAGCCCATGGATGTAAGTGAAGGCAAGAGACATCAAGCTACTCTGGCTATCACTCTTAATGCAATTCTTAACATGCCAGATACCGATGGCGATTACAATAAGAGCCTGACTGCTTTGCTTCGTGTATTTGAGCTGGCCTCTAAGTCGACATTGAGCGAGCCTTACGCTTTCCGGTTCCTGGAAAGCGTGGAAATGACCAATGATAAGATTGATGAGTTTACTCGCATTCTTAACCTACTCATTGTTCTGGGTCCTCGCGATGGGCGAAAGGATGCGATTCGCCAAATTGACTTCAATAAGAGTCTTCGACTTGGCTTCAGTGATGAAGCACGTCAGCGTATCCTGGCTTACTTCAACATGTAATAAAATAGAAGAGGGGATTTCCCTCTTCTATGCCGTTATATTTTGTACAAGCATTTCTCGAAAGTAATAGAGGTGGTGGCTATGACTCAATTATTTAAATTAGGCGATAGAGATCCATGGATATCAAAAATCCAAAGGGCTATCAATGAAATAATCTATACAAGACTTGAAACTGACGGGTATTTTGGTGAGAATACTAAAATCTCTCTTCAAGATTTGCAAGTTTATTTCAACATAGAACCAACAGGAATATATGATGGTAAAATAGCTGAAATGCTAGACGCATATATCACTGAAAGATTCTTGGTAGATTCTGATTATGGTGTTGCTGCTTTAAAGTTGAAAGTGGACGAACCTACAGTTAGGGCAGTCACTGAAGTTGAAGCAAAAGGATATGGTTTCTTAAAAACAGGTAGATCCACCATCCTGTATGAAAGACATGTTTTTTATAGAGAGTTTAACAAGAAACTAGACAAAGGTCTTGTTGATGTTAAACAACTGTTAAAAAGAGAAAACTTAAATGAAACAACTAATGTTTCATTTTTGAAACAACATCTTGAACAAAAATATCCAAACCTTTATAACAGAACTCCTGGCGGATATCAAGGAACATCCAACGGCATAGAACACGAATATGTCAAGATGGAACAAGCTAAACTGATAGACGACGAATGTGCTCTTCTGTCTGTTAGTTATGGTTTATTCCAGCTGATGGGTTTCAATTATAAAGCATCTGGATTTAAAACAGTAAATGAAATGTATCTAGCATGTGCTAGGTCTGAAAGAAATCAACTCGATGCTTTCTGTAATTTCGTATTATCTGAGAACAGACTGATTAATCCATTGAGAAAGGGAGACATGCTCTCCTTTGCTCTGGCTTATAATGGACCCGCCCAGCAAGGATATGACCTTAAACTAACTGAAGCTAAAAATAAATGGAAGAAAATATTAAACAAGTAATCGTTACTTACCTACCGTACGTGATTTCAATCATAACGCTGTGGGTGATGAAGATAACTGGAGATAACAATCCTAAAGCTTGGTTGTTCACAATACTTAATCAGTTTCTGTGGTTATTCTGGATATGGATTAGCGGTAATAACGGATTCATAATTCTTAATATAGGAATCATCGTTATAAGTTTAAGAAATCACTTTAAATGGAGAAATCATGTCTATCAAAAACAGAATTAAGCAAGATAGTTTAAAGAATGTAAGTCTAGAAAGTATGGATTTTTATCGTTTGGAAAAATTAAATATATCAAACGAATCGATATCTGAGACTGTAAGCAATATTATTAAACATTTAAAGGAGATGTTTAATAAGATTATTAGTTTAATAAAATCTTTTATAAATTCTATAATTTTAAAATTTAAAAAAGACAAATACGATCCTAAAAATGTAAGAACAATACCTAAAGATTATAAACCAGGTGTCAGGTTTAATAATCAGAGACTCGCTAGTTATTTCTGCACTCATCAGAACGGTACTTTTGATACTCCAGACATAGAGCTTAAAAACTTAGATTTTTGTCTTGGAAATATACAAATAGGTGGCACTTATCACGAAACACCAAATAAAGTTCTAGACAACATCATAAGAGAATTATCAGTTTATGATTTAAAAGATAATCCTACTTTTGAACCTCACTGTGAGACTAATTTAAGAATAATTGATTTGGGTGGATTTTCACGATACGACGATTCTTTGTTCCATAAAGATGAATTAGAAAACAACGTTTTTATAGATGTCAGACCTACTGGTGCCAGAAATGGTTGTAGAGACGGTATTCCTGGCAACAAACTAGTTAAGAAACAATGGCAATTTAACAAAGACGGATTGATAATTAGTAATAATTTAAATTACATAGACATGTATCCGGACACCAATAAGCCGGATACTTTTAAAGACTTCATAACCCCTGCGTCAAATGAGTTAGATCGTGTTAGGGAAAAAGTATTAGACGATTTAAATGGTCTAAAAAGTGAAGATTTACTAACCTATAAGCAAAAGCAAATAGATAAATGTCAAAAATTCTTTGATGATTTCTCTAAGTTGGTCGACGAAAAAGAATTATCATCAGTAACTAAAAAATATTGTGTTCTACTTCTTAGATCGATTCTAAATTCTATGAATATGTATGCTCAAGCAGCTAGAATGCAAATTGAGTTGATTGATCATAGACTAGATTTGTATAATTGTTGTTTAGATGCTAAGTAAAAAAAAAAAATAACTAAAGCATAAATAGTCAGGAGGCTTTGGCCTCCTGACTATTATGTCGTCTACCCAACCAACGTGTAGTAGTATTGCTCATTATAAGACAGCGCTTTACCTTCAAGAATTTCTCTTTTCTTTTTATGGTAGTCAACATGCTTTTCCATATCAAGACAGACAAAATAAATGAATCGAGTGTCTCTGTCGTCAAGTTTTCTTAGTCTGCCAAAACCTTGAATATTGGACTGACTACTCTTAACAGCCGATGTAAGGATAACTGTGGTTAATCCTTTTATATCGTGTCCTGTACCAGCACTTAAAAGAGTGCTAACACAAATTTCAGCACTCATTAAATTATCGTAAGGGTCTTGTTCAACGTAACGCCTTACATCAAATTCTTTGAATATTTTCTTAAGTGCCTCGGAAACTTTAGTACACATGTCTATGCTTGAGCAATAGATCAGCAACTTATCGTCGGGTTTCTTGTATTCTAGGAAATTCCTACGAACACAAGCTTCAATCATCTCGATATAAGCTTCCAATACCACTGGATTCTTTATCACGCTCTTTTCAAAAGCTAAATGACTGTACGATGCACTTCCGAATTCTTTTGTTCTGATCTTTTCTGGCTGAGAGAATCTATAGGACCATGATGCCGACTTAATATATCGGTCATACTGAAGACCTCTGAATCTGGTCAATGGCGGATAAGCCAATTCGTACATTCTCGTAACGAACGGATCATCTGCCTCTAGAGTCGCAGATAGTGAGATTGATTTTTCTACATGGGTGTGTAAATCAATCAGAAAATTCAAATGAAAGTCTTGGTGGACTTCATCAATTAATCTGAGTCCAGCACCGATTGTTTGAAAAAACTCAGGAGGCGTACAACCATATCCAAGCTCTTCTATACCTTCGTCGCCGAAATCCTCATACATCGTCAACCAGTTTTGGAACGTCTTATTGCTAATGATGATAATCTTAGCATCGAGCGTTCCATTTTTAGCCATGTCAATCAAACCCATTAAACTATCGGAACCTCGTATTGATAGAGTTTCTTCGAGTTTAACGTTTGATATCTGTTGAACATCTGATAACCACTTATCCATGTACATTGGACGAATGATTATGCAGATTCTTTTATTGATATCAATAGCAGATTTCATTGCGGTTAAAGTCTTACCTTTTCCCGTTTGAATCTCTACTAACTTTCTATTGTTTGGCTCTGGACTTAAAATGTATTCATTGATGGGTACCTGATAATCTCGAAGTACCCAACCTTCTTGTAATTCTAATCCAATGTCAACACCGTAATTTGCTGGCGTTGTTACTATTTGATAACAAGATTCATGCACTCCTTGCTCATTTAAGAACTTGATGAATGAATCAAAAAGATTTATGTGAAAACGAAAACAGCTTCTATCCTTTAATCTTGCAGCAAATATTTTAACCGGTTTTCTTACGAAACGCCTATTTTCTTTTACCAAACTCCACTGCATCAGTGGTTGATAAAATTTTTGAATTAACTGCAGACCTCTTGGATCAATTTGCGACATCGCAAAATTGTGGCTGTACTTCGTTATGATGAAGTATGGATGAGCCATATAACTCCTTTGGATCATATCTCAGAATATATGGCTCATCTATCAATTTTTAGCCAAAACTTGCAGAGATGTAACTGTCTTTTTGTTTATTAAAAACCATTAGTTCATCTTTTGTTTCAATACCCATCGCGTTCTTATCCAGTTTTGATTGATAGACTGAAATAGTCAGCATGACAAAATTCGGATATTCTTTACCCGCTTCTGTTTCGAGGTACTTAGTGTAGTTACTGGTACCATTAAAAATCTTCTCAACAACAGAAGTGATTACTGCTGTTCGTGCGTCGATTTCTTTCAAATCGTTTTCCTGCTCCTCAGGGCAGAAATCACGATAGAATTTTGTTAGATTATTTCGGAAAATAGACGAGTGAAGTCCAATAGACAAATCACGAATTTCTTTGTCTTCGATTTTACCAAAGAAAACAAATTGAATTGTGCTGTAACGAACAGTTTCATTATCCCCAGAGTTTACCCTGTAGTCAATGGTTTTAAGAAGTTCGCTTTCTTGTTGATCTGTGATTTCCATGATTATGTTCGGTAAATATAAATAACTTGTTGATTTTCACAATTAATTGTGAAAAGAGATTGTTCTATTACAGGAATATAAATTCGAACTTTATTCCTTTTCAACATAAAAGACAGGAGGGGTATGTCCCTCCTGTCTTATTTATTTCCTAGCTCCCGATTCAATTACTTCTCGAGGGCAAAGGATTGCGTCGAACACATGGTCCATTCGGTTATCAACAATGTAACTATCTGGGTTCATGATTAGTTCACTATGACCCTGATATGCCATCGACACACCAAAGCTTCGATAGAACATTGTCTTTGCTCGGACACCCAGACCTGTTTCAGTCCAAGGTTTAGGAAGAGCGTAATCGAATTTCTCAGCAGAACGAATCATGACGCCATACATGACAACTTCAAGAACTGCAAGGTTGACATGTAGTCGACTATTGACAAGATCGAACAAGCTTCTAAGAACGGCCTCTGGTTGAACATGGCGATCACGGGCGACCATTTGACTCACTCTGGATTCCAAGATGTCGGCGATATCTTTAGAGTGATCGGACATGTTGAAATGCTTGAGTGGCAATTCTAGGAAAGGACAAGTCCAATCCCAATTTTGCATGTCAAACATGTAGTTACCATGCTCATCAATCGGCCATGAACCGCTTGCAGCCAACTTCTTAATGTGGTGAAGTGCTTTATGGGTAAGTGATGCTTTTCGATAGCTGGAGCCGACTGGAAGAGTAGCAACGTATTGTTGCTTGTTCTTTGTGATCATCAGGTTAATTTCTGACATCAAAGTGATGTTCGAGGGCTTAAGCTTTTGAACATCGGATACTTCGAGAACGTCAGAAATATTAGGAGCCGAATCCTTAGGGATCAGGATCTTAACAACCGAATCTCTCAAATCACTTGCTAGCAAGTACGAGTTTCCATCAACACCAATATCGAGATACTTTCTCTCTTCAACAGACAGAACAATAAGCTCGATCGAAGCAGAACCATCGAGGTGCTTAACAGACAGCACGCTCTGGCTAGTCTTCTGACACATGTGTGTCGAAGTGACATGACCAAGATTGGTATTAGCCGGGATAGACTCAGACAACTGACCGAAACAAGTAGAGCACACGCCGACTGGATCAGGGTGTTGGCAAAACTCTACCGACCTCAGATTAATCGTCTGACCAATTAGATGGTGGTCGCTTGCTTTGACGTATTGAAGCTCGTTCTTTTCATTAAGGTACATCTTTCCAGCGATTCGACTCAAATCACCGCTGTATTCTGCACCAGACGGATCACGTTCCTTACCGCGAACAGTCCAACGCAAATACCTTCCAGATCCACAATCCCCATGATGCAAGTTTTCAACCTGCATTGTCATGAATTGAAGCTTACGAGAAAAGTATTCTGCGTCCTGAAGTGGCGTCTTTGAAAAGATCAATGCTTTGGATGCCGACCTGGATTCCATCAGAGAATCTTCAAACTGATGGAAGCCTTGAACATAACCTCTCAGAATTGGTTTCTTAAATTGCACCGAGTTGATATCGGTAACAAACATGCGAGGGCCAACGCATTGAAGAATTTGTCCTTCTTTAACCAATCCTGATCGAGACAGTTCGGATAACGGATTCTTAAAAAGATCGGGTGTGGAATGCAGAGTTTGTTTAATCTGAGAATTGATGAATTCACCAGCTTTTTCAAACATCAGTTTAGACTTACCACCATCCTCACCTTTCTTCACAATCCTGTCGATATCGTAGAGGTTTTTGTAACCATCAACGATATTGGGATGCTCCATGATTTGGATGAAATCAGTGATGTCTAGACTGAATGCATACTCTTCACATCTGTAGCTGAGATCACCGTAAATTTTACATGTGATCTGGTATGCAAGGAGTGCTAGATCGTAACGAAACTTAAGTTTCTGATCCTCATTCATTGAGTACATTGCGCAGTACCCATCATAAACACTCCAAAGCACACTGCCAATCAGTTTAAGATGCGTGCTGGAAGAATATCGTTTTCCTTTCAACGTCGAGTGGACGTGTTGGTTTTTATTAATTGGAGTTCCAGGATATCGTTTGTGAATCTCCCAAACGTAGGCTGAGAAAATGGTTTCTTTCCAATCCGTGGTGATTTCGCCATCATCACAAACAAGAATAAACTCTCCAGTTAACAAATCCCACAATTCAGGTATGCTGTAATTGAGGATCTTTCGTGCTGATACCTTGATCATCTTTATTACTTAGTGAATTTATTCCAAGTGTTCTTGACGGCGTTCTTTACCGAGTTCCATTTCTCTGCCCATTTCTCCTTAAATACCTTCATGATTTCAGGAGGAACAGGAGGCGGATTATACGGGGTGTATTGGAATTTCCATCCAGCACACATTGCAATATGCTTAACCAGTTGAAGCGGTCTTGCATTGCCTAGAGAAATATGATTACGATCAACAGCGCAAACAATATTACTCGGTTTTTCAGCCCTCAGAATCGAGTCAACTACTTGACGGTGTGAATGAATGTTGTTGTTTCGATCAATGATCTCTGCCGCAGTTAGCGGCGAACAGCACGCAGTCACAATGCGAATTTCAGTTTCACCGAAAGCACGCACCGCCTGTTGTCGAGTAGCTTGAGCAAACTTATCAGTGTTGGTGACTTGTGCGAGAACACCATAATTCTGAAGTCGACCAGAGCTAACAGCTGACCAATCGTCACCAGTCTTTTCCAGAAGGATGATGTACATCTTTCCAATTCGAACAGGTTTCTTGGTTACACGCCGTTCACCTGAGTAACCGATGTAACTGACTGGACCGTAGACAGTCTTATAGTTTGCTTCCAATTGCTTAATGCAATCGATCAACTCATGATCGGTTTCTGGAGGGTGATAAATGTATATCCCGTCATCAAGAACATGTTTCAAATGTTCACTTCTTGGCTTGGTATATGCTCCGCTTGTAAACCACTTATACGTTTGTGGTGATGTAATTTGATAAAAACCCAACAGGCGAGACCAAACGTGTTCAAACACCGGATCTTTCCTAGCATCCATATCTGGCAAAAGAATGCTGACAGTTGGATCTTGGAAGTAATTTAGATTGGTCTTGATTTCTTTTACAAGATCTCGTGCAGAGGCGTTGAAGTATTGTTCATACAAACGTCCTAGGTTAGTACGGTTAGCAGTGCCGATGGGATCCATGATGATATCTGCCCTATTTCCGTCAGAATCAACAGGCATTTCATGCGGTTCTGCAACATGACAGATAACGCCTTTACCACCAACCAGGTCTGTTAGTTTAAACCCAATTGTAGGCGTGATATCGTATTCAATGACGAACTCCAAACGCCAGTCATCAAGAGGAACCCCGCGATAGTGTTTAATTACACGATCAGATCCGTTTCCATTATCGCGATGATTGTACGTCTGCACAACAGAAATTGCTTCAATTACCAATCTGTGAAATTCACGACTAAGTTCTAGAAGCTTACCGCGTTCACGACTCAGTCGATTATAGATATCACAGATTTCTTGATAATAGATTCGTCTGGCATGGTCGTACCGCATCGATTGACCTTCCATACCGACCGGGGTCAATGATAGCGCGCTATCAGAATCATGCATGACCTTGATATCGATTACTCGACCGGAGACTTTAGCTCCTTCTCGAACACCAGGTCCAGCCGCATAAACCATCTTATCAAAGATTGGGTCAACCGTCATGGTGCTTTTGACACCTTGTTCGGATGGAGAAAATGACTCATCATAAGTACGAAGAGCCATCAATAATCCGTCTTCACGAATCAACTCACCAATCTCAGGATGTGGTTTGTAGTTATCCGGCGTACCATATAGGTTTAGAGGGAAACGCTTTGATCCAAATTCAACAACTCGAGTCTCATAAGTCTTAAATCTAAACTTAGGAAGAGCGTCTCGACTAACGACAATTCCGTCTTCAGAAACTGCTGGATGTGACATGAACGCTACATTCAGATCAACACCAAACTTGTAATGTCCATCATTTGTAATAGAAGGACTGTCTAGAAGAATTTCTCCTTCCTGAATCTCTGAACCGATTCGAATCTTTTTCAGAGCATCTGTTGGCTTATATTTAAAACCAAAATAGGGGTGGTACGTGTGATATTCTGGAAGATTCAAACACCCGATTTCACGAGTCTCACTATCTTCGTAAATCAAAAGTGTTTCGGGATTATGCTGGATAGAGTTATAGCCGGCAGTATGTGGGTACCTTTCAATGATCTTGATGATCTTGGCCTTACACGGCATTTTGATAGAGAACGTATACTTACCAAATTCTCTTTCCATACCGGTCTGAATTCGACGAACAGTCGCGCCTTCGACAACCAGCGTCTGACCAATGTGGCTAGACATCATCTGAATTCGACTGGCGGAATTAGTACCGGCAAACGGGACCAAACCAATAACGTTCAGTAACTCACGATACAGTTCATTTTTCTCGTAAGGAATAACTTCACTCAACGACATTGCCTTGTTTCCTTTTATGAAGTTTGAGTATTATTTGATGTAGCACTGTCTGTGACTGTGCAGTATTGTAATATGTGATTGAAATTATTTACAGGAAAACAGATGGAAGCGTCAATCAACAAAATGCTTGTCACTTACAGTAGTGATATATATTTCACAAGTGGGTTTAGAAAAGTTCTTGAAGATCACATGACCTTTTTAAGAACTCATGAAAAAACACAAATGAAAGTTGTTCAGCCTATAGACTTACAGAAATATAGGTTTGATCTGACAGGACTTCTCAACAGCATGCAGATTCCATTACACATGCATTGGGTTATTGCAAGAGTAAATAACATCACATCTCTAACAGATGTACCTGAGGATATTTCTTATTTATTAATACCGGAATATCAACTAATTGAAACAATCAAACAGGTATACGCAAATCAGTCTTCTTCTTGAAAAAAAAAACAGGGGTGGTGTTCCCCTGTTTTTTGACGCAAATGCGTCAGATTCCTTGATTCATTCCAAAGGAATTATTAAACGGACTAGCAAATCCATTACCCATACCGTTGTTCATCATTCCATTTCCTCGTGCGAAAATGGGAACATGATTTTGCGGCATTGGTGCAAAAGCATTACCTCCAAATCCCGTGTTCAACACTTGTGGTGCGAGTGCAGGATTTGCCCGGAAGAATGAATTGACGTCAATTCCGTTTTCAGTCACAACGACTGCTGGAGCCTGTTGTACTTGTGGTACTGGCTGCCAAGCTTGTTGCGGGTGTTGCCACATCGGGTTCTGCTGGACAACAGGGACAGGAACTGGAACAGGCACTGTCGCAACTGGAGCTTGCTGTGCAGTTTCCCAAGGAGGAGTCGAGTCTACTTGAACTGGTTGTGGTTGCTGAGGCGCAATGTTACCAATCGGAGGAGTGGTAGACTGAATGACCGGGGTTGTGGCAATGGGTGTTTCTTGAGCCTTCTGAGGAATTGCTCCCTCGTTACCGGGTTGCATCGGGATGCTTTTGATTTGTGTAGACAAAGAATCCAGATCGTCAAAGACTTTCAAGAAATCCAAGTCATACATGATCGCTTCCACATCATCGATGTAATCCGAATACGCAAGAGCAACATCGTTGATTCGGGTACCAATGATAGACATTGTACGAACCAAAGAATCCATCGTTGGCGCAATCAACGAATTGGAGATACCCCAATACTTCTGAGGTGTTCCAATATCAGGTAGAATGAACTTGGTAAGACCAAGAAGACATTCGCGATCTGCCTTACGGAGGCGAACGCCGAGAACTGTGATTGGCTTACCGGCCTCCGGTTCCTTAGAAAGAGATTCAAAGAAAGGAAAGCTAACTACGCAAACTCGAGAATGTTTTTTCTGGTCAACAACCCCGCCTTTCTTGATGTAGGTATGAATGAAATTTTCTTCATTCACATCAACCATCATCTTTTCAAGAATATCTTTAAAAGCTTTAAATGTTTTATCAGTCGCTTCTTTAGTGATACTCAAAAATTCAGCCTGTTCAGGAGAAAGTTTTGAGTGCTTGTTTGTCTCGATCGCAAGATTCAGCAAAGATATCATCAGATATCCAAAACTGAAATTCAAACGCTTATTGAAGTGATTACGGAAAGTCAAGAAGACGTCGGATTCACCACGAGCCATGTTCTCTTGTAGAGGATGGAAGATCGTGATTTTATCAGAAGATCCTGAACGCAATTGCAGATTGGTTGGAAGAACCAGCCTCTTACCTTTTACAAGGGTAGGATGTTTCTCACTACCAGCCATTTGTGTGGATACAAAACCATCGTCATCCGCAACCATACCTACGTTGGTAAGAATCTGACGATAGATGTCACAGACTTCAGTTACTTGTTTGGTCGTCATTTTTAAATATCAAAGTTGGTGCCAGAGTGTGGCGTAATGATGCCAATGTCTACTTGTTGGCGATCTGCGACGTGTGAAATCACATTTTGAATGTCGTGACTAATGTGTTCAAGACGATCCATGGAATCTGCGATCACTGGAGTGAACACAGCATCAGCGAAAGTGGGACTGACGTACGGAATTTGCGGACCGCCATTAATGGAAATCCTAATTTGCATATCCATTGTGAAGACATGTTCAACTTCAACATTGTAACACAATGCGTTGTTTTCAGAAATCAAATCGAAGATTTCCTTTTGCATTGCTGCTTCAATTGCTGCAATATAGAACGAAGCATCTACCCCACCAAACGATTGGATGTCCGCCCAGATGAATTGTGGTCCTTCTCTGGTATCGTTCCTTGCGATGAAACTAACCTTTGAAACACCAAACTTCATCATGATAGTCGGGACTGCTGTAGAGATGATTGAGGCTGAGAGAGTCTCTCGATCAGAACCACCCCAGTGATTGCTGTAGTTTCGATAGTCCAGCATGCTGCCAGAATTATCGCGATACAGCACAATCCGTGGATCATTGGTCGAACTGAAAGTGTTGTCAATCCGCGACAAGTCACCCAGTTTAAAAGAAGTAGGCGTGCTCGTCTCGTTAACAAAACCAGCTAGCATCCGAATGAACGTGTCTTTAGCAAACATGTTCTCAGCAACGTTTTGAATAGCGCCACCATAGATTGCTTCAGAATCATAACTGGTAGGCTCTGTTGCTGCTTTCAAATAACCATTGATCACGTTTGACAAGTAATCTGAAGACAGATTATTGTTTCGACGAGACAAGGCTGGAATGCCGGAGTAGGTTGTTGCACCATTAAAGCAATCAGAACTATCCCTTACCTCACCAGGGATTGCCATGTGTGTATACACATCGGTAGGGCGAATCTTAGAGAAGGATTGTGAATTGTTCCCATTTTGCCAACCGTAATTACCCCACTCATTGTTTTGAATGATGTGATCTGAAGACTGAATGTAAACGTACTGTTGTGCGCCATGAATAGTGTTCTCAACACGAGTTTGTGTTTTCGTAACACTGTTGATGTGGAAAGTCGTTTGCGGATCTGGAAGACCAGAATAAGAAGTATCTGCGTAATCGGTATAACCCTGGATGATGTGAACCGATCCATGATTGGTTGAAGACAGAACTTCAATTTCGAGACGGAAAGTCCAGCGCGCTTGAGACCATCCGTTTGGAATAGAGATTGCTGCTCCAGCCGCAGCCTGCGGCCTCATGATTTCACCCGCAACACTAGAGATAAGTGAAGGGTTTCGAATCATCTGGTGCGATCCAGACTGCGTGTGTAGAATCTGATCCAATTCCTTAAGAACCATTGGACTTACGTTCGATTCAAAAGGACGCAAATGTTGATCGCAATAACTACCAGCTGGAACAATTTCGAGTTTGAGAATTTTTACTTTGTTGTTCAGCACTTTTTTACTCCTTAAATGGAGATGGGTTGTGTAATGAGTGGAGAACCGATTTCCATTGTTTCGACATGCTTAATGAGATCTGCCAGTTTCTCACGGATGTCTACGGGGATGGATAGGGTGCTTGAATTCTTTATACCCTGTTCATCCGTCCATTGGAATGGTAGATTGGAAATCCAGAATCTGGAGGTAAGTTCTTCAGTAGCAACGTCGATGGTATCGATTACAGGGTTTAGCAATTTAGCATTTTTTGCTCGACTGTTAGTCCTGCGTTGATACGGAAAAGTTTTCTGAAGATCTTCAGCTGCCGCTCTAGAAATTCTAGACCTTGTTTGGTTGATTATGTGGCTTTCATTATAGTGATTATCTGGTACAAAAGCAGAAACCAATGCCGATAGTTCTTTCCGATCCAGCTTCCAAAGAAATGCGACCGCGATTGCAAGCATTGCAATGATGTCGCTCTTTTGAAGATATGGAATAGATCGAATAGGAATAAACTTACTGAGAGTCCATCCCGCAATCATCACTTGTGGATGAGAGATCTTTTTAGTGAAAAGAACAGAGGTTGAAGCATAAGCTTCTTTAACCATCGATGGGAAATCTTGGTCAGGGCATAGTCTGTTAATAAAATGATTTTGGAAAGGAATACCAGAATTAGGATTCCAAGACAAAACATCAGTGATCGCATCTTGGATGTAATAACTGACAATAGCAATATCGCCCGTGGCTACTGCTTGTTTAATCTTAAAACCTTCCAGACGAGAAAGATTGTTTTCACCGTCTGAAGATTCTGATGTTCGTTTTTCTGTGATTGTTCCGATTTGGGAGTCGAGCGTAGTGACTTTCTGTTCAATGAACATGAACAGATAAGAAATCAAGGATGAGTTGTTTTGCTCGATTCCTCGAATGTCACCGTAACACAATCGTCGCACCACTGTCAATGCAAGAATCCAGGTCGGAAAATCTTCACGACTGATACCTGAGATAATGGCTGCATCTAAAGAATGATCTTTAGGGATTGTGTTCTCAACAAAGACGCGCAGTCGCTCCATGGCGACGCAATTCATCACTGGGGATGCAGATAGGAGTTGGAATGCTTGATACTCTTTGTAGATCGTACCCAATTCCCTACGACTGCGATAAATGAATTCACCCCAAACAGGGATCATCAAGCGCATCGTAATGGCCAATGGAATCAGATTACGATAATCTTCAATAACGTATGTTCGTTGAATAGTTCCAATCATTCCCTTGGTTGCATCAAATTCAGGTTTGATGATCGATGGTACCAAGATGTCTGATTTCAAATCTACCCAATAACGAACGTTCTCTTGTGGGTGTAGAAAGAACAATTCGGCAATCAATGGACGAAGAGACATCGTCAATTGTTCATGATTGTGAATAAGGTCGAAAGTGTCCTTTATTCGACGATAAACATCGAAAATCTTATCTTGAGTTTCGAGAGGAAGAGTGGACCAATATTGATTGATGTGTTGAAAGACTTCAAATCCCTTTTTCTGACTATCTTCAAAAACTTGAGGGATTGTATTCCAATCAATACTGTATCGATTTCCTTGAGATTCATGGACAGTCTTGACAGTTACTGCGTTTGAAGCCCAATCAGTAGAGGAAATGATTAGTTCCATGGGTAGCTTTCTTTGGGTTGATTAGTGCGCCCGGATAACCAAGGTCAATATTGTAATATGTGACTGTAGTTATTTTAGTTTCAGGTTTAAAAAAGGGACTCCCTCTTCAAGCTTCAGTAACGAGTATTTCTTTTTTCTCGAAACGAAGTGAAGAGGGAGTTTCCTTAATTAAGTTGGCCAATCATCAAAACCTTCAGATGGTTCTGTGTTAGCAGCCGGACGACTTTCTTGAGAATTTTGATTGCGATTATTCCAACCACCGCCACCATTCCCGCCACGATTGTATCCACCGCCACCATTGCCACCACCGTAGCCGCCGCGATTGTAGTTACCTTTATTACCGCCATTCCAGTTACCGCGATTACCACCGCCGTTACGCTGGAAACCGCCACCGCCTGCGGGGCGTTCGCGCTTGACAGGTTCGACGTAATTCGTATTCATAGCAGAAGCCATGACTGTTGTCAGCATGGTCAAGTATGCTTCAGCGTATACTTGAGATAGTTCAGCTCTCGACCAAGGAGTACCATTCTTGTGGACAAAATTATGATACTCGCTCGGACCAAATACAAACTTAATAACTGGACGACTGTGAGCAAACAGCGAGATAGAAATAACACCATCATTATCTCGTTCAACAATCGTGCTCGAGACAACAACAGAATTCTCACTTCGAGCACCATTCTCACCACGAGGATGATTTTTGTTCTCGACTTTATCCCAATAGTAGGTATCGGACTTAATTGCTCGCGACAGAAGTGTCATCAAAGCGTAGAAAGTCGGAGCATCCATGTTTCCAGAAATACGACCGTTATCGACGGTGTCATCCGGATCATTGGTATAGACGGTAATACGTGGGTTATTTAGATTAAGTCCCCATTGGAGACTTGCCATCTTACCCTTTGAATTAGGTGCGCGAAGTGACAGTTTTGGGTTATCGAAAACTGTCTTCTTGTATGCGTTTACAGCAGGTGCGGCTTGAGTTTGGGTTGTTTCAGTATCGGCCATTTTATGCCCTCGAGTGCTTATCCAAAATATTGGGGTATGTTGTAAAAAATGTCAGAAAACAATATCTCTTATTCT
>Ga0255217_1000145_pt1 | contig 24846 bp, 26 predicted proteins | sample Miss_Atlam_RepB__FD_183046 | JGI IMG/M metagenome (GOLD analysis project Ga0255217, IMG submission 183046) | Freshwater microbial communities from Mississippi River, Louisiana, United States - Miss_Atlam_RepB_8d | ecosystem: Environmental > Aquatic > Freshwater > River | place: USA: Louisiana...
GCCTTCAGGGGTTTCGATCGGGCAGACGCGGCCATAGTGGGTCACGTGCACGTCGCGCACCTCGAAGCCGGCACGCTCGCGGGTCAGACCGCCCGGGCCCAGGGCCGAGACGCGGCGCTTGTGCGTGATTTCGGCCAGCGGGTTGGTCTGGTCCATGAACTGCGACAGCTGGGACGCACCGAAGAACTCCTTGAGGGCCGCAGAGATCGGCTTGGAGTTGATCAGGTCGTGCGGCATCAGCGGCTCCTGCTCGGCCTGACCCAGACGCTCTTTCACAGCCTTTTCGATACGTGCCAGACCGGTGCGGTACTGGTTCTCGGCCAGTTCGCCGACGCAGCGCACGCGGCGGTTGCCCAGGTGGTCGATGTCGTCGACTTCACCGCGGCCGTTGCGCAGGTCCACGAGGATCTTGACCACGGCCAGGATGTCTTCGTTGGCCAGCACCATCGGACCGGTGGCTTCGTCGCGGCCCACGCGGGCGTTGAACTTCATGCGGCCCACGCGCGACAGGTCGTAGGTGTCCGGGTTGTAGAACAGGCGCTGGAACAGGGCCTGCACGGCGTCTTCGGTCGGCGGCTCGCCGGGGCGCATCATGCGGTAGATGGCCACGCGGGCAGCGAATTCGTCAACGGTTTCGTCGATGCGCAGGGTCTGGCTGATGTAGGCGCCCTGGTCGAGTTCGTTGGTGTAAATGCACTGCAGGTCCTGGATGCCGGCCGAGCGCAGCTTCTTGAGCAGGGCTTCGGTCAGCTCTTCGTTGGCCTTGGCGATGATCTCGCCGGTGTCGGCGTCCACGATGTTGCGAGCGACCACGCGGCCGATCAGGAAGTCTTCGGGCACGCTGATGTGCGTTGTGCCGGACTGCTCCAGTTCACGGGTGTGGCGCGCAGTGATGCGCTTGTCCTTGGCGACCACCACCTTGCCGGATTTGTCGGTGATGTCGAAACGGGCCACTTCACCGCGCAGACGCTCGGAGACGAATTCCATCTGGGCGCCGCTGTCCATCAGGCGGAAATTGTCGTTGACGAAGAAGTTCGCCAGGATGGACTCGGGCGTCAGGCCGATGGCCTTGAGCAGGATGGAGACCGGCATCTTGCGGCGACGGTCCACGCGGAAGTACAGGATGTCTTTCGGATCGAATTCAAAGTCCAGCCAGGAACCGCGGTAAGGGATGATGCGGGCCGAGAACAGCAGCTTGCCCGAGCTGTGGGTCTTGCCCTTGTCGTGCTCGAAGAACACGCCCGGTGAGCGGTGCAGCTGGGACACGATCACACGCTCGGTGCCGTTGATGATGAAGGAACCCTTGTCGGTCATCAGGGGCACTTCGCCCATGTAGACCTCTTGTTCCTTGACTTCCTTGACCACCTTGGACTGCGATGTGGACGACTCGCGGTCATAGATGATGAGCTGCACGCGGGCGCGCACGGCAGACGAGAAGGTCAGGCCGCGCGTCTGGCATTCGCGTACGTCAAAAGCAGGTTTGGCGAGGTTGTACTCGACAAATTTCATCTCCACAAAACCGTTGTGCGAGACGATGGGGAACGCAGATTCGAAAGCGGCTTGCAGGCCTTCGTGCACGCGCTTGGACGGCAGCACATTGGCTTGCAGGAAAGACGTGTAGGCATCTTTCTGCATCTGCAGCAGGTAGGGAACTTCGAGCACGCTTTCGCGGCTGCCGAAACTTTTGCGGATTCGCTTGCGTTCGGTATAGGAATAGGCCATGAGATCTCCGGGCTACGATCTTTCAGGACTGGGTGCAGGCATCGATCCGGTCGACACCTGCGAACTTGGCGGCTGGCCACTACCAGCGTTGGCGGACGGTTGCGCATTGCACGCAACCCGAACCAAGGGTCTTCTGCAGTCGGGTCAGAAGACACTGCAAAGGGGTCTGCACGAGGCCACTTTGCGGTGCTTTCTGAAAGCACCAAAGGCTGGAGGCCCTTGCGGACACTCCAGCCTTGGACGAAAGCCGAATTACTTGAGTTCGGCCTTGGCGCCGGCTTCTTCCAGCTTCTTCTTGGCAGCTTCGGCGTCGGCCTTGGGCATGCCTTCTTTCAGGACCTTGGGAGCGCCGTCGACCATGTCTTTGGCTTCCTTCAGACCCAGGCCGGTGATCTCGCGAACCACCTTGATGACGCCAACCTTGTTGGCGCCGGCTTCGGCCAGCACCAGGTTGAAGTCGGTCTTCTCTTCAGCAGCAGCACCACCGGCAGCTGCGCCGCCAGCAGCAGGAGCGGCCATGGCGGCAGCGCTCACGCCAAACTTCTCTTCGATGGCTTTCACCAGGTCGTTGAGTTCCAGGACCGTCATGCTGTCCAGCGCGGTCAAAAATGCGTCTTTATCGAATGCCATTTTGATTTCCTAACAATTGGTTTGAACGAAGCTGCACACCGATCAGGCGGCAGCGGTTTCGCCTTCTTTCTTGGCCGCCAGAGCACCCAGCACCACAGCGGTACGGGAGATGGGGGACATGAGCAAGCCACACAGCTGGGCCAGCAGCACTTCCTTGGAAGGAACGCTTGCCAGGGCCTTCACACCGTTGACATCCAGGGCTTTGCCACCGTAGACGCCACCGCGAATCACCAGCTTGTCGTTGGTTTTCGCGAAATCGGCCACCACCTTGGCGGCGGCGATTGCGTCTTCGGAGAAGCCATAGATCAGCGGACCGGTCATCTGGTCTGCCACCACTTCGAAGCTGCTGCCAGCCACAGCACGGCGGGCCAGGGTGTTCTTCAGAACACTCAGGCTCACACCTTGGCTGCGGGCTTTGATGCGCAGGTTCGTCATGTCAGCGACCGTGATGCCGCGGTATTCCGCCATCACCAGCGTTTGAGCTTTAGCGGCGAGGCTGGTCACTTCGGAAATGACCGCTTCTTTCTCACTGCGATTCAGACTCAAGGTCTACTCCTTTAAATGTGCTTTCGGGTCGCCCCTTGAGCACGCCTTTCTTGCAGCGACCAACTGTTTTTGGATATCCATCCATCAGCAGCGGGATCGCCATCTGCGTTGGCTTCGAAGCCTTGCGGCTCACCGATTAAGCACCGGCTGGTGCACCAACGGTCTTGGATGGCCTGCTGCCCTTTTGCAAATGCTTTTGCGAGGGGCGGCAGCCCACCACTTCGGGCCACCCTTGCGGGCGACCCAAATCACGATCAGGCCGTGATGGATTGCGTGTCGACGCGAACGCCCACACCCATGGTCGAGGACACAGCCACTTTGCGCAGGTAAACACCCTTGCTGGTGGCCGGCTTGGCCTTGTTCAGTGCTTCGATCAGGGCTGCCAGGTTGCCCTGCAGCTTGTCGGATTCGAACGAGCGACGGCCGATGGTGGCGTGCACGATACCGGCCTTGTCAACACGGAACTGCACCTGACCGGCCTTGGCATTCTTCACGGCAGTGGCCACGTCGGGCGTCACGGTGCCGACCTTGGGGTTCGGCATCAGGCCGCGCGGACCCAGGATCTGACCCAGGGTACCGACCACGCGCATCGCGTCGGGCGCAGCGATCACCACATCGAACGGCATGTCGCCAGCCTTGACCTGGGCAGCCAGGTCGTCCATGCCCACCACGTCAGCGCCAGCGGCCTTGGCTTCTTCAGCCTTGGCACCTTGGGCGAACACGGCCACACGGGCGGTCTTGCCGGTGCCATTGGGCAGCACGACGGCGCCACGCACCACCTGGTCGGATTTCTTGGCATCGATGCCCAGCTGCACGGCCACGTCGATGGACTCATCGAACTTGGCAGTCGCACATTCCTTGACGATCGACAGCGCTTCGCCGAAAGCGTACAGCTTGGTGCTGTCCACTTTGCCCTGCAGGGCTTTTTGTTTTTTGGTCAGCTTGGCCATGTCACACGCCCTCCACATTCACGCCCATGGAACGGGCAGAACCAGCGATGGTACGGACGGCCGCGTCCAGATCGGCAGCGGTCATGTCTTTCATCTTGGTCTTGGCGATTTCCTCGAGCTGGGCCCGGGTGATCTTGCCGACTTTCTCGGCGTGAGGCTTGGAAGAGCCTTTGTCCAGCTTGATGGCCTTCTTGATCAGCACAGTCGCCGGAGGCGTCTTGATGATGAAGGTGAAGGACTTGTCTGCAAAAGCCGTGATGACCACGGGCAGGGGCAGACCCGGCTCGACGCCCTGGGTCTGGGCGTTGAACGCCTTGCAGAATTCCATGATGTTCAGACCGCGTTGGCCCAGAGCGGGACCGATCGGCGGCGACGGGTTGGCTTTACCAGCCGGCACTTGCAGCTTGATGAAGCCGACGATTTTCTTCGCCATGCTTTTCTCCTTGCGGGTTCAAACGTCCTGGGCCATCAGGCCTCCAGACTCCCCGGGGTTGCGACTCACACTTCTGACATCTGGCACCGAGTCGGGAAGCGCCAGACCTCACTCCTTGACGGTCAGGCTCAGGTCTTCTCGACCTGGCTGAACTCCAGCTCCACGGGCGTGGCACGACCAAAAATCGTGACGGACACGCGCAGCTTGTTGCGCTCGTAGTTGATTTCTTCGACGGTGCCGTTGAAATCGGTGAAAGGGCCTTCCTTGACACGGACGTATTCGCCCACCTCGAACTCCACCTTGTGGCGAGGCTTGTCAGAACCCTGCTGCATCTGGCTCACGATCTTGAGCACTTCAGCCTCGGAAATCGGTGCCGGACGGTTCTTGGCACCACCCACAAAGCCGGTGACCTTGTTGGTGTGCTTGACCAAGTGCCAGGTCTCGTCATCCATCACCATTTCCACCAACACATAGCCGGGGAAGAACTTCCGCTCGGTGGTGCGCTTGACGCCGTTTTTGACTTCCACCACCTCTTCGGTTGGCACCAGGATGCGTCCGAATTTGTCCTGCATGCCGGCACGGCTGATGCGTTCGATGATGTTGCGCTCGACGGCTTTCTCCATGCCCGAATAGGCATGCACCACATACCACTTCAGGTCAGGGCTGGTGGAATTGCCAGCCTGGGGCGCGTTGACCAGTGCTTCACTCATTATTTTTTCCACCCCAGAATCAAGTCGTAAAACACCCACTCGAGGGTCTTGTCGGTCAGCCACAGGAAAATGGCCATCACCACCACAAAGCCAAACACATAGGCCGTGATCTGCATGGCTTCTTTGCGCTCAGGCCAGACCACCTTACGGACTTCACGCGCGGCATCCCGGCCAAAGGCCACCAATTGGCGGCCCGCCTCGGAAGTGAGGAACACCGCCACTGCAGCCACCACCCCCACCAGCAACCCCGCCCATTGAACCCACGAGCCTTGCTTGGCCAGCAGGTAATAAGCCACCAGACCGGCCACCAGCAGCGCCACGGCCGCAGCCAGGCGCGCCTTGTCGGCAGCCCCACTGACGGTTTGAACTTCAGACGTCGCCATATCGGCCTTGAAACCTCTAGAAGGCCTTCTTGCGAAGGCCACTGAACAGACACATAAGCCCGCCAGGGTCTGGCGGGCTTTGAAGATCCACCTTTTCAGGTGGCAGGGGCAGTAGGAATCGAACCTACAACCTTCGGTTTTGGAGACCGACGCTCTGCCAATTGAGCTATACCCCTACTCCGAATCGAATTACTCGATGATCTTGGCCACGACGCCGGCGCCGACGGTACGGCCGCCTTCACGGATGGCGAAGCGCAGACCTTCTTCCATGGCGATCGGGGCGATCAGCTTGACGGTGATCGACACGTTGTCACCCGGCATCACCATTTCCTTGCCTTCGGGCAGCTCGATCGAGCCGGTCACGTCGGTCGTGCGGAAGTAGAACTGCGGACGGTAGTTGTTGAAGAACGGCGTGTGACGGCCACCTTCGTCCTTGGACAGCACGTACACCTCGCCGGTGAAGTGCGTGTGCGGCTTGATCGAGCCGGGCTTGCACAGCACCTGGCCGCGCTCGACTTCTTCACGCTTGGTGCCGCGCAGCAGGATACCGACGTTGTCGCCAGCCTGGCCCTGGTCCAGCAGCTTGCGGAACATTTCCACGCCCGTGCAGGTCGTCTTCTGGGTGTCCTTGATGCCGACGATTTCGATTTCTTCGCCAACCTTGATGATGCCGCGCTCGATACGGCCGGTCACCACGGTGCCACGACCGGAGATGGAGAACACGTCTTCCACGGGCATCAGGAAAGCGCCGTCCACAGCACGCTCAGGCGTGGGGATGTAGCTGTCCAGGGCGTCAGCCAGGCGCATGATGGCCTGCTCGCCCAGGTCGCCCTTGTCGCCTTCCAGAGCCAGCTTGGCCGAACCCTTGACGATGGGGGTGTCGTCGCCGGGGAAGTCGTACTTGGACAGGAGTTCGCGAACTTCCATCTCCACCAGCTCCAGCAGCTCGGCGTCATCGACCATGTCGCACTTGTTCAGGAACACGATGATGTAGGGCACGCCCACCTGGCGGGCCAGCAGAATGTGCTCGCGGGTCTGGGGCATCGGGCCGTCAGCGGCCGAGCACACCAGGATGGCGCCGTCCATCTGGGCGGCACCGGTGATCATGTTCTTCACGTAGTCAGCGTGGCCGGGGCAGTCCACGTGGGCGTAGTGGCGGTTGGCCGTTTCGTATTCCACGTGGGCGGTGTTGATGGTGATGCCGCGGGCCTTTTCTTCCGGAGCAGCGTCGATCTGGTCGTATGCCTTGGCAGCACCGCCGAACTTGGCAGCCAGCACCGTGGTGATCGCAGCGGTCAGCGTGGTCTTGCCGTGGTCAACGTGACCAATCGTGCCCACGTTCACGTGCGGTTTCGTACGTTCAAATTTTTCCTTGGCCATTTTTCAATTCCTTAAAAAGAGCAATGCCCGTGTGTTGGTTTTACGTCTGCATCCGGTTGCTGGATCACACCGCACGGGCACGGTGTGGCACCGGATCGCAGACAGACTTTTGATTTTGACAACCTCCCTCAATCAGGGCAACTGTGGAAGGGCTTTGCCCGCCCACGGGTTGCGCCACCTTGAGGGGGAAGCGGCAAAGCCGCCTCGGGGGTGGTCCTTATTTAGCGCGTGCAGCCACGATGGCGTCAGCAACGTTCTTCGGTGCTTCGGCGTAGTGCTTGAATTCCATCGTGTAGGTGGCGCGACCTTGCGACATGGAACGCAGCGTGGTCGAGTAACCGAACATTTCGGACAGCGGCACTTCGGCCTTGATGGCCTTGCCACCGCCCACCATGTCGTCCATGCCCTGCACCATGCCGCGACGGGACGACAGGTCGCCCATCACGTTGCCGGCGTAGTCTTCAGGCGTCTCGACTTCCACGGCCATCATGGGCTCGAGGATGACGGGGTTGGCCTTCTTGGCGGCTTCCTTGAAACCGAAGATGGCCGCCATCTTGAAGGCCTGTTCGGACGAGTCCACATCGTGGTAGGAGCCGAAGGTCAGGGCGACCTTGACGTCCACCACGGGGTAGCCTGCCAGCACGCCGCTGTTGAGGGCTTCTTCCACACCCTTTTGCACGGCGGGGATGTATTCGCGCGGCACCACACCGCCCTTGATCTCGTCGAGGAACTCGAAGCCCTTGCCCGGCTCGTTGGGTTCCAGACGGAACACGACGTGACCGTACTGGCCCTTACCACCGGACTGGCGCACGAACTTGCCGTCGACGTCGGAAACCGTCTTGCGCACGGTTTCGCGGTAGGCCACCTGGGGCTTGCCCACATTGGCTTCCACGCCGAATTCGCGCTTCATGCGGTCCACGATGATTTCGAGGTGCAGTTCGCCCATGCCACCGATGATGGTCTGGCCGGATTCTTCGTCGGTTTGCACGCGGAAGGAAGGATCTTCGGCAGCCAGACGCGACAGGGCAATGCCCATCTTTTCCTGGTCGGCCTTGGACTTGGGTTCCACGGCCTGACGGATCACGGGCTCGGGGAAGACCATGCGCTCGAGCGTCACGATGGCTTGCGGATCGCACAGGGTTTCACCGGTGGTGACGTCCTTCAGACCCACGCAGGCGGCGATGTCGCCAGCGCGGATTTCTTCGACTTCCTCACGGTTGTTGGCGTGCATCTGCACGATACGGCCGATACGCTCTTTCTTGCCGCGCACGGCGTTGTAGACGGTGTCGCCCTTCTTCAGAACGCCGGAGTACACACGCACGAACGTCAGCTGACCCACAAACGGGTCGGTCATCAGCTTGAATGCCAGGGCAGAGAACTTCTCGGTGTCATCGGCCTTGCGGGTGGTCTCCTTCTCGTCTTCGTCGAAGCCGGGAACCGGAGGCACATCCACAGGCGAAGGCAGCAGCTCGACCACGGCGTCCAGCATGCGCTGCACACCCTTGTTCTTGAAGGCGGTGCCGCACAGCATCGGCTGGATTTCCACGGCCAGGGTACGGGCACGCAGACCAGCAGTGATTTCCTCTTCGGACAAGTCGCCTTCTTCGAGGTACTTGTTCATCAGGTCTTCGTTGGCTTCTGCAGCGGCTTCCACCATCTTCTCGCGCCATTCCTTGGCGGTTTCCAGCAGCTCAGCCGGAATGTCTTCGTAGGTGAACTTCATGCCCTGGGAAGCCTCGTCCCAGATGATGGCCTTCATCTTGCGCAGGTCGACCACGCCCTTGAAGCCCTCTTCGGCACCGATCGGGATCACGATCGGCACGGGGTTGGCCTTCAGGCGCAGCTTCATCTGCTCGACGACCTTGAAGAAGTTGGCACCGGTACGGTCCATCTTGTTCACGAAGGCCAGACGGGGCACTTTGTACTTGTTGGCCTGACGCCAAACGGTTTCAGACTGGGGCTGCACGCCACCCACGGCACAGTACACCATGCAGGCGCCGTCCAGCACGCGCATGGAACGCTCCACCTCGATGGTGAAGTCCACGTGGCCGGGGGTGTCGATGATGTTGAAGCGGTGCTCGGGGAAAGAGTTGTCCATGCCGCGCCAGAAGCAGGTGGTGGCCGCGGAGGTGATGGTGATACCGCGCTCTTGTTCCTGCTCCATCCAGTCCATGGTGGCAGCGCCGTCGTGCACTTCACCAATCTTGTGGTTCACGCCGGTGTAGAACAGGATACGTTCGGTGGTGGTGGTCTTGCCGGCGTCGATGTGAGCCGAGATACCGATGTTGCGATAGCGCTCGATGGGGGTGGTGCGAGCCATGATGGTCCTCTTGGGAATTCAGATTGCAAAAATACTAGAAACGCTTACGCCCTACAGGGGCCTGCAGGGCGTAGCGAGCGGCTGTCAGCCTAGGCGCGGGCGGCCGGAAACTGGAACGACCTTGAGGATCGTGAGGATTTCCGGACGGGCCCCGCAACGACGGATCACAGCCGCGCAGTAGCCCCTCGGCTTAGAAGCGGAAGTGCGAGAAGGCCTTGTTGGCCTCGGCCATGCGGTGCACTTCGTCACGCTTCTTCATGGCACCACCACGGCCTTCGTTGGCTTCCAGCAATTCGTTGGCCAGGCGCAGGGCCATGGACTTCTCACCACGCTTGCGGGCGGCTTCCTTGATCCAGCGCATGGACAGGGCCAGGCGACGGACCGGACGCACTTCCACGGGCACCTGGTAGTTGGCGCCACCCACACGGCGGGACTTGACTTCCACCATGGGCTTGACGTTGTTGATGGCGGTCGTGAACAGCTCCAGCGGGTCCTTGCCGGTCTTCTGTTCCATGGTTTCCAGGGCGCCGTAAATGATGCGCTCGGCAACCGCCTTTTTGCCGCCTTCCATGATCACGTTCATGAACTTGGAGAGCTCGACATTGCCGAACTTGGGATCCGGCAGGATTTCACGTTTAGGGACTTCGCGACGACGTGGCATTTTTCACCTCTTTGCTTCAGTTGATGGCTGGACGTCCTTGTTATCCAGACACCCCGCAAATCCATTCGGGATTTGCACTTACTCGACCCGGTACACGGGTCACTTCGTTCGAACAGGCTCGTCTACAAACCCGCTGAACACCTTTGTTTTTTGCTTCAGAAAGCCGATCAGGCCTTCTTCGGACGCTTGGCGCCGTACTTGGAACGGGCCTGCTTGCGGTCTTTCACACCCTGCAGGTCCAGCGAACCACGGACGATGTGGTAACGCACACCGGGCAAGTCCTTGACACGACCACCGCGCACCAGGACCACAGAGTGTTCCTGCAGGTTGTGGCCTTCACCGCCGATGTAGGAAATGACTTCGAAACCGTTGGTCAGGCGCACTTTGGCGACTTTACGCAGAGCGGAGTTCGGCTTCTTAGGCGTCGTGGTGTAGACGCGGGTGCAGACGCCGCGGCGTTGCGGCGAGTTTTGCATCGCGGGGCTCTTCGATTTGGTCTTCTCGACCTCACGGCCCTGACGCACCAATTGATTGATGGTTGGCATTGAAAACGTCCCTAAACGTTTGAATTGACAATAAAAACTTCTCCGCCCCAAATGCGGAAAAGCCCGCCAGTATAACTTCCTGACGGGCTTTTGGCAATGAACATGGCCAACCCAGGGTTGGCGAGCGCTGACTTTTACTTGATCCAGAGGCGCATCGCGTCCCAGGCGCGGCCAAAAACTCCGGACTGCTCGACCCCCTCCAAAGCCATCAGGGGCACTTCCAGCAGTGGCTGGTCGTCCTTGAAGACCTTGAGGGCGCCCAGGGGCTGTCCCTTTTTTACTGGGGCCACGATCGGGTCAGGGCGGCTGACCTGGGTCTTGATCTGGGCGGCACTGCCCGCTGGCACCGCCACCACCAGCGGCCAGTTGGCGCCGAGCCTGACCTCGGTGGTCTGGCCTTTCCAGACTTTGGGGGTGGCGACCGCCTGCCCGGCGTCAAACAGCTTGATGGCGTCAAAAGCGGTGTACCCCCAGTTGAGCAGCTTCTGGCTTTCGTTGGCGCGTGCGTTTTCGCTCTCGGCGCCCAACACGATGGACAGCAAGCGACGTGGGCCCACATTCGGGAAATCGCGCCTGGCCGTGGCCACCAGGCAGTAGCCCGCGGTCTGGGTATGCCCGGTCTTGAGGCCGTCTACCGAAGGGTCGCGAAACAGCAGCAAGTTGCGGTTGGTGTCGTTGGCCGCGGGGGTGCCGGCGTAACGGTACTTCTTGATGGCGTAATAAGTGACGTATTCCGGGAAGTCACGCATCAGGCGCTGGGCCAGGATGCCCAGATCGCGCGCCGAGGTGATGTGCCCGGGCTCGGTCAGGCCTTCGGGGTTCTTGTAAGTGGTGCCCTTCATGCCCATCGCCTTGGCCTGCTCGTTCATGAGTTGAACGAAACGTTCGGGGGTGCCCCCCACGCCTTCGGCCAGGGCCATGGTGGCGTCGTTGCCCGACTGCACGATCATGCCCTTGATCAAATCCTCCACCGGCACCTGCATCTTGGGGTCGATGAACATGCGCGAACCGGGCATCTTCCAGGCCCGCTCGGACACCGGCAGGGTTTGCTGCAGGCTGAGCTTTTTGGCACGCAAGGCATCAAACACCAGGTAGGCCGTCATCAGCTTGGTCAGCGAGGCCGGCTCGACCGCCATGTCGGGGTCTTTGGCGGCCAGCACCTGGTTGGCCGTCACATCGATCAGCAGATAGGCCTTGGCGGCGATCTCGGGCGGCTGGGGCATCTGGGCGTGCGCGGGCACAGAAAGCGCCAGGGACAGCACAAGGGCCAGAGCCTGGAAAAAACGTTTCATCGGGATGTCCGGAAATCAGGCCTGAGCAGGTGCCAGCAGATGCCGCACCACCAAGGATTTGAGCAGCGGCAATTGTCCGTGAAAGAAGTGCTCCACACCGGGAATCACCGTCACAGGCAGTGACTGCGGACGTGCCCAGTCCATCACGCTGGACAGGACCACGGTGTCGTCCTGCTCGCCATGCAGCACCAGGGTTCGGTCATGCAGCTGCGGCGCAATCGGAGCAACCGTAAAGCGCGAAGCGGCCGTGCCCACCAGCACGATTTTTTCGGGCTGGCGCGGGGCCAGGTCTGCCACCACATGGCTGGTCACGAAGGCACCGAACGAGAAACCAGCCACGGCCAGCGGCCCTTCGGGCGCCACCTGCCGAATGACTTCCAGCATGTCGGCGGCCTCACCACGGCCTTCATCGTAAACGCCGGCACTGGCACCCACGCCGCGGAAATTGAAGCGCACCGCGCGCCAGCCCGTCTGCACAAAAGCCCGTGCCAGCGTCTGCACCACCTTGTTGGTCATGGTGCCACCAAACAGCGGGTGGGGGTGGGCGATCACGGCGGTGCCGCATGGCGCATCTGCCGGCAAGTCCAGCAGCGCCTCGATCACACCGGCACCGCCTTGCAGCGTGATCTTTTGCGTGGCCGAATTCATCAGCGGCCCGCGTTCGCCGGCGTCAGCAGACGCTCGACCACCTGACCGTTTTGCAGGTGCTTTTCGACGATCTCGTCGATGTCGGACGGGTCCACATAGGTGTACCAGACGGCCTCGGGGTAGACCACGGCCACCGGGCCGGCGCTGCAACGGTCCAGACAGCCCGCCTTGTTGACGCGCACCTGGCCGGGCCCTGCCAGTCCCAGATCCTTGACGCGTTTTTTGCAGTGGTCAAACGCCGCCTGGGCGTTGTGCTGCGCACAGCAGGCTTCGCCATTGGCGCGTTCGTTGAGGCAGAAAAAAATGTGTCGCTTGAAATACGACGGAGCAGTCTGGTCGTTCATGGCCCGATTTTAGGATCGCCTATCCTGGCCCTCAGATTTGAGGGCGGGAAAGCCTTCGCACCAGATGGACAAGCAAGGCATAAGGCCAGAGCCAGCCCAGCCACTGGATCAGGCCATGAAAGCGGATGAACCGGCCTTGCTCCCAGTTCTGCAAGGTCTGCGCGAAATAGACATCGGCCGAGGCCTGGTTGAGCATGGACAACTGCCAGACCAGCACCACCAGCGCCAGCACCAGACAGGCGCGCGGCCGCGCCCGCAGCAGCAGCCCCAGTGCCACGGCAGCCAACACCAGGCCCTTGAGCACTTCCGGACCGATCCAGTCCCAGGCATGGGCGGGTCCATAGGTCAGGGCGGCCGACAGGCTGCTCGCCATCACCCCCACCACCAGACCCAGCGAACTGGCCAGCATGCGCTGGGGCAAAGTGCGCAACACGCTGAACGCCAGCAGACAAGGCAGCAACAGGCCCATGCCGATGCACAGCACCTCGCTGATCGGCAAAAGCGGCTGCAGTTCCACTTCACGCATGGGCAGCCAGTCGATCCAGGGCGTCCCCTCCAGCGCATTGGCCACTGCGGCCTCCAGCCGCTCGAACACCTGACCCAATCCGAAGGGCACCGAGACCGGGAACATGAGGGCCACCGGCCACAGAGCCAGCAGCACCAGCACGCCGCCGGCATCGGACACGAACCACCGATCACGCCAGCGACTCCAGTGGGCCACCAGGCCCCAGGCCGCCAGGGCATGCGCCAGCAAGGCCCCGAGCCAGGCCCCGAGCAGGTTCAAGCCCAGATCCACGTTGGATGGCACCCGCTTGGGCAGGAACATCTGCAGCGACTCCATCAGGAAGGACAGCAGCAAGGCCAGCGAGGTCACCAGCAGCACGGCCGGCCAGCGCGGACGCAGGCGGTGAACGGCCAGGCAGCCCAGAAATCCGAGCGGGGCGTAGCCCAGCACGTTCGACACGACATCGAAACCGGTCCAGTAACGCGGCAGCGGCGCCCACAAGAAGCTCCATGGCGCGATGCCCTGGACGCGCCAGCCATCGAAGGGGTACAGGCTGGCGTAGACGATCAGACCGGCATACAGCCAGGTCAGTGGCCAGGCGGCGGTTGGTCGGGTCGCCATGCCGCCCCTCCGGTCAGAAAGGTTTGACCACGACCAGACACACCGCGACCAGCATCATCAGCACGGGCGCCTCGTTGAACCAGCGAAACCACACATGGCTGCGCTGCATGCTGCCCGCCTGGAACTTGCGCAGGATGACGCCACATCCATGGTGGTAGCCCAGCAGCAGCACGACGATGCCCAGTTTGGCGTGCATCCAGCCTTGGCCCGGCCCCTTGCCGATGCCGTAGTGCAGCCAGAGCACCAACCCCAGCACCAACGCCGGCACCGCCAGGATCGTCATGAAGCGGTAGAGCTTGCGCGCCATCAGGAGCAAGCGTTCCCGCTCTGCCGCAGAATCGGCCGGCACCATGGCCAGGTTCACGTAGATGCGGGGCAGGTAAAACAGGCCGGCAAACCAGCTGGCCACGAAGACGATGTGCAGGGCTTTGATCCAGAGCATGGTGGCAGTTTAGTGGAGCATGCCCGGATGGCAGGCAAAAAAAACCCCCGACCAGCGGTCGAGGGCGAGAAGCCTTTTTGCTGTCACACATCAAGGCCCCGCTCAGGGAGGAAAAGCGGGGGACGGCAAGCCGTCCGATGCGCAATGTATCAAATAACAAAACTGTCAACAAGGGTGTTTTTGTGTTTTTCGCAAAAACACGCCAGAGCGGTGTCCCCTCGGCAGCCCTGAGGGCCCATGCCTTGAGGCAAAATTTTGGGATGACTCCGTTCGCCCCCTTCCCCCATGGCCGTCCGCGCCGCCTGCGCCGCGACGAATTCACCCGCAATCTGGTGCGCGAGCACCGCGTCACGGCGCACGACCTGATTTACCCGGTCTTCGTGCTGGACGGCCAGAACCAACGCCAACAAGTCGGCTCCATGCCCGGCGTGGAGCGGCTGTCGCTGGACCAGCTGCTGCCGGTGGCCGAAGACTGCGTCAAGCTGGGCATCCCGGTCATGGCCCTGTTCCCGGTGATCGACGCTTCGCTCAAAGACCCGACCGGCAAGGAAGCCATGAACCCCGACGGTCTGGTGCCGCGGGTGGTGCGCGAACTCAAAAAGCGCTTTCCCGAACTGGGCGTGATGACCGACGTGGCTCTGGACCCCTTCACCAGCCACGGTCAGGACGGCCTGCTCGATGAAACCGGCTACATCCTCAACGACGAAACCACCGCCGTGCTGGTGCAGCAGGCGCTCACCCAGGCCGAGGCTGGCGTGGACATCGTGGCGCCCAGCGACATGATGGACGGGCGCATCGGTGCGATCCGTGCCGCGCTCGAAGCCCGCGGCCTGATCCACACCCGCATCATGGCCTACAGCGCCAAGTACGCCAGCGCTTTCTATGGCCCCTTCCGCGACGCCGTGGGCTCGGCCGCCAACCTGGGCAAGAGCAACAAGAAGGCCTACCAGATGGACCCGGGCAACACCGACGAGGCGCTCAAGGAAGTGGCGCTGGACATTGCCGAAGGCGCCGACATGGTCATGGTCAAGCCCGGCATGCCGTATCTGGATGTGGTGCGCCGCGTCAAGGACGAGTTCCGCATCCCGACCTTCGCCTACCAGGTCAGCGGCGAATACGCCATGCTCAAGGCCGCCGCCCAAAACGGCTGGCTGGACCACGACGCGGTCATGCTCGAGAGCCTGCTGGCCTTCAAGCGCGCGGGTGCCGACGGCGTGCTCACCTACTTTGCGCGCGATGTGGCGCGCATCGTCAACCGCCTGCCCTGAAGCGAAAGCCAGCGGCGTGCGGGTCTTCACCATCACCGGCGCACGGGTGGAAGCCGGGCAGGCCCTGCCCGAACAGTTGCCAGCGCAGGGTTATGTGTGGATTTCCTGCTCGCGAACGGCGTTTGAGTCCGAACTGTCCCGCATCCAGAGCACGCTGGAGCGTCTGACCGGGCGCGCGCTGGTGGACCTGCATGTGTCGGACCTGCTGAATGCGCAACTGCCCTCGCACTTCGACTACAGCTCGCACTACGACCTGATGGTGTTCCGTCGTCTGGCGCAGGGCGACGGCGCCAGCAACACGCCCGCCCCGGATGCGCGCGGCAAACGCCCGGGGCCGCCGGTGCTGCAACGCATCGACACCAGCCCGGTGGGCTTTGCCGTGTTCGACCGCGTGCTGCTGAGCGTGCACCCCAACGATTGCGCCGTGCGCGACGCTTACGCGGCGCGGCTGCTGGCCTCGGCCAGCGCCAGCCCTGCCGAACCCGATGCGCGCTCGACCGGCGCGCGCGGTATCCCGGCCAGCCCGGCCGACATGATGCTGCGCATCATGAGCCAGATGGTGGACGGTTATCTGGCGCTGCGCCGCGAACTGAGCCGCCAGCTTGACCACTGGCAGGCCGAACTGCTGAGCCCGCGCACGCGCTTTTCGCGCTGGGACGCGCTGCTGCAGGCACGCGTGGCGCTGCACCAGCTCGAATCGCTGTGCGACGACCAGCGCACCGCCGTGCAGGTCTGGACCGAATCGCTCAACAGCTGGGGGCCGAGTGCCCAGCTGTCCGATCACGCGCTGGAGCTGCTCAAGATCCGCAGCCGCGATGTGCTCGAACACATCGAGCGCGTGGTGCAGCATGTGCGCCGACTCGAACACAACACCGAAACCGCCGTGCAGATGCACTTCAATGTGCAGGGCAACCGCACCAACGACATCATGCGCACGCTCACCGCGCTCACAGCCATCTTTTTGCCACTGAACCTGATCGCCGGCATCTTCGGCATGAACTTCGAATTCATGCCCTGGCTGCACCAAGCCGCCGCGTTCTGGTGGACGCTGGGCAGCATGGCACTGATCGCGCTGGTGCTGGGTCTGGTGTTCTGGCGCAAGCGTTACCTGGCCAGAACCGGGGAATAAACCTGCCTTGCAGGAGGCCGCCCCTGCGGCCGAAGGTCATTCGCACGCAGGGGCGCTCCTGCAACGGCAACAGCTCAGCCGACGTGCTTCGCGAAAAACGCCAGCGTGCGTTCGCGTGCCAGCTTCGCCGAGGGTTCGTGCCAGGCGCCGCGCTGGTCGCAGTTGAAGCCGTGGTGCGCCGCGTAGGTGTGCACTTCCACTTCCGGGTGTGCTTTGGCAAAGGCCTGCACCGTGTCCAGCGGAATCCACTTGTCTTCTTCGGCAAAGTGCGCCAGCACCGGCACCTTGGGCTGGCGTGCGGTTTCTTCGGGCGTGGTCACACCACCGCCGTAGTAGGGCGCTGCCGCACTCAGGCCTGACAGCAGGCAAGCCGAGCGCCAGGTCAGCAGCCCCCCCCAGCAATAGCCGACGACGCCCACCTTGCCACCGCAAGCCTTGGCCGCATGGTCAATCGCGGCCTGGATGTCCTGCATCACACCGGGTGCCGGCAAGGCTTCGACCGCCGTCTTGTAGCCAAAGCCTTCGCCCATGTCCGCTTCGCTGTAGCCCAGCTCCACGCCCGGCTTGACCCGGTGAAAGGCCGCAGGGGCCACGGCCAGGTAACCCTCCGCCGCATAAGCATCGGCGACGTTGCGGATGTGGCTGTTCACGCCAAAGATCTCCTGGATCACCACCACCGCGCCGCGCGGCTTGCCGGCAGGGCGGGCTTCATAGGCCGGCACCGCGGTGCCGTCGGCCGTCTTCAGTTCAATCATGGTTCCCATGGTTTTCTCCTCAATGTGGTTCAGCGTGCCAGAGCGCGCTCGACAAAATCGAGCCGGTCCTGACCCCAGAAAATTTCACCATCGATGACATAGCTCGGCGCACCGAACACACCTGCATCGATCGCTTGCTGGGTATAGGCCTCGTAACGCTCCTGTGCGGCCTGGCTGTGCGATTGTTCCAGCAAACCGGCTGGCAAACCCTGCTCCACCAGCAGCTGGGCCAGCACTTTTTCATCGGCGATGTTGCGCTCCTGCGCCCAACAGGCTGACAGCACGGCACCCGCCACGGCCATGGCGGCCTGCGCACCTTGCGCGATGTCGGCCGCAATGATCAGCCGCGCCGCATCGTCACCGCCCACCGGAAAGTATTTCGGCTTGAGGTTGAGCGGCGCCCCCAGGTGCTCGCTGAAGCGCTGCAGCTCCACCAGCCGGTAGGCCTGGCGCTGCGGCGCCCGCTGACCCAGCGGCAGTCCACCGGAAATCGGGAAGACCTTGCCACCCAGGTCGATGGGCATGACGCGGACCGCGGCACCTGCGCGGTGGGCAATCTCGGCCAGGCGCTGGTGGCCCAGATAAGCCCAGGGGCTCTGTGGTGCGAAGTAATAGTCGACTGTGCGACCCATAGGGTCTCCTTGAGGTTGTTTAATGTTTGGCAACGGGTTGTACCCGTTACCCATGATTTTTGCTGGAGAGGGGACATGGACAAGGTCTTGTTGGTGACCGGCGGCAGCCGGGGCATTGGCGCCGCCACCTGCCTGCTGGCGGCTCGCCAGGGCTGGGCCGTGGCGGTGAACTACACCGCCCATTCGCTGGCCGCCGATGAAGTGGTGCGCCAGATCCGCGCCTCTGGTGGCCGCGCCATGGCGGTGCAGGCCGATGTGGCCGATGAAGCGCAGGTGCTGCGCATGTTCGAGCAGGTCGACGCGAAACTCGGCCGCCTGACCGGACTGGTCAACAACGCCGGTGTGGTCGATGTCACGGCACGCGTGGAAGACATGAGCGTGGCGCGATGGAAGCGGATGTTCGACATCAACGTGATCGGCAGCCTGATCTGCGCGCGCGAGGCCGTGCGCCGCATGAGCACGAAACACGGTGGATCGGGGGGCAGCATCGTCAACCTCTCCAGCGCCGCCGCCCGCCTGGGCGCGCCTGGCCAGTATGTGGATTACGCTGCCGCCAAAGGGGCCATCGATGCCTTCACCATCGGTCTGGCCAAGGAAGTGGGGCCGGACGGCATCCGCGTCAACGCGGTGCGGCCCGGCCTGATCGAGACCGAGATCCACGCCTCGGGCGGCCTGCCCAACCGGGTCAGAGACCTGCAGCACCAGGTGCCCATGGGACGTGGCGGCACCGCCGAAGAAGTGGCCGAAGCCATCGTCTGGCTGCTGGGCGAAGGCGCCAGCTACACCACCATGAGCCTGATCGAAGTGTCCGGAGGCCGTTGATGAGCATCAAGTACTACTGGGAAGACTTTGCAGCCGGCCAGGTGCGCGACATGGGCACCATCACGCCCACGCGCGAGGAAATCATTGCCTTTGCCAGCCAGTTCGACCCGCAGCCTTTTCACCTTGACGACGAGGCGGCCAAGGCCTCGGTGTTTGGCGGTCTGTGCGCCAGCGGCTGGCACACCTGTGCCATGGCCATGCGCCTGATGGTGACAAACTTCCTGCACGAAACATCCAGCCTGGGCTCCCCCGGTCTGGAAAGCCTGAAATGGCTCAAGCCCGTGTTCCCGGGCGACACCTTGCGCCTGCAGCACACCATTGTGGAAACCAAACCGATGGGCAAACGCCCCGATGTGGGCATGGTCCACACCCTCTGGGAAATGTTCAACCAGAACGGTGACAAGGTGCTGCACATGGACGGCTGGGGGATGTTCCGCCGCCGAACGCCCGCCGCCTGAACAGCGACTTCGCCAGCCAGCAGAACGGCTGGGCACTGGCGACGGGTGCAGGCACAATGGGTCGATGGACTTCAAGCCGCTCATCACCCTGTTGGCCATCGTCAATCCGCTGGCCTGTGTGCCGTTTTTCATCCATTACACCCAGGGCTTCAGCCGTGCGCAACGCCAACGTACGGTGCTGATCTCGTCCTTCACCGCCTTCGCGGTGATCGCAGCCAGTGCCTTGCTCGGTCTGCAAATCCTGGAATTTTTTGGCATATCGCTTGCCAGCTTTCAGGTGGGCGGCGGCATGCTGCTGTTGACCTCGGCCCTGTCCATGCTCAACGCCCAACCCGCCGAAGCCCGCGCCAACGCCGATGAAGTGCAGAACGCCGAAGCCCGGGCGGCTGTAGGGGCCAGCATTGCGGTGGTGCCGCTGACCATTCCGCTGCTCACCGGTCCGGCCACCATGTCCACCGTGGTGATCTATGCAGAAAAGGCCCGCGACCTGATGCAATTGGGCACACTGGTGGGTTATGGCGTGGCCATCGGCTTGGCCACGGCGCTGTGTTTTTCGATGGCCTCGCCCATCGCACGCGTGCTGGGCCAGACCGGCATCAACGTCATGACCCGTCTGATGGGCCTGATCCTGGCGGCGCTGGCCGTCGAGGTGATGGCCGACGGGCTGCACAAGCTGTTTCCGGCGCTGGGCGGACACTGATCGAATATGCCAGCGCCTGGATCTGACGATCCTGCCGGCGCGTCAGCAAGGCCAAGGCCGCCACTGCGCCCAGACATGCAAAAAACATGTCGGACTGTGTGTCCCACTCGTCGCCCTGCGTGCCCAGGAACTCGTCTGCCCCCTGGCCGAGCCACAGCGCAGCCGCCCACTCGATCAGCTCATACGCGGCGCTGATGGCCAGCGCAATGCAGACCACAATGAACGCCAGCATCCTGGGGCCCCGCACCCAGCCACCGCGCAACAGGATCTCGCGCGCGGCCAGGGCAGGCACCCAGCCCTGCATGAAGTGCCCCAGCTTGTCGTAGGGGTTGCGCTGCAAACCCAGCCACTGCGCCACCTCAATGCCCAGCGGTACACGCGCATAGGTGTAGGCCCCGCCCACCATCAGCACCATCGCATGCAGCCCGATCCAGACATAGAGCAGCGAAGTCAGCTCAAAGCGCCGGCGGGTCCACCACAACACAGGCCAGACGATCAGCACAGGCAGCACCTCCATCAGCCAGGTCAGCCGGTCGTAGGGCTGCCAGCCCGACCAGACCAGCACCGGTGTGACCAGTGCCGTGGCCCACAGCAGGGCATGAGGACGTCCGAAGGTCATGGGCTGCAGATCAGGCGCAGGGGCTGACCTCATCCCGCTTTGCTGCCGGCTTGCACCATCTTCATGGCCGAGGCGATCAGGGTGGAGACTTCGGTCATGTTGCTCGGCACCACCAGCGTGGTGCTGGCCTCGCTGGCCAGGCGTCCATAGGCTTCCACCGCTTTTTCGGCCACCTTGAGCTGCACGGCCTGCTCACCCCCGGGCTGACGGATGGCAGCGGCCACACGTTCCAGAGCCTGCGCCGTGGCGTCGGCCACCGCCTTGATGGCCTCGGCCTCGCCCTGGGCCTTGTTGATCTGGGCCTGCTTTTCACCTTCGGAACGGGCGATGAAAGCCTCGCGCTCACCGGTGGCGATGTTGATCTGTTCCTGACGTCGGCCCTCGGAAGCGGCAATCAACGCGCGCTTTTCACGCTCGGCCGTGATCTGCGCCTGCATCGCGTGCAGGATTTCGGCGGGCGGGGTCAGGTCCTTGATTTCGTAACGCAGCACCTTGACGCCCCAGTTGAGCGCGGCCTCGTCAATGGCCGCCACCACCTGCGCATTGATCATGTCGCGCTCTTCAAAGGTCTTGTCGAGTTCGAGCCGGCCAATCACGGAGCGCAGGGTGGTCTGCGCCAGCTGCGTGACGGCGACCACGTAGTTGGACGAACCGTAACTGGCGCGCATCGCGTCGGTCACCTGAAAAAACAGGATGCCGTCGACCTGCAGCTGCGTGTTGTCCTTGGTGATGCAGACCTGGCTGGGCACATCCAGCGGAATTTCCTTGAGGCTGTGCTTGTGGGCCACCCGGTCAACAAAAGGCACGATGAAGTTCAGGCCAGGCGCCAGCGTGCTGCTGTATTTGCCCAGGCGCTCGACCACCCAGGCGTTTTGTTGCGGCACCACCTTGACCGAACGGGCGATGAAGATCACCGCCACCACCAACACCACGATTGCGACTTCCATGGGGACCCCCTTTGTGTTCAAGTGCCGCCGTGCGGCCTGGTCATATTTTTTCGACGATCAGGCGGTTGCCTGACAACTCCACCACGCGGTAGCGACCCGGCTCGGCCAACTGGCCTGCACGCAATACCGCCGTCCACTGCGCGCCCCGGTAACGCACGCTGGCCTGCCCCCCGGGCGACCAGGCGTCGATCTGCAGCTCTTCCCCAATGTCCAGGTTGACGCTGCGTTCGGCACGCGCCGGGCGTGCCCCGCGCTGACGCAAGCGCAGCAGGTGCCAGCCGAGCACCGCCACCAGCCCCACCACAGAAGCCACCGTGATCTGACCGCTCAGGCTCCATCCCGCATGCGCCGACAGCGCTGCCGCAGCCATGCCCAAGGCCAGCATCAGCAAGTAAATGGTGCCAGTGGTCATCTCCAGCGCCAGCAGAATGCCGGCACCGATCCACCAGGCGGTTGAAACGTCCATCTTGTTCTCCCTGACTTGGGGATCCAAGCATAGCCCAGACCCGTTCAACACACAGCGAAGTCCCTGACACGGACAGGCCTTGCACTCAGGGCGCAAAGCCGCCCGCCAGTCCGTCGCGCAGATGCGCCACCAGCGCCGACACGGCACGCGGCACATGGGGCGTGTAGGGCCGGATGGCAAACAGGTGCCGTCCAAAACCCCCATCCACGCGCCAATCAGGCAAAACCTGCACCAGCTGCCCCTTGCGCAAGGCGTCCTGCGCCGAAAAATCGGGCAGCAGCGCAATGCCAGCGCCAGCCAATGCCGCTTCCCGCAGGGCTTCGCTGTTGTTGGCAGCCAGATTGCCTCGCACCGGCACGTTCACCGTTTCATGCCCTTTGGCGGCTTTGACCGGTGTGAAGCTCCAGACCGGTGTGTCCTGCGAGCGCGGGTAGTGCAGGCAGTTGTGCTGCTGCAGGTCGGCCGGCGACTTCGGCGTTCCGGTACGCCGCAAACAGGCCTTGGTGGCCACCAGCACTGAAGCGGTATCGCACAGCGTCCAGGCCACATGGGTGTCGGGCGCGCGCTCGGTGTGGCGGACGGCCAGGTCAAAGCCTTCGGTGGCCAGCGAACGCAGGCGGTCGGCCATGTCCAGCTCGATGCGGACCTGCGGGTGCAGGCGCAGGAAGCCGGTCAGCAAGGGCATGAGCTGCTGGCGCGCCAACGCCACTGGCGCCGTCACACGCAGCAGGCCGCTGGGCTGTTCGGCCAGATCGCGCACCTGTTCAAAAGTCTGCGCGATCTGCTCGAACGAGGTACGGGTGTCGTCCACCAGCCGCTGCCCGGCCTCGGTCAGGCGCACGCTGCGGGTAGTGCGCTGCACCAGCGGCACACGGGCGGCGCGCTCCAGTTCGGCGATGCGCTGGCTCACGGCCGCCTTGCTCACGCCCAGACGGGCGGCAGCGGCCGTGTAGCTGCCCTGCTGGGCCAGTACGCTGAGCCAGTGCAGGTGACTCCAGAGGGCGGTGATTTTTTGGGCATCCATGCGCAGATTGTTCACTATTTTGAACAATCAATTCAAGTCTGGAGGCTTGTGATGCCGATGGGGGATTCATAAACTGCAGTGATCAACCCTTTTCGCGAGCAGGGGCTCGCTCCTACAGGAGCAGCAACTGGCTGTAGGAGGCCGCCCCTGCGGCCGAATGATTGTGCAAAACACCAAGGAGCACCGGACATGGGCATTTCGAACATCGACCACCACATCGCCGGCCAGCGCGCCGCAGGCGCCTCGGGCCGCGCCCAGGACGTGACCAACCCCGCCACCGGCGCCGTGACCGGCCGCGTGGCCCTGGCCAATGCGGCCGAGGTGGGCCAGGCCGTGGCCGCTGCCCAAGCCGCCTTCCCGGCCTGGGCCGACACGCCGCCGCTGCGCCGTGCGCGCGTGATGTTCAAGTTCCTGGATCTGCTCAACCAGCACCGCGACACGCTGGCGCACATGATCACCGCCGAGCACGGCAAGGTGTTCACCGACGCGCAAGGCGAGGTGACGCGCGGCATCGAGATCGTCGAGTTCGCCACCGGCATCCCGCAACTGCTCAAGGGCGACTACACCGAGCAGGTCTCCACCGGCATCGACAACTGGACGATGCGCCAGCCGCTGGGCGTGGTGGCCGGCATCACGCCGTTCAACTTCCCGGTCATGGTGCCCATGTGGATGTTCCCGGTGGCCATTGCCACGGGGAACACCTTTGTGCTCAAGCCCAGCCCGCTGGACCCCTCGCCTTCGCTGTTCATCGCCGATTTGCTCAAGCAGGCCGGCCTGCCCGACGGCGTGTTCAACGTGGTGCAGGGCGACAAGGAAGCGGTGGACGCGCTGCTGGTGCACCCCGATGTAAAAGCCGTCAGCTTTGTTGGCTCGACGCCGATTGCCAACTACATCTACGAAACCGGCGCGCACCACGGCAAGCGGGTGCAGGCGCTGGGCGGCGCGAAGAACCACATGGTGGTCATGCCCGATGCCGACATCGACCAGGCGGTGGACGCCCTGATCGGCGCGGCCTATGGCTCGGCCGGTGAGCGCTGCATGGCGATTTCGGTCGCCGTGCTGGTGGGCGATGTGGCCGACAAGATCATGCCCAAGCTGATCGAGCGGACCAAAGCCTTGAAGGTGCTGGACGGTGAAAACCTCGCCGCCGAGATGGGTCCGATCGTGACCGAAGCAGCACGCAGCCGCATCCGTGGCTACATCGACGCCGGCGTGGCCGAGGGCGCCAAGCTGCTGGTCGATGGCCGCTCTTTTGACGGCAAGGCCGCTGGCAAGGGCTGCGACAACGGTTTCTGGCTCGGCGGCACGCTGTTCGACCATGTCACGACCGACATGAAGATCTACAAGGAAGAGATCTTCGGCCCGGTTTTGAGCTGCGTGCGCGTGCCCGACTTTGCCCAGGCGGTGCAGATCATCAACGACCACGAGTTCGGCAACGGCGTCTCCTGCTTCACCCGCGACGGCAACGTGGCGCGCGAGTTTGCCCGCCGCATCCAGGTGGGCATGGTGGGCATCAATGTGCCGATTCCGGTGCCCATGGCCTGGCACGGTTTTGGCGGCTGGAAGCGCTCGCTGTTTGGCGACATGCACGCCTATGGCGAAGAGGGTGTACGCTTTTACACCAAGCAAAAGTCAGTGATGCAGCGCTGGCCCGAGAGCATCGGCAAGGGCGCCGAGTTTGTGATGCCGACCAGCAAATAAGCGCGAGCCATTTCCGCATCTGCGACTGGGGCAGCCTGCCGGGCCTCCTCAGTCGCTTCGCGCCAGAAAGTCGGCCCAACGGGCTGCCCCAGTCACAGACGCTGCGCCGCTGGCCTGAAGACGACAGGCACAATCAGCGGCAGAGGAGACAACAAACGATGAGTGAAACCACCTTCGACTACATCATCGTCGG
>Ga0255217_1000149_pt1 | contig 24249 bp, 31 predicted proteins | sample Miss_Atlam_RepB__FD_183046 | JGI IMG/M metagenome (GOLD analysis project Ga0255217, IMG submission 183046) | Freshwater microbial communities from Mississippi River, Louisiana, United States - Miss_Atlam_RepB_8d | ecosystem: Environmental > Aquatic > Freshwater > River | place: USA: Louisiana...
AGGCAATGTCTAATGGTTAGATCGTGACCGTACCCTCGGCGGCGGGCATTACGGTAAAAAAGTTAGGGCGGGGGTTAAGAAAGTTTGGACTTGTAATAGAGGGAGGACCGGTAAGGTGTAAGTAAACGTGTAAGATGCGATAAGGGAAATTCGTGGTGTGTAAAAAACATCGCTGTACGCGTGAACAGTGGTTTGCTGAAAATTACCGAGAAAGGTTCGTTGATATAATTATCCAGTTAGGGTAAGCGTACAAGATATGTATTTTTAAGGTTGGGTGTAAGTTACTAATTTTAGGGGTGGGCAATGTGAAGTCCCCCTATGAGGATGGGGGTGAACTTGGCAGTGTGAAGGGGTTGGGGGATTACAAATAGGTTCGTTTTCGACTGTCAAAAAAATGAGGGTTTTCCGGGGGGCCCCCTGGAGACTGCGTGTTTGCGCATCTTTCAAAAAACGCGTTGGTAGAAAGATGGCTGCGGGTGCTGGCAGGCGCGTTGTGCCATGGGCCGAGTCGGCAGCGCGGTCGCTTATCAGCCTATTAAAATAAAAATCAAAAAAATATATATATAAATCAACGACTTAGCGTCTGCCTTCCGGTGCTGCCGTAATGACTCGTTAACGACCCCCCATTTTTGGCTCCTATTACGATTACAAAACATTGTCCAATGTAAGGGGCTCTCCTATGAAAAACCGCAGACTTGGTAAGTCCCGGTCCGTGTAATTGTCGAATCTCTATACGAATCAACGACTTAGCGGCGTTTTCGCCCCGAAACCCCTTACAGTCTAACCGTTAGACGCGAACTGAGTAAGACTTACCAAATTCGATGTAAGGGGCTCCCCTATGAAAACCGCAAGATTCGTTAAGGCCCACTGGACACCGTCAATTCCGTGGGCCATTACACTCACTCCACGCGGGTGATCGAAACCTTGCTCGGCAGCCCCAGGTGGCGCTTCGTGGACACCGCGAACCGGCGCGCGTCGTGCCTCCACGCCGCAGCGTACGAGGCCATCCGGTGCAGTGCCTCCATTGACATCTCCGACGGGGTCGCCACAAACGTCTCCCCCACTTGCAGCGCTTGGAAGGGGTAGCCGCCGGAGTACCGCATCGGCATGTGTGCCCCAGGCTTGAGTGCGTCCGGGATTGCCATGCTGTTGACGGGGGCTTGGCGCCGGCGGTCCGGCCGACTTTCATGGTCTGCTACGGCGCGGGAGTAGCAGCGCACTCGGGCATCGTAGGCGTCTTGCTCAAACCGCTTGGTGACTGTGAACTCGAACACCAGACCCTTGCGGTGTCCAGCGACTGCGGCGGCGTTGCGGGCTCGGCGAACCTCGGCTTCGGTGAGCGCCTCCAGCTCGACGGACTGTCCGTGCACCATGCGGGTGAAAGGCCAGGATGAGGCAAACAGGGTACGGGGCATGTAAGCTCCTAAGTAAGAAAGACTACAGTATACACGATAACTGACGAAATAACATCTAACCGTTAGACGGGCTGGGTCGATCTAACCGTTAGATGGCGCAACCCCCACGCACGCTCGCGCCCGCGATGACCGTACCCGCCAGGGTACGAGGGCCAGCCCCCTGGGGGCTGGCCCGTCTAATGGTTAGATGGCGAAGCCATCGCCGCCGGCAGAGCCGGCCCGGCCAGCGTGGGCGATCGCGCGCTCGCGCGCACGCACGCGCGGCCACGCTTCGGGTACTGTCATCAAAAAATTTTTGGGCAAAGAAAAAGCCACCCAGGTGGGTGGCTGCTTGGGGGTCACCAGGGTTGGAGACACGCTCGGCGAAGTTCCCGTTTGAGGGTATCGCCGTCCACTGCGGCCGGGTGTCCGGCCGGGGTGAACCCGGCGAACTTCATGATGCGCCGGGTGATTTGATAGATGTCAGGCATGGTGGGGTCCGATCTAAGGGTTAGAGGGTGGAGGGGAAGGGGGCTTGCGCCCCCTCCGATCACATCGGCGCTTCAGGCTGGGTCTCGGTGAACCCGTCCAGACCGGCCACCAGCACGTCGAGCACGTCGGCCGCCAGACCAGTCAGACCCAGCAGGCGGGCCTGCTTCAAGAACTTGCGGGCCGTGTCGTCCAGATCCTTGCGGGTCGTCGATTCGACCTTGCCCGCCTTGCCGGCGCCGTCGCCACCCTTGCCCGCCTTCGACCCGGGCAAGGCCATGTCGGGGTTGTTCTTCAGGCTGGCCGACCAGTCAACATCATGGAAGTATGCACGGGCCAGACCCTCGGCATACTCGGTCACAGTCTTGCGCTCCAGCAGGCCGACGGCCACGGCATCGACGAACGGCTGGCACCCACGGATCTGCGCCTTCAGCGCCTTCAGGGCGGGCTCGGTCTTGGGCAAGCCAGACTTGCGCACAGCCACCAGAATCTCGGAGTTCATGACGCGGCTCAGGTCCGCATAGAACTTGGAGCTGGCGCCATCAAAGGTCTTGGTAGCCTTCAGGATGGACTGGGCGCTTTTGTTGATGGAAGGCGTGAGCCCATCCACGATGGCCTTGAAGTCATGGGCTTGGGGTTGTTGCTTGGACATGATGAGAACCTTTCTTGATCTGCAACACACCGTGTGTTGCATTGGTTCCCATTGTGCCCATAAAGCTGGACAGTGTCAAGTCTAACGATTAGACGGCAGCCGACCCCACCCGGGGGCATCCCCCCATATGTGTGTAGGAGTCCCGCCCGCTACTACACTGAGCGCAACCCTCGCACCCGCAAAAAATCCTATACCCTTTACACTGTCCAGCCCAGCCGACCCCACCCCCTCCTTCCAAAAACGCCCCGCCAAAAATTTCTACTATAAAAAATTACACTACACTAGACATTGTAAACTGTACGCATCTCCAGTAGCGTGATACACTCCGCCCATCGCACCGAGGCAGCGCATGTACACGCCCGACATTGACCACGACATCCCGTTGGCGGAGCACCCGCCCACCTACGCAGACCTGCGGGACCGGGTTGATGCGGCCATGAACGCTTTGGCGGCGCTGACCGATGAGGTGCCGGTCTCCGATGCCGACATTGCGATGGCCCAGGCGGCCATCACCGGTGCGACCAAGAACACTGAGGCGGTCGTGACGCGCCCTGGCGCGGTTGCGCACATCAAGGCGATCCTCAGCGAGTACGACATGGCCATCGTCGAGTCTGCCAAGCAGATCCGCACGTTCGTGACCAACAAGCTGCTGATCGAAACGACCCATCCGGACGCCAAAATCCGCCTGCGTGCCTACGAGATGTTGGGCAAAATCAGTGATGTGGGCCTGTTCACCGAAAAAACAGAGATCACGATGCGGCACCGGCCCACCGAGGAGCTCGAGCAGATGCTCCGCGACCGGCTGGCGCGTGTGCAGCAGGCCAATCGGTACGTGCAGAGCCCGCTGAACGACCCGGCGCAGCCGCTTGTCATCGACGTCGAGGAGTTGACCCCCTCGAAACGGGGCTGAAACCGTGCACGCCGACCTCGAAGACCTCATTTTGAGCCTTCCGCACGACGAAAAAGCGGAATTGCTGGCTCTTTTGCAGGAACTGGACGATCGAAAGCTCGTCGAGGAGGCCCGTGCCGACTTTTTGTCGTTCATCCAGCAGATGGACGCCGCGTACAAGTTCGGTGCGCACCTCAAGAGGCTCGGCGCGCTGCTCATGGACGTCGAAAACGACGTGAAAGACCGCATTGCGGTGTCCATGGCGCCGCGTTTCGGCAAGTCGCAGATGATCTCGATCTACTACCCGGCTTGGTATCTCGGCCGGCACCCGGATCACAAGGTCATCGTGGCATCGCACACGGCCGACTTGGCTGTGGACATGGCTCGCAAGGTGCGAAACCTCATGCAGACCGACGCGTACCGTCGGATTTTCCCCTCTGTGAGCATTGCCGCCGACGCCAAGGCCGCGGGCAAGTGGAACACGAACATGGGGGGCGAATACTACGCCACCGGTGTGGGCGGCGCGCTGGCCGGCCGCGGCGGCCACCTAATCATCGTGGACGACCCGCTGTCGGAACAGGACATCAAGGCCGGCAACACCGACTCCCTGGACCAGACATATGAGTGGTTCCGTGCCGGCTTGCGCACGCGCTTGATGCCGGGCGGCAAGATCTGCATTCTGCACACGCGTTGGCACCAGCGCGACCTGATTGGCCGCCTGCTCAAGGACGCTGCGCTCAACCCCGAGTCGGACCAGTACGAGCCGTTCGAGTTCCCGGCCATCCTCAACGAAGGCACCGACGACGAGAAGTCGCTGTGGCCGGACCAGTGGTCGCTGGAGTCGCTGCTGCGCACGAAGGCGAGCATGCCGGCGTGGCAGTGGAACGCCCAGTACCAGCAGAACCCGACGGCCCAGGAAGCGGCGATCATCAAGCGCGACTGGATCCGCTGGTGGCCACACGACACCCCTCCGCAGGTCGACTTCATCGTGCAGTCGTTCGACACAGCCCTGACCACCAAGGAGCGCTCCGACTTCTCGGTGTGCCACACCTGGGGTGTGTGGAAGAACGAGGACAACATCGACAACGTCATCTTGCTCAACCGCGTCTCGGGCAAGTGGGAGTTCCCCGAGCTCAAGAAGATGGCGTTCGAGCAGTATCAGGAGTGGCAGCCGGACAGCGTGATCGTCGAAGCGAAGGCGTCGGGCCAGCCGCTGATCGACGAGATGCGTCGCACGGGACTGTTCGTGCAGGACTACACTCCGGGCAAGGGGCAGGACAAGCTGGCGCGCGTCGCCGCGGTCAGTGATATGTTCGCTTCGGGGCAGGTGTGGTTCCCAGAAACCCGCTGGGCCACTGAGGTCGTCGAGGAACTGCTGGCGTTCCCGGCCGGCGAGCACGACGACGACGTCGACGCGTGCACGCTCGCGCTGATTCGCATTCGCAAGGGTGGCCTGCTGCGGCTACACTCCGACGTGCCCGACGATGACATCGACCTCGGCGCTCCCACGCCACGGGCATACTATTGAGGATCGCTACGGCCATGACCATTGACAAAGCCCTGAACCCCGCCCCCATGGGTCTCGCTGCGCTGCCCGACGCGTCGGAGCCGGAGCTGCAGATCGAGATCGAGAACCCCGAGTCCGTGACCCTGGACGACGGCAGCATGGAGATCACGTTGGTGCCCGGCGCGCCGGCCGAGGTCGAGTTCGATGCGAACCTCGCCGAATGCATGGAGGAGACCGACCTCAACATCCTGGCCAGCGACCTGATGCAGGAGATCGACAACGATCGCAACAGCCGCGCTGACTGGGAGCAGACCTACATCAAGGGTCTGGAGCTGCTGGGCCTGAAGTACGAGCCGCGGACCACCCCATGGGCCGGCGCTTGCGGCGCCACGCACCCGATGCTGACGGAAGCCATCGTGCGGTTCCAGTCGGAGACCATCACCGAGACCTTCCCGGCCCAAGGCCCCGTGCGCACCAAGATCATCGGAGCGGAGACGCCCGACAAGCGCGCCGCAGCCGCCCGCGTGCAAGAAGACCTGAACCACCAGCTCACCGACGTGATGCACGAGTTCCGCCTGGAGCACGAGCGCATGCTCTGGAGCCTGCCGGCCACCGGCTCGGCGTTCAAGAAGGTGTACTTCGACTCGGCGCTGGACCGCCAGATCTCGGTGTTCGTCCCGGCCGAAGACATCCTGCTGCCCTACGGCACCAGCGACATCAACACCACGCACCGCGTCACGCACGTGATGCGCAAGACCGAGAACGAGCTGCGCAAGCTGCAGATCGCTGGGTTCTACCGCGACATCGACCTGGGCTCGCCGACGCGCACGCGCGACGACATCCAAGAGGCCAAGGACGAGCAGACGGGGTTCCGAGACCTCAACGACGAGCTGTTCGAGCTCTATGAGGTGCACGCGGACCTGGACCTGCCCGGCTTCGAGGATGACGCCGGCGCGCTGCCGTACGTGGTCACCATCTTGCGCAGCTCTGGTGAAGTCCTGTCGATCCGCCGCAACTGGGCCGAGGAAGACGCTCGCCGGGCCAAGCGCCAGCACTTCGTGCACTACCAATACGTACCTGGGTTCGGTGCCTACGGGTTCGGCCTGTTCCACCTCGTCGGTGGGTTCGCCACGTCGGCGACCAGCCTGATGCGCCAGCTGGTGGATGCCGGCACCCTGGCCAACTTGCCCGGCGGCCTCAAAGCCCGCGGCCTGCGCGTCAAGAATGACGACAGCCCGATCATGCCCGGCGAGTTCCGCGACGTGGACGTGGCCAGCGGCTCGATCCGCGACAACATCATGCCGCTGCCCTACAAGGAGCCCAGCGCGACCCTGTTCACCCTGCTGACCAACATCGTCGAGGAAGGCCGGCGCTTCGCCGCCACGGCTGACCTGAAGATCAGCGACATGAGCGCGCAGGCACCGGTGGGCACCACCCTGGCCATTCTGGAGCGCCAGCTCAAGATCATGTCCGCGGTCCAGGCCCGCGTGCACACCAGCCTCAAGCAAGAACTGCGCCTGATCGCTGGCATCATCCGCGACTACTCTGACGAGTCGTACACCTACGACCCAGAGCGCGCCGGCCGATCGGCTCGCCGCAGCGACTACGCGCACGTCGACATCCTGCCGGTGTCTGACGCCAACGCGGCCACCCTGAGCCAGCGCGTGGTGCAGTACCAAGCGGTGATGCAGATGGCCCAGCAGGCCCCGCAGATCTACGACCTGCCGCAGCTCCACCGCGGCATGCTGGAGGTCATGGGGATCAAGAACGCCGACAAGATCCTGCCCCTGCCGGAAGACCAGAAGCCGATGGACCCGGTCACGGAGAACATGCGCGTGCTCAAGCTCGAGCCCGTCAAGGCGTTCGTGCACCAAGACCACGAGTCGCACATCCGCGTGCACATGGCGGCGATCCAAGATCCCATGATGATGCAGCTGATCGGCCAGAACCCCAACGCTGCTCAGATTCAGTCGGCCGCCATGGCCCACATCGCTGAGCACGTGGCGTACGCCTACCGCCAGAAGATCGAGCAGCAGCTCGGCATGTCGCTGCCGCCCGAGACCGACACCCTGCCGCCGGAGGTGGAGACCGCTCTGTCCGGCATGATGGCCCAGGCCGCGCAGCAGGTACTGCAGCAGAACCAGCAGGCCGCGGCCCAGCAGGCGGCCCAGCAGGCTGCGCAGGATCCGGTGCTGCAGATGCAGCAGGCCGAGCTCAAGATCCGCGAGCGCGAGGTCAACGTCCGCGAGCAGAAGGTTGTGGTCGACGCCATCCTCAACGCCGAGAAGCTCAACCTCGACAAGGAAAAGCTCAAGGGCGCGCTGCAGCTGGACTCGTTCAACGCCGCGGCCAAGGTGTCCAAGGACCGGGACCAGCTCAAAGCCGACAACCTCGCGCGTGGCCTCGAGCTGGCCACCAAGATGAAGTCCGCCGCCCAGCCCAAGCCGGCTCCCGGTGACGGCGCCAAACGACCCCCGGCCAAGAAGGCCGCCAAGAAGGACAGCTGATGTCTGACTACGAACAGTTTGCCAAGGCCGTGCTCAAAGAGCTGGCCGCCCAGATCACCGCTCGGACCGACTCCGTGTCCGCCGGTGACTGCAAGACGTTTGACGAATACCAACGCCTGACCGGTGAGATTCGGGGCCTCACGGTCGCCCACGGCGAAATTCAAGCCCTGCTCGAGAAAGCTCGTGAACATGAGTGAACTGATTCTGCCTCCCGGCATGATGCTGCCGCCGACCATCCAACCCGTGGACAAGCCGGATCCCGAGGCCGACGCCCCGACCAAGGCCCGGATGCTGCCGGAACCCACGGGCTGGCGCCTGCTCTGCGCCGTCCCCGAGGTCGCCAAGAACTTCGAGGGCAGCGAGATCATCAAGGCCGACGCGTTCATGAAGGCTGAAGAACACGGCACCACGGTGCTGTTCGTCATGAAGGTGGGCCCCGAGGCGTACAAGGACACCACCAAGTTCGCGTCCGGCCCCTGGTGCAAGCAGGGCGACTTCGTGCTCGTGCGCACCTACGCCGGCACCCGGTTCCGCGTGCACGGCCGGGAGTTCCGTTTGCTCAACGACGACCAGATCGAAGCAGTGGTCGAAGATCCCCGCGGTGTGACCCGCGTCTGAAAGGAAAGCCATGCCTGGAGAAAACGAATTTGTGTTCCCCGACGAAGCGGACAACACCCCGGCCAAGTCCGCCGGCGAAGTTGTCAGTGACGCCGTCGAGGTCGAAGTCATCGACGACACGCCCGAGCGCGATCGCAACCGCAAGCCCCTGGACGCACCGGTGGCCGACCCCACCGAGGACGAGCTCAACAGCTACACCAAGGGCGTTCGCGAGCGGATCGACAAGCTCACGCATGCGCGCCACGATGAGCGCCGCCGTGCCGACGCTCTGGAACGTGAGCTGGCCGAGATGCGTCGCGTCACCGACCGCGTCATGCGCGAGCGGCAGGAGATGCAGAAGTACATCGCCTCCGGCCAAAAGCAGTACGTCGAGACTCTGAAGGAGTCGGCCGACCGCGAGGTCGAGATCGCCCGTCGCGAGTACCGCGAAGCGTACGAGTCGGGTGACCCCGACAAGCTGACCGCCGCCACCGAGCGCATGACCGCCGCCACCCTCAAAAAGGCGGAGGCCAGCAATTTCCGTGCCCCGGTTTTGCAAACCGAAGAACCTGTGGTACAACCTCGTCAAGAAGTTGTCCGCGAGACGGCGCTGGACCGGAAAACCCTGGACTGGCAGGCTCGAAACCAGTGGTTTGGCGCCAGCGGCAACGAAGAAGTGACCAGCTACGCACTAGGGCTGCATCAAAAACTGGTGAATTCCGGGGTTGACCCCCGCTCTGATGAGTATTTCAAGGCCATCGACAAGGGTGTCCGCTCGAAGTTCCCTGAAGTTGTGGGGGGCGACGACGGTCTCGAGTCGAAGTCGGAAACCCAGCGCAAGCCCGCTTCTGTGGTGGCTCCTGCGACCCGCGTTTCCGGTGCCAAGACCATCCGCCTGACCAAAACGCAGGTGGCCCTGGCCCAGAAACTTGGACTGACCCCGCAACAGTACGCCGCCGAACTGGCCAAACTGGAGAACTGACATGACCCAACGTACTCCTCGCGACTTGGTGTCGCGCGAACTGACCGCTCGACCGGTGTACCGTCCGCCGAGCCTGCTGCCCGATCCGACCCCACGCCCTGGCGTCGTGTTCCGCTGGATTGCCACCCACATCCTGGGTGCCGCCAATCCGACGAACGTGTCCCAGAAGCTGCGCGAAGGTTGGGTGCCCGTCCGCGCAGAGGACCATCCTGAACTGCAGCTGCTGGCCAACAAGTCCGGCAACGTGGAGATCGGTGGCCTGATGCTGTGCTCCATGGCCGCTGAAATGGCCAAAGCCCGAGACGAGTATTACGCTCAGCAGGCGGCCAACCAGATGCAGTCGGTCGACAACAACTTCCTCCGCGAAAACGACGCGCGCATGCCGTTGTTCAGCGAGCGCAAAACCTCGACGACTCGTGGCGGCAGCTTCGGGTCTGGTAACTGACACCTTTTTCGGAGATTCTCATGGCAACCGTCAACGCCCCTTACGGCCTGCGACCGGTGAACCTCCTGGGTGGCCTGCCCTACGCCGGCTCCACCCGTGAGTACCTCATCGACCCCGCTGGCTACAACGCCAACATCTTTTTCGGCTCCGTCGTCGCCCTGAACACGAACGGCTACGTCCAGCTGGTCACCGCGACCGGCGCCGACGGCAGCGGCAACGTGTTCCCGGCCGGCACTGTCGGTGTGGCCGTCGGCTTCACCTACTACAACGCCCAGGGCCAGTTCATCACCTCGCAATACTACCCGGCCAACACGACCGGTGACGTGCGCGTGATGGTGGTGGACGACGACCGCGTCGTGTTCAGCGCTCAGCTGACCGGCAAGGCCACCCAGGCTGTGCTGGGGTCGAACACCTTCTTCTCGGCCGCCCAATCGACGAGCACCGGCAGCACCCGCACCGGCAACTCGACTTCTGCCCTGACGCTGACCACCCAGACGGCCTCGGCCGCCTTCCGCATCGTCGGTTTCGCCTCGCCGCTGACCGATGACTTCACGGAAGTTCTGGTGAAGTTCAACCCGGGCTTCCACTCGTTCAGCAACGCCACCGGCATCTAAGGAGCCCACACCATGGCCATTTCTCGTGCTCAGCTCCTGAAGGAGCTCCTGCCCGGCCTGAACGCCCTGTACGGCATGGAATACAAGCGCTACGGCGAAGAACACAAGGAGATCTACGAGATCGAGAGCTCCGACCGTTCCTTCGAGGAAGAAACGAAGCTGGCTGGCTTCGGCGCTGCCCCCGTCAAGGCTGAAGGTCAGGCGATCGCCTACGACAACGCGCAAGAAGCGTTCACCTCGCGCTACACCCACGAAACGATCGCGATGGGTTTCGCGATCACCGAGGAAGCCGTCGAGGACAACCTATACGACTCGCTGTCGGCCCGCTACACCAAGTCGCTGGCCCGCGCCATGTCGTACACCAAGCAGGTCAAGGCTGCTGCGATCCTGAACACCGGCTTCTCCGGCACTGCCCTGGGCGGTGATGGTGTCTCGCTGTTCGGCAACAACAGCGGCGGCACCCGTGTCGGTCACCCGCTCATCAACGGCTCGGTCAACTTCAACAGCCCCTCGGTTGGTGTGGACCTGAACGAAACCGCTCTGGAGAACGCCGTGATCCAGATCGCTGCCTGGACCGATGAGCGTGGTCTGCTGATCGCGGCTCGCCCGCGCAAGCTGGTGATCCCGCCCGCCCTGCAGTTCGTGGCCACTCGCCTGCTGGAAACCGAAGGCCGCGTCGGCACCTCCGACAACGACCTGAACGCGCTGAAGTCGAATGGTTCGATCCCTGGTGGCTACACCACGAACCACTTCCTGACCGACACCAACGCGTGGTTCCTGATGACCGACGTGCCCAACGGTCTGAAGCACTTCGTGCGCGCCAAGATGTCGACCGGCATGGACGGCGACTTCGAGACCGGCAACGTGCGCTACAAGGCCCGCGAACGCTACTCGTTCGGCTGGTCCGACCCCCTGGCCATCTGGGGTTCGAGCGGTTCGTCCTGATTTCAGGCATACTAGCGGGGCTTCGGCCCCGCTTTTTCATTGGAGGGTGTATGGGATCGTTCGTATTGGGTAGTGCGCTGCCAGCAGCCGCTACGGCACAACTTACGGTGGACCCCGCAGCCCGCTCGGTAGTTCGGACGCTGAGCCCCAGCCGACCGATAATTGAGGCCAACCCAACGCTGCTGTTGCCGGCAGCTACCGCTATTTCCGCCGATGGGGCAGTAACCGGATTCAACACCGCACTCGCCAATACACCGACCGAGATTCTTCGCGTTTACGTGGCGCTCGCGGGGCTTGGTGGGTACAGCGGAATTTACTATGCGACGTTCAGCTCTACCACGGCTTGCCAACTGTGGGTTGATCCGGCCGCCACGACCAAACCCTCCGGCTTGACCGTTGGGGCCTATGCGGGCACCACTGCTGCAGTAACCTTAGGCACGACCACTATCGCAGCGGGGCAGTTACCTGTAGGCGGCAGCCTCCGGTACCTCCCAGTTTGGGTGGGTTCCGCCGGCAGCCGCACATACCAAGTTGTGCTGAACGGTAACGTACTTCAGCAGGCGACTGCCAATGGTGGGCAGTATGTCCCAATCCAATGCCAGACTTTTGCGCGCGGCGCAAACCGCCAATACTCGATTGGGTCGGGGTTGCAGACCTCGGGGTCAATCGGGACAGTCACGTCCATCACGCCGGACACGACGCCGGTAGTCGTAGAGTTCCGGGCACAACTGACGTCCGCCAACGATTGGGCAGTGCTCGAGGCGTGGTGCGTAGAGCTGCTTACCTAACTTGACTCATTCTAGGAGCCGCCATGGCACACTACATCCAAACTTCTGAGAACAGCCCGGAGCGCCTCGAGTCGGCGCTCAAGACGCTACTCATCCCGGCGGCCAACTTCGTTGGTATGCTGACCCAAGGTACCGCTACCACGGTTGACCTCGTCGGGGACGACGGGGTGGTGTATGGCACGTTCACCCTGGATACCATCAACCAGCCGGTATCGAGCGGGCTCCTGACCGCGCTGCCGCGTCGGATGCGGTTTTCGGTTACCAGTGGGACGGGCAAGTTCGTGATCGAAGTTCATCCGGGGGTTTGATATGGGTACGTTTGCGGTTGGTGCAGCACGCGCGGTATCTGGGGGCGGCGACTTTACCCCATCCACGCAGTACAAGCACGTCGTCTACAAATCGGCCACCGAGACTCTGCAGCAGGCCATTGATCGGGCCCCTGCTTCAGCGGGTATGGTGCAGCGCCTCACTAACACGGTTGCGCTCGCTAACTCCACTTACGCTTTCCCGCTTTCAGAGAAGCCGACGCGGGTCTACATCAATGCGGATGAGCTGCGGGAGCGGCCCACGGCGTTCCAAGGCGCGGGCGGCACCTTCCAGCTTGAGCCGGGCGGCTTGGTTACACAGAACGTTTGGACCTGGGACGCTGCGAACAGTCGGGTCGTGGTGTACGACCAAGGCAACGCAGTGACCGCGATCGTGTGCGTCGACCAATGTGCCGTTGTCGCCCTTGACGCCCCCAGCTATGAGGCAGTCACGTTGCGCCCGGGTGTGGTTCTGGTGGGTATGGGGCCTGAGTTCAGCAGCATCCAGCCGACCGTGTCCGCGGTAGACACCGCCGTTCCGGCCTTGGCGTTCCACTACGCACTGCGGGCGGCCCAGTATGCGGGTGTCTCAGGATTCAAGGTCGTTCGCAACCAGTACGACAATGTGGTGGCCAGCAATGCGTGCGCGGTCCTGTTCCCGTACAACAGCAACTGCGATGGATTCGTGATGGAGAAGTCGGAGGTGGTGATCTTGGCCGGTGTCGCAGCCGTCAACACTTCCGACTACGTTGGGGCGATCTTCTTCGGCTCAGGCCGTCAGCCTGCAGTATCAGTGAGCACCGAGCTAGAGTCTCGTGCAAAGGGCGTCGTGTTCCGCAACTGCGTTCTGCGGTCGGAGTCTCGCGCGTGGGTCATGGAAACTGCATCCTCGCTGTTCCAGGGCACCCTCACGTTCGTCAGCACGCCGATCTACGGGAACTGGTTCCTCGACGGCAAGTACATGACGTGCAAATTCTTCGACTCGCCGACCACCAACTACACAGGTGAGGGCGTAGCCCACCCTGAAATTTCCAGTCAGGAAGGCACCGACTTCTTGTGCACCACCATCGGCGCGGCAGGCAACGATAAATACCCTACCGAGGCGTATGGCTTCGAGTTCCACAACAGCCCTGTGGCACCCAAGAATCCCGTCGGTGCGCGCAACGAGGCGGACTACACCACCATTGCGTGGCAAGGGGACTTCCCGATCTACGTCAACAGCTCCAACATCGGTGGTGAAGTGTCGTTCGCCGACTACCTACTGGCCGCGCTGACACCCGCCAAGGCTGCGAAGCTCGTGACACGGCACAGTCGAGTGGCTCCACTTCGGATGACGACATTTTCGACGGCGAACAGCACCCCGCTCGTTCCATGTGCAGTGGTCGACACCGCGGTGTCCAACTCCGGCACCACTGAACGGGCTTTCAGCCAGTTCCGGATCTCCTACGATGAGCTGCGCCGGCGCAAGTCGGCGGTCGTGTCGTTCGCCGGGCAGACCAATGGAACCGCCAACGCCCGGCTGTTCCGCCTCTACTTTGGTGAGGTGGGCACGACGCCGCTGGCCAAGGAGACGTCTGTGACGGCCGCGAGTACCCCATTCCTCGGGCGGGCCGAGATCCAGTGGATCGGGTCCAACAACACCGTGATGGTCAATCTGGTCAGCTACAACTTGGGTGGGTTCTCGGGCGTCTACCAGCACAGCGGTCTCGCTGCCGGGGATGAGTTCGTGCTCTACTTTGCGGTGGCTGGGGTGGCCAGCAGCGACGCCACGATCCGGGACCAGCGGATCGAGCTGGCGTACTAAGGCTACCGTGATACACTGGCACGACCGGGGTTACCGGCGTGCCAGACAGACCCGGCTGACGACATACCGACTGGCATGCCCTCGTATGTGAGGACACTATGACTTTTGCATCTCGTCTCGGCGCGTGGCGCATCGGCACCCGGAAAGACACCACGGGCACGACCGCGGACACCACCGCGAACATGGGTTGTGTGGCGGCGGTCCAGACTTTCAAGCGCGACTACGCCGGCACCACCACCGCCGGGCGTACCGACGTCCTGTTTGCGCTTCCGGCGGGCGCCCAGATCATCGACATCCTCGTCGACACCCTCGTTGGCTTCACGGGGTCGACTGCCGCCAACCTGCAGATTGGCGACGGCGTGACCGCAGACCAGTTTTGGGCCACCACCAACGTGACTACAGCTGGTCGCGCTGCGTACACCAACGCCCGCCTGGGCAACTGGGCTGGCGCCGCAACCGCCGCAGCGCCTCACGGTGCGGGCGTTGGCCCGACTCCGGTTTTGGTCGTGGCCACCATGACACCGACGGTCGCTACCGCCACCGCGGGCACTGTGCAGTACACAGTTTTGTACACGGTCCGCGCTGCCACTGGTGCGCAAGGCCCGGTGGCCGGTTAAGGGGTAGCACATGCGCCCAGTAACTGTCTCTCTGAGCGGATCCCCCGCGACGTCCCCCACCATCGGGCTCGACACCTACAGTGCGACGCAGCAGGTCAGTGTCGAGCTCGCCATCACCGGCACCTTGACCGTCACAGTGGAGCGTACCTCTGGCGGCTCGCTGTGGCTGGCGGACGGGGCAGACGTCACGGCGTCGGGGGTTGTTGTACTCACCAAACTTCCGGCCACTGGCGTGCGGATCCGGACTACTGCTGGTACAGGGGCCGTGACCGCCACGGTGTTGCAGTCCGGCATGCCCGGTCGGTGAGGTTGTATGAGCGGTTCGGATCGCCCTCCATCAGAAGAAAAGGTCCGTCTCTTGATCGGCGAAGCGCTTGATGTCCACGAGGAGCGCATTCGCACGTATCTGGATGAGCGGTTTGAAGAACTCGAGAAGGTGTTTTCGAGCGGGTTTCCCGGGGGCGATCCCCACGGACATCGGCTCGCACACGAAGAAGCCATTCGGCATGCCGGGGACCGGCGGAAACTGAAGGCTGAGGTCACCACCAAAGTGTTCACTGGCGGCATCTGGGCCGCCATTGTTTGGTTGGTGGTGAGTGGCTGGAACAATTTTTTGGACGTCATCGGGCGTCGATGAGGACACCATGAAAAAGCCTTTCCCCCCGGCCGCCAAGAAGGCCAACCCCTTTGCCAAGCCGGCCGCCAAAGCCGCGGGCAAACCTGCAGCCAAGAAAGCAGCCCCGTTCGCCGGTGCCATGCCGTTTGGCAAACCCGCTGCCAAGAAGGCCCCCATGGCCGGCGGCAAGACCAAGCCGTTCAAAGGAGCCTGACATGGCCACCAAGTGGGACAAGACCCCGTCGCTCAACGAAGACGTCGGTCGCGGCGTTTCTGAAGACGCCGGCAAAGTCAAAAAGGCGTTCACCAGCACCGCCAAGGGCGCGGCCAAGGACGCGGTCAAGAACGCCGGCATCCGTGCCGGCTCGCGACTGGCTTCTCGCGCGGGCCTCGCGGGCACCGCGGCTTCGCTCGGCTGGGACGTTGGCCGTGCGGTCGACAAGACCACCGGCATCGGCAAGAAAATCGTCGACGCCACCGTCGGCGACGACATCGAGAGCTCGATCACCCGCGGTCACGGCGACGAGAACCTGTCTGCAGACACCAAGCGGCGCCTCAAGGACGGCGAAGCTGGCGGTGGCCGCGGCAAGGTCAACCCCCCGAACGCTCGTGACGCCGGCGGTGGCCGCGGTTTCGTGAACCCCGAGACCCCGAAAGCCGCCAAGTCCACCCCCAAGGCCGCCAAGCCGGCTGCCAAGGCCGACGCCCCCACGTCGAGCGTGCGGGAGGGCCGGAACGCCAACATCGACGATGAGACCCGCAAGCGCGCCATGGCGTCGGTCGGGCTCAAGGCGGGTGGCTCGGTCCGTGGTTGGGGCGGCGCCCGCGGCGGCAAGTCCTGCAAGATGCGATGAGGTGACCGATGGCGACGTCCGGAACCACCAGCTTTGGCCTTGATCTCGTCGAGATCGCGGAGGAAGCGTTTGAGCGCTGCGGGGCTGAGCTTCGCAGCGGCTACGACTTGCGTACCGCACGTCGGTCGCTCAACCTCCTGTTCGCCGAGTGGTCCAACCGAGGGCTCAACCTCTGGACCATGGAGCAGGGCACAATTGCGCTGGTGGCCGGCGTGGCCACATATGCGCTGCCGGCGGACACCGTCGACACGTTGGATCACTTCGTACGCACTTCGAGCTCGGATCTCGGCTGCAGCCGGATCGGGATGACGCAGTACCTGAGCATCCCCAACAAGAACACCCAGGGTCGCCCCGTGCAGGTGTTCGTCGAGCGCCTGCAGGCTCCGCGGATCACGGTCTGGCCGGTCCCGGACAGCGGCCAGTACACACTGGTGTACGGTCGACTTCGCCGCATTCAAGACGCCGGCGGCGGCGCCAACACGATGGACGTGCCCGTGCGGTTCTTGCCGGCGCTCATCGCCGGGTTGGCCTACTACCTCTCCATGAAGATCCCGGAGGCCGCGGCGCGGGCGATCCCGCTGAAGGCCGCCTACGACGAAGCGTGGCAACTCGCCGCGGACGAGGACCGAGATCGCTCCCCCACCCGGTTTGTTCCTGGGGGGTACTGATGGCCACGTTCGCCGCTGGAAAGCGCGCCCTCGCGGAATGCGATGTGTGCGGGCAGACGGTCAAGCACAAGACCTTGCGAGAGCAGGTCACCAAGCGGCGCCCCACCGGGATCATGGCGTGCCGGGTCTGCTGGTCCCCAGACCACCCCCAGCTGTTCACTGGCGAGCGCGTTCCAGTTGACGCGCAGACGCTCCTGCGACCGCGCCCGGACCAGAGCCGCGCGCAGTCTCGCGTTTTCCAGTGGGGGTTCCCGAGGGTAGGTGGTGGTGACCCGGCGGTCACGCCGAACGACCTGTACGCTACCATGGCGGTTGCGACTGTCACCGTCCTCGAGGGGGAGCCATGAATTACACCGAGCTGACCGCGGCCCTCCAAGGGTACGCGGAGAACTACGGCGATGAGTTCGTCGACATGATCCCGACGTTTGTGCGGCAAGCAGAACAACGCATTCAGCACACTGTGCAGCTCCCAACGCTGCGCAAGACGGTCCTGCTCACCGCTTCGGTCGGCAGCCCGTACGTCGATGCGCCGGATGATTTTCTGTCTGCGCACTCGCTGGCGCTCACAGGCCCTGGCGGGTTCCAGTTCCTCGTCGACAAAGACGCCAACTTGATCCGTGAGGCGTATCCGCTGCCTACCAGCACGGGGGTGCCGCGGTACTACGCGCTGTTCGGCGTCCGCCCTGGCGACGACACGGAGCTGCGGCTCTTGCTGGGCCCGACGCCCGACGTGGCGTACGAGATGGAGCTGACCTACTCCGCGTACCCGCAGTCGATCGTGGACGCCGGCACGACGTGGCTGGGGGACAACTTCGACAGCGTGTTGCTCTACGGCTCGCTGCTGGAGGCCAATGTGTACATGAAGGGCGAGCAGGACGTGCAGGCCATGTACCAGCAACGGTACGAGATGGCAATTTCGCAGCTCAAGACCCTGGCCGACGGTAAGATGCGCCGCGACTCCTACCGGTCCGGTCAAGTGAAAGTGCAGGTGTCCTGATGATGGCGCAGCAAGGCTTGTGCACGGCCTTCAAGGTGCAGCTCCTGGCTGGCAACTTCAGCCTCACCGATACCATCAAGCTGGCGCTGTACGCTGGCGCTGACATCGGGCCGGGCACGGCCGCGTACTCGACCGCCAACGAGTTCTCGGGCGCTGGCTACACCGCCGGAGGTGTCGCGCTGGTCAACCCCGTGGTGTCGCAATCTGGCGCCGGCGCAGTTCTGACGTTTGACAACGCCATCTGGAACGCGCTGACCGGCGCGGTCACTGGCGCCCTGATCTACAACGCCAGCCGATCCAACTACGCCATTGCGGTGCTGGATTTCGGCGCCCCTCGCGTGCTGGCCAACCGCCGACTAGAATTGGTCATCCCCGATGGGTTCATCGGGATCCTGTAAGGAATACCATGCCTACTTCCTATACCCCGTTGCTTGGGCTGGCGCAGCCGCAGACTGGGGAGTTGACCGGCACCTGGGGTGATGTCGTCAACCAGTCCATCACGGCACTTGTCGAGCAGGCCATTGCCGGCGCCACCACCCTCTCAACTGACGCCGACGTGGTGCTCACGACTTCGGCCGGCGCGGCGAACCAAGCACGGTCGATGATGGTCATCCTGACCGGCGCACGCACGGCAGCTCGCACGATCACAGCGCCGGCGCAGAGCAAGCTATACATCGTGGCCAATAAGACGTCCGGCGGCTACGCGGTGACGTTCCGCGGCGTGGGGCCGACCACGGGGGTCTCGGTGCCTGCTGGAGCTGTCGCGGTCCTGGCCTGGACGGGGTCTGATTTTGAGGACATCATGGACCGTGCGCTCAAGACGAGCGGCGGTACGATGACCGGCGCGGTTTTCGAGAATCGCGTCACCATGGGAGCCGGTACGGCGATTGCGGTCAACACGGGCGCGGTCTTCACGAAAACGATCACCGCGGCGACCACGTTCACGGTGTCTGGTACGCCGCCCGCCGGCGTGGTGGCTTCGTTCCTGCTGGACCTGACCAACGCCGGCGCCTTCACCATCACGTGGTGGTCTGGCGTGAAGTGGCCGGGCGGGTCGCCCCCGTCGCTGTCTGCCGCGGGCCGGGACGTTGTCGGGTTCTTCACCTACGACGGTGGGACCACGTGGACTGGGCTCTTGGTTGGGCGGGATATTCGATGATTCGCAGCGTGATTTTTGGCGCTATCGGTCGCGGGGTGTTTGACGCCCAGGGTATCCTGCGCGTCGACAGTGGGGGGACCGACCTCCGGCTGGGCACCTCAGTCGCTTTGTCTGCGTCGGGTGATGTCTGCGCGGCCGGGGCACCGCTTACCACCACTTCGTCCGCCCCAGGTACCGGGTCAGTCAAGGTATTCCGCCGGACCGCTGGAGTGTGGTCGCCGGTCTTTGACACTATCGTCCCGGTATCCGGCCTTGATGGGGATGAGTTCGGGTGCTCTGTGTCGCTTAGCAGTGACGGTACCCGCTGCGCGGTTGGGGCGCAGTCCGCGGATCCCGGCGCGCTCTATCAGTCGGGTCGGGCGTTCGTGTACGTGTGGTCTCCCGGGAGCTCGGCATGGCTCCAAGAGTCGGAGCTGGTTACCACCACCCCGGACACCGCCAACTATTTCGGTGCGTCGGTAGCCCTGTCTGCGAATGGTGCGACGTGTGTAGTCGGCGCTGCAAACGCTGACTATGTCGAGGTCTTCGTCCGAACCGCGTCCACGTGGTCGCAGCAGCAGCGGTTCACTGGCGTCGGTACCGTATCGGGTGACCGATTTGGTCATGCGGTTGCGGTATCAAGCGACGGCAACACCTGCGCTGTCGGAGCGTACCTAGACTACACCGCGGGGGATGTTCGCACAGGGGCTGTGTATGTGTTCACACGTACGGGCAGCCTCTGGTCGCAGCAGCAGGTATTGGTGCCAACTGATGCGGCGGCTACCGACTTTTTTGGGTACAGTGTGTCGATGGCGGGGGATGGAAACACCCTGGTCGTCGGGAGCTACTTGAGCGATAACGGGGGTTCGGCGGGCGCAAACCGCGGAGCCGCTTACGTTTTCACTCGTTCCGGTGGGGTTTGGTCTCAGCAAGCCAAACTGATCGCGCCAGATGCCTCCAACGGCGATCAGTTTGGTCGAGCTGTCGCTATGGCGGCGGATGGCCTGACGTGCGTAGTAGGCGCGTTTTCTGACGATTTTGGGAGTACGGCCAACGCCGGCTCGACCTATGTGTTTACCCGCTCCGGGTCGGCATGGGCCCAAGTAGACCGCATACAGGCGCCGGACGCCGCGGCGGACGACTTCTTTGGTTCGGCAGTCGCGCTCTCTGCATCGGGGCGCACCTGCGTAGTCGGGGCGCCCAATGATGACAACACAAGCGGGCCTAATGCGGGTACCGCGTACGCTTACATATGGTGACTATGGAACTCGGACTCCACCTCTACACTCACCACTTCGGGCAGATGCCCTGTGACGTGAATCCTGGCGTGTACGTCGTCGCGGAAGGCTTCGCCGGCGGGGTTTTCAAAAATTCGGAGTGTGAGACCGGCCTGTGGGGCGCGTGGGCGCCGCATACCAACGTCTTGACGGTCGGACCAGTGCGCGCCAAGGCTGGCGTCTTGCTGGGGGGTATCGCCGGATACCGGGCTGCGCCGCTTCTGCCTCTCGTGGTGCCGACCGTCGCCGTTCAGGTGGGCCCACTCCCCTGGATCCGGGCCAGCTACTTGCCGACGCACCCTACCCTGAACTCGGTGTCTGGAGTACATTTCTCCATCGAATACTCGTTCTGAGGGCGCCATGGTCGACAAAAAGCGGCTCGTCTACGCCGGCATCCACCCCACACAGGCAGCGGTGTTCGCAGACCCCCTGAGGGCCGCGATGTGCCTGTTCGCCATCGACACCCCCGTACGAGCTGCGGCGTTCATTGCGCAGATGGCGCACGAGTCGGCGGACTTCACACAGCTGCAGGAGAACCTGTTCTACTCCAGTCCCGAGCGGATCCGTGCAGTGTTCCCGTCGCGCGTTCCTGATCTGGCCGCTGCCGCCAAGCTGGCGCGCAATCCGGAGGCCCTGGCCAACACGGTGTACGCCGGCCGGATCGGGAACGGGGATGTCGCCAGCGGCGACGGGTGGAGGTTCCGCGGGCGTGGGTTGGTGCAGCTTACGGGGCGGGCCAACTACTTCGACGCGGAGCGAGGGCTGAACCGACCCTACACCACCAACCCGGAGCTGGTCAGCCAGCCCGCGGACGCTTGTCTCACTGCGGCGTGGTTCTGGCACAATCACAAGCTGAACGTGCTGGCGGACGCCAGCCACATCGACGCCATCACGCGCGTCATCAACGGGCCCAAGATGATGGGCGCTGCTGACCGGAGGCAGCGATTCGAGCAAGCGCTCAAGGCTTTTCGAGAGGTGTGAGATGGATCCGATCTCGGTAGCGCTGGGTCTGGCGCAGTTCTTCCCGGCCATTGCAAAGTGGGTGACGGGGAGCGACAAGGCCGCCGAAGTTGCCGAGAAGGTTGTCAAGGTCGCCAAAGTGGTGACCGGCAAAGACACCGGCGAAGAAGCCTTGGAGGTCATCAAGGTCGATCCGACTGTGGCCCTGCAGTTCCAGCAGGCCATGTTCAAGCACGAGACTGACCTCAACGCCCTCGCGGTCTCGAATGCCTCGGACATCAACCAGACGATGCGGGTCGAAGCCGGCAGTGAGCGCTGGCCGCAGTATTGGTGGCGCCCAGCCATCGGCTTTGCAGTGGCCATCGCCGTGATCCTGTCGGTGCTGGCCGTGTTCATGGCGTACATCGCGCTGTTCTACGGCCGGGCTGAGGGTGTGGCAGCGCTTCCGGGGATCCTGGGCGCCATTGCCGGGATCATCGCTGTCGTGTCCCCGATCCTGGGCATCGCGTCGTGGTTCCGCGGCAAAATGCAGGCTGATCCGAACATCCCCAACCCGAATCGCTGACCATGCCGATCAAGAAGCTCGAGTTCGCCCCTGGCATCTCCCGAGATGTCACCTCGCTCACGAGCAAGGGGCGGTGGTACGACTGCGACAAGATCCGGTTCCGCGCCGGCGCGCCGCAGAAACTCGGTGGGTGGGAACGACAGAACGCCGCGGTTGCGGCCGGAGCCACCCCACCGGGTGGCGCGTCGTATTGGGGTATCGCTCGGTGGCTGTTCGAGTGGCAGACGCTGTCGGGCACCAACTACCTCGCGGCCGGGACAGACCGCAAGCTATACGCACAGCAAGGCGTTGGTGGCGTGTTGTACGACATCACTCCTGTGCGAAGTACCGCTGCGGCCGGCACGGTCACTGTTGCCGCGACCCCTGGATCCAGCACGATCACGGTTACCCACGTCGGGCACGGCGCGAGCGCAGGTGATTTCGTGACCGTCGCCGGCGCAGCCGACTTGGGCGGCAGCATCACCGCCGCGGTGCTGAACCGAGAATTTGAGGTGGCGTCGGCAACGGCGAACACCTTCACGGTGGTGGTTTCTGTCGCAGCCACGGCGTCGGACACCGGGAACGGTGGATCCGCCACAACGCTTGAGTTCCAGCTCGGTGCCGGGTCGGACATCAACTACTCCGTTGCCGGGTGGGGCGCAGGGTCGTGGGGCTTCGGCGGGTGGGGTACCGGCATCACCCAAGGCTCCGGGCGCTTGCGCCAGTGGTCGGGTGAGAACTACGGCCAGAACCTGATCTGCGCACCGCGCGGGGGTGCGATGTACTTGTGGGTGCCACCCGCTGACAACGCGTTTTCCGCCGCTCGCGCTGGCCTGCTTTCGTCAGCCGGATCCGGTGTGTACGCCACCGATGCGGCCTGCCCTACCGTGGTCAACGAGGTTCGGGTCAGCGACGCATCGCGGTTTGTGCTCGCGTTCGGGTGCAACGACTACGGCAGCGCCACGCTGGACCCGCTGCTGGTGCGCTGGTCCGATCAGGAGAACTACGCGCTGTGGCAGCCGTCGGCCACCAATCAGGCCGGCAGCTACCGGCTCAGTCGCGGCAGTCGGATCGTCAGCGCCCGGCAGGCCCGCCAGGAGATTCTGGTCTGGACGGATGCCGCGCTCTACTCCATGCAGTACCTTGGCCCTCCGTACATCTGGGGCTTTACGCTGTTGGCCGACAACCTCAGCATCATCAGCCCGAAAGCGGTGGCCACGGCGACTGGCGTCACGTACTGGATGGGCCTCGACAAGTTCTACGCGTACAACGGTCGTGCGCAAGCGCTGCCGTGCCCGGTCCTCGACAAGGTCTTCGGCGACATGAACGACGCTCAGCGTGAGCAGATCGTGTGCGGCACCAATGAGGGCTTCGACGAAGTCTGGTGGTTCTACTGCAGCGAGAACTCGAGTTCCGTCGACCGGTATGTGATTTTCAACTACGGCGACAACGCGTGGTACTACGGCTCGCTTGGCCGTACCGCATGGCTCGACAGCAACTACCGCGAGGGGCCCATCGCGGCCGGCTACAGCGGCATGTTCATCCAGCACGAGCGCGGCACTGACGACGCGTCCGTCAACCCCGCGGTACCGATCCAGTCGTACGTGCAGTCCGCAGACGTGGACATCGGGGATGGCGACCGATACGCGCTCATCAACAAGATCGTGCCGGATGTGACCTTCGATGGGTCGACGTCGGTGGCGCCATCACTGGGCATCACGCTGCGCCCCCGCAGCAACCCGGGCGGCGCCCCACTGCCCGAGTCGTCCAACCCGCCGGTTGTCAGCGGGAATGATTACTCCCTGCAGCGCATCTACTTGGTGCAGCGGTTCACCGAGCTGGTGTACTCGCGCGTTCGGGGCCGGCAGGTCGCTGTCCGGATCGCGTCGGACACCTTGGGTACTCAGTGGCGCCTGGGGACGCTGCGGATTGACGTGCGGGAGGATGGGCGGCGATGAAGGGATTCCGACCCCCGAAGTCCCCGGCGCTGCCGGAGGTTGTCTCCGAGGCGCCGACAGCCGCGGAGTATGCGGCGCTGGTTCGCGCGTTGCGGACGTACTTTGCCGCTGTCGATGGCGTGTTCGCGCTGATGGCCCGGGACTTCCCGATGGGCGCGGCACTCCCCGAATTCGACAATGACACCGCCGCCGCTGCTGGCGGCGTTGCGCTGTACGGCTTCTACCGCCAGGGGAGCCATATCCATCAGCGTGTGACGTAACGCCACATAGGTGGCACAATTGCGATTACTTTTGAGGTGCCTATGAGCCTGCACGACGCCGCCAAACATCTTGCCAGTAAGGGTCGCAACGGCGACACCCTCCTACTGCACGTCACGCCCGACGAGGTCGAGGGCATTCGCGCGCTCGCGCATGCGCGGGGGCACGAGCTACCGATCAACCCGGAAACCGGCCTGCCGGAAGCCAACTTCCTGTCGGACGTCTGGAAAAGTTTCGGTCCGACCATCCTCGGAGCGGGTCTGGCTGCGACCGGCATCGGCGCTCCGCTGGCCGCACTGCTGGTTGGTGGTGGGTACGGTCTCGCTGAAGGTAGCCTGGAGAAGGGCCTGATGGCTGGTCTGGGCGCGTTCGGCGGCGCCGGGATCGGCGGAGGTCTGACCAGTCTGGGAGCCTCCGCCGCGGAGGCTGGCGCGTCTACTGCAG
>Ga0255217_1000152_pt1 | contig 24034 bp, 19 predicted proteins | sample Miss_Atlam_RepB__FD_183046 | JGI IMG/M metagenome (GOLD analysis project Ga0255217, IMG submission 183046) | Freshwater microbial communities from Mississippi River, Louisiana, United States - Miss_Atlam_RepB_8d | ecosystem: Environmental > Aquatic > Freshwater > River | place: USA: Louisiana...
GACGTTCACCGACAGTGCCAACGTGGTCAGTGGTGGCAACTGCTACAACTGCCACCAGATCAGCAAGGAAGAGATCTCATTTGGCACCATCGGCCCGAGCCTCTACAACTACGGCAAGATCCGTGGGGTAAGCAACCCGGACAGCCCGGAGTCCAAAGCCATCGTGGAATACACCTGGGGCAAGATCTGGAATTCCAAGGCCTACAACGCCTGCTCCAACATGCCGCGCGCCGGCCACATGGGCATCCTCACAGCCGAACAGGTCCGTCATGTGGTGGCACTGCTGTTGGACCCCAAGTCGCCTGTCAACCGGTGATCGAGTTCCACAACCCGGCTTGGCCGGGTTTTTTAGCCTTGTATATATCAGTCACGGGTAATTCATGAATCTTTCCAAACGCGAATTTCTCCAGGTCATTGGTGCTGGCTCCGTGGCGGGCATGGGGCTCAGTGCCTATGCCGAGGCCGATGCCGCTACGGCGGCCAACGGTCTCTACGACATTCCGAAATTCGGCCGGGTGTCCTTCTTGCACATGACCGATTGCCACGCGCAGCTCAAGCCCATCCATTTCCGAGAGCCGAGCATCAACCTCGGCATCGGTTCCATGAAAGGCAACCTGCCGCACCTGGTGGGCGAGCACCTGCTCAAGGTGGCCAAGGTTCGTCCCGGCACGGCCGAAGCGCATGCGCTGACTTACCTGGACTATGAAAAAGCGGCACGCCGCTATGGTAAGGTGGGCGGATTCGCGCACCTGGCCACCCTGATCAAGCGCATGAAGGCCAGCCGTCCGGGCGCGCTGCTGCTCGACGGTGGCGACACCTGGCAAGGCTCGGGCACCTGCCTGTGGACCAACGGCCAGGACATGGTCGATGCCTGCAAATTGCTGGGCGTGGACGTGATGACCGGCCACTGGGAGTTCACGCTGGGCATGGAGCGCGTCAAAGAGATCGTCGAAAAGGACTTTGCCGGCAAGGTCGACTTTGTGGCTCAGAACATCAAGACGACCGACTTTGGTGACCCGGTGTTCAAGCCCTATGTGATCCGCGAGATCAACGGCGTGCCATGCGCCATCATTGGCCAGGCCTTCCCCTACACGCCAATCGCCAACCCTCGTTACATGGTGGCCGACTGGGAATTCGGCATCCAGGACGAGAACATGCAGAAGATGGTCGACGAGGCCCGTGGCAAAGGCGCGCAGGTCGTGGTTGTCCTCAGCCACAACGGCATGGATGTGGACCTCAAGATGGCCAGCCGCGTCAGCGGCATCGACGCCATCATGGGCGGTCACACCCACGACGGCATGCCAGTGGCGACGCTGGTGTCCAACAAGGGCGGCAAAACCATCGTGACCAACGCTGGCTCCAACGGCAAGTTCCTGGGTGTGCTCGACTTTGAAGTCAAGGACAAGAAGGTCACCGATTTCCGTTACAAGCTGCTGCCCGTGTTTGCCAACATGCTGCCGGCCGACAAAGAGATGGATGCGCTGATCACCAAAATCCGTGCTCCGTATGAAAAACAGCTCAATGAAGTGCTGGCCGTGAGCGAAGGCCTGCTGTATCGCCGTGGCAACTTCAACGGTACAGGCGACCAGTTGCTGGTCGATGCGCTGATGGACGTGCAGGGCGCCGACCTGGCGTTTTCGCCGGGCTTCCGCTGGGGCACCACGCTGCTGCCGGGCCAGGCCATCACGCGTGAATGGCTGCTGGACATGACGGCCACCACCTATTCCTACGCCACCGTGACCGAGATGACCGGCGAAACCATCAAGACGGTGCTCGAAGATGTCTGCGACAACCTGTTCAACCCCGATCCCTATTACCAGCAGGGCGGTGACATGGTGCGTGTCGGTGGCCTGAGCTACGCCTGTGATCCGACCGCCAAGATGGGCAGCCGCATCAGCGAGATGCGCCTGAAAGGCCAGTTGATCGAGGCCGGCAAGAAATACAAAGTTGCAGGATGGGCGCCAGTGGCCGAGGAGGCCCGCCACCAGGGCAACAAGCAGGTCTGGGAAGTGGTGGAGCAGTGGCTCAAGGCCCAGGGTGGCAAGATTGCACCGCGCAAGCTCAACGCTCCGAAGATCATGGGTGGCCTGCCCAACCCCGGTTACGTGGCTTGAGAGCCAGGGGGCGTTCATGCATCAACCCGCTTCACCTTTGCGTCGTCGTTTAATGGGAGCTTCCTTGCTGGGCCTGGCAGGCAGCAGCCTGTGGCCTGAAATGCAAAGCTTTGCCCAGCAGGCGCAAGACTTCGTCATGGGCCCGCCCATGTACGACATCGCGCCACAGCAGATTTCGAAACACGTCTGGATCATCTACTCGCCCGACGGTTTCCCGACGCCCGAGAACCGCGGGATGATGTCCAACGTGACTTTCGTGGTCACGCGCGCGGGCGTGGTTATCCTTGATTCGGGCAGTTCGCTGCAAATCGGGGAAATGGCCATCCGCATGATCCGCAAGGTCACCGACAAGCCTGTGGTGGCGGTCTTCAATTCGCACTTCCACGGTGACCACTGGCTTGGCAACCATGCCTTCGTCAACACCTATGGCAAGCAGCTGCCCATTTACGCGCTGGCGGCCACGCGCAAGACCATCGAAGGTTATGAAGGCAACGTCTGGCGCACCCTGATGGAAAAATGGACCAACCAGTCCACCAGCGGGACAGAGGTCGTAGCCCCCAACCGCACGGTGGAACACGGGCAGGTGCTCAATTTCGGCGATGTGAGTCTGCGTGTGCATTACTACGGCCGCGCCCACACAGACGCCGACATGTGTGTCGAAGTGGTGGAGGACAAGGTGACCCACATCGGTGACATCGCCATGGCCAATCGCATCGCCAACATCGATGACGGATCCTACAGCGGCACCTTCAAGTACTACGAGGCCTTGCAAAAGGCTGCCGGCGAGCAGCTTTGGACGCCGGGGCACGGCATGCCGGGCAAGGACATTCTGAAGACCTACGGCACCTTCCTGAAGGGCATCTGGGAGCCTTGTCTGCAGGCGGTCAAGGACGGCAAGACCGAGTCGGAAGCCCGAGCCATGGTGTTGCGTGATCCCCGGGTGGCCTCCCGAGCCAAGACCATGCAGGGTTTTGACAGCAACATCGGCAAGTACACCAGTCTGGCTTATCTGGAAGCAGAAAAAGAAGCGTTCTGAGGCGGCAGGCCACCTTCGAGCCGCTGGATCTGGCTATAGTGCCGGCCATGTTTCGACGTGATTTCCTGATGGCCGCATGGGCGGCCGCATCGCTGCCTGTTCTGGCCACCCCGACACGCATGGCCCGGCTGGTCATTGTGGGTGGTGCCGAAGACCGCTTGCAGGACCGCGTGATCCTGCGCAAGTTTCTCGAATACTCGGGTGGGCCAAGGGCCCGCATCAGGCTGATCACTGCGGCCAGTGGAGTGCCCGATGCGGTGGCCGAAAGTTACCGCAAGGCCTTTGGCGAACTCGGGGCGCAGGATTTCGAAGTGCTGCCGCTGAGCGATCGCCAAAGTGCTTTTGATCCTGTGGTGCAAGAGGACATCCTGCGTGCAGATGGGCTGTTCATGAGTGGCGGTGACCAGTCGCGGCTGATGGCTGCGATCTGGGAAACGCCGGTGCTGGGGGCCCTGCACCAGGCTTTCCACTTTCGGGGTTGCTGTATCGGCGGTACCAGTGCCGGCGCGGCCGTGATGTCGCGCCACATGATTTCGCAGGGGCGTGCCCTGCTGAGACCTCGCAAGGAAGCCATCGACACCGACATTGGTCTGGGCCTGCTGCCCTCGGCGGTGGTGGACCAGCATTTTTCTGAGCGCCGTCGGCTCGCCCGCCTGCTGTCGGCCTTGGCCGAAAGGCCGGATCTGCTGGGCGTGGGCATCGATGAGGACACGGCGCTGGTCGTCGAGCGTGGACAGGCCATCGAGGTCATCGGCAACGGTGTCGTGACACTGGTGGACCCGTCGCAGGTCCGTACCAATGTGGACTCGCTGGAAGCCGACGAGCAGATCGAGATGCTTGGTTTGCAGCTGCACACCCTGCCGGCGGGGCACCGCTATGCCGTTCACGGCTCCGCCACCCCGCGCCACTGGCCCGCCGGTCTGTTGCAGGCCTTGCAGCGTCTGGTCAAGCCAGGGCCGGTGCGCTGGTGAACATGCCGGCATGAGGGTTTTTCTCAAGATTGCATTCCGGATGCAGCGGCTCTAGCATGAAGCCCTGTTCAACCGCTTGTGGAGGCATGCATGAAAACCATTGCGCAAATCCTGGAAAGCAAGGCCCACGAAATCATCACCATTCGTCCCAGTGACTCGGTGCTGGTGGCTCTGGAGGTGCTGGCGGCCTACAACATCGGAGCCTTGCCCGTGGTTGAAAGCGGCAAGCTGGTGGGCATTTTTTCGGAGCGCGACTATGCCCGCAAGGTGGCCCTTAAAGGCTTGACGTCGGCCGTGACCGAAGTCAGCGACATCATGACTGGCAACGTGCACTGTGCCGACCTGCATCACTCGGTGATGGACTGCATGGCCCTGATGACCGACAAGCACATCCGGCACCTGCCTGTCATGGACAAGGACCAACTGGTCGGCATGCTGTCGATCGGGGATCTGGTCAAAACCATCATCGAAGACCAGCAATTCCAGATCCAGCAACTGGAGTCCTACATCAATCCCGCGCTTTCATTGCACTGAGCCGTGCCGGAGCCCTGCTCACAGGGGTTTGGGCATGGTCAGTCCGAATTGCTCGGCCCAAGGCTGCAGCATCGGCATGATGTTCGGGTACAGCGTCACACCTTGACAGCTGGCCTCGGCCTTCAGCTTGAGGCCGCGCTCACCTGGCAGGCGCACCGTGCTGCCGGTCTGAGCCGGCCGTGAAGCACGGCAACGCCGCGTGACCTCGTCCATCTGGGTTCGGAAGGCTTCCAGCCCGGCAAATGCCTGTGGATCAATCACTTGCAGAAACACAGTGGCGCCCCAGCCCTCAGGTGCATCGGCACGGCCATGACCGGCCAGACCCCCTGTGAGGGCCTCGACCATGCAGCTCAGCCCGTAGCCCTTGTGCCCTGAATCCATGCCGCCCAGCGGAAGAATGGTGCCTTTGGGTTCATTGAACAGCACGCCTGGATCCCGCCCGGGCTGACCGTGGCCGTCCATGACCCACGCCGCGGGCAGCAGGCCACCTTCCTTGTGCAACCGGTTCGTCAGGCCATTGGTGGTTGCCGATGTGGAGACATCCATCACCACCGGAAAACTGGAGGTGGGGAAACCCGCCGACATGGGGTTGGGTGTGAATACCGGGTCCAGCCCGCCGAAAGGCGCGATGCTGGCGGCGTTCGGGTCAGAACAATGCAACAGCAGCACCAGGCCCCGATCGGTGACGCGCTGGTGGTAAGCCGCCAAACAGGCAATGTGGTGGCTGCGCCGGATGACCACGGTACAGGTGCCCTGAGTCGCGGCGCGTGACGCGGCTAACTCGATGGCCTGCAGGACCAGCCACGGGCCAGGCAGGCGCTGACCATCCCAGGTGGTTGCTGCTGGGTGGTCTGACACCACCAACGGATTCCCGTCCTTGCGCATCTTGCCCGATGCCAGTTCGGCCAGATAAGGGCCGAGCAAGGCCAGGCCGTGGGTCGTATGCCCCAGCAGATCGCCTTCCAGCAAAACATCGGCAACCGCCTGCGACTTGTCCTGTGACAGACCGGCAGACACCAGAAGTTGATGGGCGAAGGAGATGAGGTCGGAGGTGGCGTATTGCATGGCCCCATCATAGGAAGCACAACTGCAAGTGCTGTCGCCGCGCGGACTCTCCATGTAAATGGCGCCCCCAGCAGGAATCGAACCTGCATCTAGCGCTTAGGAGGCGCTCGTTCTATCCATTGAACTATGGCGGCGGCTGTTGGATTGTAAGCCGCCGACTTACTTGCTCAGCATGCGCATCGCGTCTTCCAGCCCCTTGAGCGTGAGCGGGAACATCCGCTGACTCATGAGCTGCTGGATGATGGCAATGCTTTGGCGGTACTGCCACACGCCTTGTGGTTCCGGGTTGATCCAGGCGTATTTGGGGAAGGCGTGGGTCAGGCGCTGCAGCCATTCGGCACCCGCTTCCTCATTGTTGTATTCGACGCTGCCACCGGGCTGAAGGATCTCATAAGGACTCATGGTGGCGTCCCCGATGAAGATCAGCTTGTAGTCCTTGTTGTACTTGCGCAGGATGTCCCAGGTGGCGAACTTCTCGGAAAAACGCCGCTTGTTGTTTTTCCACATGAAGTCGTAGACGCAGTTGTGGAAGTAGTAGTACTCCAGGTGCTTGAACTCGGCTTTGACGGCCGAGAACATTTCCTCGACGCGGGCGATGTGTTCGTCCATGGTGCCGCCCACGTCCATGAGCAGCAGCACCTTGACGTTGTTGTGCCGCTCGGGCCGCATCAGGATGTCGAGGTAACCGGCATTGGCTGCGGTCTTGCGGATGGTGCCATCCAGGTCCAGCTCGTCGGGCGAGCCTTCGCGGGCAAAACGGCGCAGGCGGCGCAGCGCCACCTTGATGTTGCGTGTGCCGAGCTCCTGGCTGTCGTCGTAGTCCTTGTAGGCGCGCTGGTCCCAGACCTTGACGGCGCTCTTGTTGCCGCCCTTGCCGCCGATGCGGATGCCCTGTGGGTTGTAGCCGCCGTTGCCAAAGGGCGAGGTGCCGCCGGTGCCGATCCACTTGTTGCCGCCCTCGTGGCGTTCCTTCTGTTCTTCGAGGCGCTTTTTCAGCGTCTCCATCAGCTCGTCCCAGCCCATCTTCTCGATGGCAGCCTTCTGCTCCGGTGTGAGTTCCTTTTGCAGGATCTTTTCCAACCACTCGAGCGGCACTTCCTTGGTGAAGTCGGTCAGCATCTCCACGCCCTTGAAATAGGCGCCGAAGGCCTTGTCGAACTTGTCGAAGTGCTTCTCGTCCTTGACCAGCACCGTGCGGGACAGGTGGTAGAAGTCGTCCATGCTGCAGGCATCCGACGCCGGGCCGACCACATTGGCTTGCAGCGCTTCGAGCAGCGTGAGGTACTCGCGCACCGACACAGGAACTTTGGCTGCGCGCAGGGTATAGAAGAAGTCGATCAGCATGCGGGCACCTCAAGTCCTGGTCCGCGCGAGCTGGTGATCCAGATGCGCTTTCACATTGGGCCATTCGCTGGCGATGATGCTGTAGACACAGGTGTCGCGCAGCGCACCGACAGCCAGGGGATGCGTATTGATTTGGTGGCTGCGCAGCACACCGTCAAGCTTGGCCCCCAGGCGCTCAATGGCGCGACGGCTTTGATGGTTGAAGAAATGCGTGCGGAATTCGACGGCGATGCAGTTCAGTTTTTCGAAGGCATGGGCCAGCAACAGGCGTTTGGCTTCGGTGTTGAGCGGGGTACGCTGTACGCTTTGACGGTACCAGGTCGAGCCGATTTCGACGCGGCGATGGGCCACGTCGATGTTCATGTAGGTGGTCATGCCCACGGCCTGGCCACTGACCGGGTCGATCACGGCAAAGGGGCACATGCTGCCATTGGCCTGCAGGTCCAGCCGCCGGGCGATTTCGGCCTGCATGGCTTCAGGGCGTGGAATCGCGGTGTACCAGTGGTTCCAGAGTTCACCGTCTCGCACCGCCAGCACCAGATCATCGTGGTGCGAGGTGTTCAGGGGCACCAGGTGGACATGCCGACCTTTGAGTGTGACGGGCGGGACAAAGCCGCTCATGCAGCGTCCTTTTGTCTGGACCGCCAGGCACGCGCCAGCTGCAGGCCGCCACCACCACCCAGGCCAACCAGGGCGATCGCCCCGATGCTGGCGCCGTTGTAGCCTTCGCTGAAGATGTCCCAACCCAGAAATTGGCTGATCCAGTAACCGGCCAGGGCGCCTCCAATGAAGCCCACGGCATCGGAGAGCCCTTCGACGAGCAGTTTTTTGGCTTCGGACATGGGGTGCTCAGCGGTTGCGCTGGTTCATGAAGACCAGCTTTTCAAACAGAGTCACGTCCTGCTCGTTCTTGAGCAAAGCGCCCACCAGCGGCGGCACCGAGACTTTCTGGTCGGCGCTTTGCAGCGCTTCGAGCGGAATATCCTCGGCCACCAGCAGTTTGAGCCAGTCCAGCAGCTCGCTGGTCGAGGGCTTTTTCTTGAGGCCCGGCAGATTGCGCACGTCAAAAAACGTCTTGAGCGCCACAGCCAGCAGATCCTTTTTGAGCGTCGGGAAATGCACGTTCACGATCTGCGTCATCGTGTCGGCATCCGGGAACTTGATGTAGTGGAAGAAGCAGCGACGCAGGAAGGCGTCGGGCAGCTCTTTTTCGTTGTTGGAGGTGATGAACACCAGCGGACGGGTCTTGGCCTTGATCAGCTGGCGCGTCTCGTAGCAGTAAAACTCCATGCGGTCGAGTTCGCGCAGCAGGTCGTTGGGGAACTCGATGTCGGCCTTGTCGATCTCGTCAATCAGGATGGCCACCGGCGTTTCGGAGGTGAAGGCTTGCCACAGCACGCCCTTGACGATGTAGTTCTCGATGTCCTTGACGCGTTCGTCGCCGAGCTGGCTGTCGCGCAGACGGCTCACGGCATCGTATTCATACAGGCCTTGCTGGGCTTTGGTGGTGGACTTGATGTGCCACTGCAAGAGGGGCAGGTTCAGGGCCTGGGCCACCTCTTCGGCCAGCATGGTTTTGCCGGTGCCGGGCTCACCCTTGACCAGCAGCGGGCGCTTGAGGGTGATGGCCGCGTTGACCGCCAGCATCAGGTCTTGCGTGGCAACGTAATTCTCGGAACCGGTGAACTTCATGCGAACCTTTACTGCAAAAGAGCTTGTCAGGATTATGCGGGGCAGACCGATATAATGGTCCGTTGATTTTTATCAATCTCTCTGGATTGTCCAAGCAAAATGAACAAGCTGCTGACCTCTATCATCACCCTGGCTGTCTCTTGTGTGACGGCTTTTTCCGTCCAGGCCCAGGAAGTCAAGGGTGACGCCAAGGCCGCCGAGCAGAAGATCGCCATGTGCATCGGTTGTCACGGCATCGCCGGCTACCAGGCCAGCTTCCCCGAGGTGTACAAGGTGCCCATGATCTCGGGCCAGAATGCCAAGTACATCGTGGCTGCGCTCAATGCCTACAAAAAAGGCGAGCGCAAGCACCCCACCATGCGCGGCATTTCCGACAGCCTGAGCGATCAGGACATCGCCGATCTGGCCGCCTACTACGAACAGCATGGAAGACCGACGCCGCTGCACCGGTTGTGGCTGCTGCCGATGCCAAGGTGGATGCCCTGCTCAAGAAGGGTGCCTGTGTGTCCTGTCACGGCGACAACTTCAGCAAGCCGGTGGACCCCAGCTATCCCAAGATTGCGGGCCAGCACAAGGACTACCTTTTTGTGGCCCTCAAGTCCTACAAAGTGGAAAACCAGGGCACCTGGGGCCGCAGCAACGGCGTGATGGGAGGCATTGCCAAGCAATTCTCGAATGCCGAACTCAAAGCCCTGTCCAATTACATCGGCAGCCAGCCTGGCGAAATGAAGACCATTCCCCAGTCCAAGTTCCGCTGATCGCCTGCCGCGATTCCAGCGAAAAGGCCCGCTCTGCGGGCCTTTTGCTATTGGTGGGCTGTGTTTCAGTCCCGTGTGGCGTGGCGCTGCACACAGTCGATGTAGGCCTGTCCATCAGGCATACGGCCTGAGCGCTGGCTCTCATAGACCATGCGGCCCAGGCACTCCATGGTCTGGTGGTGGGCATCGTGCAGCGAGTTGAGCCTGTGCGTGAGCAACTCCACCGCTTGGCGGATGCCCCGCGGTTGGTCGATGCTGCACTGCTCGCTGATCGACAGGTGCATGGACAGGTGCAGGAAAGGGTTTTCGGCGTTCGGGTCGGTCTGGGCCATGTCGCGCAGGGCCGCGTCCACGTCCGACAGGGTGGCGTGGTATTCGGGGTGTTCGTCAATCCACTGGCTGACCAGCAGCTCCATGGGTTCGAGCGGGGTGCCCGAGCGGGCTTTGGCATAGACGCCGCAGAAAAAGCGACGCACATCGGCCTGGGACGGTTGGATCAGCATGCGTCGATTGTCGCCCACGGACACGAGGGGGCGGCAAGAGGCGTCAGAATCGGGCCGCCCCGACGTCTGCATGCAAGATAATGCATCATTGATTTCTTTCATGCATTTCACGACAGGAGACCTTCCATGACCCAAGCCTTCATCTGCGACGCGATCCGCACCCCCTTTGGCCGCTACGGCGGCGCGCTCAGTTCGGTGCGCACCGACGACCTGGGGGCTGTGCCACTGCGCGCCCTGATGGCCCGCAACCCGAACGTGGACTGGGCCGCCGTGACCGATGTGCTGTATGGCTGCGCCAACCAGGCCGGCGAGGACAACCGCAACGTGGCCCACATGAGCAGCCTGCTGGCCGGTTTGCCCATCGACGTGCCCGGCGCCACCATCAACCGCCTGTGTGGCTCCGGCCTGGACGCCGTGGGCACGGCCGCGCGCGCCATCAAGGCCGGTGAAGCCGGTCTGATGATCGCCGGTGGTGTGGAGAGCATGAGCCGCGCCCCCTTTGTCATGCCCAAGGCCGAAAGTGCCTTTAGTCGTGCCAACGCGGTGTATGACACCACCATCGGCTGGCGCTTTGTCAACAAGTTGATGAAAGCCCAGTACGGGGTCGATTCGATGCCCGAGACGGCCGAGAACGTCGCCACTGACTTCAAGATCGAGCGCGAAGCGCAGGACAAGATGGCCATGAACAGCCAGCTGCGCGCCGTGGCCGCGATCAAGGCCGGGCACCTGGCCCGAGAAATTTGCGCCGTGACCATCCCCCAGAAAAAGGGCGACGCCATCGTGGTGGACACCGACGAACACCCGCGCGAGACCAGCCTGGAAGCGCTGGCCAAGCTCAAGGGGGTGGTGCGTCCGGACGGTACCGTGACCGCGGGCAACGCTTCCGGCGTGAACGACGGCGCCTGCGCGCTGCTGCTGGCCGGTGAGGCCGAAGCGGCCAAGTACGGCCTCACGCCCAAGGCCCGCGTGGTGGGCATGGCGACGGCCGGCGTGGCGCCGCGCATCATGGGCATCGGCCCGGCCCCGGCCACGCAGAAGGTGCTGGCGCAGACCGGCCTGAAGCTCGAGCAGATCGATGTGATCGAACTCAACGAAGCCTTTGCCGCGCAAGGCCTGGCCGTGCTGCGCCTGCTGGGCCTCAAAGACGACGATGAGCGCGTGAACGCCTGGGGCGGCGCGATCGCGCTGGGCCACCCGCTGGGCGCCTCCGGGGCCCGACTGGCCACCACCGCCATCAACCGCCTGCACGCCACGGGCGGGCGCTACGCGCTGTGCACCATGTGCATCGGCGTGGGCCAGGGCATTGCGCTGATTCTTGAGCGCGTCTGAAGCCATTCCCCCTGCTTGAAATAAGGAAAAAACTGAATCAATGTCAAGATTGCTCTGCTTTTTTGTAAGCTCGTAGTCCGCCAGACTCACGGTTTTACAAAATTCAGCAGGACAACCATGACGCGATGTTTTTCCAAGTCCTCAGGGCATCGGCATTCCTGGGCCGCTCGCTGGGGCAACTGGCTGGCTTTGAGTGCCCTGTTGGCTGCATCAGGGCTGCAGGCTCAATCTGTTCCTCAGTCCGTTCGGATGGAGGCCAGCCCTGCCGTACCCGAGTTCGACTTGGCACAGCTGGCCGCGTTGGTCTTGCAGCACAACCCCGGCTTGCAGGCGGCTACCCAGACCCTGCAAGGTGCCCGTGCGGCAGTGACCAGCGCGGGTGCCTTGCCCAATCCCCGGCTGGAGTGGTCGCGTGGGCCCTGGCAGGAACGTGATCTCGTGAGTGTGGCGGGTCAGCGCGGCCAGTCCTGGTCTCTGGCTCAGCCGATCGAGAATCCCTGGCTGCGCAGCGCGCGCATCGATGCGGCGCAGGCCGGTCAGCGCAGCTCCGAACAGCATCTGGCGACGATCCGCAATGATCTGATGGCGCAGCTGCGCCTGCGTATCCACGAGGCCCTGCTGTTTCAGGCAGAAGCTGAAGCAGCGGCGGAAGCGCTGGGTCTGCTCGAGCAGGTGCGCCAGCGGGTGCGGGTGCGTGTCGACAGTGGCGAAGCGGCCCGGTATGAATTGATCAAGGCCGACGCCGAGGTCATCAACGCCCGCGAAAGAAAGCAGAGCGCCTCGCTCAAGGCAGAGCAGTCTTTGCTGGAGATCAACCGCCTGGCCGCTGGCCAGCTGCCATCGCGCTGGCGACTCAAGCCTGGTGCTGCCACCGAAGGGCAGGCCCCACTGGAGCTGGCTCAGCTGCAGCAGCTTGCCCGAGAGGCGAACCCGGAGCTGCAAGGCCTGCGCCATGAGGTCGAGCGGGCCAGGCTGCGTTTGCAGGCTGCGCGCGCCAGCGTATTGCCGGCGGTGGACCTGCGTTACACCGAAATCAAGGATCCGCAGATCCGGCAGTCCCAATGGGGCGTGGGTGTGCAGCTGCCTTTGCTGGACCAGCGCCGCGGCCCGGTGGCTGAGGCCGTGGCCGAACTCGAGCGCAGCCGTGTGCTTTTCGAAGGTCGGCAGGCCGAGCTCGAACAGCAGGTGCTGCTGGCCTGGCGCGCGCTCGACATGGCCCGCCTTCGGGTCGAAGCCCTGAGCCAGGGCGTGCTCAAGGAAGCGGAGGCGGCCCTTCGTGTGGCCGAGGCGGCTTACCGCTTTGGCGAACGCGGCATCCTGGATGTGCTTGATGCCCAGCGTGTGCTGCGCACGGTACGTGCCGATCTCCTGCAGGCCCGCTACCAGCAACAGGCTGCCCGCATCACCCTTGAACAACTCAGCGGTCGTTACGCCAGCACTTCCGTATCCATTGCACCATGAACACCACCATGCACTCCCCGTCCAAAGCTTTTCCTGTGTTGCGCTGCAAGCCCGTATGGGGCGCCATCGCGGTGGCCCTTTTGTTGGCGGCTTGTGGTCAGAAATCGGATGCACCGGGCGTTGCTCCCCCTCGCGCCGAAGCTTCGGCAGCGGCTGCAGCCGAAGCTGCGCAGCAGATCCGCATCGAGCCCGCCATGGCTGGCCGCTTTGAAGTGGCCGATGCGGCGATGGCCGATCTGGTGCCGCTGCAGGAGGTGCCCGGTCGCATCGAAGCCAATGAGCGCCTGGTCACCCGCATTGGCGCCTCGGTCACGGGTCGCGTGACCGAAGTTCTGGCCGAGGTGGGTGACCGGGTCCGCAGCGGTCAGGCCCTGGCCAACGTGGCCAGCTCCGAGTTGACCCAGGCCCAGATGGCCTACCTGCGTGCGCATTCGAACGCCGGCCTGGCCGAGCGCGCGGTGGACCGCGCCCGTCAGCTGTTCCAGGCCGACGTGATTGGCGCAGCCGAACTGCAGCGGCGGGAGTCGGAGTTGTCGGTGGCGCGTGCCGAACTGCGCGCCCAGGGCGACCAGCTGAGGCTGCTGGGTATTTCCCTGCAGGCCATCGATGCCCTGCGCGAGCGTGGCACCCTGCAGCCCCATGCGGCAGTGCTCGCCACACAGTCCGGCGTGGTCATTGAGCGCAAGATCAGCAAAGGTCAGGTGGCTCAACCGGGTGATCCGCTGTTCACGGTGGCCGACCTGGGCAATGTCTGGGTGGTGGGTGCCTTGCCCGAACAGACGGCCCGTGTGGTGGAGGTGGGGCAGCGTGTGGACATCGAGGTGCCGGCTCTGGGGGGGCGCCAGCTGTCGGGCAAGATTGTGTATGTGGGCGACACCGTGTCACCCGAAACTCGCACTGTGCCGATCCGCACCCAGGTAGACAACCCCGGACGTGACCTCAAGCCGCAGATGCTGGCCACCATGCGCATTCGCGGCGAAACCCGACGCCAGTTGGTAGTGCCGCAGGAGGCCGTGATCCGGGAGGGTGACCGCGACCATGTGTATGTTCGCGTCGCCGACAACACTTTCCGTTTTGTGCAAGTCGAGTTGGGCGCGGCCCAGAACGATCTGCGCCCAGTGATCAAGGGGCTGAGCACAGGGGACCCTGTGGTGGTGCAGGGAGCCTTCCATCTGCACAACGAGCGCAAGCGCGCCGAACTACAGTAAGGACGCGCCATGCTCAAGTCATTGATCCGTGCTGCCCTCAGCCAGCGCTTGCTGGTGCTGGTGGTGTCTGTGGTGCTGGTGGGCTTTGGCGTGCGTGCCGCGATGCGCCTGTCGGTCGACGCCTTCCCTGATGTGACCAACGTCCAGGTGCAGGTGGCCACGGAAGTGCCGGGCCGCTCGCCCGAAGAGGTGGAGCGCTTCGTGACCGTGCCGCTGGAAGTGGCCATGACCGGACTGCCGGGGCTGACCGAGATGCGCGCCCTCAACCGCGCCGGGCTGTCTCTGATCACCCTCGTGTTCACCGATAAGACTGACGTCTACTTTGCCCGCCAGCTGGTGATGGAGCGCCTGCTGGAAGTTACCCCGCGCATGCCTGCTGGTGTGGTGCCGGTGCTCGGCCCGGTTTCCACGGGGCTGGGTGAGGTGTACCAGTACACCCTGGTCCATCCCGACGATGGCCACCGAGAGCTCACGCCGGAGGAGCTGATGGAACGCCGTGTGGTGCAGGACTGGGTGCTGCGCCCGATGCTGCGCTCGATTCCCGGCGTGGCCGAAATCAACTCCATGGGTGGACTGGAGCGCCAGTTTCAGGTGCTGGTCAATCCTGACCGTCTGCGCCATTACCGCTTGTCGCTGCGCGAGGTGCTGGAAGCGGTCGAGCGCAACAACGCCAACGCAGGTGGCGGCGTCTTGCGCTCGGCAGCCGAACAGTACCTGATCCGCGGCGTCGGCCTGATCCGTTCGGCCGAAGACATTGGCAACATCATCCTCAAGGAAGAGCAGGGTGTACCGGTATTCGTGCGCGATGTGGCACAGGTACAGATCGGTGCGGCAGTTCGCCAAGGCGCCGTCGTCCGCAACGGCGACAGCGAAGCCGTGGCCGGCATCGTCATGATGCTGCGTGGGGGCAACGCCAAAGAGGTGGTGGGCCGGGTCAAGGCCAAGGTCAACGAGATCAACCAGCAGGGCCTGCTGCCGGGCGGCCTGCAGGTCGAGCCCTTTTACGACCGCACCGAACTGGTCGACTCCGCGCTGTGGATGGTGACCAAAGTGCTCCTCGAGGGCATCGTCTTCATCATCATCATTCTTTTCCTGTTCCTGGGGGATGTGCGCTCGAGCCTGGTGGTGGTGGCCACCATCGTCATCACGCCGCTGGTCACCTTCATGATGATGAACCGCCTCGGTCTGTCGGCCAACCTCATGTCGCTCGGGGGCCTGGCGATTGCCATCGGTTTGATGGTCGATGGGACGGTGGTTGTGGTGGAGAACGTCTTTCACAAGCTTGGGCAGGCTGGCAACTCGCGCGAGTCCAGGCTGCGCCTGATTCTGGAGGCCACCAGCGAGATTGCTAAACCCACTGTGTATGGCATTTCGATCATCATCCTGGTGTTCCTGCCACTGATGATGCTCTCGGGCATGGAGGGCAAGATGTTCGGGCCACTGGCGTTGACCATCGCGATCGCACTGGCCGTGTCGCTGGCCGTGTCGCTGTTCCTTTCGCCAGTGCTGTGCAGCTACATCCTGCGCGGTGGAAACGACCACGACACCCGCCCCATCGCTTTCCTCAAGCGCCACTACCTGCGCCTGCTGCACCTGGCACTGTCAGCCGAAAAAAAGACGATCCTGGTTGCGGTGGCCTTGCTGCTGGGCTCGATGGCACTCTTTCCCTTGCTGGGCAAGAGCTTCATTCCGACCATGAAGGAAGGTTCGATCGTGCCGCAGATCGTGCGCGTCCCCAGCATTTCACTGGAAGAGTCGCTCAAGGTCGAGAACGAGGCCATGAGGCTGGTGGCTCAGGTGCCCGGCGTGAAATCGGTGATCTCCAAGCTAGGACGCGGTGAATCGCCAGCCGATCCGGCAGGGCCCAACGAATCCGACCCGATTGCCGTGATCGACCGTGAAGCCGGTCGCAGCCAGGGACAGATCGAGGAAGATATCCGAAAGGCACTCGCGGTGCTGCCTGGCGTGCAGGTGATCATGAATCAGCCGATCGCGCAGCGGGTCGACGAAATGGTCACCGGTGTTCGATCCCAGCTGGCCATCAAGGTTTTTGGTGACGACCTCGATGAGTTGCGGCGCGTCTCCGAGGACCTGGCGCGCATCGTACGCACGGTGCCGGGTGCTATCGACATCCGGGTGGAACGACTGACAGGCCAGCAGACGCTGACCATCGACATCGACCGCCAGGCGATCGCGCGTTACGGCATCAATGTGGCCGACGTGAACGACCTGATCGAAACCGCGTTCGGTGGCAACGAGGTCGGTCAACTCTTCGAGGGCCAGCGGCGTTTCGGCATCGTGGTCCGTTACCCGGCCGAATACCGCAGCTCGGTCGAATCGATCCGCAACAGCACGCTGCGCACCAGCGATGGAACCCTGGTGCCTTTGTCTGCGGTGGCCAGGATCGAGTTGCAGGACAGCCCGCCGACCATCAGCCGCGAGTCAGGCAAGCGCCGCGTGGTGGTGGGGGCCAACGTCACTGGCCGCGACCTTGGCGGCTTCGTGGCTGAAGTGCAGAGACGCGTCGATGCCGAACTGCGCCTGCCTGAAGGTTATTTCCTGTCCTGGGGCGGCCAGTTCGAAAACATGGAGCGTGCGATGGAGACCCTGATGGTGATCGTTCCCCTGACGATCGCTGCCATCTTCTTCCTGCTTTTCATGCTCTTCAATTCGCTGCGGCTGGCTTCGCTCATCATCCTGGTGCTGCCCTTCGCTTCAATTGGTGGCGTGATTGGTTTGTTTGTGACTGGCGAATACCTGAGTGTGCCGGCATCGGTTGGTTTCATCGCGCTGTGGGGCATAGCAGTTCTCAATGGCGTGGTGCTGGTCAGCTGCATCCGCCGCCTGCGCGAGGACGGCATGCGGGTGCCCGAAGCTGTGCGCGAGGGTTGCGTGCAGCGTTTCCGTCCGGTCATGATGACCGCCACGGTGGCGCTGCTGGGTCTGGTGCCTTTCCTGTTTGCGAACGGACCGGGCGCCGAGGTGCAGCGCCCGTTGGCTGTCGTGGTGATCGGCGGCCTGATCTCGTCCACATTGCTGACCCTGGTGGTGGTGCCCACGCTCTACCGCTGGTTTGATGACCTACCCCAGGAGGCCTGATCCCAGGAGAATTCCCATGAAAGAAATCCGAGCCATCATTCGCCCGAACCGACGTGATCGTCTGCGTGAGGCCTTGCGTGCCATTCCCAATTTCCCGGGTGTGACCATGTTCAAGACCGAGGGTTTCACCGCGCCTGCAGCAGTGGACAAGCGCACTGTGCGCGACGAACTGACCGACTTCACTGAAAAGTACATGGTCTGTGTACTCTGTCCCGATGACATGGTCGAGACCATCCGCGATGCCATCATGGCTGCCTGTGGCACCGGACAGATCGGTGACGGGCTGGTCTGGGTGCTGGACATCGCGCAGGTGCATCGCATCCGCGACCGCCAGCCCTACATCTGAGTGCGGCGCCTCTTGTTGCAGGCACATGCATGAGCGCACTCAATTACCGCCATCTTTATTACTTCTGGGTGGTCGCCAAGGAGGGCGGCATGGCGCGTGCGGCGCAAAGGCTGGACATTGCCATCCAGACCATCAGCAGCCAGGTGCGCGAGCTTGAAAAATCACTGGGACACCAGTTGCTCAAGCCCGAAGGTCGTGGTCTGAGGTTGACCGAAGCGGGCGAAGCGGCCTATGCGCGCGCGGAAGAGATTTTCGAGATCGGCCAGCGCATCCCGCGCGAGGTGGCCGATGCCGCTGCAGGACCGGCCATTCGGCTGTCGATCGGTTTGTCGGACGGCTTGTCCAAACTGGCGGCGCACTCGCTGCTGGATCCGGTGTTGCAGACCCCGGGACTGCGCCTGCTGTGCCACGAGGGCGAGTTCGAACACCTGATGGCCGAGCTGGCCCTGCACCGCCTGGACCTGGTGCTGGCCGGGCAAGGGGCGCCGGTCAATGCCAACCTGCGTTTGTCGAGCCAATGGCTCGCTTCGTCTCCTGTCTGCTGGTATGGCGCACACCAGTGGGTCAGTCCAGAAACCTGCGCGCAATTCCCGACGTGCCTGCAGACATTGCCGGTCCTGCTGCCCACCCGCGACGCGCCTGTGCGCGCCGCGCTGGACCGGTGGTTCGATGACCACGATCTGGTGCCACAGGTGGTGGGAGAGTTCGAGGACAGTGCCCTGATGTCGGTGTTTGCCGCCCGCGGTCTGGGGGTGTTTCCGATCAGTGTCCTCGGTGCGGAGGATCTCTCACTGATGCCTGGTCTGGCCTTGTTGGGTCAGAGCGAGGTGAAAGAAGACATCTACGCCATTTATAGCCACCGTACCCGTCACCATCCTCTGGTGCAGCAAGTGCTCGAGGGTGGAGGCCTGGCCCAGGGGCTCTGAATGCATGCGCCTGGCAGTGCCAGGCTGCTGTGCAGTGGCTTGCAGTGAGGGCTTGCCCACGCTGACGTCTGGCTGGGGTATCGACAAAGCGATGGCGGCTGCCCACAATGGGCCATGAGCTGTCGTCACTTCCATTGCCATGCCGTGTCAGCGTCTTGAACCTCAGGACTTGCTGCGCCGGGTGGATCCGGCCAGCCTGGGCTTTGCCAGCACGCTGGAGCTGGTCGAGCAGCCGCTGCCCTGGATCGGTCAGTCGCGCGCCGAGGCGGCGGCCCGCTTCGGCTTGGGCATGGCCCTGCCGGGCTACAACCTGCTGGTGGTTGGAGAAGCCGGTACAGGCCGCACCACGCTGATGCGGCAACTGATGGAGCACCATGCGGCCACTTGCCCGGTACCGCCGGACCTTTTGTTTCTCCATCATGTGGAACAGCCCGAGCAACCCTTGGCCTTGCGCCTGCCCTGTGGTGAGGGGCGTCAGCTGCGCCAGCGCATGCTGCAACTGGCGCGGCGTTTGCAAAGCGCTATTGCGCACCGGTTGGCCGAACCCGATGTGAAGGCCGAGAGTGACCGCATCGAGCAGGCCTACAAGAGCGAAGAATCGCGGGCCTATGCCGAGCTCAACGCCTTTGCCCAATCGCGTCACTTCAGCCTCATGCGCGAGCAGGGGAACCTGGTCTTTACCTGCCAGGATGAAAATGGCGAGCCCATGACGGCGGGCAAAGCCATGGCCCTGAGTGCGCAGGCCAGGGCCGAGATCGATCAGGCGGAATCAAGCCTGCGCGAAGAGATCGCCCGTTTTCTTGAAAAGACACGCTCGCTCGAGCATGTGCGCAACGAAGGGCTGGCGGCCTTGCGTCGCCAGATTGTGCGTCCCTTGCTCGAGCGCGAATGGCAGGAAGTGCGTCAGTCGGTGCACCCCGCACCAGCTGATCAGCAGCGGCTGGAAGGCTGGCTGCAGGCGCTCCAAAACGAGGTGCTGGAGCATGTGGAGCTGTTTCAGGGCGGGACCGAAGATGAAGGGCTGCGCCTGGAGGCCTTGCAGGACTTGCTCGATGGCCTGCGTGTGAACGTGGTGGTCGATAACCATGGCCTGCATGGCGCTCCAGTGGTGCAGGAGGACAACCCGTCTTACCGGCAACTGTTCGGTTGCATCGAATACGAATCCGACGGGGAGATGCTGGTGACCGATTTCACCCGCATCCGCGCCGGCAGCCTGCTGCGCGCGCACGGCGGCTTTCTGATGCTGCACCTGCGCGATGTACTGACCGATCCGCCGGTGTGGGAACGCTTGCGTCGCTTTGTGCGTTGCGGACGCTTGCAGATCGAGGAACCTGGCGTGATGTACGCGCCGGTGGCGGCGGTCTCGCTCACGCCCGAGGTGGTGCAGGCCGAGGTCAAGCTGGTGCTGATTGCTTCGCCTGACGAATTCGATGCAGTGCAGACGCTGGACCCGGAACTGGCGCGGCGTTTTCGCTGCAAGGTGGATTTTGCCGACAGCTTCACCACAGGGCCGCTGGTCTGGCGCGACACGGCTGTGTTTGTGGCCCGCACTTGCGCACGCTGGGGATTGCCGCACTTTTCTGCAGCGGCGGCGGCATTGCTCATCGAAGACAGCCACCGCCTGGCCCAGGACCAGTACCGCCAAAGCGCCGTGTTCGCCGCCACCGAAGCCCTGGTCATGGAAAGTGCAGCCCTGGCCCGGCTCCGCAAGGGTGAGCTGGTCCAGCCCGCCGATGTGCAGGCGGCGTGCCAGGCGCGTGCTTACCGCCACAACGAACCTGAGGAACGCCTGCTCGATGCCCTGGCCCAGGGGGAGCGGGTGATTCCTTTGTCGGGGCGGATGGAGGCCAGCGTCAACGGCCTGAGCGTGGTGATGCTCGGCGACTACAGCTTTGGCTTTCCAGTGCGCGTCACAGCACGCACCCATGCGGGGGACAAAGGACTGCTGAGCATTGACCGTGAGGTCGATCTGTCCGGACCGATCCACGACAAGGGCGTGCTGGTGCTGCACAGCTACCTCATGTCCCTGTTTGCCCACCAGGCTCCGTTGGCGCTCGAAGCCAGTCTGGTGTTCGAGCAGGAATACGGCGGCATCGAAGGCGATTCGGCTTCGTGCGCCGAGCTCTATGCCTTGCTGTCTTCGCTCGCTGCCGTGCCGCTGGCACAGGGCATTGCCGTGACCGGTTCGCTCAATGCCAATGGTGACCTGTTGCCTGTGGGGGGCATCAACGAAAAGGTCGAGGGGTTCTTTCGCAGCTGTGAACGTGTGGGGCTCGATGGCACGCAGGGCGTGCTGATTCCAGAACGCAACCGGCGCCATCTGATGCTGGATGACCGTGTGATCGAGGCGGTTCGCCAGGGGCGCTTTCATGTCCATGCGGCAAGCACCGTGGCGCAAGGCATGACCTTGCTGTGTGGCTTGCCCTGGGGGGAACTGGGGCCCAATGGTTACCCTGCCGGCAGTCTGCTGGGCCGTGCACAGGCCCGTCTGCACCGTTTGCGGCAGGCTTTCGATGCCACCGGCGCGCACCACGAGCAGCCCGCGCACAAGCGCCGCCATTTGCATGACCACTGATGCGCGATGCCCAATGCGCAAGCACTGAAGTTCATTTCCCCCATTTGCACGGAAACCCGACATGGACCGCAAGACCCTTTGGCACCTGTTGTATTGGATGGCTGCGCTGCTGCTCTTGCTGAGTTTGCAGAACTGGTTGGGAGGCGGGCAGACCCAGCTGGTGCCCTACAGCGAGTTCGAACAGGCCTTGCAAGATGGACGGTTGCAGGAAGTGGTGGTGACCGACACCCACCTGAGCGGCCATCTGAAAACGCCAGAGCAGGGCAAGACCGAGCTGGTGGCGGTGCGGGTGGAGCCCGAGCTGGCCGCTTGGCTGGACGCCTACCAGGTGCCTTACCGCGCGGTACTGCAAAGCAGCTTGCTGCGCGATGTGCTGTCCTGGATCCTGCCTTCACTGGTTTTCTTTGGCTTGTGGTGGCTGCTGATCCGCAAGCTGGTGCAAAAGCAGGGCATGGGCGGACTCATGCAGATCGGCCAGAGTCGGGCCAAGGTGCATGTGACGCAGGACACCGGTGTGACATTCGCCGATGTGGCCGGCGTGGATGAAGCCAAGCAGGAACTCAAGGAAGTGGTGGATTTCCTCAAGCACCCGCAAGACTACGGCCGATTGGGGGCGCATATCCCCAAGGGCGTGCTGCTGGTGGGGCCGCCCGGCACGGGCAAGACCCTGTTGGCCAAGGCGGTGGCCGGTGAAGCCGGGGTGCCGTTCTTTTCCATGTCGGGCAGCGAGTTCGTCGAACTGTTTGTGGGTGTAGGGGCCTCGCGGGTACGCGATCTGTTCGAGCAGGCGCGCAAACTGGCACCGGCCATCGTGTTCATCGACGAGCTGGACGCGCTGGGCCGGGCGCGCGGCGTGTACGGTGGCTGGGGCGGGCACGACGAGAAAGAGCAGACCCTCAATCAGCTGCTGGCCGAGATGGACGGCTTTGACACCCAGGCCGGCGTCATCATTTTGGCGGCCACCAACCGCCCTGAAATTCTGGACCCGGCCCTGTTGCGCGCAGGCCGATTTGACCGGCAGGTGCTGGTGGACAAGCCCGACAAGAAAGGGCGGCTGGACATCCTGCAGGTGCATGCGCGCCGCGTCACACTCGCCCCCGAACTCTCGCTCGACGAGGTGGCGGCGCTGACGCCGGGCTTTTCGGGAGCCGATCTGGCCAATCTGGTCAACGAAGCCACCATCGTCGCCACCCGGCGTCAGGCCAGTCACGTCACGCTGGCCGATTTCACCGCTGCCATCGAGCGCATCGTGGCGGGCCTTGAAAAACGCAACCGCCTGCTCAACCCTGCCGAACGCCGCACTGTGGCCCACCACGAAATCGGTCATGCGCTGGTGGCCCTGAGCCTGCCGGGCAGCGACGTGGTGCACAAGGTCTCGATCATCCCGCGCGGCATCGGCTCGCTGGGCTACACCATCCAGCGCCCGCTGGAAGACCGCTACCTGATGACACGCGAAGAGCTGGACAACCGCATCTGCGTGCTGCTGGGCGGGCGCGCCGCCGAGCAGCTGATGCTGGGCACGGTGTCGACCGGAGCTGCTGACGATCTGGTCAAAGCCACGCAGCTGGCGCGCGACATGGTGATGCGCCACGGCATGGACGAGGCGCTGGGCTGCGTGAGCTACGACAGCCCGCACCCGCCGATGCTGATGGACGGTCTGCCCGACGACTGGCGTGCCCGCCCGCCGGTGTCCGAGGCCACCCAGGCGGCCATGGATGGGGCGGTGCACGACATCATCGCTGCCGCGCTGCAGCGTGCGACAGACCTGTTGGCGCAGCGCCGCGCGGTGATCGAACGCTGTGTCCATGCCTTGCTGGAGCGTGAAACGCTGGATGCGGAGGCGTTGCGCAGACTGATCGAGGGCTGAGGGGGAGCGCAAGCATCTGCTGACTCGAGACCCGGCAGGCCTGCCCTGGCTTATTCCGAAAGTGTCGAGTCCGACAGGGAGGAGGTCCAGGTGAGCTCGGCTTCGAAACCCCGATCACTGCCCGTGGCGGGGGAGCGCAGTTGCAAGCCGATTCCCATGGGGGTTAGCAGTGTCCGCACGATTGACAGGCCAAGCCCTGCGCCATGGCTGTCTGGGCGCGCCCGGTAAAAGCGCTCGTGCAGTCGCTCCAGCGTTGCGACCGGCAAGGGTTCGCAGTCGTTGGCGATCCAGATGCGCGTGGGTGATGTGCGCAGTTCAACGCGAACTGCACTGCCAGGCGTGGCGTACTTGATGGCGTTTTCCAGCAGGTTCCCGAGCACGATCCCTAAAGCGTCCACATCGCCTTCAACGGTCACGGGCGATACCGCAAGGCCCAAGTCTATTTTCGCCCCAGTGCGCCAGCGGTGGTCGTTGCAAAGCAGCTGCAGCAATGGCCCCAGATCGACGACACCGCGCTTGAAGGCTATGCCGGACTCTGCACGGGCCAGTTGCAGGAGTTTCTCGCTCAGGGTCTGCAGGCGTTGCAGCAGTTGGCGAACGGTAGACAGTGTTTTTCGTTGCTCCTCGGTGAGCGCAGTTTTTTCGAGCAGGCTCATCTGAACAGCCGCCGCAGCCAACGGGGTACGCAGTTCGTGGGCGCTGTTGGCCGTGAAATGGCGCTCCGCTTCGAGCGCGGACTTCAGGCGATGCATCAGCTGATTGAGCGTGTGGGCCAGGGGTTGAAGTTCCTGCGGCAAGTCTTGTGTGGATACAGGTTTGAGGTCTGAGCTTCCCCTGCGGGAGAGTTCAGCATCGAGCATTCGCAATGGCTGGCTGGCTTTTTTGACAATGACCAGCAGGCTCAGTGCCGACAAAGGAAGCAAGGCCAGCAAGGGCATGAGCAAAAACGTCAGCGTGTTCAGCAAGGTTTCTGATCGATGGCCGGATCTCTCGGCAATCGCCAGCAGGTAGTCGCCGTTGCGGCTTCTTTCGATGTAGACCAGATGGTCCTCGGTGTCCTGAAAGCCAGGTTTGAGTTCAGGTGCAAGCGGTGTGGTGGGCGCCGCGTGCGATCGCAGCAGCATCCGGCCAGAGGCATGGAACATTTGGTAGACCAGGTATTCCTTGTGCTGCGCAGGCTCAAGCGCACCTTCATCGGCTGCCTGT
>Ga0255217_1000164_pt1 | contig 22164 bp, 16 predicted proteins | sample Miss_Atlam_RepB__FD_183046 | JGI IMG/M metagenome (GOLD analysis project Ga0255217, IMG submission 183046) | Freshwater microbial communities from Mississippi River, Louisiana, United States - Miss_Atlam_RepB_8d | ecosystem: Environmental > Aquatic > Freshwater > River | place: USA: Louisiana...
TCATAATTCTTCTGTAAAACATTTGAACAGTCTCAATGGAAATAAAAAGGAACAAAATGGAAATGCGATTATGCCAAAATTATGCTCTGACAAATTTACATGTCAAAATTGTAGCAGAGAATTTAAATCTTCTTCTGGATTATGGAAACACAAAGGTAAATGTTCAGAACAAGCAAATAAACAATATATCGAAGAAAAGGCAAAATCTATTACCGATAAAGATGAGCTTATTATGTTCTTAATTAAAGAATGTAGTGATTATAAAAATATTATTATAGAACATCAAAATATGATGATGAAGGTTATTGAAAATGGTGTCGGTAATAATAGCCATAATAATAATAATAATCATTCAAATAATAAGACATTTAATCTTCAATTTTTCTTAAATGAGACGTGTAAAGATGCTATGAATATCACTGATTTCGTTGATTCTATTAAACTCCAGTTGTCGGACCTTGAAAAGTTTGGTGAAGTGGGGTATGTTGAAGGCATATCCAGTATTATTTCATCAAATCTAAAAACACTTGATGTTACACAACGACCAGTTCATTGTACTGACAAAAAAAGAGAAACTATGTATATTAAAGATGAAAATGAATGGAAAAAAGAAGATGAAAATAAAACTAAACTTAGAAAAGCTATACAATCAGTATCTAATAAAAATATTAGATTGTTGCCTCAGTTTAGACAAAAATACCCAGATTATAATAACTCAGCTTCAAAAATATCAGATAAATATGATAAAATGGTAATAGAAGTTATGACATCAGATGTAGATAAAGAAGACAAAATAATCCGAAATATATCTAATATAACTGCAATTGATAAAATGATAAAAGAAAAATAAATATATATATATATATATATAATGTATACTAAAGGACATAGAAAAAGAGGCGGAACTCGCAAAAGACATTCAGCAGGAAGTTCTTCATTAGCTGCGTTTCAAAAAGAAATTGCTGTTGTATTTTTAGAAATGTTAATGATGGTTAAATTATTCCATTGGAAAACAACTAGTTATGCTACACATAAAGCAACCGATGAACTTTATACTAAATTAAATGCTAATGTTGATGCTTTTATTGAAATTCTTTTAGGAAAGTCAGGTTCTCGTATAGATTTAATGAGTAACAAACAAATTAAACTTGTAGATTTATCAAGTCAAGAATCATTAAAGAAGGAAGTTGAAGCATTTAAAGGATATTTAGTCGATTTGAATGATAATAAAGCCATGTTATCGATGAGTAATACTGATTTATTTAACATCCGTGATACAATTTTAGGTGATTTGAACCAATTTTTGTATTTATTGACATTTAAATAATTATGCGAATTTATAGTAAAAATTAATATATTGTTTTTTATTATAAATGGATAGCACAAATAATAAATTTTCTGAGTCTCTATTACAATCAAGTGATTCTATAGGTCCATCAACTTTTGGTTCAACATCAGATAGTGAGACCGGATTTTTTGATAGTTTAAAAAATATAAATATGACTACATGGTTATTAATAATTTTAATTTTGGCATTTTTAGGGTTTAATATTTTTACTTATCTAGCAAAAGGCACTCAAGATGTAGTAAATATCTTTGCTCCATTAATGAAGATGATATTTGGAACTACCGCACAAGTAGCAGGTCAAACTGTAGATGTTTCAGCTGAAGGAGCAAAGGCTGTTGTTGGTGGAACTGCTGGTGCAGTTACTACTGGATTAACTGCTGTTCAAGATATTACACCTAATGGCTCTCCTTCTTCTGTTAAAGGCCAACCAGTTACTCAACAACAAGTTGATAATGTTCAACAATCTACATTAAATAGAGCTTTAAATACAGCACAAACACAACAAACACAACAACAAGATTATCAAGCTAATGAATCTTCTAGTTCTGTTCATAATACTGGAAAAGCTGGTTGGTGTTATATTGGAGACGACAGAGGATTTAGAAGTTGTGCTCAAGTTGGAGTAAACGACACTTGTATGTCAGGAGATATTTTTCCAAGTCAAGAAATTTGTATGAACCCTAATCTAAGAGCTTAAAATATGTAAATTTAATTATTGTAAATATTTTAGATGTAAGTAAAATATATTATTATAACTCCTTGATTTCCAGCTCCTCCAAAGCTAGGTGTATTGTTAGTTAATGGACAACCTCCGCCTCCTCCTCCGGAACCATATGAACTAGATAAAGCAGATTGTCCATTTGTTACACTATTACCACCAACAGCACCACCAGTTCCATTATTTCCTGCTAAACCTCCTAGATAAGTTGAAACAAATACTCCCCCACCTCCCCCACCACTAAAATAATAGGTTGAACCACCTGGAATGGGGCCTATAGGCATTGCCGGAGTAGTATTTGAACCAGATGTAGGAGTAAAAGGGTTGGGTTCATTTTGATATCCATCGCCTCCATTACCCCCATTATATGATGTAATAGATGTAATTGAGGTGGCAGTTCCTCCTAACCCTCCTGTTGGGCTCGTGAAATATCCTCCTCCAGCCAATCCTCCATAAGCAGTTAAATAATTAGTTGTTCCATTTTTAAAAGAAGAATCACCACCAGGGCCACCGGCATTATTTCCAGAACCTCCAACACCATGTGCTCCAATATTTATAGAATAGTTTACTCCTGATGTTACATTAAAATTATTTAATATTCCTACTCCTCCTCCTCCTCCTCCTCCTCCTCCAGTTAGAGTTGTATATCCATCATGATTATGAGAACCTCCTCCTCCTCCTCCTCCTCCTCCAACAGCAATTACATTGATATCATAAATATTATTAAATGTTATAGTTCCATTTCCAGTAAATGTTATAACAAAATTGCAGTTAGTGTCATTTATATATGAATATGTTGCGGTTGATGTAAAAGGAAGGGGGTTATTAACTGTTACAATATTAGATTGAATAGTTTCACCTGTATTACTAACAGATGTAATATAAAAAGAGTATGTCGTATCAAAAAGAATTCCATCAATTATTGCTGTTTTACTTGTATACGGAACATTTTGAATAAGCACTCCATTTTGATAAATATTATAACTAGTGATTGGAATACAATTAAAAACACTATTCCAACTAAGTGTAACTGAATTACAAGTATTTGAATTGATAGTTAATATTAGTTTTGTTGGGACAGCACTAATAAAACCTTTATAACCTTCAGGCCATTTATTAGTGCTATTATTCATAAAATAACGTTGTCTAGGAAACCACGTTTGAACTTTATTATTCCAACATAGAAAAGAAGGTCCAGGAACATTTGATGCAGAAGCAGGATAACAGATAGTAGCTGGATTTACACCTTTTTTTATAATCTCTCCAGAACAGGGGTTCGCAAATGTTCCACAAACTAATGTTCCGCCGTCTTGTATAGAATTTCCTGAACAATCATATGGATTAGGTATGCCATAAGCAAATGGTCCGGAAATATTATTGGGAGCGCCAGGTATTTGATTTGGAAATGGATATGTGCTATATCCAACTCTTAATAATCCAGTTGTATTCGGATTAGTATATGTTTGTGATTGTGTAGCAAAAACTTTTGTTCTATTAGGACCAGTCATTTTAGCAAGCTGTGAATATCTTTGTGATTTAGTAAATTTAGCACTATTTCCTTTATATTGTAATATATTTCCTTTATAAATTTGCTTCATTTCATAATCAGCTTGAGATTGCGATACAACTTGTCCAGTTAAAGAAATATATGATTGTTGATATGTGCTACCAGGAATAATAAATATACATGGATTTTCAACTCTAGACCATGCTCTTGGAGGTATTGGATTATAATTTGACATCTATATATAGATTATTTATTAAATTAGACAAATAATCTATAAAAATTAGTAATTACCTCCAGGTCCGCCAGGAGTATAACCATTGCCAGCTCCATAGAAGAACCATCTTAAAGATAAGTAATTATACATTTTGTCAGCCAAACCTTTTCCACCAATCATCTTAGTATTAGGGCCTTTATCAAGTATATTTTGAATCGCAGCAGTTCCTAAAGCATAATTGTAATACCATAAATTAGAAATATACCCATCAAAACCACCATTCATAGCAACATAAACGTCTCCATAATTTTGTTTAGGAACACCAATAAGATTAATACTTCTAGCAATAGTTCCATTAATATACACATCAAGTGTAGTATTTTCACATCTAATAATAACATTAACCCATTTGTTCATAGGAATATCTGGTATTACGATTTCTTCATTAATAACATTATAAGTATTCATAACAACAACCAAAGCATTAGTATTAGGAGCGATATAAAGCCCAGGAGCATTATTAGGTTGGATCATTCCGTTCTCAGTTAAATTACTATTTCCTTTGCTAAATATATGTTTAAATGTTCCAGCATTAGTTTGAAGATTATTAATAAATATCCATGTAGACCATGTAAACTCTAAACCATCTGTAGCATTAACTGATCTGTAAATAGTAACAGCGCCATTATTACTAGGGTCTTGTGGGAAAATAATCATTTGACTAGCATCAACCATACCATCAATTAGATGAGGTGATTGGTTAGGTTTTAAAAAATATGATAAAATAGATATTCCTAATCTTAATAAAATAATAAACCCAAAAAGAACTAATACTAAGAAAGCAAATTTAGCTACTAAACTATTTGATTCTAAAAAATCTTTAGTTCCAAAAGTTCCTTTATTTGTAGAAAATGTATTAAATACTCCATTATTACTCATTGTATATATTAAATAAATAAGAAAATTTATAAAGTAATAAATAAATTATACTTTATAAATAATTTAACCTAAACAAATTAAATAGTTATACTACTTTGTGTATTTCCATTTTCAATTAAAGATACTTGGACTTGATAAGTGTTTAACGAACTTAACCAACTTGAATATCCTCGAGTATAGATATTCCACGCTTCTTGTGGATTAAGTGAATTAGGATAATATTGAAGCTTAGATGTCCAACCATCAAAACCGCCAGCAGGGGTAACATAAATGTTCGAATTATTGTTAATACTTGCTACGCCTGGTAACAAACAAGTTCTCACTAATTTACCATCAATATATAAATCCATAGTTCTTCCATAAACACTAATAATTAAGTTAACCCATTTTTGAATAGGAACATTAGCTACAGAACATGTATGAACAACAGTATTTCCGCCTGGTGTTGTTGGTTGTTGATCGGCGCTTGGATAACAACCTAAAGATACTGAAATATTATTTTCGACAGCTCCTAAAACAACAGCTGGACAAGGATCTACACCACTAACTCCAGGAACTGAGCCACCTTCACTTCCAGATTTACCACCCATTCTACCAAAAATGACTTTAGGTTCACCATATCTATAGTTCCAGTCATTTATATAGAACCATACAGAATAAGCAAAATTACTAGATGGCACATCTGAACCATTTGTTGCTAAAGTAGAAGCACTAATTGTTGATGTTGTTTTCCCATCTTGTATATTTTGTAATGTATATGGGTCTGAAAATATATAACTTAACAACATTAAGATTAACACTACTACAACTATTACAATCACAATATTTAAAGGACTCATTGTATAATATAGATTTAGAAATTTTCTACTTAATTTAGTAAATTAATAAAAAATAAATTTAATTATTGGTTAATAATATTTTTAACTTAATTAATATATTGATTTTCATTTTTAACTAAAATTGTTTCACTAGATTCATTTAGTGTTGGAGGTGTTTTATTTTTAACAGAATTATAAATATAATATATATTTTGAGAAGTTAACACACGTCTAAAGTAAATAACGTTACAAATACCCCCTTTAATTCCATTATTCTCTCCAATTGTTAAATTTTCAAGTGTATAATATGGAACTACTTCTATTGATGACTTAACTAATTCGCCATTTAAAAAGATATCCATTGTTCCACCATTATAATTAATTACTAAATTATTCCATTTTTGTAGCAATAAATTATTATTTATGTAAATAATTCTATTACCTTCACTATCAAAATCAGTCATTTTATTTTTTGTTACATCTTGTAAATTTTTTTGTTGCATTGTTATCATAAATGAATGAGTTTTTCCATTATATAATACATTAGGTTTATTACCAAAATTTAATAATGAAGTATATTTATTATAATTCTCATTCATATTTGGTCCAACAGCTTCCAAAAATATCCAACATGATATAGCATACTGATAATCAAAGTCATCACTTCCATTTAAACTTTCATAACTTCCTAAATTATATTGTGAATCTGTATAAACAGGTTTATTTACTAGTTGTTTACCGCCTTGTGAACTAATTAAATTTAATACTAATGGTGAATAAAAATAAAGTATAAATAAACAAATAGCTACTATAAGCATTATTATTGAACCAACATTTGTAGCATTAAATTCATCAGCTAATAATTTTCCGATCCTATCAAAACCATTACTTAGTAAAAAAGGTATGTATAGTAATATTTGAAATATTAAATTTAAAAACCCATTTTTCTTTGAATTTTCAATAGGCGCTTTTACATTTATTGTTTTATAAATTAATCCAAGAATAATAGCAACTAATAAAATATTTAATATAAAACTTACAATACTTGATTTACCAGATAGCGTTTCAATATTATAAGAAATCCAAAAAACGATTAATCCTGAAATAACTAACCCAAATAATATAAGTAAACTACTTTTAAATAAATTTGTATCTGATGATATAGTCTGAGTGTTAAATAAATTAGCGCCTAATAAAACAGACCATGTTATACATATCATTAATAATAATATCATTACACCAGCTGATTTTGATTTATTAGCAAAAAAACTTTCTTTATCTCTTGAAATCATTGTTGTTATTACAACTAAAAATACTAAAAATAAAATTGTTCCATATGTTCCAAATGATGAGAAATTGTTTAAAAAATTTTGTTGATTACTACCTTCTTTTCCTGGTAAAGTTAATAAAATAATAACATATAAAAAAGCAAAAACAGCTATAATAATTGTAAGTAACAATGAATATCTAAAATATTTATTAACAACACCTCCTGAATTTATATTGTAGAAAGTAATTACAATAGTAATTAAACATAATAATAAAATAAGCATTTTAATTCTTTCATAATTAGCATTAAATTTTTCGATATAATTATCAGATGCGCTTTTATAAAATGTTAAAACCCCTAAACCTAACATTATAGGATTAATAATGTAAGAATAATTATTCAAAAAATCTTTAGATGTCATAGTATAAAATAAAATAGCAAATATAGTATAAAGTATAACATAAGTGACATTGCCGATTTGTTGAAATAATCCTTTAAATTCTTTAAAATTAGGTAAAAATATAATACATATACCAAAAATAAACATAGTGAAAAATAATATAATAAAAATATTAGCAATTAATTCCTCTTGAGATTTAGATTTTTTACCAAATGAACTTATATTAAAGTCATAAAAAATCATAAACATCATTATAATTAAAAAACATATAAATACTGCTATTGTATAAAAAACTCCAGGAGTTTTAAATTTTGGTAATAAATTTTCATTATTTGTTGGCATTAATCCTGCTATTTCATAAAAACCTCCAGGAGTTTTTTTAAATATTGGTAATAAATTTTCATTATTTGTTGGTAAATTTGTGTTATACATATATTATTACAATAGAATAATAATAAATTTTATAAAATATATTTCATGAATGAATATAAAAAATAATTACACTAGTTAAATATTTTTACATTCGAAATTTCTTTAATGCCTTATTTACATCCGTATCAACATTTTTAATATGAATTCTTTCCCAATACTCTGAATCATGTAATTTTGCTTCACCTAATATCCATTTTGGTTCTACATCTAAAATTTTTTCAGCTATTTTATTTGCTCTATTTTGATGAAATTCTGATGTAATTACATACACATCGTCATATACTCTATTTAATTTATTTAAATAATTTCTAGCCATTATAAAATTCTCTGCTGTATTAGTTGATTCTGTATCATAAATATAATTCCATTTATTACCTCTTGAATCATCTGTATGAATTTTCTCAAATCTTGAAATTTTTCTCGCCATCTTTTCTGCCTCTGTAATAGTATCTTCGTTTGGATTCTTAATACCACCGCTTAAAAACCAATCTACATTTGTTTCATTAAAATTACCAGCAAAAACAACTGCTGTTTTAATCCTATTGTCTAATAAGTTGAAAATATTACAACCTAGAAGAATTAGTAAAATATTCATTTTGATGTTATAGATTTATTTTTATTTAATGTAATACTTATTTATTACATTAAATTATTTCAATTTTTTTATATAATCATTACATATTTTCACTAGCAGTCTTTTTACCATGACAATTTCTACATAATGCTATTAAATTTTGGACATCATTTCCACCACCATATTCTAGACGCACTTTATGATCAATCTCAAAGGTATGGTCTAATTGATTATGACAATGTCCACATTTCCACTCTTGACTAGCAGCAACATATTTCTTTTTTGTTTCACTAACAGAACGCTTACTTCCGCCCTTTCCTGAACTTAAAATTTTTTGCTCTGAACAAAAACCTGATGTTTGCGGAGGGATTCCATTTAATGATTCCATAAAACTTGATTCTGAAGTTCCGGTAAAATCAATAATAGGGCTTAACATATCCATTGAATTTCTATCTATTGGTAAGTATTTAATATAATTATTTGCATATAATAACATATCTTTACCTTTGCTTGGATTTCTTTTTAATACATAATAAATACCTATTCCTAGAACAAAATAGAAAATCATTTTATAATATTTTTTAAAAGACATAATCATTTTTGTATATTTTCCATCAGTATATGTATTATATACAAAAAATGCTGTTAATCCTAATATAAATATTTCTAGTCTCATATTTATATTATTAATTTATAATAAAATAATTTCACAAATTATGTGTTTATTTCTTTTTATTATCTCCTCCCAGGAATAGTCCTCCTACTAGGACCAACAACCCCACTATTAGGATTAGATGTCATACTAGGATCAACTGTCCTATTATTAGGCATAGTCATAGCTTCTTGACCATAAGCTCCTTGTAATTTAATAGATCTCATTAATTGTCTTTGTTCATGTGTAGCACGATAAATACCAAGCATTGCTAAAAGAATTAAAATATAAGGTAATAAAACTAAAAACCAAGAAATAGATGTATATCCTTTATCACATAACCATCCTAAAACATAGGTCCAAATGAACGCGAAAACTAGATTCATAAATGCCATTATAACTGAAGCACCGCTAAATAAAGCTATAATTGCACCAATTACAGCAATACCAAAATAAATTTTTGCAGGTGTACATAGTTTACTGAAATTTTTCATTTATACAAATAGACTATATTTTTATTTTAATGATAAGAAAAATGGTTTTTTGAATCTTTTAATAAAGTTTTTCCTCTTAAATATTGACGTTGTTTTAGATTTTCTTGTCTTATTTTTTATTATACCACTCGCTAAAGAACGGTCTAATGATGTTGTTTTTCTTTTACCATATGCTACTAAATGTATAAAATTTCCCAATATTTTAAAATCATTTAATAAATCATTTATATTAATGGGTTTATGACGCGGAGTGTAAAGATATTCATTGAAAATAAATTTGATTTGTTTAAATATATTTAATTCGTTTTCATTTAAACTAAAATAATTAGAACTAAACATTTCTAAAATTGGATAGTAAACCATTATAAAACCCCATATATCGACTATTTCAATGTAAACTTCATCCAAATATTCTCTCAAATTAAGTTCTCCGTCTGCCTTAAATTTTGTATAATGTAACAATACATCTATTATATAGTCAATTATATATGGCACAGTTATTTCATTTTCTATTACACCAGGTTTACTTTGCTCTGATATACTTGTTAATGTAGTGTTATATAACAAAAACATTATTTCATTTATAAACTTATAATGACCAGCCCCTCTTTCTTTTATCCATTCATTTAGATAATTTATTACAAAAGTCCTTAATTCTGCTTCTTCAACTTTACCTCCATTTTTAAGATATTCTGAATAGTTTTCATAAAATTTATCTGTAAATATTACAACAGAAAAAGGAACATTAAACTGAAGAGGTCTATTTCTCCAATTTTTTGGAAATTTTGAACTTGTGCCAGGTTTATATTCAACAGTTAATCCCCAATCTATTAAACGTGCTTTCAACTCTGTTCCACTATCGTCTATTAAAACATTTGAATCTTTAATATCACTATGATAAATGTTATTTTTATTCATTGGAAGAATTCCTTTTTTAAACAATTTCATTAAAGCCATATGTGTTTTATATAATTTATCATATCCACCATTTGAATAAATATAATCATCTACTGGTAAACCTCCATTCGGAAGATTTAATGACATAACTTCATCTAATTTTGAATTAATATTTGTTTTTGTAATGCCATCTTTTGGAAGTGCTGTGCATTTTTCACTAAATGTTGTTAAATCGCTAGCTGTTAATTTAGATGGACGACATAATGTTGAATCATAAATTAAAAAATAATCTTCGTAATTTCTTATCGAAACTAATTTATCTTTAATTTTGTTAATTTCCTCATATTCTTGAATAGCATGTGATTCTGTCATTAATTTAGATATTTTATTAGATTCTCTCTTAGATTTTCCTTCACATTTTAATGCTGGAACAAATACACATCCATAACCACCAGATGCTATCACTTTACCTCCTTTATTATTTATATATTTTTTTCTAGTTTTTACCATTTATATATTATATATATTTTATATTATTTATCATACAAATAGTATATAGCACCTAAAATTGATACTAAAATACATCCATAAATAATTTTTTCTCTAAGTTTATAATATTCTGCTATTTTTTCATTTTGACATTTATATTGATTATAATATTGAACAAAAAAATCGTTTAATGTTATTGGAGGTTTTTCTAGCTTTTCATTTATTTTATTATGTATAAAATGCATCCAACGTATAAATGAATCCCTATTATCTAAATATGGAGTTATTGGATATACATCGATTAATTTTTCAAGTTCTTTTGAAATTTCCTCAACTGGTATAAAAAGTGGTAAATTTTGAACAAATTCATAATATTTTTTTTTTGTTACTGCGTTAGGATGATGCGGATAAGTCATTGCTAAAGTATGTAAAAAAAACCAATAGTGAGGTCCCCAAATTTTTGGATCTAGATAAATAGTTGATGACATTAATATTTTAAACTAAAAAAATATTAATTATTTAACTATTCTGTAATCCCAAATCATTTACAACCCATTCTTTAACATCATTTGTTTTTGATATGTAAACAATCAATCCATTTGTTATTACCTTTGACATAGTATTATTATTATCATATGACATATTATTATTGTAAGTATTATTTGTATAATAAGCATCATATGTTTTTGAATTATTTTTTATTGCTAATTTTGGTATAAAATAAACATAAAATTGTTCTACAGGTTTACCGATTTGTAAATTATGTAAATAATATAATGTTAAATTTGTGTTATTTATTGTATATGGATAAGTTAAATTTTCATTATAAGTTGAGTCATCAGAACCAACATTACCATATATACCAAATTTAAATGGTTTATCGTCGTTAACTGAAATATCAAACTTAAAAATACCTTGAACAGGGTATCCTTGCTTAATCGTAAATGTGCGTCCAAATGTATTAAAAGTTTGTGTAATTATATTCCCATTTACTTCATTTTTTGGAGAAATTAAAGGAAAATAATATTTACCACTTTCAACATCATATAAGTAAATAAACCCCCAATTATCAAAAACATCATCACCCCAATCAACCCAATAAGAAGATATTAGTCTATCATCTGATGACTTATCACCAACAACAATATTTGAATCTACAAATTCAGCCATATCTGGAAAAAAAATTGTTTGATAATTAACTGGATCAATTGTTATTTTATAATTAATATAAACCATATCTTTATAAAGTTCCTCTCCAACAAGAAACCCATTATCTGTTGTATTATTTTTTGAATATAAATATAAACATACTTTTGGCTCACCAGATGGACTGGTATATAAACCTGAAGATGATATAGATGGTTTTTGGATAGTAATAAATTGATTCATACATAAAGATGGATTAGCAGTGCGTTTATTACAGTAATTAAACATACGAGTTGTTGAACCTCTACCTCTTGTACATCCCAGATTAATTGCTGGACCCGTTACCTTTGAGGTAGAATTGAATTTTTTTTGAAACAAACCTAAATTAAATAAATGTGAACCAGGCATTTATATATAATATACTACAAAATATAATTTAAACCTAATTAACTTATATATTTAGGTATATGAATAAAAATACGACTATATGTAACAATTGCGGTAAACAAGGTCATATGTTTCACCAATGTAAATTACCAATAACTAGCTATGGAATTATTGTCTTTAGATTTAGCACAGAAGGAGTTCAATATTTAATGATTAGAAGAAAAAATAGTTTTGGATATATAGATTTTATTAGAGGAAAATACTCTAGTAATAATTTAGCTCAATTAAATACAATTATAGATGAAATGTCAATATATGAAAAAAATACTATTTTAACAAAGAATTTTGAACTATTATGGAGTGAAATGTGGTGTGAATCTAATATACAATATAAAAATGAAGAATATTCGTCTAAAAAAAAATTTGAAAATATAAGAGAGGGTTTATTAATAAATGATAAATTAATTACTCTAAAGGATATTGTTGAAACAAGTAAAACTAAATGGATAGAAACTGAATGGGAATTTCCAAAAGGTCGTCGTAATCAAAAAGAAAAAGATTTAGATTGCGCTTTAAGAGAATTTGAAGAAGAAACAGGTATTTTAAAAACAGATATTAAAATTATTGAGAATGTATTACCTTTTGAAGAAATGTTTATAGGTTCTAATCATAAATCATATAAACATAAATATTTTTTAGCATTTATGGAAAAAAGTGATACTGATTTTAATTTGAATAATTTTCAAAAAACAGAAGTTAGCAAATTGGAATGGAAAACTATAGATAATTGTTTAGAATCGATAAGACCATATAATTTAGAAAAAAAAGAATTAATTCAAAATATTAATAAAGTATTACAAGAATATAGATTATATTCATAATATATAGTATTATGTCAGAAAATCCCAAAAAGAAATTATTAATTGTAGAAACTTCAGATGATGAATCTAGTATTCCTACTGAGCTAAACAGTGTCGAAAATTCTGTTATCGAACAAAGCATTGAACCTAAACAAATAATATCTAGTTTACAATCAATATCATCTAATACTTCATCTAGTATTCAACCTAGTATACAATCAAGTGTTCCATCTGCTGCGTCTTCAAGTGTTCCATCTGCTGCGTCTTCAAGTGTTCCATCTACATCTACACGTGAAATATTGGAATCATTAACTGATATTTCAACCCCAAATAAAAAACAATTGGAAGACGAATTTAAAGAATTAGAATGTAACGATGAAAATTTTTATACTGGTGAGTGTAATAAATTTTTACTCAAAAAAGAACTTCTTGAACGTGAATATTTATCAGAAAATGAAGATGAGAATAGTTATTTATATCCTAATTTAAATGATAAAGAATTTAATATTAAAATAGCTACTAAAAAAGAATTTAATGATACAAAATATGATGGAACTATTTATGAAGATATTAAAAAACAAGCAGATATGTTAGCTAAAGCTGAATTTGAACTTTCGCCACATCAAGCGTTTGTTAAAAATTTTATGTCATTTCAAACACCATATAGTAGTTTATTATTATACCATGGATTAGGTTCAGGTAAGACGTGTAGTGCGATTGGTGTTTGTGAAGAAATGCGGGATTATATGAAACAAATGGGTATTACTAAAAGGATTATAATTGTTGCATCTGAAAATGTTCAAGATAATTTTAAATTACAATTATTTGATGAGAGAAAACTTAAAGAAGTTAACGGTATCTGGAGTATGAGAGGATGTATTGGTAATAAACTTTTAAAAGAAATAAATCCTATGAACATGCCTATTGCCAAAGAAAAGATTATCAGTCAAATTAAAAATTTGATAAATACTTATTATATTTTTTTAGGTTATGTTCAGTTTGCAAACTATATTATTAAAACAATGAATTATGAAGAAGAATTACAAAAAAAACATGAAAAGAAAGAATTAAATAGAACTGGAGATAAAAGAGAAAAAACTAAGATTGAAATGTTAAAAGATGTTAAAGTTGAATTAAATAGTAGAGTTATGCGTCGACTTCAAAATGAATTTGATAATAGATTAATTGTTATCGATGAAGTTCATAATATTCGTAAAACTGATGATAATGAAAATAAAAAGGTTGCTATAAATTTGGAATTTTTGGTAAAAGCTGCTAAAAATATGAGATTTCTTCTTTTATCTGCTACTCCAATGTATAATAATTATAAAGAGATTGTATGGCTTTTAAATCTTATGAATACTAATGATAGAAGAGGAAGGATTGAAGTAAAAGATATTTTTGATAAAAATGGAAATTTTAAAAAAAATGGAGAGGAATTATTAATTAGAAAAGCTACTGGATATATTTCATTTGTTAGAGGTGAGAACCCATATACTTTTCCTTATAGAATTTATCCAAATGAATTTGCTCATGAACATACATTTCCAGCAATTAAATATCCTTCTTATCAAATGAACCTTAAAAAAATAGGTCATGAAGATAAAAAACGAATTTTAAGCTTATATTTAACTAAAATTGGTGAATGTAGTAATTGTGGTAAATGTCAATATTGTTGTTATAAATATATTATTTATAATTTAAGAAACAAGAAGTTTACAATTACAACTAATCAAGGTGTTATTAGAGAAATGCCTAGTTTTGAAAATATGGAATCGTTTGGTTATACATTATTACAAACACCATTAGAATCTTTAATTATTTCTTATCCTGTTCCAGGATTAAAAGGTATATTGGATGAAATATCGCCTGAAAGATTTTCTGAAGAAATCACTCCAAGCTTTAGCGAATCATCTTTTGTGAAAGATGAAGAAGACGAACATGAAGAGGTTGTCAAAAAACAAAAAGATTTCATTGTTGAAAGCAGTTCATCTGAGAGAAAAAGTTCCTCAGAAGAAGTTTCGGAATCTGAGGATGCTGAAGAATTACCTGATATTGAAGAGAGGATTTTTACAGAAAAAAATATCAAAACAAAAAAACCTTTAATTATAGAAGATTCGGATGATAAAACAGAAGAAGTTTTAAGAGAAAAAGGAATGTTTATTGAAAGAGAAATATCAAATAAAAAAACTGATGATGATAGTTCAGATAGAAGTAACATTCCTAAAGATGATTTTTCACTAATAAGTTCAAATGAAAACACATTATCAGATAAAAGTTTTCAAAGTAATAAGACAAATTCTCAAAGTAAAGAGCCAATATCTTCAATTGAAGACAGCTATAAACCTGATTTAAATATTAAACAACGTAGTCATCAAGGCTTAGGGACCTCTATAGGAGGTGTAAAGTCATCTTCATCTGAAAAAGATAGAACATTCTCAATAGATCCTCATCAATTAACCGGAAAAATAGGATTAGAGAGAATGATGAATTTTTTAGATAGTAAATCGCCTCCAACAAAAGGTGATTTTGAATATAAAGCAACTACACTTAAAAATTATGGTAAAATATTTACTCAAAAAGAAATAGGAAATTATAGTGCCAAAATAAAATGTATATTAGATAAAATATATAATCCAGAATCAAAAAGAGTTTCAGAAGGTATAATTTTGATTTATTCACAATACATTGATAGTGGTTTAATTCCAGTAGCATTAGCTCTAGAAGAAATGGGATTTACCCGTTTTGGACAAAAAGGCGTAAAACCATTATTTAAAAGTAAACCAACTGAAATTGTTGATGTTAGAACAATGGAACCTCCAGAAGATAAGAAAAATTTTAAACCAGCACGTTATGCAATGATTACTGGTGACCCTAGATTATCTCCTGATAATGATTTTGAAGTAAAGGGATTAACTGGCGAAGATAATAGAGAGGGAAATAAAGTAAAAGTAGTACTAATTTCTAAGGCAGGTTCAGAAGGTATAGATCTTAAATTTATCCGTCAGGTTCATATACTTGACCCTTGGTATAACATGAATCGTCCTGAGCAGATTATTGGTCGTGCTGTTCGTAATTTTTCACATAAAGATTTGCCTTTTGAAAAACGTAATGTCGAAATATTTATGTATGGAACAATTCTTGATAATAATACTGAAGAAGCTGCAGATTTATATGTATATCGTGTAGCTGAATATAAAGCTATTCAAATAGGTAAAGTCACTAGAGTTTTAAAAGAGACCGCTGTTGATTGTCTGATTAATCACGATCAAACAAATTTTACACAAACTATCATGTCAGCAAGTTTAAAAGAACCAATTACACAAGAATTATCAACTGGAGAAATTCTTAAAAGTTTTAAAGTTGGTGATGCTCCTTTTTCGCCATCATGTGACTATATGGCTTCTTGTAATTATAATTGCAGACCAGACACTGATATTGATGAAACTAAATTAAATGAAGATACATATGATGAAAATTTTATAGTAATTAATTCAGAAAAAATTTTACAAAGAATTAGAATGCTTTTTAAAGAAGCTTTTTTTTACAAAAAAGATATGCTTTTAAAATCAATACGCACACCCAAAGAATATCCATTTGTTCAAATTTATTCAGCATTAACACAATTAATTGAAGACGAAAATGAATTTATTGTTGATAGATATGGAAGAAATGGTCGTTTAGTGAATATTGGCGAATATTATTTATTTCAACCAATTGAATTAAAAGATAAAAATATTTCAATATTTGATAGATCAGTGCCAATTGATTTCAAACATGATATGATTAATTTTGAATTAAAACAAAATATAGTTAAACCAGTTATAGATAAAAGAAATTTAAAAAATATTGTAATTCAACAAGATGTGATGGAATTTCCAGAAGGAAAACGTATTACTGATGAAATGAAAGTAAATTATGATATTACTAAGAGTTATTTAGGTAAGAAGAAAGTCGAGAGAGGAGATGATAATTGGTATAAACATTGTGGTATTGTTATTACAAAAATGTCAAAAGAATATAAAGAATCTCAAAAATATTTAATTCAATTTTTAGTTTCTCATATGATAGAATTATTATTATTTGATGATAAAATAAACCTTATGAATTATATTTATTCACTAGATAGTATACCACAAGATTCATTAGAGAGATATATTAAAAATTATTTTGAGAAAAAAACTATAACTACAAGAACATTTAATGTTTTTATAACTTATAATTTAAATAAAAGAATGATAATGATATTAGATAATACAAATAAATGGGTTGCTGCTAGGTCTGAAGACCAAAGAGAAATAGCGGCATTACCTGAAACAAAAGAATTTTTAGCGTTTAATCCTAATGATTATAACAATATAGTTGGATTTATTGGTTATGAAAAAGGAAATAAGGACTTAGCATTCAAAACAAAAAATATGACTTCTAAACGTGATACTGGAGCTAGATGTGATCAAGCAACAAAAAATAAAAATTTAACAAAATTAAATGAAATAATTGGTGAAGAAAAATACACAATTGAAAATACAAAAGCTATTAAGGATGAAGATGGAAATATAATACAGGAAGCTATGGGAAATGTTGAGTTATGTGTTCTAAAAGAATTTATACTTAGATTTTTTAATGAAGAACCTAAAAATGGTAAAGATGGAAAAAAATGGTTCCTCACGCCTGAAATGGCAATTTGGCACAAACTTTATACAGTTTTTGTGTAAAAGGTGTAATAATATTAGTTCTAAAATTTGTATTATATTTTATTAAATAAAATTGAAATTAAATATAATTAAAAGATTATATGTATATAGTATAATGGAAGGTGTTTCTAAGACTACACAATTTAAAAAGCGCAGAGATAAATTACAATCCATTTATTCAAGATGCCTCTTGACTAGAAAAATAGTTTTACCTATTAATTTTGTGGGTAAAAATTTGGATGATGTAATTGAAAATTATATTCAAAATAATTTTGAAGGTAAATGTGTTGTTGAAGGATATGTAAAACCTAATTCATCAAAAATTATTAGATATTCAAGTGGTATTATCGAACGAGGAAATAAAATTATATTTGAATCTGTATTTGAGTGCGATATTTGTCTACCAGTAGAAGGTATGATTATACCATGTTTAGTTAAAAATGTTGTAAAAGCAGGCGTTCGTGCTGAAGTAGCTAACGAAGAAATTGATAAATTCTTTGGAGCTGTGGAAAATCCGGATAACCCTTGTGGTCCAAATAAAATCACAATACAAAATAATGTAATTACAATTAAGGGCGAGGATATGGGTAAAGATAATTCTTATAATCCTGGATTTTAAATATTTAATAATATAAATATAAATATAAATAATTATATTATTCATCTATAAATGTTGACTTTTAATAAAATCATAAATAATGTAATAAATTTAGATAATAATATTTTTTCACTTAAATATGACAAATCTGATAAAATCACAGGAATATATAAAATTTTTTTTGGAATGTTGTGTAATAATGTATTTAAAAATTATAAAAATAAGTTTTACTTTATCGAAGAAACAATGAATAATTTTTATTTTTCAAAAAAACAAAATGAAAAAGAAGAGTTTTTTAATTTATTCTGTAAAATACAAACTACATATCATACACTGAATAGATTTGTGTATTTATATAAATATAAAAAATCTAAATTAATTGTTGATAATGATTTACAGCTTAATAAAATTAAAGAAAATGATCTTAATGTTATATGTATATATCATATTAATTCAAAATATTTATTCAAAATTGAAGATTTACTCAAGATTATTTATATATCATTAACTAATAATTTTTTATTCTTTTCTGAACCGATTTCTATTAAAAACCCTTATAATAATATTCCATTTGGCAAATCCATTTTATATTTTATTTATACTTATTTAGTTTTAAATACTAAAATTATGTTTATAAAGTCTGATTATCTTGATATATTTCTTAAATTTAAAGGATGTAATTTTAACATGACTAAGTTTGTCAATAGTTATGAATATATTTTGAGGGAATATAATTGCAAAAATTATTTTAATAATTCTACGAAAAAAAGTATTTTAGATGATATTAAATTAATAGTTAATTTATTTAATAGTAATTTTTCAAAACAAAATAAAAAAATTATCATTGATAAAGATTTTCCTGAAGATAACCTTATTAGAATCATGAAACCATATTTATATTTATATTTAGTATCTACTTATTCTTTAGTTCGAAACAATAAAATAGAAGCTCAAAAAAAATTTTATACAAAAATGCGTGAATTTCAATGCTTTAATCCACAATTTGGTAAAAAAATTATTAGACTTAAAGATATTGTTGAAAATGGTAAAATTAAAAAAGTTAAATCGCATATTGAATTTAATATGAAACATAAAAAATTTAATACATATGATATTCAAACTTTCATGAATAATCATATATCATATAAATATAATTCATATGAATATGAAGAAGATGAAGAAGATGAAGAAGATGAAGAAGATGAAGAAGTATTTCCGGTAATGTTTAGGGATCATTCAAATTTAGAAATATATACACAATCACAGTTAAACATTAATTTAAATGAAGATGAGGATGAGGATGAGGATGAGGATGAGGATGAGGATGAGGATGAGGATGATGATGAGGATGCTAAAGAAGAAGAGGAAGAAGAATATGAACAAGATGAAAATGACTCTATAAGCTAAACTTGTTCTGTCGATGAACTATCAACTATTAGTAAATTTCGTTTTCTGATATTAGTTTTTCTTCTTGTTTTATTTTTTTGGTCACCTTTAATTGCTATTTTTCTTGATGGTTTGGTTTTATTTATAATTGATTGCTCTATTGAAACTGGACTAGTTTCTTCAAGTATTATTTTAGTTTTCTTAGGTTTTATTTCTTTTTCTTCACTATCAGACTCAATTAATAAAGGTTTTTTCTTTTTATAAATAGTTTTATTCGGCATCGTAAATTTATTAAGATAATCTTCGATATCCATTTTATTTCTTATAGATTCTTCAATATTTTCAATACATTCCTCATTTATTTCCTTGAGTGAAATAAAAACATCGCCTTTATTAGATTTTATAATTTTAAAGTTAGGAATATTTTCTGGTCTAAAACCAGGTAAAACAATGAAAGCAAAATTATCATCTTCATCGCTATAACCAACAAATAAATGTTTTTCATATTTAGTTTGTAATATAAATTTTTGACAAATAAATATGGTTGGAATTTTATATTTATTAACAAGTAACCATAAATCAAATGTGGTCAAAAAATAATTATCAGTATAAATAAAATTATCAAATGACAATGTGCCAGCATGAACTTGATCGCCTAATGTTTTCTTACCTTCGATAATTAAAATATCAACAATTTTGTCTTTATAATTTTCAAGATATTTTTTATATTCATCATATAGTTGATTTTTAATATCATTTATAGTAAATTTGTCCTTTGTTTTTCTCTCTATAAGGTCAATTATAAAATTAAATGTACAAAAGTTATATTTACTATACTCAGTTTCAATAAAATTTTCTGGAAAACATTTTTTCCAAATAGTCGATGTAATATGAGCCTTATCAACTTTATCACATACTATTTCATTTTTTCTTCCAATAGCTTGGTCAAGTGAAGGAATTTTATTATCATATAATTGTGTGAAAATCGGTTGGGTTTCATCATGAGAATTATATTTAACGTATTTATTTGTAACCATAGGAATTAAATTGTCAAAATATTCCTGTGTTAATGATGATTGTATCAATATTATTTCATTATCTCTTAAATTATAACCAATATTACCAAATGATAAATAAGTTTGTGGTTGTAACATAAATGACTTAATTCTATTATATCTAATTAATTCATCTGCCATTCTACCGAAGTAAATAGGATCATTTTGCTTATCTGTTATTAAATTTCTCTCTGGTAAAATAAGATTACATTTTCCATTTTCAGTAACAACACACAAATTCGGTGTAGCTTTACATTTATCATCCTCCTTCGCAATACAAGTTGAAACTTCATTAATAAGTTTATAATAATTTTTATCACCAATAAATTGAATTTTATCACCTACTAATTGTTTTAATAGTCTGTTAATATTTGATAGTTTATCAGAATAGATAATATATTCTTTCAACATTTCTGATTCTATTTTTTCTCTTATTTTAATATTTTCATAATTATTCAACAAAATTCTAATAGTGTTTCTGAAAACATTGTAGAAACTAGTTTCTAGCTTAATTTTTTTAATATAATCTTCTCTCTCAACATCAATAACATTTTGTGTTATAATTTGACTATCACTTTGAACCATCGGTCTATTTTTTACGTTGACAATATAATCTTGATCTGTAATTGATGGTAAATCTATTTCAGAATCAATTTCATCAACTCTAATTGGCTGAGAAATTTGTATAAATTGATTTGTATTAGTAAGTATGCCTACAACCATTTCGTCTTCAACAATTTTAAATTCTGGTTTACAAGGGATAGCTGCTTCATCTCTTCTTTTTTTACTTCTGTTATATAATTTATTTAAAAATTGTATTGTTACATTATATGTATTCCATAATGACTCATCATTCATAAAAACAAAATCTAAATCCTTCTTTAAATTTTCATTATGTGCTGAGGGATAACATGGAATAAAACCAATTCTATCAGAAACTCCTGGTTCTTCAGCAATAACACCAATTATTTTATTATTAAAATTCATTACCAATTTCTTAATATTATATTCATATTCATCTAATTTTTGAACTAAATTGTATAAAAGTAATGGACGTTTAGCTTTATAAATATTTGGCATACTTTCTAATGGTCTACATATTAACTCAAAAAATGGTTTAATGAGTTCTTTGAATACTGCTCTCATTGTTTTTGATAAGCGTGGATCACGTTCTTTAAATTCTTTTGTGATACTAAGTTTGTTACCAATACTTAAATAAGAATATATAGGTTCATAATAACCATCTTCTTTTATTAAGAATATTGAAGGTTTTCTTGCTTCATAAA
>Ga0255217_1000186_pt1 | contig 20826 bp, 21 predicted proteins | sample Miss_Atlam_RepB__FD_183046 | JGI IMG/M metagenome (GOLD analysis project Ga0255217, IMG submission 183046) | Freshwater microbial communities from Mississippi River, Louisiana, United States - Miss_Atlam_RepB_8d | ecosystem: Environmental > Aquatic > Freshwater > River | place: USA: Louisiana...
TTTGTGAAGAGTATTTTTTGAAAACGGGTTCTTCTAAATGTTTAGGAACAGGGTAAAAAGTACCTAATTGATAAAAATCCCACTTTACTTTTTCGTATACGAACTTACACTTTTTAGGATTTTTCGAATCGACTTCAATTTTTTCAACTTGAGTATAAACTTCTTTTTCGGCGATACCAACATTTGGTGAAGCCGCAATTTTAATAGCAGCTGCGAAGTCGTCACATATAACAGGTTTACCATCACCCCAAACTGCATTTTCTAAAATTTCCCATTGAGCCGTAATTTTTTCTTTACCACCTATTTTTTCGACTTTAGCAAGGCCATTATCGAGTGTCGGGATTGTTTTTGCTAATTGTGGCACCCATTTTCCATCAGCATCAATAACCGCTAAAGTACGATTTGTCATTCGTGACATATACGTAGTCGCAGCCATATTCGCAATTAAAGGATTGAAGTTTTCAAACTCCTGCGAAATGCCAATTTTAAGTTCATTATTATTTAACTGACCTCTTGTTGCTGAATTAGCTTCGGTCTGTTTTTGGTTTGAATCTTGAGTGCTTTGAACTGAAGATTCTTTTTTTGTGCAGGCTGCGATGAGCATTGCAGCTACTATAACAAAACTTAAATTTTTCATGACAACTCCTTTTGTGTCGTTGAAATTAATTTTGAAAAACATGCAGATTGGTGTGTATCATTGCCTTCAAGATGAGGTATCTCTTTTGAACATCGATCAATTTTATGAGAACAACGCGGGTGAAAGCTACAACCTGGCGGTGGATTAATTGGTGATGGGATCTCACCGGTTAAAATTTTCGCCATTTTCTTTTTGCCAGTTCCAATGCTTGGTATCGATCCTAATAAAGCTTGTGTATAAGGGTGCTGTGGATGATTAAATATTTCTTCGCGAGTTCCTATTTCAACAATTTTACCCAAATACATCACAGCAATTCGATCACAGATGTGTTCAATGACAGAAAGGTCATGGGAAATAAAAATATAGGTTAGACCTAATTTTTCTTGCAAGTCTTTAAGTAAATTTAGAATTTGAGCTTGAATTGAAACGTCAAGAGCAGAGACAGGTTCGTCACAGATGATGAGTTTCGGATTTAAAGCAATAGCACGCGCTATTGATATACGCTGACGCTGTCCGCCTGAAAACTCATGAGGATAGCGATTGATGTGTGAAGGACGTAAGCCAACAAGTTGTAAAAGTTCTTTAACTTTAGCTTCACGCTCTGCAGGTTTTAAAATATTGTGAATGACAAATGGTTGTTCAATGATTTGTCCGATTGTCATTCGAGGATCTAGAGATGCATATGGATCTTGAAAAATCATTTGAATATCTTTACGATGTTTTCTGAGATCATGTCCGCGAGACGTTAAAAAATTCTGTCCTTCAAAAGTAATCTCACCAGCAGTTGGTTCGTAAAGTCTGATGAGAGTTCTGCCTAAAGTTGATTTACCACAACCGGATTCTCCAACAAGTCCTAAAGTTTCACCTTTTTTAACAGTAAGTGAAACATCGTCAACAGCTTTAACATCTGCTACATGTTTAAGAAAAAATCCTTTTTTGATCGGAAAATATTTTTTAATATTTTTAGCAACAAGAATGTTTTCACTCATAGTTTAACTCCACTAACTTGGCATTGGGTTAAAGCAAGCGACCTGTTGGGTCTGTCCTGCTGCGTTTGTGAAAGTTGTCATTTGAGGTTTATCAGTCCAGCATTCCGATTTTACGCGAGAACAGCGAGTTGCAAACGGGCAACCTTTTGGAAATTCGTGCGGAGCTGGAACAGATCCTTCAATTGTTTTTAGCCGATGAAGTTTAGTGCCTATTTTAGGTCGTGATTCAATAAGTGCTGCTGTATAAGGGTGAAGCGGCGATGTGAGGACATCTTGAGTTTGCCCTTTTTCACACATGTGGCCACCATACATGACTAGCATATGATCAGAAACTTCTGAAATAACACCTAAATCATGTGTGATAAACTGCACAGACATTTGAAACTTTTCTTGTAAACTTTGAAAAAGCTCTAGAATTTGAGCCTGTATGGTCACATCTAGTGCTGTTGTCGGTTCATCAGCAATAAGAAGTTGAGGGTTGCAAGAGAGAGACATGGCAATCATGGCTCTTTGTCGCATTCCACCAGATAGTTGGTGTGGATAAGAAGCATACCTTTCGCTTGCCGACGGTATACCTACAAGTTGAAGCATTTCAATAGCGCGATCACGAGCATCTTTATCTGATAGCTTCATGTGTTTTTTTATTTGCTCATCCATTTGATAACCAATGGTTAAGACTGGATTAAGTGCTGTCATGGGTTCTTGGAAAATCATGGCCATTTGACCACCGCGAATATTTTCCATTTGTGATGGAGATTGTTTGAGTAGGTCAACCCCGTTGAGCTCGGCAGACCCAAAAGTGACCTGACCGGGTTTAGCCACAAGCTGCATAAGCGAAAACGAAGTAACTGATTTGCCGCACCCAGATTCGCCGACGATTCCGATTGTTTCGCCTTTATGAATGTCATATGAAATTCGATTAACGGCGCGAAAAGGGCCTGTTTTTAAAAAGAAAGTCGTTTCTAAATCGCGGACTTTAAGAACTGGATTCAATGCCTTACCCCTAAAACTATCGTTTTAAATCATCCGTTGTTTTTTTAAATAAAAAACTCGGATGAAAATTAGTACATGAAGTCTTATTATAAATAAAGCTGACACTCAATTTAAATGATGCGTTAGTGGAATTTTTTTAATTATGAAAAATGTATTTTTATTTGGGGATTCCAGCATTTACGAGCATTGCATGGCGATCAATTCAGGTTAATTTGTTGAAAATTCTAGACTTCGCTGTAACTCAATCTGGGGTAGACAGCGAAGCTAGGTAAACATGAGGAAGTTCAAAAATATTCAGGTCTTATGGCAATTGCGTATTTCTTTGCATGAATTTATTTAAGGCTATTTCAAAAGCTTTAGATATGGCCCCAGAAAGTTTGTCAGACAGAGTAGGTTTTTTTTCAAAACTAATTTTAATAACCTGATGGGTTTTTATTTTGTTTAAAATATAGTCATCGCTGGTTTGGATTTTATCGATTAAGTTTTTAGCAATCGCTTGCTGTCCATACCAATATTCACCAGTTGCAACTTCATTTAAGTTAAGCTGTGGACGAAATTGTCCTACAAAATCCTTAAATAAGGTATGTGTTGCTTCAAGTTGTTCTTTAAACTTAGCTTCACCTTTTTCAGTGATTTCACCAAATAAACTGACCGTTCGTTTGTAATCGCCAGCAGTATATTCTTTGAAATCAACATCGTATTTTTTGAGTAATTTGTTGAAATTTGGAACTTGAGCCACGACACCAATTGACCCAATAATAGCAAACGGGGAAGCTATAATTTGATGAGCAACGCAAGACATCAAGTAGCCGCCACTCGCGGCTACTTTATCGACACAAACAGTAACATTTAGTCCGGCTTCGCGAAGACGTAAAATTTGCGCTGCTGCAAGTCCGTACCCATGAACAACGCCGCCCGGACTTTCAATACGTAATATGACCTCTTCATTTTTTTGAGCAACGTTTATGATTGTGCTGATTTCTTCTTTAAAGTGTTCAACTGCACTCGCTTCAACATCACCTTTAAGAAAATCGACTAAGTAAGCATTTTTCTTTGGCAACTTTTCTTTTTCTTTAGCTAAATTTTTTTGTGCTTTTTTCTCTTTTTTAAGATCGTCATCAGAGAGTAATAATTCTTGAAGCGACTCTTTTTGTTCGTCGAACTTATCGTTTAAAATTTCAATTTCAAATGATTTTGAACCTTTGTTTTTTAAAGCAATTGCAGCCATCGTCAGCAAAACCGCAATAATGGCAAAAACGATAATTAATGTTTGACCTAAAAATAATCCTAATTGAGCTAGTGTTTCCATAGGAATAACTTACTTGAAGTTTTTATTAAGTAAAGACAAAAGTCGAGCTTTTATTTTAAAAAGTATGTTTTCAATCGTGGCAGACGATGAGTTGTGAAATAATGGTCTTGTGATAAATAAAATGATTTTATTAATTCTTGCAGTGCTGTTTTCGCTTAAACTTTTTGCTCTAGACGGCGAACTTGCTGATCGTTTAAAACAAGATTTGCAACATGATGCTGAACGCAAGAAGGGCTTTGCTCAATATAATTCTGAGAAAAGGAAAAGAGAGCAAGATAAAGATAAAGGACTGTCTTTATATCTTCAAGAGCAAGAGCAGTGGGAAATGGCCCGTGAAAAAACGGTTTACGAATATAAAAAAAATAAAAAAAAGCCTATGGATGAGGATTCTGCCGAATTTAGACAGGATGAATTAGCTAAGCAGCAACGGATTAATAAAATGGAAGAGGCTCGTCTTGGTTACATTAAAGATAAGAAACAAATTATTGCTCAGTATAAAACTCCGCAATCATGGTCGGAAGAGGATGAGTTGGGCGTTTATATAAATCGTCCGCGATACGATAAACGAAAACGCAGTCAGAATAAGTGGACAAAATCAGGTAAAAGCCTTGGCGGATCATCTGGAGGCGGTTTTTCCGGTGGGTATTCGGGTGGAGATTCTGGCGGAGGAAACTTTGATCTGCCACCGCCACCACCACCAGGTGATTTTAACTCATATCCACAAGATAACTTTGATGATTTTCCACCACCACCTTCGAATTTTGACGGTAATTACCCCGGGACATATGATTCGGGTTTTGGGGATGGTGGTGTAGTTCCGCCGCCGCCGCCGCCACCAAATTTTAATGATGGTTTTGATTTTTAGATGATTTACTGATTAACAAAAAGTTCATCAAACTTAAGACCTGTCATCTCTCTAATTTTTTTAAATGCAAAGTAGAGAATCGCGCCTAGAAAAATAACTGAAGGAATAAGGATGACGAACGTTGAATAGAGTGTCATTTGTCCTAACTGTTCATTGAGTAATGTTTGTCGACTTTCTAATGTTAGCTGTTCATCGATTGGTTTAAAAATATAAATTGCTAGAAAGAAATTCAGAAGTGCACTCATCAGAAATGAAACTGATAACCACCGAGTTGAGGTTGTCATAAGTTTTTTAAAACTATTTTCAGCATTTTTCTCGCTGATGGCTTGATTGATTTTATCGATTTGAAACGCAGCCGGATTTAAAAAAAGTGTTTCAAAAAAAGGTTGTTGACCAAAACTAGAAAAGAAAACAAACAGTCCGATTAGTAAAGGAAAGAATGCTTCTTTTACAGCAAACCAAATACCTCCAAGAGCTAATATTGTAAGAGTGCCGGATACGATAATATTAATTAAACCCAATAATGAAATAAAATTAACTTTGCGAGTTTTGATTAGACTGTGTATGCCATAGAGTAACGGAAATGCAAGAGCAATCATTACAGTGAGTTGTGGTGTTAAATGCAGTTTAGACCCTTTGTTTAGAATCATAACAGGAATTAATATGTTGATCAGTATGTTTAAAAATCCATTTTCTTGATTATTATTTTTTTGCATGCGAATCATGTTTTCATACAGAGGGGTTAAAGTCTAGCGAGTAGTTTGTCGTGTCGATTGATTAATTAATTAGATTATTTGCCGATTGTTAAACCACTGACGCATTTCGTGTACGCGCCGCCTTTAATGAAGGGTTGATTATTATAAAGTAGTCTGGTCAGTTGCGGAGCTCCGCTTGCGTTAAATGTTAAAGAAAACTTTTCAATGTTATATCCATAGCTATTTGTTGTTTGATTTACAGCGCCAGGTTCTCCGGCGGTAGCAACGTAAAGGTAACCTGATTCTCCGTCGTATGCCATCGCTGAAATGCCGAATACGTATGACGTGTTATCGTAGAGAACGATTGGGTTGGTGAGGGTTGCAGTCGTTGAAGTTTCGGAAATATCCCAAATAACAAGTCCGTGGTTTAAATTGTAGACACCGGCATTATTGTTACTTGTTTGGCCATTTGCGTAAGATACGACTAGTTTGCCAGTTATTGTGCCGCTTGTATAAGGAATGTAGGCCATTGATGTTGGCGAAGTACCATTTGTATTAAATGCAACTGTGCCAGATGTTAAGTTGCTAGCTTTCGTATGAGTGACCGACGATATTTGGACTCCGTTTAAGCAGTCTGCAGTCGAATAATACCCAGTGTGTGCTATTATTCCAATACGGTTTGCGACAGCTGTAGCTCCTTGATGTGTAAAAATAATTCTTCCAGTTGTAATTCCTGAAGCGGGTGGTAGCGCTACGACGTTTGAAATAAATGTTGTAGAAGTGGCGCAGGCACCTCCTGGTGCGTTGACCCATGGATTGGTTCCTGCAGGTATTCTGATAGGTGTCGTATTGATTTTTTCTATAGCCGTTGTTTTGCCGATGAGCATGCTACCTTCGTTATCGATAGTTAAGCCAACCATAGCGCCGCTAAGCACCGTTGCATTCGAGTAGTAATTGGTAAAAGAAAGTGGATTTGTTTTTGGAACTTTGATGATTTTTCGTTCTGACGTCGTTGTTGCATTTTCGTTTAAAATAAAAAGTGAATCTCCATTATCGACAACGTTTTTTGGGTGTGTAGCGGCAGCAAATGTCCCAGCATAGTTGTAGTCAATAAGTGTGCCTAAGTGTATGCCCGATTCTAATAGAAACTGCTCGACGGTTCGAGTGGCAGTCGTTGTGTATGTTGTGATGCCGGTTCCAGAATTGCAAGATCCTGTGCTGACATATAAAGTTTTATTGATTGATCCAATGAGACTATTTAAAGTTTCTTCTTCTTTTTTAGAGCAAGAAGTGGCAATAAGTGAAAGACTTAAAGCTAATCCTGCTGTTAAAAAGAACTTTAAATTCATGATCATTGAAGCACCCTTGCCTTACTGATAATTTTACAAGAATTTTATCGGCATTGTTAAGGATAGCTTTAGATAATTGCTGCTTGTCTAGACCTAATCAATCGAAACGTGTTTAAATAAATAGTGTTTGTAAGATAAACAATTATTATTTTTATATAAACAACTATTGTTTATATTACTCAAATCGTAAGTGTTTAACAGATTCACCCGAATCGCGAAGTTCTTCTAAGGCGCCAATACCAACATCGAGATGATTTTTAACATACTGACTTGTAACTTTCTTGTCTGATTCTTCGGTTTTTACACCTTCTGGTATCATAGGGTTGTCACTCACAAGAAGTAAAGCGCCTCGGGGAATGTCGTTTGCAAAGCCAGCGGTAAACAAGGTTGCTGTTTCCATATCAATTGCCATTGCTCGTGTTCGGCGGAGATACTCTTTAAATTCTTCGTCATGCTCCCAGACGCGACGATTTGTGGTGAAGACTGTGCCAGTCCAGTAATCAAGACCGTGTTTGATTATTGTTGATGAGACAGATCTCTGCATTCTAAATGACGGCAATGCGGGAATTTCAGGTGGCATATAATCATTTGATGTGCCTTCGCCACGTATAGCAGCTAGTGGTAATACGAGATCGCCAATTTGATTTTTCCGTTTGAGCCCGCCACATTTTCCTAGAAACAAAACAGCTTTTGGTGAAGCAGCAGAAAGTAAATCCATAATTAAAGCGGCCATTGCGGAGCCTATTCCGAAGTTAATAATTGTAATGTTGTGAGCTGTTGCAGAGCGCATAGGACGATCTTGTCCCTGGATAGTGACATTAAATTTTTCAGCGAACATATCAACATAGTTATTAAAGTTTGTGAGTAGTATATATTCTCCAAATTGATCATTTGGAACGCCTGTGTATCTTGGTAGCCAATTACTAACGATTTCGTCTTTTGTTTTCATAGACTAAAAATTAGAGCGTATTTTTTTATAGATCTCAAGTAATTTATGAGCTCCGGTGATCAGATTGGCTTGCCAATCATTATGAGCGTTGTGATCTGCGCCATCAGTAATGTATTTAATAGAAGTAAAGCCAACATTGAACTTTATGCAAGTTTTGGCAATAGCGTAGGCTTCCATATCTGCAACATCGGTTTGGATTTTAAATTGACCAATATCGAAACCATCTGCTGTTCCGCAAGAACCTTTAGGTAAATCAGTCAGGAAATGATGTACAGGTAAATGATACGAAATTTCATCCATTGGCGTTTCGCCAATTTTATAACCTAAAGGTGTAATATCCATATCTTTTTGAATAAATTGGTTTATTTCGACAAGAGAGTGTGTGTTAAATTTAGAACTCCCTGCGGACCCTAAATTGAGTATGTGATTGTATTTCTGCGTTTGAATAATCTCCATTGTTTTAATTGTAGCATTCACTTTTCCTATTCCGGAGTAATAAATATGAATATTTTCGTTTTCAAAAAGGTTGTGTGATTCTACTGGTAAAGCCATGATAATGGCGATATTTCTTTTCATAGTTCCTCTTGTACAGACTTTAGTGCAAGCTTGTTCATTAATGGACTTAAATGAAATTGGTCCAGTTGTCATATCATTTTTGACAGTTCGTGCGCTGCAATTCAATCTAATATAGTCAGGAGATAAAAAATGAATAAATTTATGATTGTGGCGACTTTGTTTTTAAGTTTATCTATCAGTTTGATCGCGAATGCTGGTGTTTCAGGGAACTGGACGGGTTTTGGTTATTGGAAGTTTAAGGGGCAAGGCGAAGGTGTGCGTTGTATGCCGATGCAGATGAAATGGTCTGAGGGTGATGATTTTATATCACTAGATGGCGGGTATTTTGATTGTGGTATTGTTGCGCAAGACTTGGGATCAGATCGCTGGAAAGTCAAAGTTGGGCAAATTTATGATCACCAAGATCAAGTGATTGGATCTTATGATGGTCAGAATTTAGAAATGATAACGGCGAGTCCAAATGAAAAAACGCAAATTTCGATCAAAATAAAAAGAGAGGCTAATCATATCGATTATGAAGAAATTTGGTTTAATCAGTACGAGAAGGTTTACGTTATAACGGGGCGACTTTTTACATCTCAGTAGTGCTTTTAATTTAAATTAGTTGTTTTTAAAAAGCAGTTGATATCGACATCAACTGCTTTTTTTTGTTAATAACAAATTGCTTTTTTCTCTTCGGTTGAAATTGCTAAGTCTGAATAGGGTTTGAAATTTTTGATTTTATTTTTAACGCTCGTGTAACCAGAACTGTTACCATCTGTGTTTTGAGTCCAATACTGTAAAGCTTTATCAGGTGAGTAATCGCAAAATTGTCTTAATGCTAAAGTTGAAAGCAATCCCGAAGCATGCCAGCCATTCCAGCAATGAATATAGATCGGCGAAGGGGTCTGGCCTTTGATAGCGCTATAGACCATTTCTAAATACGGTCGAGTATTGGCCTCATTAAACGCAGTCAGTTGCTTATAATGAAAAACATTTTTTTGTCCTTTAAGGTCTAGACACTCTAACTGTTTAGGGGCAGAAGAATAATTTGTTTCATAAAGATAATAAGCAGATTTAAAGCCTTCTTCGCAAAGATTTTGAATGCCGATTTGGGGTAGTGGGTTTTGATTATCTTTGCGTCCGTATTTATTATATTTATTATTAGCGCCGCCTCGGTAAAGTATTCCTCTTAAAACTACTCTAAAATTTCTTGCGCCATAGAGATTCTCGTAACCATCACCTCGATCGTTGATAAGTTTTGTATAGGGGTCGTTCAGCTGATACCTGGCGTCTAGATCTTGAATTTGCTTATCAGGTAGAGCGTAAGATAAAGAGCTTGTTAATATCAATGATAGAAACGTTATTAAGCTGATTTTCATAAATTTCTCCTTGGTTTATTTAATCTGTAGAAGTGTGTAGGGGGCGATTATTTTTTTATTGAACATCATCTTTCTAGGCTAATGTCGTAGCGCTACTGATGTTGAAAGTTACTGAATTGTTAAGGTTGAGTTAGGTTTTATGTTAACCTGCAGTGTCGACCAACAAATGTCATACTGTAGAAGGTTTCGACATATACCTATATTAAACATTCTTTATTGAGTGTGGTACGGCATATTTTTAGCATTGTACTAAAGTAGGTTGTCTTCAAAATGAAGGAAACAATTTTGCATTTAACAGGAGTTATTATGAAAGTTTCATCGTTATTAATAGCAGCGTCGGTATTTTTTACTTTTAATTTGAGTGCACAAGCTGAGCTTAGACAGCTTTCAGATGCCGAGTTAAGCGAGGTTTATGTTGCAACAGTTGTAGATCGAGCAACAATGTTACGACGAAGTTTAACAGAATATATACGACAACAAGCTGACCATGTGAATCAGAAAGATGTTGAAAACTTTTTGCGTCAACAAGCTCAAATATTTGGTTTGTCATTAAATAATATTCAAATTGAAGGATTATCTTATGATAATAAGACAGAATTGATTTTACAATTAGATGGTGTGACGGTTTCAACTCAGCAGCTACCAGCTCAGATTGAGCGAATATATATACCATCGATTACGGTGCGTGGCACAAGCCCGACTGAAAAGTCATTTGGTTCTCTCGACATTAAAGATATTAATCTTTCAGGTACAAGAATCTGGATTAATTCATCAACTGTGCCTGGGGCGGAACGCGCTATTCCAAATATGAACCGTTAATTTTGACATTATTAAACAATTCTACGCGCGGCTGGCGTTATGAGATCAGTCGCATCACTTATCTGTATAAATAACTTGAGTCGATTAAGTAACAAGGTGTATCTATTGTTCATGATAAGTAGGTACATATGTTTTTATTAAGATTTATTTTTTTGAGTTTCGTATTTTTGTATGTTGCAGTTTTAAAAGCTGAATTGATCACTGGTGTTTGGAAGGGTGTTGTTAATGAGCAAGCAAATTGTTTTATTGAGATTGGTTATACATCTTATGAAAACAACGCCATTTCTATCTTAAACGAACGAGTTGATATTCAAATCGGTTCGACAAAATTTAAAGCCTACCATCCGTATGTGATAAACGTAGAAGCGGGGCGGATTGATGTTGTTAATCAAGTTTATGAAAGTCTACATCATAATCCTGAAAGCTTAGTTGCGATGAAGTTAGAGACTGTATTAATTGATCATTTATTGAATAAACCGACAAAGCTTGTTGTTTTTGAGCAGGATTATAAGAGTCAGTTAATCGAAAAAGTGATCTGTTCTGAATTTATAAAAGTTGCTGATTGATAGGATTATTATGCCAGAACTACCCGAAGTAAAATAGTCAAAAAAGAAGAAGCTAAATAATATTAACAAGTTGGCGGTTGCGATAAATATCAGTATTCCATTCAAATTCGACATAGATAACGGAAAGGCCAATGCCCGTAGAGGAGCGAACACGTTCAATTCCGGGAAGCCCGTTAAGAACAGTTTCTAACGGAAGTGTTACAAGAGTTTCAACTTCTTCCGGCGCCATTCCTGCGGCTTCCGTCATAATATTAACTGTCGGTCTATTTAAATCAGGGAATACATCAACAGGCATTTTTGAAACAGTGAAAAGTCCGTAGGCGGTAACTAAGATACCCACAGCTACTATAAAAAGCCTGTTTGTCAGTGAAAAGCGAATGATTCTATCCAACATGGTTCGCTCTTTTCTTAGTGGCCTTTGTGTTCAGGCATTTCATTTTGAGGAACTTCAAACTTTAGCGGTAAATTGTATGATGATGGGATTCCACCAGTTTGACCTTCTCTTTTGGAGTTGATGTTCAGTATGCCCTTTTGAGGAAGAGAAGATCTACATAAATATGAGTCAGATTCCTTGGCGCAAGCCAAATCAGTTTTCTTTTTACCGGTCTGAATTGATGCAGCAACTGAAGAATCTAGAACTGAAGGGTTTTTCCAATTGATGTCGAGTAAGTAAACTCGATAGCCTTCTTTTTCTTTTACAACTTCAGTATGAAAGGCGCCGGGCATTCGGATATAACCACCATGTGGTCCTGGTTTGTCTTCACCATGAGCAAATACATTTAAAGATAAAGATGTTAGAATTGAAAAGATAAGTGTGCGTGTTGCTTTCAAGTGAACCTCATTTTTTACGCCGGCTAGCGGTCAGTTATCTTTAAATACGATCTTGGGACTCCATTTGTGACAAAGCCCGAATAATATTTTCCAGCTTTGAGACAGAATTAGTTTTGAAATGCACATTGAACAGGTGCGAAATTCATTCCGGCGCTAAAGCTGTAAAACTTTGCGTTTTGAATTTGAGCGCCGACTTTTTCAAAGCTTAATTTCGAGTCTAAATTTCCGTCGCCCGCTTGATAAAGAAAATGAATGCCATCTTTCTTTAAGCTCATATTGCCAATCGAGTTAATATATGCAGTTCCTTTGTAGGGGCCTTCGGCATACTCATAGCGAATAGTACTATACTTATCTTGGCGAACTTCAACTTCTATATTTGTTTTAGGCGAAGTGTTCGCAACTCCAGTGCATAGAACAGGTGTTAGATCGGTAATGGGTGTGGCCTGAGCTTTAGCAATCCAGACAAGAACTAAATCTCCGTCGGTATTTTGCTCCGCCGAGAATCTCACTTGGTCACCAACTTTAAATCCATTCAGCATTTGTGTGTCTTGAGCAATGAAAGGCATTGTCATTCCAGGCATATTTAGGTTTGGAATCGCATCATGCTTAAGTGTGATTTGGTGATTAGGAAGATCAATCTTCTTAATAAGGCCGTTCACTTGTGGAAGGTTATTAGGAGGAGCCTGTTGAGTCTTTTCAATCCAAATTAAAACTAAATCTCCATCTGAATTTTGGTCGGCGGCAAAATGAATTTGATCGCCAACTTGAATGCCTTGTAAGATTTGAACATCTTCGACGACAAATGGCATAGTCATTCCTGGCATATTCAGATTTGGAATCGTTTCGTGCTTTAGCGTGATCTGTTTATTTTGTAGATCAATCTTTTTCACGACGCCATTTACAGTTGGATAATTTGCCGGAGGATTTCCTGCAAATGCGAAAAGTCCGAACAAGCTAAGTGCTGTTGATATAACAAGTTTTCTCATAAATTCTCCCTTTGAGTCATTGATGTTGACTACCATACCCCCAGTAGGGTATATTAGTCAATATTGTAACGTGAGGAGTCAGTCATGCAAAGCAAAGCTCAGAGCCAATCTAAAGCATCTAAAAGCCCAAAAAAGGCGAAAGGTGTACAGCACAAGGACGTAGCAGGTAGTAATGATCACCACCCAGATCATTCAGGCCATATATCAAGATTGAATCGAGTGAAGGGACAAATCGAGGGGATCGAGCGAATGATCATCGACAGAAGATACTGTCCAGACATTATTGCGCAACTTAAGGCGGCATCCTCAGCGCTTAAGGCAATCGAAGCAGAGGTTTTTAAAACTCATCTTAGAGGCTGTGTGAAGCAAGCTTTTAGCGCTGACGACTCATTTAAATCGGAAGAAAAAATTCAAGAGATAGTAAAGCTAGTTTACTAGAAAGTTAGAGATTTATATGGAATCACATAAAGATTGCTGTTCGGTAGAAAATAAAGAACAAAGCTCGGTGCACACGCACGAGCATAGCGGTCATCATCAACACAACCCTAAGCATGGAGATCTCGGTCATGATCACAGTGCTTGTTCAATAGAAGGAAAAACCACGTCAGAAGTTATAGATCCGGTTTGTGGAATGAAAGTCGATCCAAAATCAGCAAAAGGCGGATCGTCTGAATATAAGGGTCTGTCTTATTATTTTTGCAATCCAAAGTGTAAAACCAAGTTTGATAATGAACCCGAAAAGTATTTGTCTCCTAAAAAGGAGCAAGCAAATCTTTCTTTGGATGTTGAATACACTTGTCCTATGCACCCAGAGATAAAACAAATTGGCCCAGGAAGTTGTCCAATTTGTGGAATGGCTCTTGAGCCAACCGTACTGACAGCAGATCACCAAGAAGATCAAACTGAATATTTAGATATGCGCAAACGATTTATATTTTCGGTTGTGCTCAGCATTCCACTTCTTTTTGTATCGATGGGTGGAAGGCATTTAATTTCTTCTCATGAGAGTCAAGCATGGATGAACTATATTGAGTTTGTGTTGGCAACACCTGTGGTTTTGTGGGGTGGATGGCCTTTCTTTGAAAGATTTTGGATGTCGCTTAAGACAAGAAATCTAAATATGTTCACACTCATTGGACTTGGTGTAGGGATAGCTTACCTTTTTAGTTTGTTCGGAGTGTTTATGCCGACTATTTTTCCTGAGTCGATGAAAAATGAACACACTGGTCTTGTTAATCTTTATTTTGAACCAGCAGCGGTGATTGTGGCTCTGGTTCTCTTGGGGCAAGTTCTTGAATTGAAGGCGAGAAGTCAAACAAGCGCAGCTATTAAGGCCTTATTGGGCCTTTCTCCAAAAACTGCGCGAAGATTAAAAGCTGATGGAAGTTATGAAGAAGTGCCGTTGGATGAAATCAAAATTGGAGATAAGGTTCAAGTAAGACCGGGAGAAAAAGTTCCTGTAGATGGTATTGTTGTATCTGGAAATAGCTCAATTGATGAGTCAATGGTAACGGGTGAGCCCATCGCTGTTGAGAAAGAATCTGGATCTAGTGTCATTGGTGCGACAATCAATGGAACAGGGTCTTTGGTTATTGAAGCAAAAAAAGTGGGTCAAGAAACTTTACTTGCGCAAATCATACAAATGGTTTCAGAAGCCCAAAGGTCGAAAGCGCCAATTCAGAAATTGGCTGACACGGTTTCAGGATATTTTGTTCCGATTGTTGTTCTTGCCTCAATTTTAACAGCAATTGTTTGGTACGCTGTAGGTCCAGATCCTAAACTAGCGAACGCTATCGTAAATGCAATTGCAGTGCTAATCATCGCTTGTCCGTGTGCGCTTGGACTTGCGACTCCAATGTCAATTATGGTTGCAACTGGAAAGGCTGCGAAGCAGGGGATCTTATTTAAAGATGCTAGCGCAATTGAAATTCTTCGTAAGATCCAAGTTTTGATTGTGGATAAGACAGGAACTTTAACCGAAGGAAAGCCGAAAGTAACTTCGCTTAAAACTTTTGGAGGATTTAATGAAGATGAAATATTTTCTCTGACAGGAAGTCTAGAAAGAGAAAGTGAGCACCCGCTGGCTCATGCTATTTATCAAACTGCGAAAGACAAAGGTGTGAAGTTTCAACCTGTTGAGAAATTTAACTCAATTACTGGCAAGGGGGCATCCGGAGTTATCAGCGGAAAATTACTTCATGTTGGCAATAAGTCTTTAATGAGTGATAACTTGATTGCCTTGTCGGAAGTTGAGAAGACAGCAGATGAACTACGGAAAGACGGTCAAACCGTTATGTTTGTATCTATTGATAAAAAGATTGCAGCTTTAATTGGAGTGTCTGATCCAATTAAAGCCACAACTCCTGAGGCCTTAAAGGCGTTAAGAAAATCGGGATTAAAAATCGTGATGGTTACTGGTGATAATAAAATTACTGCTCAGGCAGTTGCAACGAAGCTTGATCTAGACGAGGTAGTTGCTGACGTTCTTCCGCATCAGAAAGCTGAGATTGTTAAAAAATACCAATCACAAGGCAATCTGGTTGGCATGGCTGGCGATGGCATTAACGATGCTCCGGGGCTTGCGCAAGCTGAAGTCGGCATCGCAATGGGTACTGGAACTGACATTGCTATGAAAAGCGCAGGTGTTACTTTGGTCAAAGGTGATCTAAATGGTATTTCGAAAGCTCGCGAGTTGAGTCTGGAAACCATTTCAAACATCAAGCAGAACTTGTTCTTTGCGTTTTTCTATAACGCCCTTGGCGTACCCGTGGCCGCTGGAGTTCTTTTTCCATTTTTTGGAATTTTATTGAGTCCAGTATTTGCCGCTGCTGCGATGAGTTTAAGTTCAGTATCTGTGATCGCAAATGCGTTACGACTTGGAAAGAGTAAAAACTGATGGAAACTATAAAAGTTGACCGTATCCCAAAAAACTGGAGAGTTTGAGCATGAATCAGGTCCTGTGTTGAAACCATTTCGTCCAAGACATTGGAAGATGGCATTCATCAAAGATCCGCCAAGAAAGCCTGAAGATAAAAAGATTACGGTTGAAGCCGCTTTCAAATTTTTTTCAGCTCTACCGGATTTGTACCGAGATCTAGCCATGCTTCAGTTTTAATGTGCAGGTCGGATCGGTGAAGTGGCGGGGATTCAAATTGGTAACTTGTATCTGGACCAAGATTTCTTTTTGATTAAAGACTCGGTGGTTTGGTGTAACTCAAGTAAAATGTTTGAATACCTAAAACCGTTTCCCAAGAATCGCGAATCAAGGCAGGTTTATGTTCATAGTGCAATTAAGGAGATTGTCGACAGGCGGCTGAAGTTACGCCATCCCGGATGTAACTTTTTGTTTCATGTCGATGGTAAGCCTTTAAATTATTGCACGATTCAATCGAACTATAAATTTGCCCAACAGAAATCAGGAGTGCCCTACACAGGCGCGCACTGTTTAAGACACGGAATGGCCACACTCGCTCGACGAGTCGGCGGCATGGGATTGGATTCAGTGGTGGCGATGACAGGTCATAAAGACCTTAAGCTCGCAGATCACTATTCGAAAATTGATGGTGAAGTTCAGAAAGAAACATCACTTAGAATTTTAGAACACATCCAGAACCTGCAAAACCGACAAATTCAGAGTGAAGTGCCACGGAACGTGACTTACTTAAGGAGGATAAAATGAATAAATTAAAAAGAAATCTGCTGTGTTGTGCTGACCTGATGGTTTTTGCAACTTTCAAAATGAGCGATTTTAGTAAGTTAGGTGCGTAATGCCAGAACTACCCGAAGTGGACCTTGTGGTTCAAGATCTCAACCGTAAAATTCAGCAAATTAAAAAACAAACTCATAGCCATGCTCAATTAACGAGTTTCAAAACTTGGCGCAAAGATATTCGTTACCCTCTTCCGACTAGCGAACTTAAAAAAATAATCAGCTGTGAGAAATCTGAAATTAAAACTATCCGTAGACGTGCTAAATATATTATTTTTGAGTTATCAGATAGTATTTTGATTTCACATTTAGGTATGACGGGGCACTGGTCTTTTTACGAAGGTGATTTGAATGACTATGACGTTCAAAAGCATGATCATGTAGGATTGCAGCTCAATCATCGGTACTGGTTTATCTACAATGATCCAAGACGTTTTGGTTTTTTAATAGAAAGATTGCGAATTGCTGAATCTGAGTATTTTTCAGGCATTGGGTATGAACCATTAGAAATGAATGATCAAAACATTGATGACTTGTGGAGTGTGTCTCAAAAGCTACAAAGTAACATTAAGTCGTTTATGATGAATCAGAAATATATCGTTGGTGTTGGCAATATTTATGCGAGTGAAGTTCTTTTCAAATTAAGGATAGATCCTTTTAAATCAGTTCGAAGAGTCAAAAAAGAAACGTTTCGTCATTTGGTTTTTGAGATTAAAAAAATTTTATCTGAGGCAATTTTAGCTGGCGGATCTTCTATTCGCAGTTATAAAAAAGTTGATTTTACAGAGGGGAATTTTCAAGAAAAACATTTAGTTTATGATCGTGAGGGTGAGCCTTGCTCGGTTTGTAAAAAGCCAATTCAGCGTGAACTCATAGCAGGTCGTTCAACTTTTTATTGTAGTGCTTGCCAACGCTAGAGAACTATGATTTATTTTTTAATTGTTGTTAAAAATTGATCGTTGAGTATCTAATACACTAGTTTAAGATAATCTGGTCATTTATGTAACAATTTAAAAATGAAACAAAATGATCGAAATAGATCAAAACAGGTCGAAACAGATCAACACAACGAAAAGAAAAGGGAAGACATACATGAAAGCAGTATTAGTATCAGCTTTATTGGCATTATCATTCACAACAGGTTTTACTTGTTCTAAAAATGCTCCAGAAGCAGCAGCTCCGGCAGCTCCAGCTACTGAGCAAGCGGCAGCAGCAGCTCCAGCTGAAGGTCAAGCTCCAGCAGCTACTGAAGCAGCAGCTCCGGCAGCTACTGAAGGTCAAGCTCCAGCGGCTACTGAAACTAAGTAATTAGTTTTTTTATATAATAGCAAAATGAAAAAGCTAGTCTTAACAGACTGGCTTTTTTTGTGTCTTCACACGAAATAGTGTAAAAGCTCTACTATAGAGTAAAAACTCGACCTAGATCGAAACATTTTGGTCAGAAAAATTTAATAAATTACAACTACTTACGGGCTTGTCAGATGCCGATAGAGATGCTGGAATAAAGATATTAAATTAAAAGGAGCATCTTGTGGAAACACTAACAAACTATCAAGGATTCCTTTGTCAACTAGGCCCAGCTTGGGCTTTGGCAATAGGTTCGTTACTATTACTCTTATTTATTGGCTTTTTTGACTTGCCATTAATCGTGTGGGCGATTGCTGTAACGGTTATGGTTTATGGTTTTGGCGGTTCGCTTGCGCTTACAGCTGTGATCGCTGGGTTGTTTCTGATATTTTTAATTAGACCAATACGCGCTGCTGTTGTATCGGCGCAAATCATGGCGTTATTTGAGAAATTCAAATTTATTCCGCAAATCTCACAAACAGAACGTACAGCGTTAGAAGCTGGTGTTGTGTGGATTGAAAAAGATCTATTTTCTGGAAAACCCGATTTTGAAACTATACTTAAAGAGCCGTATGCGAAACTCACAGACGAAGAGCAGGCGTTTATTAATGGCCCTGTTGAAGAACTTTGTAAACTGACTGATCCTTGGCGAGTTTGGAAAAATAAAGATATGACGCCGGAAATGTGGCAGTTTATCAAAGACAAAGGTTTTTTAGGAATGATCATTCCTAAAGAGTACGGTGGTCTTGGTTTTACGGCTATGGCGCACTCTGAAGTTGTTATGAAAATCGCGTCGCGATCATTGCCTCTATCAATTACTGTTATGGTTCCAAACTCGTTAGGTCCTGCGGAATTACTCATACATTATGGTACCGAAAAACAAAAAAATTACTGGTTACCTCGTCTAGCAAAGGGTCAAGAAATTCCTTGTTTTGGTTTGACAGAGCCCACAGCAGGTTCTGATGCTGGTTCAATTACAGCTTCAGGAACTGTGTTTAAAGGTGATGATGGTAAACTTTATGTTAAATTGAACTGGAACAAACGATGGATCACATTAGCATCTGTCGCGACCGTTATTGGCTTAGCTTTTAGAATGCGTGATCCTCAAAACTTACTCGGTAAAGGTGAAGATGTTGGTATTACAGCTGCATTAATTCCTTCAACAACTCCAGGTGTTGTTTTGGGTCGCAGACATGATCCTTTGACTATTCCTTTCCATAACTGTCCAACGCAAGGACATGATGTTATTGTTGCTATCGAAGATGCTGTTGTTGGTGGTGCAGAAGGCTGCGGTCAAGGTTGGACAATGTTAATGGAGTGTTTAGCAGCAGGTCGAGGTATTTCGTTACCGGCGCAATCAACAGGCGGATCTAAACTGTCTTACAGAACTGCGTCTTCACATGCATATATTCGTAAACAATTCGGCGTCAGTATTGGTAAGTTTGAAGGTGTTGAAGAACCACTAGCTCGCATTGGTGCTAAAACATATGCTCTAGATGCGATGAGAAGATTCACTCTAGCAGCGCTGGATAAAGGTTTAAAGCCACCGGTTGTTACAGCAATCATGAAATATCATGCAACTGAAATGGGTCGTACCGTTATCAACGATGCCATGGATATCATGGGTGGTGCTGGAATTTCTTTGGGGCAAAGAAATTTACTCGGAGAAGGTTATATAGCAACTCCAATTGGTATAACAGTTGAAGGAGCAAACATTATGACAAGAACTTTGATTATTTTTGGTCAAGGTGCTCTTCGTTGTCACCCGTATGCTTTTGATGAAGTTCGAACTTTAGAAGCGAAGAATGTACCTGGTTTCGACAAAGCATTTTGGGGACATATAAGTCACGTTGTTCGTAATTTATGTCGTTCTATTTTGCTGTCCGTAACTCGTGGTTACTTAGCGAGTGCTCCGTCTGGTGTTCATCCAAAAACAAAAGTTCACTACCGACGTTTGCAGTGGGCCTCTGCAACTTTTGCTATCTTAGCTGACGTTGCAATGGGTACGCTAGGTGGACAATTGAAGATGAAAGAGAAAATTACTGGTCGTTTTGCTGATATTTTTTCTCATATGTATATGTCGACAGCTGTTTTAAGACGATTTGTTGAGGAAGGTCAAAAAGAAGAAGATCTTCCGTACGTACAGTATTTTTTAAAATATTCTATGGCTGAAATTCAAAAATCATTTGATGGAATTTTTGATAACTTAAAGTTACCGGGTCTTCGTTGGCTTATGAAAGATGTTTTTGGTGCTTGGTCGCGTATTAACTCAATTGGATCGCAAGCGACTGATGGTTGGTCAAATTTAATTTCAACTTCGATGATGACTGCAAGTGATCAACGAGATCGTTTAACAAACGGTATTTACTGGGTAGGCGAAAAATCTCATGGTATGCAAACTGTTCTTGATCGTTTGGCGAAAAATGATCAGACAGCTCGTTTAGAACATGCTTTTAGCGTGGTAAGTCGTGCTGATGCAGCTGAAAAGAAAATTAGATCAGCAATTAAAGCTGGATCAATACCTAAGAAAAAAGGTCAAGCTGCATGGGATGAAGCTTTAGCTAAAAAAATTATTTCGCAAGATGAATATAAATTATTATCTGAAGCGGATAAAGTTAGATATGATGCTATTTTAGTTGATGATTATTCTGAAACTGAATATCAAAATAAATTATCTTAATTTGTATTGTACAAATTGATTTTAATAAAAAGCCTCGGTTGTTAAAATCGGGGCTTTTTTGTTTTAGAGAGACAAAGGCTTTTGAAACTATCTGTTTAATGAATGGAATGTTATTAATAAACTTGGAGGTCTTTCGTGACCGTATCAGAATACCTAGATTTTTTAG
>Ga0255217_1000210_pt1 | contig 19091 bp, 15 predicted proteins | sample Miss_Atlam_RepB__FD_183046 | JGI IMG/M metagenome (GOLD analysis project Ga0255217, IMG submission 183046) | Freshwater microbial communities from Mississippi River, Louisiana, United States - Miss_Atlam_RepB_8d | ecosystem: Environmental > Aquatic > Freshwater > River | place: USA: Louisiana...
CATTACTTTGTAAAAGATATACAAATAAACTTAAAAATATTTCAAAAATAGAAATTATTTATACGGAAATTAAAAACATAGAGAAAACAGAATATTCTGGTTGTGTTAACATCATAAATCAAAAAAAAATTATTATTTAATAATTTTATTAATTTATTTCGATTTTTTTGTTAACTTAACAATCTTCAAGGATCTAAACAACAAGTTTTAAATAAAGTAGATGTTGCTAAATAAGGATCTATATTAGCAGCTGGTCTTCTATCTTCAAAATACCCAAACTTATCATTAAAAGTTTTATTAGGAATTCTAATAGATGTATTACGGGTTCCTACTCCCCAATTAAATTTATTAATACTAGATGTTTCATGTAATCCTGTTAATCTTAAATGATTATTTTCACCATAAACAGCGATATGCTCTTGATGTTTCTTCTCTAATCTTTCAATATATTTATGAATAATTTCAATTCCATTCTCACAACGAGAAGTAAAAGTGCTAAAATTTATGTGGCATCCAGATCCATTTTCGTCAGTTTTTATTTTAGGAATATAGTTAATAGAACATTCAATTTGTTCAGCTAATCTTTCTAATATATAACGTGCGACAATTAAATTATCGCCAGATTGAATTCCTTCACAAGGCCCAATTTGAAATTCCCATTGGCCGTTTGCTACTTCAGCATTAATTCCTGAAATTTCAATACCAGCTTCAATACACATTTGTAGATGTTTTTCAACAAGTATTCTTTGATGTATATTTTTTGTGGTTCCACAATAATGATAACCTTTGGTATTTTCATTAAGAAATGGTTTTGAGTTATCGACTTGATATGGAATAATAAAATATTCTTGTTCTAAACCAAACCAAGGTTCCTCTTCACGTAAAATATTAAATAAACTACTAGCTTTATGTCTATGATTTGTTTCTGTAGGTTCACCGTTAGATTTATATGTATCACATAATACAAGATAACAAACGGTATCTTCAATAACTCTAAACGGGTCTTTAAATAAAGCACACGGCTTTAATATAATTTCTGTATCTCCATTAGTATCAGCTTGCCAAGTTGAAGAGCCATCATAGTTCCACTCTAACATATAATTTACATCAAATGGTAAAAAAGAATTAAAAACTCTTGTTTTAGATCTAATTTCACTCTTACCTCCAATCCATATATATTCTGCAATAGTCGTTGATTGTGATTTAATCATTATATAATTTTATTCATTTAATGATTTTAAGTAATTTTTTTCCCGTTAATATAAATTTTTTACAATTTAATTGATTCATTTTAAAAGTTAATAATTTCTAAATCCCTAAGATTCCAATATTCAAACGCACCACCAGGAATTGGTCGTTTAATAATAAAAGGAATTTTTTTCTCTCTAAGTTCTAGCTCTGCAATAACATAACTATCAATAATATTTTCACTTACTTTGACAAAAGGTTTAGATCCAGTTTCAATTTGTTTAGCACGTTGACCCAAAACTCTAGCTTTTTCATATTTTGTTAAATATGGTATTGTTCTGTGTAATGGATCAATTATAATATTATTTTCGTCACGAATTACTCTTGATAATTTAGAAACTTCATCGCTATTATGATTTAAACATTCTGGATGAAAATCTATGATATAATTTTTATTTATTTCATTATCAAATTTCTGTAAATAATTTTCTTCATTTTCTTCCTCATCTTCATCTTCATCAGCAATGATTAATTGAGTAGTTTTTTTAGGTTTAGATAACTGTTTTTCAAGAGCTATGCCCTCTTCGTTAATTTCAATTTCATCATCATCATCTTGGTCTGTTTCATCTGGTTCAGCATCATCATCATCATCATCTTCGGCTTCATCCTTTTTAACAGGGTCTTCGTCGTCATCATACTGGTCATCTTCTGCGCCACCAATTTGTTCATTATCATCATCTTCAATATTAGCATCATCAGGTTCAGAATCATCAGCTTCTGATTCATCTTCAATATAATTTCCAAATTTCTTGGCAGCATTAATGATTACATGTTTTTTATTAGATATATTTAGAGACTCTTCATTACTTTCAGAATCCGAATAATAATCAGGTTCGTCGTCACTCATTGTTACTATATTAACTAAAGATACTTTTAATATAATTATTTCAATTTTCTTTTAAAAAAAATATTTAATTTATATAAAATATCATTTATGAATTTTCTTTAATTTGCCAAACTGCTTCACATTCTGAACATAAATATACATACTTCATATTAACATCATCATATCTAATATAAATAATTTCTCTTTCTTTCCCATCTTTATTAGTAGAACAATCAGAATTAGGACAAAGTATATTATTGATGCGTGGTAATGTAGGGTCATATTTTGTATATTTATTGATAATATGATTAAATGATTGTTCTGACTTTTTAATTTGTGTTTTAGATACACAAACATTTTCAGCTGCTAACAAAGAATCTTCATGACCACACTTACGACAATAATAAACCAATTTATTAGGGTCATCCGCATTAATACGGATATAATACATATTTGAGCATTGAATACAGAAGTGCATTTATATATTATAATTACAATTTATATTTATATAATTATTTCAATTTTTTAATTTATTAAGATTAAAATTGACATATTTGTTTAGATTCATTTAATTTAAGTATAACATCGTGATAATTAATATCAACATTCATACTATAAAACCCAGTTTTTAAAATTTTATTTTCAACATTTACATCTGCCATTTTTTTTTCAGCAAATTCAAGTAGTTTATCGTAATTTTTGTTAAAGTTTTCTTTTACATAAGGATAAAAATTATCAAAAAAAGATTGATATATACCTGTTTTTTTCATAACAATATCACAAACAGCAATGTTAAGATTAGAATATTCAATAATTTCATTATAATTTTTCATATCATTATGAGAAACATTGACTCCAGGTTCATTTAAAAGTGGGTCTTTACATAATAAAGTGCATAATGTTAAGAGAACTGTTGAAATACTTTGGCAAGATGTCCATTGGTCACCCCGCCACGTATTAAGGAGCGAAACACAAACCTTACCAGATGTGTATAAATTAGGATTAAATCGTATTCCATTACCATTAGTATAATACTTAACTTTTGGTGGATTATGTGGATAATTATAAGGATAATTAATTTCAAAAAAATAAAATCCGCCAAAATACGGCGTTTCAACTGGTCCAACAATCATAGCATATCCTTTTAACATATCAGAGTCATCATGTATATAATAAATACCTTGATCAGTCAAAGGGGATTTTATGATATGTCTAACGTCTTTCATTAATCTATTCATAGTATCTTTTGTAATAAATGTTGACATATATAAATTATAAAATTAGGTTTAAATATGTTTTAAAAATATATTACAGAATTTTGTCTAATAGTTAAAGTCAAATAATATTTTTATTTATTAATTGAATTTTTAAAAAAATGAAATAGAAAAATCTTGATATATTATATCAACAATGAATAATACAATGTCAACATCGTCACAATTTAGAGATTTAAATGAATTTTTGGCAAAGCATAGTGCTAAGAATGTTACAAACAATACTGGTTCTATATTAAGCATTTCACATACTAGAATACCTGATAAAGACCTTAACATCTATGCAGGGTCTTATATTATTCCAAAAGAAGAAAGAGATATATTTTATAGTTTGTATTATAATCATATTTTTGAAAAAAAATTAAAAGAATATTTAACTGAAAAACAATTAGAAAATGGCGGACCTATGGCTGTTGATTTTGATTTTAGATATAATAGTAGTGTTATCGAAAGACAACATACAAGAGATCACGTGAGAGACATGATTTGTGTATATTTGGATGAACTTAAGGAATATTTTGTTTTTGAAGAAGATAAGCCATTTTCAGTATATATATTTGAAAAACCAAATGTAAATAGGTTAGCCGATGGTTCATTAACAAAAGACGGTATTCATATGATCATCGGAATCCAAGTTGACCATATTGTTCAAACGATGATTCGTGAGAAAATGATTACAACTTTACCAGATTATTCAGATTTACCTTTAATTAATACTTGGGAATCTGTATTAGATGAAGGAATTAGTAAGGGACATACTAATTGGCAGCTATTTGGCTCTCGTAAACCAGGAAATGAAGCTTATGAGTTTACACATCATTATGTAATTACTTATGATGCGACTGATGGAAATTTTATGATGGATGAGCGCAAGGTTACAGAGTTTAATTTAAAAAAAGATTTTGCTAAATTATCCATTCAATATGATTCTCATCCTAGATTCGAAATGAACCCTAAAATGGCAGAAGAATATAATAAACGTTCCATTAATAAAAATGTTAAAATTAAGAAACCATCAAGTAAAACAAAAATGAATTTAATTGTTGAAGATGAAGAACAAAATGAAGATGAAGAATATATATCAATTAATGATATTAAAGATAAAGAAATACTTGAAAAAGCTGTGAATATTATGCTTAAAAAATTAGGTCAAAATGATTATGAAATTAAAGAAACACATGAATATACTCAAGCTCTTCCACCCAGATATTATGAACCAGGTTCACACTCATTAAATCGTCAAGTAGCTTTTGCATTAAAGCATACTGATGATAGATTATTCTTGTCTTGGGTTATGCTTAGAAGTAAAGCCAGCGATTTTGATTATAATACAATTCCTGAATTATATTCTCAATGGAAGAAATTTCATAAATCAAATAATGAAGGAAAAACTATTACAAAACGCTCAATTATGTATTGGGTAAAAAAAGAAAATCATGATGAATATAAAAAAATTCAACAAACTACTATTGATTATTATGTAGAAAAAGCATTAGAAACTGGTGCAGAATATGATTTTGCTGTTGTATTACAACACATGTTTAAAGATTTATATATTTGCGTAAGTTATGATAAACGTGGCGTTTGGTATCAATTTAAAGGACATAGATGGGTTCAAGATAAGGGTATAAGTTTAAGAGAAAAAATTTCAAAGGACATGTATAATTTGTTTGGTTCTAAAGCTGAAAATTGTGAAGCTGAAATGGGTGAATATCAAAATGATGATACAAGGAGGGAATATTTAAAGAAGAAAATTGGCATGATTCATTCTAATAAAATTAATTTAAAAAAGACAACATTTAAAGATCATGTTATGCGTGAAGCGGCTGAAATCTTTTATGATGAAAATTTTGTTAGAAATATGGACACTAATAGATATTTATTATGTTTTAATAATGGTGTTGTAGATTTTGTTAATAAAGAGTTTAGAGAAGGTTATCCTGAAGATTATATAACAAAAACTACTAGAATTAATTATACTCCTTACAATGAAAATGATGAAAATTGGAGAAAAACCTCACAAGAAGTTAAAAAATTTATAGAAACAATATTTCCAATTGAAGATTTACGTAGATATATGTGGGACCATCTTTCGTCTTGTTTAATTGGAACCAATAAAAACCAAACATTTCACGTTTATCATGGTAGTGGTTCTAATGGTAAATCTCTTTTAGTAGAATTAATGTCTGTCACATTAGGTGATTATAAAGGAACTGTTCCAATTACTCTTGTTACTGATGTTAGAGGTAAAATTGGCGGAACATCTGATGAAGTATTAAAACTTAAAGGTGTTAGATATGCTGTTATGCAAGAACCATCTAAAGGTGTAAAATTAAATGAAGGTATTATGAAGGAATTAACTGGTGGAGATCCTATCCAAGCAAGAGGTCTTTATTCTGAATCTGAAATATTTGTCCCGCAATTTAAATTATGTGTTGGAACTAATAATTTATTTGATATTGATAGCAATGATGATGGCACTTGGAGAAGAATTAGAAAGTGTACATTTCCATCTAAATTTGTAGATGAAGGTGAACATTATGAAGATAAGCCTAAATATACTTATCCAAAAGATAAATCATTAAGTGAAAAGCTTCCATTATTTGCGCCTGTATTTGCTAGTATGTTAGTTAAACGCGCGTTCGAAACCAATGGAATTGTCGAAGATTGTGATACAGTATTAGAAGCTTCTAAAAAATATAGAAATGGTCAAGATCATATTGCAGCATTTGTTTCTGATAAAATTAGAAAGACAGGTAATACAAAAGATACTATAAAGAAGAAGTCTTTGTTAGAAGAATTCAGCAATTGGTTTAAACAAGAACAAGGCACAAGAAGAGTGCCTAAGGGCGAAGAATTATATGAATATATGGATAAAAAATTCGGTTCATCGAATTCTAGTAAAGGATGGGTTGGTTTAGAATTTGTTAGAGATGAAGAAGATGAAGAAGATGCTATGGATAAGTTAGCAAATTAATTAATAAAAATATTTAACTTTAATGACTTAAACATTTTTTATTTATATACATTTTTTGGAAGTAATTCAAATAACCAGTATAATAATTGTATTGTCTTCCCTAATATCCAAGTAGAAATAAACGGAAGTATTACAAATATTAAACCAAAAAATACTTTTATTTTCCAACCAACTGCTGAAGGATAAATTATAGAGAATACCAAAAAACAAATAACTATAATACAATAAATAACAAGCAAAAAATAATAATAATAAAGATTTAAATAACCGTTTTCTTGTTCTTCATAGTAACTTTTTCTCTCATTTGTAAGAATATCATTTGTTTCATCTTTAAGTTCTTTAAATAATTTAATATTTTCTTTTTTATATTGCTTATATAAATCAACTATATTTTTAAAATTTATTAATAATCCATCATATGTTTCTAATTGTGACATAATTTTATCTTTTTCTAATTGATAATTTTCTTTAAATTTTTCAGTAAATAAATCAGCTTTTTCATTTAATTCTTGTTCAATCATTTCATTATAACCACTTTGACCCGAAACAGCAATATAATATTCTTGTCTAGCAATTTCATATTGAGGTTCTGCTAAATTTAAATTTGATATAGATGTGCTATATTTATCTTTAAGATTATTTACTCTCTTATCATGTTGGCATTTTGAATCACATGTTATTGCTTGAGTAGCGGTATCTAAAAATGAATTAAATTTATTTAAATCAAATTGATTAGTCATAATACTATATTATACAACTATAAGAAATTTTTTGTAACTTATAAAATTACCTATAATTATTAAATGGTTCAGGTTGTCTTAAATTAACAGAGTCTTTATAATTACCTGTTTGTTTTTTTGTTAAAACATTATTTACCATTGCTTCAGTAATAAAAGTTTCAGTTCCAGATGATGAACTTGATGAAGTAGATGATACACATTGATTCATACTAGTATCATATGTTAATCCAGTTGAACAACAAGCATCACCTATACAAGTTCCAAAATTAAAACCACCAGCCCATGGGTCGCTAGTTGAACCGCCTGTAGAAGTAGAAGTAGATTTAGGTTTGAAATTCCAATTATATGCTTGATAATTCATATTATCACGCATTATAATAGAAGCAAAACGAGTCCAGAAGAAATAAGCACCAATTACTGAAACTAATATAAGTAAAATATAATAAATTGTATTTGGTAAAATTCCTTTATTATTTAATAAAGCTAATATAATAACAGGAATTAAAGTGAAGATTATAATTTTCATCAACTGAGAATGCTCAGCATATTTGTCGCCAAAATAATTATTAATTTCAACTAAACGAATTTTATTGTTTTTCTCTTCTTCTAAAATTTCAAGACGTTTCTTTGATCTATTTAATTCTTTTTCAACAATATTAATAGCAATTACTTGTTCTTTAAGTGAACCTATAGAAGTATTTAAAGCATCTTCAAAATAATTATTTACACCGCTTAATGTTTGATATAAATTAACACGCATATTTGACAGTTGATTCATTTTTTCAATTATTTGTTGTTGTTGTTGTGTGTTTAAATTTGGGTTCGACTCCAAATTACTAAATAATTGATGTTCCATTTGTTGTAATGATTGAATATCATTAAGTATTTGCTCATTATTTTCTTGAACATTTGGTAATTCAGACATTTATATAAAATATAATAAGATAATTATATTTTATATTAATTAAACTTTATTGTTTCTTAACTATATTCATTGAAACTAATACTGTTCCTGCTGCTAAAATACTCCAAAATAGATAATCATAATTTTTTTGTAATACAACTATATCACTATCTTTTAATATATTATGAATATTACTACTGGTCTCTCCAGATACAACACCTATTTTTTTATTTGTAGTTATAATATCTTTAAAGTAATCTTCTATACCTGCATTATTTTTTTGATTTTGATTTTCGGCTTTTAATGTTCCACCTTGAAAATTATTTGTTAAATCAGTTATTTTACTTGATAATAAATTCATTCTAGTTTGTAATTGTTCTAATTCTTGTTTTTGAGCATTGGTTGCATTTGCTAATCCATATTGACTACCAACTTGTCCTTTATTAATATAATTTTGGTATGTCACTGAATCTGTAATATTTGTGCTTTGTGAAACACCAAGTGGTGGAGAAGTTGGCATTTTACCTCTAACATAGATTTGTGTCCCTGTACTTGGTTCAACAGAATTACCAAATGGAAACATTTGGTTTGTTTTTGGCCAACAAGTATTTCCATTGAAAACAAAACCTGCACATTTAGAATTATTATTACATGCTGTTTCACATGAATCAAGTGTGGCATTACCAAAACTAGCTCCTTGAATATCATTACCTGCAGTATTCATATTATTAATAGTCGTATAATTACTAGTATATGTTTCATTTGTGCTTGGATAAGTATATAAATTTGAATCAGCATCAACGTAACCAATTGCTCCCATATTTCCACTAACAGCAGTTTTTCCTATATCATAAGCAGCATTACCACCTACGCCACCACCCATATTTCCATCACTCATTTTTTTACAATTTGTCTCCATTTGATATGTATATAAAACTAAATTTCCGTCTGTTTGCATAACTAAAGCTAATTTTCCATCATTTGAACCAATAAATTCGCCAGCAGCTAATGTTGAGCCTGATGTCATCCAATTTTTTCCATATTTACCATTTTTTGATACCATTTGTGGATTTGACGACTGGGTTTTTCCATTTGTTCCAGATGCCCATATTTGTCCTTGATTATCAGTTGGACTTGTTCCTCTATAAACGCACATATTACCATCACCTTGTAAAATTAAAAAATAATTACTTTGAGGTAGTGTAGTATTATAAACAGCGTTTGACCATCCCCCGCCACTCCATGAACCATCTGATATACGTGTGCAATTACTAGCTTTACCATATTGCATAGTTTGTTCAATATTATTACTCAAAAAACATACTGCGTTAGTTCCAGATGTTGAATTTTGTAATCCGTAATATTTATAATTATTTTCTTCAGCTATCTTTTGACATTGAGAATTATTATATTGTTGTGATGTATTCTTCCATGCTTTTGACATCGCTCTTAATGGTTTATCTCCATAACAACCTAAATAATTTGAAGGGTTTGCACTTCTAGATGGAGTTGAGTAAACTGCTTGTCCACTTGAATTAATAACTTGTAATGAACCAGTGTTAGAGAGAATAGCAGTATTGCCTGACTGCCCAGATGTATTTGATGACCATAAAGCAATTAATTTACTAGGAATTTGTGAGTTTCCATACTGAGTTATTTCTGGTTTACTATTACTAACAGTGCAATATCCTAAACCAGTTGACAAATTAACATTTTGTAATCCAAAATATCTGTAACCATTAATAACAGCTGCTTCCTTACATTGATTGTAGCTATAACTACCTCCTGTTTCTGTAGAACTATTTAAACTAACATTCGCTGTAGCATTAGATTGAACGCCCGAAGTATTGCTTCCACTAAAACTACTATTATCTAAAACAGGTGAACCGCCAATAAATATCATATTATCATTAGAACTATTAGCAGCATAACAACCCATATATGTTGGTGTTGTATCTGATGGTAATAATTGATTGACAAAAACATTTGAACCTTCATTACCAACACTTTGACCCATTTGTAATTTTGTGCCAGCAACTAATGGTGGATTTGTTGGAATTTGGGTTCCAGGAGTAGCATATGAGTTAATATAAGGAATATTTAACGATACTTGAATCGATTGTGGAATATTAGATGATTTCCAAACCTCATTACTTGGAATATATTTAACTACACCTGTTGAAGTAACATAACAAACATCTCCAGTAGTGAATTGAACTACTTTATTCAGATATGGATTATTTGGATTTACTCTGTCAACATAATCTGTTAAATTTCCTGAAATTTTATCTATTAAATCTTCATATTGTTGTATTGTATTTTGATATTCTTGTCTTAGATTATCTATTATTTGTTGTTGATTTGAATAATTATTATTACTAATTATATTATCAGTTTGTTTTGTTAAACTTTTATCTTCCATATCAGAAAATCCTTCTTTACCGCTTAAAATTTCAGCATTTTCTAAACTATCTTCGAATTTATTTTGATATTTTTTAAATTTTTCCCCATGTTTTAATGATGGCGAAACTTTTTTATTTTTAGGTATTTCGTTAATTTCCTTATCTGAAAATACATTTAAAATACTTGTCATTATATTAATATATTAATAAAATTTAAAAATATATTAATAATTAATTTTTCAAAATAGCATTAAAAACGATAATAAATGCTAATAATACAAAAATTAATAAACTAGATTGTGAAAAATAATTCTTGCCACCACCTTTTTGTTCGCTTGTTAGACTAAATTTTAATAATAAAAATATCAAAAATATAGCGATTAATATATACATAATATAACTATAATAATTAGATGTCAAATTTATGTTTCCATCTTCATAAGCTGAATTTAAAGTTTCATATTCTCTTATAAGTTCTTCAATCTGACTTCTCTCTTGTTCTAAGGTATTATAATTTTTTTGTAATATTTGACTCTTCTCTTGAGTTGTCTGCTTAGTTTGTTGAAAATTATTAGAACTATTATTTGCTAAATTTATCATAGAATTATTTACATTAGTTAATTCATTGTTTATTTTTTGTAATTGGTTACTATAATATAAAGCTTGTTTTACAATTGCTGTTTGATTCTGAGAGTTAATTAAATTTCCGTTTCCACTACTTAATGTACAAGTATTTTGGTTATTATCAAATGTAGCACCTGAACAAGTTTGTGTTGAACTACAAGAAGACATACAATTACTAACTGAACTATTTTGAATTGTATTTATATTGTTACCACTAACAAATGCAGAATTATCAACGGAAGTTAAAGTATTATTATCGGAACTAATTGTATTAACAAAATCTTGATATGTATCTTGATATTGTGTTAATAAGTTATTAAATTTACTACTAAGTATTTTTATTTGTGAAGACATTATATATAATTATTGAGAAAACATTTTATATATGATATCTATTTACACCCTTGAAGATTTAAAATGGGACAAATATTACTAAATTTATACCGATAATTTTCCTAAAAGGTGCCATTTTAAATCTTCAAGGGTGTAAAAAGAGTTAAATGTTTCATTGAAAAATTTAAAATAATTATAAATATTATTAATCCGAAGACCATATAATACGCGTTTACTCCTATATCACCCCCATATTGAATAGCTGAAGTTGGAGCTTGAAGTGAATTTATATTTCCTGATCCAAACATTTTATATAACAAAAATCCTATTACAAATGCTAATATAAATAGTAAAATATATGAATTATAATTTTGACTTATTTTAATTTCAGCTTCATTTTCTGTATTATCTAAAGTTTCATATTCATTTAATATTTTTGTGATGTTTCTTCTTTCTTCAAGCAAACTTTCATAATTTTTAATTAATTCTTGATTCTTTGAGGTAGTATCAGCATTTATTTTATCATATACCGGTTCAGATACTTTTATTTTATTAACTAATTCTTCATTTACATCTAATAATTGTTGGTTTATATCTTCCATGTTAAGTAATAATTGTTTTTCTTTTGGAATAATTGCGTAAGAATCTTGTGTAGATGGAACTATTGGAGAATCACCAATTCGTAATTGACATTTATTTGAAATAAATGTTGCTCCAGTACATGTGTTTGAACTAGCACATGAAGCTATACAATCTTGTAATGTTGTTGCTGAGCTTTGACCAGCGCTACCAGTTCCATTAAATGCTTGACCTTTTATAGATACTAATGGTTCATTATTTATTTTATAATTAGGTGCTGATGATTTATTATAATTAGTTGAATTTCCATAACAACCTTTTCGGCGTGTTGTGTCTGTTAGAGTTGCCCATAACCACGAGTCGTGAATAATATCATTTAAAGTTTGTGCCTTAGCCCAACGATCATTAGCATCTGGAGCAGGTTGAATTGTTCCGGTTCCGCATCCTGATTTTTTCCATATATGATTATAGCATGCTTGATCAATACCTTTACTATTTGCCGTAAAATTACCACATGGTTGTTGCGATTGAATATTTAAATAGTTAACATAATCAGCTACAGCTCCTTTATATTGTATTAAAAGATTACTATATTTTTGTCTTAAATTTTCTAAATCCATTGTTATTGAATGACTATTTTCATTTTCATCATAATTCATCTTATATATAAAACTAAGAAAACATATTACTTAAGTCTTTTTTTATAAAAATAGAAACTAATCGATGATATAGAGAGAAATATTAAAAATGCATAAAAATTTAATTTTGCTGGTTTAGGGTTATCATTTTTATCTAGTATTTTTTTATATTTAGGGTTGATTTGTTCTAAATTAGATATTTCAGGTAATTTTCTTATTGAATCGTTTATTGTCTTAATACAATAATCGCGTAAATGTTTATTAAAATATAAAGGTTTAATTTGTGTTAAATTAAGCATTTAAAATTTAAAAATAAATTAAAAATAACATTTAAACTATTAGTTTTGCACCTTTGGATATTTAAGTTCGCACAAAATTGTTACGAAATATAATAAAAATTATATAAATATTTTTTATTACAAGTAAAAAATGCTGTGAATGTAATAATGATTTATCTTATTACAAAAATAGCGATGGAAACAAGAACGCCAGCGTGTTTTCAGATTTCAGCTTTTTCCAATTCTTCCCAAAGTGACAAAAAAGAAGTGGAAAAAGTAATACCATCTTAGGTGAAACACCTACTATTGATATACGCTTTTAGATATTTTTGTGCGAACCTAAATGTTCAAAGGTCTATATATTGCTCCTACAGCTACAATACAAACTATTGAACTTAATAATAAAGACCAATTTCGTAAATACCTTTTATCATAAATATCTTTATAATCACTAATCATTTCAGAAGCAGCATTACTTTTATTTTCAACTATTCCTAGTTTTCTTTTTAATTCTTTATTTTTCTCTCTTTCTTGTGTAATTAAAATATCAAGTTCAAATAATTTTTTGTTCAAATTATCAATATTTACTTGTACATCATTTGAAATAGAAAATAATTTTGATAATATTTCGGCTAAACTATTAATAATATTTTGATGTTGAGTTTGATATTCTTCATTACTCGGATGCATATTTGTAATTACATATAATTTTTTAAATTCATTTAGGAGCAAATTAACACCACTATCTAGTTGATGTATTTTTTCTTTATATTGTTCTGATTTTTTAAAATTATGTTCGTAATCATTATTTTCTAATTCCATTAATTCAAATTCCATTTATATATATTTTAAGAATATTAAAAATTATCTTCAAATGACAATAAAATTTTATCAATTAAATCAATTGTATCCGTTAATCCTCCTACAAATTTACCTTCATAAAAAACCATTGGAAATGTTTTCCAACTTTTTTGAGCAATATTTTCAATTTTGTTTAAAAATTGTTCTTTATCTTCCAAAATATATTCATCACAATTAGTTTCTGAATAAAAAAAATGTTTTTCTTTAATAAATTTTTTTACAGATGTACAATTAGGACATCCACTTTTACTATAAATAGTAAATCCTTTAGCATCCGGTGCGGTAATTTCCATTATAAATAATTTATATATTTAAATTTAAATTGTTTATATACAAATTCTATAATAATTTGTTTTGATAGATGTTTTACTAGGTCTAATAATTTTACATACTTGTCCTGGTCTCAATCCGATTGCTCTAGCAACTGGATCAAATCGAGATATATCTGGAAATTGTATTTTATCTGTAATATTATATTTAGTCATAATATTTTCAACATCAGCCTCAGTCATAACTAAATGTTCAGGCACTAATGTATGTTTTAATATATTAAATTGTAAACATTTAATGCTTTCAATGATAATGAAAATACCATCACGTTCCCAAATATGCTTAAGTTCATTTATTAAAGTTTCATTAACATTATCTTTTATAATAATATACAAAGTATCATTTTTTTTTAGAGTTTCTGTCAAAACAAACAAATCATCAATCATTTCATGAATATTTGTAGGTCTAATAGTTTTTGCTAAATAGTAGCGAATATAAATTTTATTGCCATCGGAAGTTTTTTCTCCACTTTTTTCAGGTTTGGATTCTAAAAGCATGTCTAGTTGATTATTTTGTTTCATAGCATTAATTTCACTTACACTAAAGTTTGCATAACCTGATACATCGAATCCTTGGTTATCCATAAGTTCCAGAACATTTTTTCTGGATTGATAAATTTGAGAAATAAGAACACTTGAGTTTGTATTTACCATATTATATTATAATATAATGATAATGAATTATTTTTATTTCAATTTTATTAAATATATATATTAAAGTGTTATTTTTTTAGTTTCATTTGAAGTAGGAACATCTAAACTTGGTTCGTTTGGTATATCAATTACTTTTTTATCATTAGAATCATTTGATGTGGTTGAATCATTGTTTTCATCTTTCTTTTCCTCTTCTTTTGGTACTTCTAAAATTGAGTCGTTAGGTGGAGATTGGTCAGATGTAATATTTGGTCTCAAAACATGTGAATTAAAACCAGGAGCATAAGACGATGAATCAGAACCAGGCTCATATGCTGGTGAATAAGGAGCATAAGGCGGTGAATATGGAGCAGCATTAGCGGAAGCAGATGTCGAAGCTGAATCTATTTCTGGTGGGGGGTAACCATATTCCTTAGAATCATGATTATATGACAATAAAGGATTATCAATGGTTTGTGGAGGAGGATATTGTGGAGTATGTGATGATTCTGTATCAAGAACAACAGGTGATGGTAATAATTGAGCTTCTTCATGAAGATAAAGTTCGCTTGATTTTCTTTGCTCCATTTCCATTGTTCTAACAAATCGTTTTATTAAAGCATCAGTCTTTTCAATATTTCTATCATCTTTGTTGTGTAAAAGTTTGTTAATATTATTTGAATAAGACATACTTAATAATTGGTCTACATTTTCATCTGTAATGATACGCATTTGTATATTCATAACTTGTAATTCTTGAATAAGTAGTTTAAAAGAATAAGGTATTCTTAATAAGCTAAATGAACGACCAAATTTGCTGAGATTTTTTATGTTCATTGTTCCATCAGGATTAGTATGAAAATTAATAGGACCATCAGAATAAGGGCTTAGGAAAAGGTTTTTTGCTTCATTGTAAATAGCAATAGCTCCAGTTTTATTACAAACAGCCATATAATATTCATCTCCTCTCACTAAAAATGATTCATTTAAAAAGTAAGCTAATCCATGAGCGCATATGCCATCACGTTCCATTTCACCTACACGTAAACCACCATCATTTGCTCTACCTTGGACTGGTTGTCTAGTAAGTTGTTGATTAGGACCGCGAGCACGATAATTAATCTTATCTTTAACCATATGTTTTAAACGCATATAATATGTTGGACCCATATAAATGTTTGCTTGAATCTGTTCACCTGTCATACCATTATATACAATATGGTTACCTGTATTATTAAAACCAGCTTTTGTAAGCATTGGACCATATGTATTATAATTTGACCCCTTTACTTGAAATGCTGTACAATCTCCAAATCCACCATAACTTACACAAGCGATACCAAACATACTTTCAACTATTTGACCAATAGTCATACGTGAAGGAATAGCATGTGGGTTAATAATTAAATCTGGTCTTGTTCCATCTTCTAAATAAGGCATATCAGCTTCAGGAATAATTAATCCAATCGTTCCTTTTTGCCCAGCGCGTGAAGCCATTTTGTCTCCAATTGCTGGTATTCTTTCTTCCCTCAAACGAACTTTTGCTACGTTAAAACCTTCTTCCCCAAGAGTAATAAATGACTTATCTACATAACCTAGTTGTCCTTTTTTAGGTTTAACTGAATCATCAATCCATGTATCTTTGTCAGCTAAATTTGAATTAATTTTTCCTATCAAAATCATTTTATCATTTAGTTCTGTATTCTCTTTAATTAATCCATAATCATCTAAAAAACTATAATCATAACCTTTCTTTTTACCAATCACATTATTTTTTTCTATATTAGCAAATTTAGAATTATTCATTCCAGTAATTTTTGAGCTTTCTTCCCTCGCTTCATACATTGAATAATATGTTGTTCTGAATAATCCACGTAATATTGAACCTTCATTGATTAAAATAGCATCATCTACATTATAACCGGTATAAGACATAATTGCTACAATAGCATTAACTCCATAAGGTTGTTCTTCTTTATTAATATAATCTAAATATCTGGATTTAATCAAAGGAATTTGACCATAATTAAGAATAACTCCCATTTTGTCAATACGCATTTGATAATTAGAATGATATACCGAAATGGCTTGTTTACTTTGACCACATGAAAAAGAACTTCTGGTAATTGGATTATTTTCAGGATAAATAACAAGATTAGTCATTACACTTAAAATTAATGATGGATCTATTTCCATATGAGTATAGTATTTGTTCCTTTTAAAATCATCTGGTGTAGTAGCTATTAGAGCTGCTTCTTCTTCAGCTGTATCAATATAATCAACCAATGCTTGATTAGAAGTAAGTTTATTAAAAATCGTCTCTTTATCAGCACCTATATCAGGATATAATTTCATTAATTCATAAATAATATTATTTTTAGTATTAAAATTTTCATCTCCTTTTCTCAAAAATCCAGAAATGATTTGTTCCCATTTAATATCTCCTTTTTCTAATTCTTTAATTATTTGACCTCTTTCATAACTTAATTTATTGTTTGAAACATAATAAATTGGTCTTGTCAATCTACCAGAATCAGTATATATATATACTTCATTATGTTCAATATCAAATGATAAGCTTGTGTAAACTGGTAATACACCATTTCTTCTGTATAATTTAAGTAAATTAACTAATTCAAATGGTTCATCAGTTACACCTATCCAAGAGCCATTAACAAATACTTTCGATGAGTTAGCTATTTGTTCTGGACCACATTCTAATATTAAACGTAATGGTGTATTTCCTCTAATCCATTTTATAATAGGAATCCCAGATGATCCACTTGTAATATATGTGCTTATTGCTAAATGTTTGTGCAATCCAATATTACCACCATCAGGTGTGTCAATTGGGCAAATAAAACCCCATTGAGATGAATTTAATAAACGTGGACCAACAACTTTGGCACTAGAATCCAACGGCAAATTAATCTTACGTAAATGTGAAATAAATGTATACCAACTTAAACGATTAAGGTCTTGAACCGCACCTAACCGCTTTGTATGAGCTTCAGAACCCCAATTACCTTTAAATGCTTTTTTAAATCCTTGTTCTACAATTCTATCTTTAAAAAATGTTTTTATATTTGATTCAATAAGACTAATAAAATTATCTTTATATTTATTAGATTCAACCGCTTCTTTTGTTTGAACCTTTTTCTTTAAAGCTTGTTTTTCTTTTCGAGACAAAGTATCATCATCTTTATAAGAACCCTTGTGATAATAATATTCTTCATCTATTTTACGCGCAATATCTTTCTTTTGAATCAAATAATATTCTCTAAACAAATCATAAATAAGTGTTCCAGATAATTCAATTCTTTTAAATCTAAAATTATCACGATCTGTAGGTTTTTCTTCTTTTGTATATACTTTCAATAAACGATAAACCATGTAACCAACAAAATATGCTTTCTCTAGAAAATTTAATTCTCCAATATGTGGTAAAAAATAATCAGATAAAATTTCAATAACACCAGATATAGTACCCCTCTTTGTTAATTCAGCAATATATTGAAGAGAATTTTGTTGTGTAAAAATTTTATTAGCGTCATGTACAGAAGGAATAAATAAATCAACCATTGATTCATTTTTTTCAATATCTAATAAACAAGTTCTAATAATATCTTTATCTGAAATAACACCTAATGCTCTCATTAAAATAAATAATGGAACTGGTTTTTTTACATTTGGAACAGCTACAACAATTTGATTATTGCTATAAGATGATGATGGTGATACAAATTTAACAGAGGCTGTTCTTATTGGTTTTGAGGAATCCTCTGAAACAGAACGAATTTCAGCTGAATAACTATATATATCATCTTCCCCATATTTTCTAATATAAAGCATATTATCAGCAAATTTTTCCTGTGGGATAACTATTTTTTCTTTACCATCAATAATAAAATAACCACCATAATCATTACGACATTCTCCAGCATTAAATCTTACTTCTCTATTCATGCCATTTAATATACATAAATCTGATTGAAGCATAATAGGAAATCGACCCAAATAGACTTTATTAATCAACATATTATATGTTTTCTTTTCATCGCCAACATAGTATATAATATCTACATCAACATCATAATGAATCGTTATTCCATAAGTCATATTACGCAATCTTGCGTCGTTTGGAAACATATAATGTGCATTATTATCATCATAAATAACTGGTTTACCATAATAAATTTTATTTCCTTCTTTGCCTCCTAAATACAATAAACATTCATTTCTTTTACCAGGAACACCTTCGTCTTCTCTTTCAATAAACCTAATTGGGTTATTTTCATGAAAGATACTTTTGATACCACTTTTAAAAAAATCATTAAATGATTCTAAATGATGTGATACTAAACAATTTGGATTATCATTAAAATATTTATCAATTAATTTCCAAGATATGTTTTCTTTATCCATTTTATATTATAATAATCATA
>Ga0255217_1000231_pt1 | contig 17957 bp, 16 predicted proteins | sample Miss_Atlam_RepB__FD_183046 | JGI IMG/M metagenome (GOLD analysis project Ga0255217, IMG submission 183046) | Freshwater microbial communities from Mississippi River, Louisiana, United States - Miss_Atlam_RepB_8d | ecosystem: Environmental > Aquatic > Freshwater > River | place: USA: Louisiana...
TTTGCGGCACAGTCTGGCGATGTGGCCGCGGTACCGCGGCCTGATCTGGCGGCCCTGCGCGAGACGATGGCCTTGTCTCTGCGTGCAGAGCTCGTGCAGGGGCAGGCCCGTGAGCTGCTCGACGAGCTTGCGCGAGTGGATGTCAGTGCCGAGATCAGTGCCGCCCTGCAGAGTGCCCTCGATGCGGCGCGTTCACTGCATGCGCTGACACAGTTCGATGACGCTGCTCTCAATCAGGTGCTGGAAGACACCAGCGCACAGCGCGCCCTGTTGAGCGGGCATATGAGTGCCATGCAGGCGTTGCGCGCCGAAATCGGCACGCAGGCGCAGCCCTTCACCGACGAACGGCTGGCGCAGTGGCGCACCAGTCTGCAGACCCTGAGCGCTGCGCTGCAGAGTCTCCGGGCTGCAGCGCAGCAGCGCGCTGATACCCTGCAGGCGCAGGCCGGCCAGGCACGCGCACAGCGCGAGGCGCAGTGGCAGCAGGAGCTTGCTGGGTTCGAAACCAGTCTGATTCGTCTGGTCTGCGATTACGCCGGTGGCTTGCGTGCGCTGCCGTCACACGAGCATGTGACACTTGTGTTGCAGGGCCTGGGCGAAGATGCGCCTGAGCGTCGCGAGGATCGCATCCTTGTCCTGCGACAGGTCGATGCCCTGCGCTGTCTGCAGGGCGAAATCACGGCGCAGCAGTTGCAGCAGACGGCGCAGGTCTACAGCTTTTGAGCGTTGCCTACCAGGGTGCTCCGGTAATGTTTGCATCGGCAGGCACGAACTGACGTGCCTCGTCCTGTGCCTGATACAACCGGGCGATCAACAACACTACGGCCGCCACGTCCAGCAGTTCTTCATCACTCAGACGCAACTTGCGACGGATGCGTTCCCGCGTCATGTAGGCGTGCCCGTCGGCATCGAAATTCAAGTAGTTGAAGCTTTCCTCTTCCATGCCCCAATTGCTCGAAATCACTTCCTGTCCCACTCGCCCGTCAAGTCGTGGGAAAGGGTAGAACCAGCGTCCGCCCTGTCTGCCGGCCTCATGGGTGATGATCTGTGCGTCAGGATAGAACCAGGTCGCATTCTTCACTCGCAGGCGTGTAGTGGCCATGCCGCCACCCGGCCAGAACAGGGGTTCTCCGCCATGGTTCCAGTGGTGGCTCATGACGCGTCCGTTGGGGTAATGAATACTCACGTCGCGACCGGCTCCCGCCATGAACAGTTGTCCGTTGGGGAAGAACCAGGCTGCCTCGTACAGATCGCTGGACACCAGCCGGCCATTGCCGTAACGAGAGGCATGCCGTGTGTTGGATGTGAGGATCACCGACTGGCATACCAGGCGATTGAGTTCGAGCAACATGTCCTGCATGGATTCAAGCTCTCTCATGCTGTCACGCGGTGCGGGCAGCAAAAGGTTGACGGACACCATCTTGGCCATGAATTCGACCGTGGCACAGCCGGAGCTGAAATTGTCTGAACCAGTGCTGACTCCAGCATGCAGCGAAGCAGGAATATTGAGCAGCAGGCCGAGCAACACTTGTCTGATACAGGTCATGGTACTGTCTCCGTTTTTGCGGTCTCATGAAAGCGCACGGGAGGAGTTTGCTGGTGAGCGGGTGAATCCGGGCTGAATCACATGACTATTGGTTCGTGCGTCGATATCGCCTAAACTGCGGGAACTTTGGTCCCTATAACAATATTAAGCGAAGCGATGGAAGGAGATAAAAATGGACTGCCCGAAATGCAATGCACACATGAACGAAATCAAGGTGGAAGTTCTGCACGGCACAATCGTCATCGATCAGTGCAGCAGTTGCAAGGGACTGTGGTTCGACAATGGTGAAGCCGAGCAACTGAAGAAAAGCTGGATGTCTGACTTTTTGGACAGTGGAGACCCGAGCATCGGCAAGACCTACAACCGTGTGCGAGACATTAGCTGCCCACGCTGCAGCAAGCTCATGACCAAGTTGACCGACAAGCGTCAGCCGCATCTCGAGTACGAGGCCTGCGAAGAGCACGGCATGTTCATGGATGCGGGTGAATTCAGCGACTTCAAGCACGAAACCCTGCTGGATCTTTTCAAGGGACTGGTGGCCTCCCTCAAGCGCCATTGAGGCTCACTGGCTTGACTGCGCTCATGCATCCCGGCCAGTCGGGATGCAGCCAGATTGCCCTGTCGGCACAGCGTGCCGGCAGCTGGCGGAACTTGCCCAGGTCCATCCAGTGATTGTCCGGCGAGTGGAAATCCGAGCCGGTCGATGCCCACAGATCATTGCTCAGGCACAGTGAGGCCAGATGGTCCAGGCTGTCGGCGTCAAGATTCGAATAGCTCACCTCCAGGCCTTCTCCGCCTGCAGCAGCAAACTCGCTGACCAGCCGACGCAATGCCGGATTGCTGATCCGGTAGCGATTGGGGTGCGCCAGGATGGCAATCCCGCCCGCCGCCCTGATCGCCTTCACCGCCTCGACAATGCTGCACCAGCGCGCTGACGCTGCGTATCTGCCCTTGTCTCCGAGGAAGTTCCTGAAAGCGTGCTCCTTGCTGCGGGCGATTCCTCGATCCAGAAGAAACTGCGCCACATGATTGCGGCCAACGGCCGTGCAGGGCAGGGTGGCGAGATAGTCCATCAGGCCGCAGATACCTGCCTTCTGCAGGCGCATGTCCATGGCGGCGGCGCGTTCTCGGCGCAGTTGCTGCTGTGCCTGCAGCAGGCCCTGCAGTGTCATATTCGTGCAGTCGATGGCCAGTCCCACGATGTGAATCTCCTGGCGCTCCCACAATGTGGAAATTTCGACGCCCGCCAGCAGTTGCAGTTCGGGTGCAATCCAGGCCGGGTCGATGTTCTCGAAGGCTGCCGTGGTGTCGTGGTCGGTGATGGCGAGGTGAGTCAGGCCGCGCTGTGCTGCCCTCTTAAGCAGTGCCTGCGGGGGCAGTGCGCCGTCGGAATACCAGGTATGAGCGTGCAGGTCGGCAAGCATTCGCAAGGGTCCGGGGTGTTGGATCCAAAAAGGCAGACAGGGTAAACCCGCCTCGGCGTCCCGTAAATCGTCATGGGGTAAAAGTTGACTGAAACAGTGGGGTATCAGATACTCGACGCACCTGCGCCTGCGCGACAGGACTCTGTCACCCCCTTCAGCATACTGGCACCGAGACAGTCTCATGCGCTTGACGACCAAAGGCCGCTATGCGGTCACTGCCTTGCTTGATCTGGCGATCCACGCGGATCAGGGCCCCGTGAATCTGGCTGACATTTCGCGACGACAGGGCATATCGTTGTCGTATCTGGAACAGTTGTTCTCAAAGCTGCGACGCAGCGAACTCGTCTGCAGTATTCGTGGTCCGGGCGGTGGCTATCGGCTGGGATGCAAGCCGCAAAGCATCAGCATTGCTCAAATCATCGATGCGGTGAATGAATCCGTGGACGCCACCAAATGCCAGGGCAAGGGCAATTGCCAGCAGGGGCAAACCTGTCTCACTCATCATCTGTGGCAGGACCTTAGTGAGCAGATCCACGATTTTCTCGGCAGTATCAGCCTTGCCGATCTCATCGTCCGCAGTGAGATCAAGCGCATTGCGCAGCAGCAGGACCAGCGCCACGAAGTGCTGACGCCTTCCCAGTTGGATGGCGCGCGCATCGCGGCCACGTTTCTTCAGTAGGTCCTCTCATGCAGATGCCCGTCTACCTCGATTATGCCGCCACCACACCGGTGGATCCGCGCGTGGCGCAGGTCATGGGCGAGTGCTTGACACTGGACGGCAATTTCGGTAACCCGGCCTCGCGTTCGCATCTGGTTGGCTGGAAGGCGGAGGAAGCGGTGGAGAAGGCGCGCCGCCATGTCGCTGATCTGGTGCGCTGCGACCCGCGGGAAATAGTCTGGACTTCGGGTGCCACTGAATCCAACAATCTTGCACTCAAGGGCATCGCCCATGCGCGGCGTGAGCGAGGCCACCACTTGCTGACCTCCTGCATCGAGCACAAGGCAGTGCTGGACAGCATGCAGCAACTGGAACGTGAAGGCTTCGAGATCACCCGGTTGCGGCCCGATGCCCACGGTCGTATCAGCCCCGCTCAGGTGCTCGCCGCGCTGCGCACGGATACCACCCTGGTGTCGCTGATGCAGGTCAACAACGAACTGGGTGTGGTCAACGACATTGCCGCGATTGGCGCGGTCGTTAAGGCCGCCGGAGCTCTGCTGCACGTGGATGCTGCCCAGAGTGCCGGCAAATTGCCCATCGACCTGGCGCAGCTGCCGGTAGACCTGATGTCATTCTCCGCGCACAAGGTCTACGGCCCGAAGGGAATTGGCGCCCTGTTTGTCCGACGCTCGCCCGATCTCCGACTCGAGTGCCAAATTCACGGCGGTGGACACGAGCGCGGCATGCGCTCAGGAACGCTGCCTACTCATCAGGCTGTTGGGATGGGTGAGGCCTTTCGTCTTGCCGCCCTGGCGCTCGGCGAGGAGAGCGCGCGGCTACACCAGCTGCGCCAACGCCTGCTGCGCGGCCTGGCGCAGCTTCCGGGCGTTCATTTGAATGGCCACACTGAGCACACTGTGCCGGGAATCGTCAATCTGGCGTTCGAGGGTGTGGATGGTGAAACCCTGCTGCTTTCCCTGCGAACTCTTGCCGTGTCTTCCGGTTCCGCCTGCATGTCGGCGACCATGGAGCCTTCGTATGTGCTTCGCGGCATAGGGGTTCCCGACTCACTGGCCCAGAGCGCATTGCGCATATCCTTCGGTCGCTTCACCACCGACGCTGACATCGATATGGCGATCGTGGCCCTGCGAGAGGTATTGCCGCGTCTGCGCGGCGCGGGAAAAGCCTAGTGAATCAGGCGTGTATACCCGTATAATGCTTGCCTTTGTGAATTTGTAACCGCTTATGGAGTTTAACGGAATGGCTATTGAACGTACCTTGTCGATCATCAAGCCCGATGCAGTTGCCAAGAATGTGATCGGCGAGATCTATTCACGCTTCGAGAAGGCGGGTCTGCGGATCGTCGCTGCAAGAATGCTGCAGCTGACCGACGAGACCGCGGGTGGCTTCTACGCCGAGCATAGAGAGCGTGGCTTCTTTCCTGATCTGATCGCATTCATGACCTCTGGTCCTGTGATCGTGCAGGTACTGGAAGGCGAGAATGCCGTAGCACTGCATCGGGAACTGATGGGAGCCACCAACCCGGCCCAGGCCGCTCCTGGCACCATCCGTGCGGATTTCGCCAAGTCTATCGATGCCAACGCTGTGCATGGTTCCGATTCCGCTGCGTCCGCGGCTCGCGAGATCGCCTATTTTTTCAGCGCCACTGACATCTGCGCCCGCGTTTGATCGCGCGCCTATCGTCCTTCAGAGCCTGCGATGACGACACGCGACTCCAAGATCAACCTGATGGGACTGAGCCTGCAGAAGATGCAGGCTTTTTTTCATGATCTGGGAGAAAAACCCTTTCGCGCGAGTCAAACTCTCAAGTGGATTCATCAGCGCGGCGTGCTCGACATCGATATGATGACCGACATCAGCAAGCCGCTGCGAGAGCAAATGAAGGCGATGGCCGAGATTCGTCCGCCTGTGATCACGCAGGAGCTGCGGTCGGTCGATGGCAGTTGCAAGTGGATTGTGCAAGTGGAAAGCGGCAGCAGCGTGGAGATGGTTTTTATCCCCGAGGCAGGTCGCGGCACCTTGTGCGTGTCTTCCCAGGCAGGGTGCAGTCTGGATTGCAGTTTCTGCGCCACTGGCAAGCAGGGTTTTAACAGCAATCTGACCACGGCCGAGATCATCGGTCAGGTGTGGTGGGCCAATTTGAAGCTCGCCGGTTTCGGGGTTAAGCCCGACACGCAGATGGACGAAGACGGTCGGGTGCCTCGCAATCCGCGCCCGGTCAGCAACATCGTGATGATGGGCATGGGAGAACCTCTGCTCAACTTTGACAACGTCATGGATGCCCTTAGTCTGATGATGGAAGATCAGGCCTACGGGCTTTCCAAGCGCAGGGTCACCATCAGCACTTCGGGAGTAGTGCCGGCCATTGATCGCCTGAAGGACTACACGGATGCCTCGCTGGCTGTATCGCTGCATGCACCCAACGATGCGCTGCGGAATCAGCTGGTGCCGCTGAACAAGAAGTATCCAATCGCCCAATTGCTGAGCAGTGTGCAGGGCTACATGAGCACGCTTGGCGAGCGTCGGGTGCCTGTTATCGAGTACACGCTGATCGCGGGGGTCAACGATCATCGCCAGCATGCCCGGGAGCTGGCCGAGTTGTTGCGGGATTTCCCGTGCAAGATCAACCTGATACCGTTCAACCCGTTTGCGCAGTCGGATTACCGTCGCCCCAGTGCCTCGTCGATCAGCAATTTCCGCCAGATCCTGCACGAGGCGGGCTACACGGTGACCGTGCGCACTACGCGTGCCGATGACATCGGCGCGGCCTGCGGTCAGCTGGTCGGGGCGGTCAGTGATGCCACCCGGCGCAGCGAACGCTATCGGTCGGCCGGCAATCTGGCCCTGATGATTGACGGGCCCGGGCAGTAATGCCCACGAGCTCGAATCACGCTTTTCGTGCGAGGTCGGCATGCAAGTCTCAAGCAAGTTCATCGCGGGAATACTGAGTCTGCTGGTGCTGACGTCCTGTGTGACCACCACCACCGGCGGCTTCAATACCGAGCCTTCGCGTGAACGCGCGGTGAGTGATTTTGTCCAGCTTGCCGTGGGATATTTCGAGGCCGGCGACATGGCAGCGGCGCGGCGCAACATCAACAATGCGCTGGCGCTCGACAGTCGCAGTGCCGATGCTTACAACGTGCTGGCCCTGGTGCTGCAGCGTGAAGACGATACGGAACTGGCACGCGAGACTTTCGAGCGCGCACTTTCGTTGGACGGCAGCCATGCACGTGCCCGCAACAATCTGGCGGCTCTGTTGTTTCAGCTGGGCGAGTACGAACAGTCCTACCGCCAGCTGGAGCTTGTGACCAACGACACGACGTACGAGAATCGTGCGCTGGCCTTCGAGAATCTCGGACTGAGCGCGCTGCGCACCGCGCGCACGGAACGCGCGGAGTATGCCTTCGAGCGTGCGCTGCAGCTGGACGTAAACCTCTATCGTTCCTCACTTGCCATGGCGCAGATCAAGTTTGACAAGGGAGAATTTGTCGAGGCTAAGACGCACTACACTCAGTTCGTCACCACCAGCACTTTTTACAACGTCGTCCAGACTGCTACCAGCCTGTGGCTGGGCATCCAGTTGGAGCGCCGGCTCGACAACGACGGGGGAGCAGTTCTGTATGCCGCCTTGCTGCAGAATCTGTATGCACACTCACCGCAATACCAGGAATTCCTGAATTCACAACATGACCAGTGACGAAACCGCGCGCTACATAAACAGCCATTCATCCGCAGCTGAGGACGCCGCCGTGCCGTCCGATGCCGACACCAGTCCCGGACAGCTACTGGCACGGCGACGCAAAGCTCTCGGCCTGAGTGTCCAGCAGGCGGCAGACTACTTGCACCTGACCATGCATTACATCCGGGCGCTCGAGGCAGATGAGCACCAGAAGTTGCCAGGGATTGTCTTCGTCAGGGGCTACGTTCGTGCCTATGCCAGCTATCTCAAGCTGGATCCGACTGTAGTGGTGAATGTGTTCAATGAATTCGTCGCGCAGCGTGATGGTGCGTCGGAAGAGGAAGCCTACACCATTAGTCGTCGACGTCGTGACCGCAATCGACCCTGGATTGTGGTTTCCGGTTTAGCCTTCGTTTCTATTGCCGTGGCGTTGTGGTACTTCGGTCCAGCTTCTGGCACGCCGGCACCAAGGCCCGTCGCGTCCGGTGCCGGCAGCGCGACGGCCACCGCAGCTACTGCCACGCTCGACAACGCTGGGAACATGCCTGCTGCCGCTGTTGTCTCCAGCACCGCGATGCCCGTTACCCCCGCAACTTCATCGGCCGCGACTCCCGCGGCGGGCGCAGTTCCGGTACCTGTCACAGTCGCCACGCCGGCTTTCGGCGTTGCGACTGCCCCTCAGCCATTCGACGATGTGATGATGCCGTCAATCACCGCGTTGCCTGCGGCAGGTCCTGCGGCAGGGGGCACCGCGGGGGTTCAAAGTGCCCTTGGCTCTGCGTCGCCAACCGCGCAGGCAGTCCCGGCAGCGTCGGGCACCCCGGGTCCCCGTGGTGACATTATAGCCTCGACTTCAGGTGCCTCACCGTCGGCGGCATCCATATCCGCTGCGCCTGCCACTTCAGCACTGGACCCTCAGGCCTTGGTGCCCGCCGTTTCAGCAAGCTTGGCGAGGTCAGAGCAGCAAGTCATGCCCACCCAGGTCATCACTGTGGATGCCGGTGGCAGCGACTTGGTCGAGATTCTGTTTTCCGGTGAAAGCCTGGTGCAGATCGACGACGGCAGCGCGCGGCAGATCTACCGCGACATCCGGGTTGCGGGCGATCACTTGCGGGTCAGTGGCACTGGTCCGTTCAATGTGCTGCTGGGCAATGCCGCCACGGCAGAGCTGCATCTGAATGGCAAGAAGATCGATTTCACGGAAAGCATCCGCATCGACAATTCGGCAAGACTCACCATTGGATTATGAGCAGATCATGAGTTCACACACCGTCATTGCGCGTCGCAGATCCCGTCAGATCATGGTTGGCAAGGTCCCTGTCGGAGGCGATGCGCCTATCAGCGTTCAGAGCATGACCAACACTGAAACCTGTGATGTCGCCGCGACTGTGGCGCAGATCCAGCGCCTGGAACGCGCCGGCGCGGATATCGTGCGCGTGTCGGTGCCCAGCATGGAGGCAGCCGACGCCTTTCGCGCCATCCGCGCTCAGGTGAATGTGCCCCTGGTGGCGGATATCCATTTCGACCACAGGATTGCTTTGAAAGTGGCGGAGTACGGCGTGGACTGCCTGCGCATCAATCCCGGCAACATCGGCAGCGAGAAGAAGGTGCGTGCCGTGATCGATGCCGCCAAGGACAAGGGTATTCCCCTGCGCATCGGCGTCAACGCCGGCTCGCTCGGCAAGGTGTTGCTGCGCAAGTACGAGGAGCCCAATGCCGACGCCATGGTGGAGTCCGCCCTGACCCAGATCGATATCCTCGACAGGCTGGACTTCCAGAACTTCAAGATCAGCCTCAAGGCGTCCGAGATCTTCATGACCCTGCAAGCCTATCGCAAGCTGGCCGGGCAGATCGATCAGCCGCTGCATCTGGGCATCACCGAGGCGGGCGGGCCGCGTTCCGGCACCGTGAAGTCGGCCATCGGTCTTGGCGCGCTGCTGATGGAAGGCATCGGCGACACGATCCGCATCTCGCTGGCGGCCGACCCGGTAGAGGAGGTGAAGGTCGGCTTCGACATCCTCAAGAGCCTGGGCATTCGCAGCAAGGGTGTGAATCTGGTCGCCTGCCCCAGTTGTTCACGGCAGAATTTCGACGTCATCGGCGTGGTGAACCAGCTGGAATCCCGTCTGGAAGACATCATCACCCCGGTGGATGTGGCTGTGATCGGCTGTATCGTCAACGGCCCGGGCGAGGCGAAGGTGGCTGAGATCGGTCTTACCGGTGCCAACCCCAACAATCTGGTCTATGTGGAGGGCAAGCCTCACCACAAGGTCGACAACGAGCGACTGGTAGATGAACTGGAAGCCATGGTGCGTGCGCGTGTCGCCCAGAAGCTGGCCGGCGAGACTGCCCGCAAGGCCGCCCGTCATCCCGACATCATCGCCACCGACTGAGGGCGCCCATGCGCCCTGAGTCAGGGCCACTGACAAGCAGCAGATCATGAGCAAGATTCAGGCAATCAGGGGGATGAACGACATCCTCCCCGGCGAGACGCCGGTATGGCAATACCTTGAAGACAGCGTGCAGCGCGTGCTGCAGCGCTACAGCTATCGCGAGCTGCGTTTCCCCGTGCTGGAGCAGACGCAACTGTTCAAACGCTCCATCGGGGAAGTCACCGACATTGTCGAGAAGGAGATGTACAGCTTCGACGACCGCAACGGCGATAATCTCAGTCTGCGTCCGGAAGGCACTGCGGGCTGCGTGCGCGCGGCCGAGGAGCACGGCCTGCTTTATAACCAGCAGCAGCGGCTCTGGTACAAGGGCCCGATGTTCCGCTATGAGCGTCCGCAGAAAGGGCGCTATCGCCAGTTTCACCAGATCGGGGTGGAAGCCTATGGCATGACCGGTCCTGACATCGACGCCGAAGTCATCCTGCTGTGTGCGCGATTGTGGCAGGAACTGGGACTGCGCTCGCATGTGCGACTGGAGATCAACAACATCGGCACCTCGGCTGACCGCAAGGCCTACGGCGAGGCTCTCGTGACCTATCTGCGCCAGCATGAGGCCGCGCTGGATGAGGACAGTCGCCGTAGGCTGGGCAGCAATCCGCTGCGCATCCTCGACAGCAAGGTGCCCTCGACCCAGGTGATCCTGGAAGGAGCGCCCATGCTGGCCGACTTCACCAGCGTCGAGACTCGAGGGCACTTCGACGCCGTGCAGGCCCTGCTGCGCGCGGCTGGCGTGGCATTCACCGTCAATCCCCGCCTGGTGCGGGGTCTTGATTACTACAACAACATGGTGTTCGAGTGGATCACCAGTGCCCTGGGTGCCCAGGGTACCGTGTGTGCCGGCGGTCGCTACGACGCTCTGGTCGCGCAGCTGGGCGGGCGCGGGACGCCCGCCGTCGGCTTTGCCATGGGCGTGGAACGACTGGTGCTGTTGTTGCAGGAGTCCGGAGCGCTGCCCGCATCGCTCAGCCAGCAGCTCGACCTTTACATCGCCGTGGCAGATGGCCTGGCGGGCCCTGCCATGGTATTGGCCGAGACGCTGCGTGATCGGCTGCCGCAGCTGCGTGTCCAGCTCAACTGCGGCGGCGGCAAGATCAGCAACCAGCTGAAACGCGCCTACAACGTCGGAGCCAGTCGGGCGCTGATTCTGGAGAGTGGCGAAGACGGGGAGGTGCAGGCGCGTCTGCGTCATCTGCACGACGACTCGGCCCCGCAGTTGCTGCGCTGCGACCAGGTGGCGGATGTGCTGCAGGGGCTGATTTCCGGCGCTTGACAGGGCAGGGCGGCTAATTCAGGATGCCCTACCCGGCGGCGCGGCAGGGTTCGCGGCGCGCGGACGGCTGTGGTTCAGGTGGCGCAACTCAAGGATTTTACGCATATTCAGGAGCATTACGTGGCTTTCAGTACCGAAGAAGAAGAGACCCTTGACTCCCTCAAGCGCTGGTGGAACGAGAGCGGCAAGTCGCTGGCGCTGGGCGTTGTCATCTTGGCGGTGGGGTATCTGGGCTGGTCGCAGTGGCAGGGCTTGCAGCTGGCAGGTACCGCCGAAGCCTCCGACCTGTTCGAGGAACTGGGCACTACTGTTGTGCTCGGCCCCGGCGTACCCGTGACGGATGAAGCCCGTGCCCGTGCACAGACTCTTGTGCAGCAGCTGAAGACCGATTATCCCAATACCACCTATGCCCTTTACGGCGCCTTGTTCGGTGCGCGTCTCGCCGCGGATCAGAACGATCTGGCCTCGGCGGAAGCCGAATTGCAGTGGTTGCTCGACAACACCCATTCCGGACTGTTTGGGGCCACGGATCCCTCCCTGATCATGACGGCTCAGCTGCGTCTGGCGCGTGTCATTCTGGCCCGGGGTGACGCCGAACGCGCGCTGGCCCTGCTCGACGGTGTCACTCCCGGTGCCTTCGAGGCTGAACATGCCGAGATCCGCGGTGATGTGCTCGTGGCACTGGGTCGTCCGACGGAAGCCCAGGCTTCCTTCCAGGCAGCCCAGCAGGCCGGCTCCACGAGCACCACGCTGCAGATGAAGCTCGACGATCTCGCGCTGGGCAGCTAGGGAACCTCCTTCATGACAGTTGTGCACTCACCCGCGAAGTCTCGCTCGTTCCAAGACAGTCTGGCGGCGGCCTCAGCTCTGCGCCCGCTGGCGCTCGGGGCCCTGCTGCTTAGCCTGAGTGCCTGCAGCTTGTTCGACTCCGTGGGTGGACTGTTCGGTGATGACGATGTCGAGCCGCCTGCGGAGCTGGTCGACTTCACTCCGGAACTGCGACTGAATCGGCTCTGGAGCGTGAGCGTCGGTGATGGCCAGGGCGATTTCTACAATACGCTGTCGCCAGCAATTGACCGCGACTTCATCTTCGCCGCGTCTGCCGACGGAACGCTCGTCTGCATCGAACGCGCCACTGGGGACGTTGTCTGGCGCGAGCGTCTCGACGATGTGGAAATCTCCGGGGGCGTCGGTGCGTCTGCCGGTTTGGTGCTGGTGGGAACCCGAGAAGCCGAAGTCATCGCGCTGGATCAGATATCCGGGCGTGAACTCTGGCGCTCCACCGTATCCAGTGAAGTAGTCTCGGCACCGCAGACCAATGGCATCATCGTGGTACTGCAGACAGTCGACGGCAAGCTGGTGGGCCTGGACGCCGTCACCGGCACGCAGAACTGGATCTACGAGACCACCATCCCGGCCCTGACGCTGCGTGGCAGCAGCAGGCCGGTCATTGCGGGAAACAGCGTCATTGCCGGTTTCGCCAACGGCATGGTGGCATCGGTGAATGCCGCCAACGGCTTCCTGCAGTGGGAAGAGCGTGTCGCCATCCCTCAGGGGCGTTACGACATCGAGCGAGTCATTGACGTCGACGGGGACCTCCTGCTGGCGGGCAATATCGTCTATGCCAGCAGCTACCAGGGCAATCTGATGGGCTTCGATGTGCAGACCGGTCGCATTGTCTGGGGCATCGAGGCCTCGAGTTACCGCGGTCTGGCGCAGGGTTTCGGCAACCTGTACTACACTAACGACGACAGCCATGTCATCGCTCTGCGCAACAACACTGACGATGTGGTGTGGGAGAACAACAGCCTGCGCCTGCGCTCGGTGACGGCGCCCAGCACATTGGGCAACTATGTCGCAGTGGCCGATTTCGAGGGCTGGCTGCATCTGCTGTCTCAGGTGGATGGTCACTTCGTCAGCCGCGTCAATGTCGATGGCAATGGAGTTCGCGCCCCACTGGTCACTGACAATGACACGATCTATGTCTTCGGCAACAGCGGTCGTCTGGCTGCCTATTCGATTCCCTGAGCGCCCCGCGCCCCGCGCGGGCACGCATCCCAGCCAGAGCAAGCAATGGAAATTTTATGAGACCTGTTCTGGCCCTCGTTGGCAGACCCAACGTCGGCAAATCCACACTCTTCAATCGGCTGACTCGAAGTCGCGACGCTCTGGTGGCCGACCTGCCAGGGCTGACCCGTGACCGTCAGTACGGCGAGGGACGCATCGCCGATCGTCCCTTCATCGTCATCGACACCGGCGGTCTTTCCGGTCAGGAGGAAGGCATCGATTTCGAGATGGCCTCCCAGTCCCTGCTCGCCATCGATGAAGCCGACTGCGTGTTGCTGCTGGTGGACGGACGTGCCGGCCTGACGCCGGGCGATACCCATATCGTGGAATACCTGCGCAAGCAGCAGAAGAACGTCTGCCTGGTAGTGAACAAGGTGGACGGCATCGACGAAGACGTGGCCATGGGCGACTTCTTCGGTCTGGGCATCCAGCGTGTGTACCCCATCACGGCCAGCCAGGGCCGCGGTGTGCGCAAGATGATCGATGACGTGCTGGCCACCTTCCCGCAGGACGAACCGCTCACTCCCGCCGCCCAGACCGGCATCAAGATCGCCATTTCCGGCCGCCCCAATGTGGGCAAATCCACCCTGGTGAATCGCATGCTGGGCGAGGATCGTGTGGTGGTCTATGACATGCCTGGCACCACCCGCGACAGTGTTTACATCCCCTTCGAGCGGCACGGCGAGCATTACACGCTCATTGACACGGCAGGCATCCGCCGCCGTGGCAAGACCACCGAAACCATCGAGAAGTTCTCCGTGGTAAAGGCGCTGCAGGCCATCGAGGACGCCAACGTGGTGATCCTGATCATCGATGCGCGCACCGGCATTGTGGAGCAGGACCTGCATCTGCTGGGCTATGTGCTGGACGCCGGTCGCGCCCTGGTCATCGCGCTGAACAAATGGGACGGCATGGATCTGGAGCAGAAGGAGAAAGTGAAGTCGGACATCAGGCGACGCTTCGCCTTCGTGGACTTCGCCAAGATTCATTTCATCTCGGCGCTGCACGGCACCGGGGTGGGCGATCTGTACGAGTCCATCCACGGTGCTTACGAGGCGGCTCAGCGCACGCTGACCACTAGTATTCTCACCCAGGTGCTGGAAGCTGCCGTGCAAGAACACGCCCCGCCCATCGTGGACGGCCGGCGCATCAAGTTGCGCTACGCGCACGCCGGGGGACATAATCCGCCCATCATCGTGATTCATGGCAAGCAGACGGACAAGATTCCCGACAGCTACAGTCGCTATCTGGAGAAGACCTTCCGCAAGATCCTGCGCCTGGAGGGCACTCCGATCCGGATTCAGTACCGTAGTGACGAGAACCCCTTCGTCCGTCATGAGAAGGATCTGACGCAGCAGCAGGTCGCACAGAAGCGGCGCATCAAGAAGAATCGCAAGACACCCCGCGGCTGACGGGGCGATGATCCGGAGCAGATTCGACGACGTGAGCTTGGGGGCAGGGCATGCGCGGCGCAGGACAACAGGCAGTGATGCTGGCACTGATGGGAATGCTGATGGCGTGCTCGTCTGGCAGCGATTCCCCCCTCTACCGCCCGTCCGGCGCTCCGGCCTGGATTCCTCCCCCGCACACACCATTCTCCGACTACATCCGCCAGAACGAAGACCGCATCCGCCAGGCCCTGGTCACGTATCACTACGCCTCGCTCACCGAGCCCTTCGGCCCCGGCTATCCGCTGGAGCGCGCCGTGGCCATGCGTGCGCCTTATGAACTGGGCAATGCGGCAGCGCAGTGCCCGCAGGGCCCTGAGCGTCGGGGCTTCCTGCTGATCCACGGCCTCACGGACTCGCCCTATCTGCTGCGCGGTGTTGCCGAATCTCTGCAGCAGGCCTTCCCGTGTGCGCTGCTGCGGGGCGTCTTGCTGCCGGGACACGGCACCGTGCCTGGTGACTCGCTCGAGATGCGGCATGAGGACTGGCTGCGTGTCACCGAGTACGGGGTCGAGAGCTTCCGTGGCGAGGTCGATAGTCTGCATCTGGTGGGTTTTTCCACGGGTACCGCGCTGTCGCTGCGTTACGCCGCCGAGCACCGGGAAGACGCCCTGCTGCGCGGGCTGATCATGCTCTCGCCGGCACTGGCCGCCCGCAGCGAGTCGGCGTGGTTGTCGCCCTGGGCACGCTGGTTCACGCCCTGGCTGGGCCGGGATACCGAACGCGATGCAGCGCGTTACGAATCCTTTTCCATGAATGCCGGGGCCGAGTTCTACCTGCTCACCCGCGGGCTCACCGCGCCGCAGTTCCCTGCGCTGACACTGCCTGTCTTCATGGCCGGCAGTGGGGACGACACCACGGTGGACATGGAAGCAGCGCGGGAATTCTTCTGCAGCAAGACGCCCGAGCAGTCGCGTCGCATGCTCTGGTACAGCGCTCAGGCCACTGGCAGTGTGCCGGCCGCAAGCTGCGAAGGCCTGCAGGTCGTGGCGTCGGAGTCCCCAGCGCACCGGGTGTACAGTCTCTCTCACACCGCCATCTCGGTGCCGCCCACTGATCCGCACTATGGTCTGGATGGCGACTTCGCCTTGTGCGGCCACTTCCGCGATGCCGACTACGAAACTTGTCGCTATGACGCGTCAGCTACCGTCTACGGTGAGCGCAATCTGGGCGAGGGCGGGCGCTACAAGGATCGACTGGTGCGCCGCGGTTCCTTCAATCCGCATTACGACGCGATGCTGGCTGAGATGGTGTGCTTCATTCAGGCCGACTGCTGATGGAGGCTCTCTATTTCCCGCCTGTATTGCTTGGCGTCAACCTCATCCTTGCCGTCGCGATTGCCGGCACCGCCCTGTGGTTCATGGTGCGGCCGCTGGCGGGGCCTGCTTACTGGATGACGGGCGCGTGGCTGCAGGTGCTGGCCTTGCTGCTGTTCTTGGTCTTGGAGCTGACGCGCAGTCCAGTGGTGAGCGTGGTTGCCAACACGCTGCAGCTGGTCGGCGAGGCAGTGCTGTTGCTGGGCATCTTTCGCTTTCTCGGGCGCCCGCTGCCGTGGTGGATCGTGCCCGTCAGTGCCGGCCTGATCATCGTGTTCAATTCGCACTATTGGTTGACCATTGGCAACTCCGATTTTCTGATGATGGTGTACTCGCTGATCGCCGGCCTGTTGCCGCTGCAGGCGGTGTGGCTGCTGCTTTGGCGTGGTGATGAACCCGCCACGCGCCCGGCGCGCCTGCTGGTGGGAATCTGTCTTGCGCTTTACTCCTTGGCGACTCTCGCCCGCTCCTGGTTCGCAGCGCAGAGCTGGCTGAATGCGCAACCCTATGAAAAGCCATATGAATCCTTCGGCTATCTGGTGTCCTACAACTTCGCCATTTCCGCGCTGGTGATGGGCTTCATCGGCATGGTGCTGATGAGTATGCAGCGCATCCTGGCGGTCAGCCGCACCCATGCCGAGCAGGCCCGGCAGAACGCCCTGCGTTTCGAGCGCCTGCTGAACGTGAGCAGCGCAGGCATGGCCGTGATAAGGGAGGGCCGCCTGACTGATGCCAACGCGCAGCTGGAGGCTCTGACGGGTTGCAGCCGGGGGCATCTGCTGGGTTTGAACTTCGAGGAGCTGTTTCCCCTTCGCGCGCGCGCCCGTCTGCCAATGCTTCTGCAAGACGCCGACGGTGCCCAGGTGGACATCGACATTCGCCGTCAGGACGGCAGCAGCTTCCCCGGAGAAGTGCGCATCATCCCGCTGAACGAAGAAGGGCCCGGCGATGTGGTCGTGGAACTGCGTGACATCAGCCACCGCCGCGAGATGGAAGAGGAACTCAAGCGCCTGGCAAGGGTTGATCCCTTGACGGGCGCTCTCAATCGCCGCTCCTTCAACGAGTTGTTCGCCCGCAGTCTGAAGCAGACACGGCGGCAGCGTTCCGCCCTCTGTCTGGCCGTGCTTGATCTGGATCATTTCAAGATCATCAACGACGCACAGGGACATCAGGCTGGCGATGATGCCCTGCGCCAGTTCTGCCAGATGTGCCTGCGCGAGGCCCGTTCCACCGATATCTTCGCCCGCTTCGGCGGCGAGGAGTTCGTGCTGGTGATGCCTGATACCGACATCGATGGCGCCAGAGTCATCCTGCAGCGTCTGCTTGATGGTGCCTCTCGGCTGTCCATGTGGGGAGCCTGCGGCGAGTTCAACTGTCAGGTCAGTGCCGGCGTGGCAGCACTGCGCGAAGGGGATACTCTTGACAGCCTGCTGCAGCGGGCCGACCGGGCGCTCTACATGGCCAAGGACAAGGGACGCAATCGCGTCGAAGTGGCCGACTAGGCCGGTGTCTGTTCGCGCAACACCATGTGCGGCTTGCAGGCGATGTAATGGCGCCGGAAGGTCTCGAAGTAGGTCTCCAGGGTCTGCGCCGCTGCCAGGTCTCCCCCCAGTGCCAGCACCGCAGCCGCCACCTCGGCTGTGCACAGCTGATGCTTGTGCACAGCTTCGCGCAGCTGATAGCGCGAGCCTTCCTCCGGCTCGATCCCGAGCACTGGCAAGTCCTGCAGATACTCGCTGCGGAACATCTTGCGGGCCTCGCGCCAGGTCCCATCCAGCATCACGTAGAGCGGTGTGCGGCCGGCGCGGATGCCGGGCAGATCAGCCGGGCTCTTGATGCAGCGCTGCGGCTGCGCATACTGGCTCGGGAAGACGACAATCGGCTGGTAGCGCGGGTCGGCGAGCAAGGCCAGCAGTGTCGGGTCGTGCTGCGTGCGATCCCACAGGAAAGCGTGATTGTCCTGCACTACATCGGCCACAAGACGTCCGGTATTGGTCGGCTTGAAAGCCTCGCCCCAGTAGAGCAGAAAGCAGAAGGCACTGCCGTCCAGTGGCTGCGGACGTGAGCCGCAGATGCAA